>Ga0194125_10000054_pt1 | contig 153452 bp, 128 predicted proteins | sample TA2KigC250mmetaG_FD_148626 | JGI IMG/M metagenome (GOLD analysis project Ga0194125, IMG submission 148626) | Freshwater microbial communities from Lake Tanganyika, Tanzania - TA2015034 Kigoma Deep Cast 250m | ecosystem: Environmental > Aquatic > Freshwater > Lake | place: Tanzania: Lake...
GATGTCCCAGGTGCGACCAGCCCGTACACGATCCCGCTGGGATCTCAGGTCAGGTTCTACCGCTCCTCGAACTGAGGTCGGTCTGATCTAAACAGAGGGGCCGGGCAGCAATGCCCGGCCCCTTTTTCGTGCCGAGGTCCCATGTCCGCTGGATGGCACGCGGGGTGGAAGAGGGGAGACTCACACGGGGACGCGGAGACGCGGAGGGAGATGGGGAAGCAGGGCAGATGCGGAGGTTGAGGTTCCTCCGGCGGATCAGCCGGAACAACAATCACAGGCCCGGCAACAGCGCGCGTGAGGCGGGGTGACGGGCACGGGGCGCTCCATGGAGCCTAGCTGAAAAGCGGACCGGAGCGCACGACTGCCTCCTGGAAAGTCTCCACCCAAGGTGGATCCGGTTCATTCTCCTCATTGCCGCTACCGAAATCCCGAGCGGCTCAGTCAGTCCCTCCCCGACGTCAATTCATCTCCTGCCCGAGCTCGACGTTCCAATACGCAAGATCGAGGAAGTGGCGCCATGACTCGTGGATCGGTGCGCCAAAGTTCACCTGCACAAATGGCCGCCACTTGGGTCGCTTGGGTTTGCGGATCAGGCGCATGCCTGCCTCGGCCGGCGTCCGGTTCGCCTTCCTTGTGTTACAGGGGATGCAGGAGCAGACGATGTTGTCCCACTGCGTCGGTCCACCGCGGTCCCGGGGTACCACGTGGTCGAGGTTGAGATCCCTCCGGTCGAAGATTCGACCGCAGTACTGGCAGGTGTTGCCATCCCGTTCGAAGATGTTGTGACGGGTGAACTTGACCTCCTTTTTTGGGAGCCTGTCGAACACTTGGAGAAGGATCACCCGCGGGATGCGCATCCGGAAGGAGACGGTACCGAGGGATTCCCCATCAGGACCCAGCCGTGACAGATCCCGCCACTGATCGAACGTGTAGGTCTTGAAATCACCCTGCAGGTTGTCCTGCACGACCTGGGCATGGCCTTCGAACAGGAGCGATAGGGCACGTCGCACCGAGCAGATGTTCACCGCCTGCCAGAGACGGTTTAGGACGAGGACCTGCTGGGTCAGTACGAGGCTCATTGGACAAGGATTACTGGCCTTTTCAGGTACTGCACGGCTTCGACCAAGTCAACGAGCGGCTGCTGCAGGATGACCTTGCGTCGGGATTCGGTTCATCATCAGCGTTGCGATCATGCATCCCTTGAGGCCCAGCGCCACCGCTGGATTTTCCCGCGAATGCGCTGTTGAGACCGTCGGGCGCCGCGAGTTGCTTTTGCCTAGACCCAGATTCCGGTCGATGCAGTTGACTGTCTTGCATCGCCCAGTATGAGGTGCCGGCCTTTTGCTCGGACTCTGGTTGGAGCCAGCAATGTCTGCGCTGGCTGAGGAGTATTCGATCCGGAACCCTGGACCAGACCCAGCCAATTTCCCAAACAGCGCATTCACGCTGCCGCAGGGGCGGGCCTACGTGGAACTGTCACCCGTCAACCTCAGCACGCCGAACTCGGGATCCTCGGGATCCTACAGTGCTGGCTATCTGCTTCGATACGGGTTGATCGATGACCTCGAGCTGCGGCTGTTCTCGTCGGGTTATACCGAGGTTCGTGGAAGCGAAGGCACCCGAGAGCTGTCCCCGCAGGTCCTCGACCTCAAGTGGCATGTGTTGGACGAGGATGTCCAACGGCATCTCCCAGCGGCCGGGGTCGAGTTCGCCCTCGAGACCGAGTGGGCGAGCCCGGCCCTGCGTCAGGGGTGGAACCCGGCTCTGTCGTTCAATTTCGACCAGGGATTCCCGCTGGGGATCGCCTTTGAATACAATGTCGGCTTCTTCAGAAGGCTCGACGCCGACGGGGCCGCCCAGTTCCCCGCTGCGCTGTCCTGGGCCTTCCAGCGCGAGCTGCTTGGCCCGGTCGACGTCTTTGTCAATGGCTACGGTTCCCTGGGCGATGGGCCTCCGTCCTGTGCGATCGGGGGTGGGTTCGTCTGGGTGCCTTGGGACCGGTTGGCGGCGTTCACCAATGCCGCGGCAGGGCTTACCGCTGTCACTCCGGACGTCTATATCCTGGTCGGGCTCGCAGTGGCGTTCTGAAGGGTGACCGGGTTCGACGGACCTCATGAGCCCCTTGGTCCGGATCGAGACGGACCCTGTGGATGAACTCTGGTGGTCCGCCGAGAACTTGCACCGGGTTTCCGCGATCGATTAGCGTCCGCTGGATGACGTTGACAGAAAAACTGCTGGCCCGCGCCGCGGGCAAGTTGAAGGTCGAGGCGGGTGACAACATCTGGGTGAAGGCCGACGTGCTGATGACCCACGATGTCTGCGGCCCAGGGACCATCGGGGTGTTCAAGCGTGAGTTTGGCAAGGATGCCAAGGTCTGGGATCGCCGCCGGGTGGTGATCATCCCCGACCACTACATTTTCACTGCCGATTCCAAGTCGAACCGCAACGTCGATATCCTCCGGGATTTCGCCCGCGAACAGGAGCTTCCCTATTTCTACGACGTCATCGACGACCCGTCAGGTCATTGGGTGTTCGATGCGGGGAAGGGGAATCTAAAGCGGCAGTACGGAGCCAACTACGCGGGGGTTTGCCACGCCGCCCTTCCGGCCAAAGGGCACACGCGTCCGGGTGAGGTGCTCTTCGGCACCGATTCGCACACCTGCATGGCGGGTGCGTTCAACCAGTTCGCCACAGGCATCGGAAACACCGATGCAGGTTTCGTGATGGGCACCGGCAGGCTGCTGATCAAGGTTCCAGAGACGATGAGGTTCCGCCTTGAGGGACGGCTTCGTCCGGGCGTCATGGCGAAGGACATCATCCTGCACATCATCGGGGAGATTGGTTTTGATGGAGCGACCTACCGGGCGATGCAGTTCGAGGGGTCCGGCATCGGAACACTCTCCATGGATGATCGGATGACCATCGCGAACATGGCGATCGAGGCCGGAGGCAAGAACGGGATCTTCCCGTTTGACGCGCGGACCGCCGAGTATGTGGAAAGCCGAACCCGGCTGAACGGGACCCATGCCGCCTACGAACCGGTGGAGCCTGATTCGGATCAGCGGTTCGTCTATGACACGGTCGTCGACCTCGGGGCGTTGGAGCCCACGGTGGCCTGCCACCCCGACCCGGGACAGCGGCAGAAGGCGAAAGATCTCGCGAGCGTGAAATTGGACCGCGCCTATCTCGGTTCCTGCACAGGCGGGAAGACCAGCGACTTCATCGAGTTCGCGCGTGTCCTGCAGGGGCGCCGCGTGTCGATCGACACCTTCGGTGTTCCAGCGACGCCTGATATCGTTCGTGATCTGCAGTCGACGCGTTGGGGTGCGAAGACCATCTGGCAGATCCTAGAGGATGCAGGGGTGCGCCTCACCGAGAACGCAGGCTGCGCGGCCTGTCTGGGCGGTCCGGTGGACACCTTCGGTCGGATGAACCAGGCCGGGATGAAGTGCATCAGCGCGACCAACCGCAATTTTCCGGGTCGCATGGGGCACAAGGAATCCCAGGTGTTCCTTGCCAGCCCCGCGACTGTTGCCGCCAGCGCCATCGCGGGCCGGATCGCAGACCCGAGGGAGTATCTCCCGAACTGATCTGGGACTGACCTTCGGTATGTGGAAGGAGTGGAGGTCAAGTCCTCGGATCAAGATTTTGTGTGGAGCCAAGACCGTGTGTGTCCGCATTTCCACGAGAAACCCGTTGACACGCACCACCCTCACTCCTAATAATTTCCTCTCAATTTTGAGTTGTAGGCGCCCGAATCGGTTTCCTCGCTCCAATGAGCGTGGGAACTGATTTTTTATCGCTGTGAGGCGATGAATGGCCGAAGGCGATGCCCGCGTAGCTCAGTTGGCAGAGCACGTCCTTGGTAAGGACGAGGTCATCGGTTCAAACCCGATCGCGGGCTCCAGCTAGCAACTCAAGTTGAGAGTAACGAAAACCAGAAACCGTTCGTCAGTCACATGGCTAAAGACAACTTCCAGCGTACAAAGCCGCATCTCAACGTGGGTACCATCGGCCACGTCGATCACGGCAAGTCGACTCTCACCGCCGCCCTCGTTGCGGTCCAGAACCGCAAGGGTCTGGCCCCGATGATCGAGTACAAGGACATCACGAAGGGTGGCACGGTCCGTGATGAGACCAAGACGGTCACGATTGCGGTCTCGCACGTCGAGTACGAGAGCCCCAAGCGGCACTACGCCCACGTCGACTGCCCTGGCCATGCCGACTACGTCAAGAACATGATCACCGGCGCCGCCCAGATGGACGGTGCGGTCCTCGTCGTCAGCGCCGCCGATGGTCCGATGCCCCAGACCCGCGAGCACATCCTCCTCGCCCGTCAGGTCGGCGTGCCGAGCATCGTCGTCTTCCTGAACAAGGTCGACCTGGCGGATGCCGAGCTTCTCGAACTGATCGAGATGGAGATTCGTGATCTGCTCAACAAGTACGGTTTCCCTGGCGATACGACGCCGATCATCCGTGGTTCCGCCACGGCGGCCATTGCGGGTAAGCCTGAGGGCGAGCAGGCGATCGCCAACCTTCTGGAGGCCTTGGACACCTTCGTGCCCGAGCCGGTCCGCGAGTCCGAGAAGCCGTTCCTCATGTGCATTGAGGACGTATTCAACATCGAAGGTCGTGGAACGGTTGTTACCGGTCGCTGCGAGCGCGGCATCCTCAAGAAGATGGAGGAAGTCGAAATCGTTGGGATCAAGGACACCCGCAAGACCACCGCGACCGACATGGAAATGTTCCGGAAGCTGCTCGAGCAGGTTCAGCCTGGCGACAACGCCGGAATCCTTCTCCGTGGCGTGAAGAAAGAGGATGTGGAACGTGGCATGGTCTTGGCAAAGCCGGGTTCCATCAAGCCTCATACCCACTTCAAGTCTGAGGTCTACGTCCTCACCAAGGACGAGGGTGGGCGTCACACTCCGTTCTTCAACAACTATCGTCCGCAGTTCTACTTCCGCACCTCCGACGTCACCGGCAGCGTCACGTTGCCTGCCGGCGTTGAGATGGTTGTCCCTGGCGATAACGTCAGCGTCGAGGTCAAGCTCCTCGCTCCGGTTGCCATGGAGAAGGGGCTTCGATTCGCCATCCGTGAGGGTGGCCGTACCATCGGTGCAGGCCGCGTGACTGAAGTGGTCGCCTGATCCATGTGGGGAGGTCCGGCATGTCCGGGCCTCCCTGCCTGTTTTTGTCGGAGGATTCGTTACAGACAGGGCGTTAGCTCAATTGGTAGAGTAGCGGTCTCCAAAACCGTTGGTTGGGGGTTCGAGTCCCTCACGCCCTGCCAAAACCTCGCGGAGGGGTGGCAGAGTGGTCTATTGCGGCGGTCTTGAAAACCGCTGTGGGGTCACACCCACCGGGGGTTCGAATCCCTCCCCCTCCGCCAACAATCATTTGTGACTAGTTTCTACACCCAATTGGGAGTCTGGGCCGCCGTCATCGGCGTCGCCTTTGGACTGCTCTGGAAGTTTGGCTATATCGCCCGCTTCGCCGCCTACGTCAGCGATACCCAGGAGGAGTTGAAAAAGTGTGCCTGGCCGAGCCGTGAGGAACTGCGTGAGACCACGGTGATGGTTCTGGTGACCGTTGCGATCTTCGGGGTCTTTCTCATGGTAGTGGATTGGATCCTGCTCGGGGGCATCCGCTTCATGATCGGTAGTTCATAGATGCCATGAAATTCCAGTGGTTCGCTCTCCACGTCCTCGCGGGCAAGGAGCAAAAGGTTAGAGACAGCATCAATCGTCGACTCAAGATCGACGAGATGGAGCCGTATATCCGAGAGGTCCTCCTCCCGATGGAGAAGGTTGTCGAGGTCCGTGGAGGCAAGAAAACCGTCACCAATCGCAAGCTCCATCCAGGCTACCTCTACGTGGATATGGCACTTCTTGATGACAATCGTCGTCTTCTCGAGAAGCCTTGGTACTTCATCAAGGGCATCGATGGGGTCATCGGATTCATCGGGGGAGAACGCCCCGCTGAGGTGGACCTTGATGAAATCAACATCATCAAGGCGGCTGTCATCGACTCTGAAGACATCGAGAAACCCAAGGTCAACTTCGACCTCGGAGAGACGGTCAAGATCAATGATGGACCTTTCCTCAACTTCAGTGGCGTTATTGAAGAGATTGAACCCGACAAGGGTAAGCTCAAGGTCACCGTCGACATCTTCGGGCGTAAGACACCCGTTGAGCTTGAGTACTGGCAAGTCGAGAAGTCCTAACCAGTTTTCATTTTCAAGATCCGTTCGAACCGAAACCGCTTCCCCCAGGAATTCCATACCATGGCCAAGAAAGTCACAGGAACAGTCCGCTTGCAGATCCAGGCCGGTCAGGCCAACCCCGCGCCGCCGGTCGGCCCGGCTCTCGGCTCCCAAGGCATCAACATCATGGCTTTCTGCAAGGAGTTCAACGCAGCGACCAAGGACAAAGCCGGCCTCGTGATCCCCGTGGTCATCACGGTGTATCAAGACAAGTCGTTCACCTTCATCCTTAAAAGCCCACCGGCCTCCGTTCTTCTCAAGAAGGCGGCAGGGGTTGCTTCCGGATCGAAGACCCCAAACAAGGACAAGGTTGGTAAGGTGACCCGGAAACAGATCCTCGAGATCGTCAAGCTCAAGGGATCCGACCTTAATGCCAACAGTGAGGCGGCTGCGGTCAGCATGATCGCAGGAACGGCACGCAACATGGGTATCGACGTCGTCGGCTGATTCAGAGCCTTTTTCCAAAGATCTACCCCGGTCGGGACCGTTTTTCGGTCCGCCGGGGTTTTTCATGGATAACCCCTTTTCCAAGACCCAGCCTACGGCTCTCGTCGTCCACGATCGATTGATGCCTGGCTCTGCTCTGGCCAATCGCCTGGTGGATCGCGGCTGGCGGGTGCATTCCCGGAGCGGGGTCGATGGACTCCTCGAGTGGATGCACTCCTACAGGCCCATGTTGCTTGTGATTCAGCTGGACCTCCGTGGAGGTGATGTCTGCCGGTTGATCCAAGACCTGAGAGCGGAGGCCAGGCTGACCCATATCGCCGTACTCGCCTATGGTCCGCTTGCTAACGGTCGACTTCGCGAAAGCGCCATTGCTGCGGGTGCCCAAGTGGTGGCTGCCGATTCATCGATCCTCGATCAGTTGCCGAGTCTGATCGACACGGCGCTTGCCGTGGATTGACCACCTCCAGAGGAACGCACCGAGGACTTCTCGGAAGATCGAGTCTTGGATGAGGCCCCGAGTTCGATTCAGTTCGAAGCGGCAGTTCTCCGGTGTCGCCACAACCTCGATCTCCGGGACCTTGCTTGCAGAAACTCACAAGATTCCTGCAGATCCGAGGTGATTCCGGTTGGTTTGGAGTTCTGGAATGCCGTTTTGCGCCGTAGTGGCGAATCACCCAACTCCTGAAATCGAAACGGGCATTGCCATCCCGCATCGATGCAGCATCGCATCGATGTCGGGCCCTGAGGCGGTTAGTTTTCCGCGGCTGTTTTGAAGATCGGTCAAATCGACCGGATACCAGTTCCGCCTCGAGGAATCGTTTAGTCCCGCCACGTTGATGGGACCGATGGCCTCTGTCATGGCGGAAACGAAATCTGTTGATGACAACGAATCCGCTCGGGCTCTGAGGCACAGAGTGCGCAGGCTTTCGCGAAAGCCATTCCGGCCACGCAGAAGGAATCCCGGGGCAAGATCCGCCTTTCCCAGGCGAAGCGCCGTCTCGGAAAAAGAGGCGGCTGCGAAGTACAACATGGACAGGGCTTGGAAGATGGCAGGCCGCCCGAGATTGTGGTGCAGAGTGCCGACTAACTCCGCGGCGACCTCGAGATTGGCGCGGTTCTCGGATGCGTAGGTTACCAGTGCCTTTTGACTTGGAACCGTGCCTTGCCCCAGCAGTTCGGCCAGATGACGAATCCCCAGCAGGGTCAGCGGAAAACCCGTCGACAGCAACGGATCGAGGAACCCCATGGCCGAGGGCAGCAATGCCCACCGGCGGCCAACAGATTGCGTGCAGCAGAAGGCCACCGAGGGCAGGTGGACGAAGGGGTGGACGGCGTGGGCTTCGGCAAATTGGACGGCGACTGACGGCAGCCGTTCCAACATCCGGCGCCAACCGGCTGCTCCTGCCTCCAGATGAAGATCCCTCGCAATCTTCGGATCGATCGAGACGCCAGCGCTGGTGATCCCATTGTTGAAGCGGAGCAGCCACATCCATCCTCCCGGAAACACATGATGCAGCGCGGCGTCATCAGGAGGGAAAGGAGGCACTGATTTGGCCGTCGGATCTGTTTGAGGCAGATTTCCCGACGCTGAGGCGGTCGGGCCGATACAGGATTCCCAGCGCCCGACTCCGGAGAAGTGAGTGAAGAGAGCCTCTCGATCGGGGAAGGCCACAAGAGGCTCCTCGCCGAGGTTGAGTTGTTTCCAGAGGAATCCTCGTGCCCCACTGGCATCCACGAGAAAGCGACCTCTAAACTCCACTGGATCACCCTGACGGACACCCTGCAGGTAAACCTCATCGGGTCGTTCTGAAAACGAAGTCAGTTTCGTCTGGTCAATGTAGACCGCTCCGTGTGAGACCGCTTCCTCGACAAAAAACGCATCGAAATCAGGGCGATACCAGTGGGTGTCGGCAACGTCGTCGTTTGGACTCGCTGCGACCAGGAGTTCGTTGCTGCGGTCCTCTTGCGGGCACCACGGCTTGTAAAACTCGTGGTGGTAGAAGCTGAATCCCCGCTTGAGACCGGCCGCGACCCTCGGATGATTTTTCTGCCACGTGCCCCACTTTGAGAACGCACGGATGCGGGGCAGATTGTACCGATCGGCAAGCTGTTCGAGAAATAGATTGGTCAGCGGCGTTGACGACTCCCCGATCGCAAAGCGCGGATGACAGCCTCGTTCTATCAGCACCACGCTCCGTCCAAGCTGGCGAGCGATCGAAGCCAGCAGGGAGCCGCCGAAGGCGGAGCCCACAATCACCAAGTCGAACAGCTCATGGTTCAGCGGCATTCGTCGCGATTGGGGAGGATCTGTAACAATCAGGTCGTTTCCAATGGATCCGGACTCGGGAGGAAAGCACACCGTCCTCGAATTGGAAACTGGAGGCTCGCCCCGGAGGCTCGTCCCGTCGTGGCGCTTGGGCCTGGGTGGGATTGGACTTCTGGAAAAGCCTGAGCCCCTGATAACACCCTGGCTCCGATCTGTCCCCGGAACCGATTGCATCTGCCTGCCGTCTCCCGAACTCTTCGATCGGTCCTCATGACTCCAGAAGCCCTCCGACACCTCATTGTGGTGGATCCGACCCTGGCCCGGATCATCCGTGCGGTGGGCCCCTGCACGATCCGCCCCCAGCGAAGGTCTCCGTTCGAGGCTCTTGTCCGTGCTGTAGCTCACCAGCAACTCAACGGCAAGGCGGCCGACGCCATCACGCGGCGTTTCCTGGAACTCTTTCCCGGCCGCCGCTTTCCAACGCCAGCCGAGGTGGAACAGATGGCCGAGGATCGGATCCGTTCAGCTGGCTTCTCGGGGTCCAAGGTGCGTGCGATCCTGGACATCGCATCCAAGGCCCGGGAGGGAGTCGTACCGGAACGCCGGGTCCTCGCCCGCCTTGACGATGAGGCCATCATCGACCGGCTCGTCCAGTGCCGTGGCGTGGGTCGCTGGACCGTCGAGATGTTTCTGATGTTCACACTGGCCCGCCCCGATGTCCTCCCGGCGGACGACTTTGGGGTGCGGAATGGCTTCCAGCTCATCCACGAACTTCCGGAGATGCCACGGAGCTGGGAATTGTTGGAATTCGGCGAGCGCTGGCGTCCATACCGAACTACGGCCAGCTGGTACCTCTGGCGCGCGGTGGACCTAGTCCGGGACGGAAAACTACCCCGATAGACCGTCGAATCTTGGGAAAGTTCCTGCCGAGTCCCAAGGCTACCGGGAGGGGGCAGGGGAAGCTCCTCGCGGAAAACCCACCGAATAGGTCTCCTCCACTGTGGAAACGGGTTTGCGGAGTATCCAGACCTTAGCGCCATGGCGTGCTGCAAAGTCAGGGCCTTCCGTAGGCCCAAGCACACTGACCGCGGTCGACAGGGCATCTGCAAGCATCGCCGAGGGGCTGATCACGGTGACCAGGCTGTGATCCGTCATGCCGATCCCTGTCCGGGGGTCGACGATGTGGGAGTAGCGGATGCCACCGATCTCCACGCGCTGGAAACTGTCACCCGACGTGGCAAGGGCCGTGTTGGCGAGATGGAGAAACCGGCGGTTTGGAGCTTCCGGGGTGTCGAATACCCCTGCCTCGATCCTCCATCCGATCTGTCCGGGTGGAGGATCACCCATGACCATGTCGCCCCCGCCCGAAAGCAAAAATCTTTGGATTCCCTGTTGCCGTAGCACGAGTGCTGCTTCGTCGAGTGCATAGCCTTTGGCGATGGCGCCGAGATCGAGTCGCATGCCGGATCGTGTCAACAGGGCCTCGTGACGGCCATCGCGTTGCCTGAGTTCCACCAGGGTCCAACCGCTCAGCCGGCGCGCCTCATCGATCGCGGCCTTTGAGGGTAGTTCTCGCTGACGCCGTGTCCGCTTCCAGAGAGCAACCTCGGGCCCCACGGTCACATCGAAGGCCCCGTTGCTGTCTCTGGATAATGTGTTGGCAGCGATCAGAACACGAGAGAGGTCATGCCCCAGTGGAACCCACCCTCCTGATCCGCTGGTCCGGGACAGACGGCTGAGTTCGGATTCCGGCTCATAGTCGCTCAGGATCGCGTTCAGTTCTGCGATCCGTGACCAGGCCGCCTCCGCCGCGTTCGTTGCCAAGGCTGGGTTGGTGGCATACAGGACCAGCCGGAACGGTAGTCCCATCTGAGGACGTTCAAACTCGTACCGTAAAAGGCGGTCATGTTTTGCGGAGGACGGTGTGGCGCAGCCGGCCAACACTAGCCCAGCCCACAGGAACAGAATCCGAAGGGTTTTCGGACGCGTCTCGTTATTCACAGGAGGAGTTTTCGAATCTCCGGGACGCTGGCGGTTCCCGTGGTGCCCAGCTGGTGGATGACGAGATGGGCTGCTGCCATGGCAATCTCCATGGCCTCGACCAATGAGGCTCCGGCCGCGAGGGCTGCGGTCAGATTGGCACTCACGGCATCGCCGGCACCCACAATGTCGATGGGGCCACGGAGGGGATGGTTCGGGACGTGGGCAGACTCACCCGCCGCTGTTGCCCCCAGGATGCCCCGCTCGGAAAGGGTGATGAATGCGGATCGTCCACTGGAGCGGGCGAGCGCGATGCAGGCATTCCGTATATCCTCCAGTGAATCCACAGATCGTCCCGTCAGTGCCGCCAGTTCCGCGGCGTTCATCTTGAACAGCAGGGAGGGCCAGCCACCCAGACCCCGACGGCTGTCGGCGAGAATCAGGGCATCGGGACTCGAACGCGACCGTTCAGCGAGGGCACCGACCACCTCTCGGGTGACCGTGCCCGTACCTTCGAGATCCACCTGATCCATGACAATCGAACCGTCGACCTCGCCAGTGAGCCGCAGCACGGAATCGGCAAGCTGATGGCCGAGGGAGGGTGGGGTGGCCGTCCAGTTCTTCTGGTCGAGACGGCTCAGCTCCTCCGGCGGCCGGTTTGCGTGGTGTACCAGGGGTTTGCTGTAGGTGAAGGTGTTCCGGTCCGGGGCCGTGACGAACGCATCGATCCGGACTCCCGGCAGCCTGGACAAGGAGTGTCGAAGCGACCATCCCTCCCCGTCGTCACCGCAGAACCCAACTGGGAAGAGCGTCCCGACGCCGAGCGCAACGAGGTTGTTGAGGATTGTCCCGGCGGCTCCGGGCTGGCAGCGGACCCGGTTGACGTTGTGGACCGGAAGACCGGTCTCGATGGAGACCTCGCGCAGGGCGGGATCGATGTCGAAGTAGCGGTCGAGGCAGAAGTCCCCGATCACTGCCATTCGAAGTCCGGGATACCGGGAGGCAATGGCGTCGAATCGTTCCGGTGTCATGGGTGGTGGGGTTCAGGCAGGCACGAGTCGACGGTGAAGGTGCTGTACGAAGGCGAGGTTGTCGCACTGCAGATACCGCATCGTTCCACCCATCCGCGAGAAGCTCTTGCAGAACCGGAGGTAGTAGGCTGGGTTGGTCTTCGGCGGCTCGCCCTGGGTCCAGTCCCAGCCGCCACCGTCCTGAAGGTCGACCACATAGATCGAATGGCCAGACACCGCGCGGCGACCGTCCTGGAAACGAAGGTTGTGGACGCAGCTCAGGCTCTTCTCGAAGACCTGCGGGGCCATGATGGCGGAGCCGACCGACAGCACGACACCGTCGTCGAGTCCCTCCACTGCGCCAGCGAAAGACCGAAAATCCTCCGCGGCGGCGCGTCCGATTGCCGCTCCGTGGAACATGGGATGACAGGAGATAATATCGTAGCCGATGCCCGGGTGGACCGTGACGGGTACCCCCCTGCGCCAGGCCTCGGCAAGGATGCTGGCATGTTTCCAGGGATGGGTGATCGGGTGACGGCCGGAGGCGATGTCGAATCGGTCCAGGACCGAGAGGAGGTCGGCCGCGGCACCGGCGAGAGGATCCGATGGGAACTCACGGATCAGCTGGACCAGGGTCTCCCGTGCTGGGAAATCGCAACCGTCCTCGGCGATGTAGCGTCCGAGCGACCGGCCGTACCCAAGCCGATCGAGGGCCCCTGCAAGCAGAGCGAGGTGAATGTTTCGGCCCGTCTCGTCCCACAATCCGAAAGTGCCCGTCGCGACATTTTCCTCCACGCTCTCGGTCGAGCGCCCGAGCCAGGCGAATTCCCAGTCGTGGATGGTTCCTGCACCGTTGGTGGCCAAATGGGTGATCCACCCATCCTCCATGAGTCCCGCGATCAGCGGGGTTGCGCCGTTTCGAGGGAGATGCGCGCCGTACATCAGGATCACCGAGCCTCCCCGATCTCTCGCGCGCTGGATCCGGTCAGCCGCTTCCTCCACCACCGGCCTCAGGCCAGGGTCGATCGGCCGCAACGGGGCGTCGGGTGCTACCAGGATCGAGTCGACGGTCGACAGGCTTTTGCGCTCCGCCAGGGGTTGGACTCGTAGGCGGGTGAGGTCGAGAGGCGGGAAACGCATGGCGGTCTTGGGGTGTTTCTGGTCCTCAGGGGAACAATGTCTCCATCAGGGCATCGAGTTCGCGGTAGTCCGGTATGCAGAGGTCGGCCCCGACACCCATGAGCCGCTGGTGCTTCCAAGGGTCAAAGCGGCCGGAACCGTTGTTCGCCTCGTCGCTGGCGACTGCGACGGCGAAGCCTCCAACCTGCTTGGTGTTCTCGATCTCCACGTAGCCGTCTCCGAAGGCCAGCAGGGAATCCCCTGGAATCCGGTTCTCGGCAAGAATGCGGTCGATGATCATCTTCTTGCTGAACTTCTTGTAGTCGTCCTGGGCTCCATAGATATGGCCCTTGAAGTAGTGTGTGAGACCCAGAGCCTCAGCCTCGGCCTTGACGAACTGCTCATCGGTTCCGCTGGCCAGGTAGAGGCTGAGCCCCCTTGTGGACAGGGCCTCGAGCAGCGCGCGTGTGCCGAACACGGTGAACTCGCCACGCGGAATGGTTCCGGCCTGTATGCCCTCGACCCGGTGCCGGATTCGCTCGTCGAGGCGTCTCAGATACTCGTGTTTGTAGTCGAGGGGCTCACCGGGCGTGCCGCCCCGTTCCCGGACGCGTTCGGCGAGCTGGATCATCTGGTAGATGGTCTGCTTGCCGTTGAGTCGCATGATGTCCTCGAACGCCAGCTGACGGCGTTGCTCGTCGGTTTCGTCGGGGAGAGGGGGGAGTATTTCCGTGAAGAGCGGAACCATGATATCAGGCCAGCCCTGGCGGATCAGCGACAGGGTGCCATCGAAGTCGAAGAGGATGTGGGTAAGACCGGTGCGTTTCTGGAATCCCTGGCGGAATTCCACGAGCCCGGTGAATCGGGATGTGGATTGCATGAAAGGAGAGAGTCTACGTGTGGCAGTCAGTCGATGCCCACAACCTGGCCCTCGCGGATGGATCGTTCCTCCGCCTCGCAGAGCTCAAGGACCGACGCGGCGTCGTGGGGCGTGACCACGGTGGGTGGGCGCCCGGACTGGATGGCCTCGACGAGGTGACGGATCTCCCCGACATATCCATCGGGCCCGTCCAGCGTTACGGTTTCCGTTTTTCCATCCCGGCTCACCCGGAGGCGTTGATCCCTGCGTGCGAGATCAAAGTCCACGGTCGCCCGCTCGAAGTTCACAGTGAAGGCCATGGTGAAGGGAAAGCCCTCGGCCATGCCCCAGCTTCCCTCCGCGCTGACCACAGGGCCGTTCGAATACTGGAGCAGAGCCACCACATGGTCGATGGCTCCGCTCACCTTCGAATAACCTGATGCGACGAGTCCGCTGGGCCTTCCGAAGCAGTGTTGGATGAAGTCGAGGTCGTGGATGTGGAGGTCCAGCAGGGCCCCGCCAGAGTCTCCTCCCTTGAGGAAATGGGCATGGCCCCAAGCCGGAGCGGAGGCGACCCGCCGGAATCGGGCGTCGAGGACCTTGCCGTATTCGCGACTGCGGATCCGTTCACGGACCCAGACGTACTCCGGCCAGAACCGGATGCACAGTGCGGGCATCAGGAACGCGCCGCGCGCGGCGGCGATCTCCGCTACCTCAGCGATCCGCAATGCCTCGGCGTATGTTCTGGCGAGCGGTTTTTCCACCAGCACGTGTTTTCCCGCGGCGAGCGCGGCGATGGCCAGGTCGAGATGGGTCCGCGTCGGTGTGCAGATGTCGACCAGTGTGATGTCCGGGTCTGCGAGCAGGGCCGCAGGATCCCGGAACGCCTTCACCTCCGACATATCGAGCCGGAGAGGATCAGCGTCACCCACGTTTCCAGCGACCTTGGAGAAGTCGCCATCGAGATTTCGTCCGCTAGGGTTGCACAACGCGGCGATGCGGACGCCGGGGACCTGCCGATAGGCCTTGAGGTGCTGGGCGGCCATGAAGCCGGTGCCTATGATGCCGACCTGGATCATCCAAGGAAGATGGCGTCTGCTGGAGAGGGAAGGAACTCGAAAGAAGACCGTCGCGCCGACTGGGTCGAGACTGGGTCGGGAGTTGACCCTGATAGGGTGTCACGGGGAACCTTGGTCGATGTCTGAAAACAACCTGAAGATTGAGGCCTTGAACACCGGCACCGGAGCTGCGCCCCGGAAGGGCAACCGGGTGACCGTCCATTACACGGGCCGCTTCACCGATGGGCGCGTGTTCGACAGCTCAGTCGACCGCAATGAGCCCTTCTCCTTCACCCTCGGCCGCGGGGAGGTGATTTCCGGATGGGACATCGGAGTCGCCTCGATGAAGGTCGGTGACAAGGTGCGGATGACTATTCCGCCCGAGCTGGCCTATGGACGTTCCGGCTATCCGGGAGCGATCCCGCCGAATGCCACGCTTGTCTTCGAGGTCGAGCTGCTGGGTATCGACTGAACCCAGGGCGACTTGGGACCGATCAGTTTCCGAGGCAGACGAGGATTCGAGGATCCCGGGCCACAAGATGGCCTCCACCGAGGGCAAAGGGGGCCCGGGTTCCCTTGCCTAGAATCTGGACCCTGGACCGGATCTGGAACCGATCAGAACTGGCCGCGGCCACGACGAGTTCGCCGGATTCCAGCAGAAGCACCAGATCGGTTCCGGCAAGCAGGACGGTGCCGGCTCCCAACCCTGTTTCCGACCACCTCATCTTGCCGGTGGCCCATTCGACACACCGGAACTCCGGACCTCGCTCCTGTCGCCCGTGGAACCCATACAGGAACCCACCGCTCAGGACGGGGGTGGCGTAGTGTGCCGAGAGGGACTCGTCACCCGACCAGACCACCTCGATCTTCTCCTCGGTTCGACGCAACAGAATGGCTCCGGTGTCATAGCTGGTCGTGAGAAGGATCTCGGTGCCACTGAGAAGGGGGCTTGCGGCGTTCACCGAGGCGTGCTGGCGCGAACGCCACCGGTGGACGGGTCCGACCTTGCCGTCCATCCGGGTGATGACGAGGCCTTCACGGGTGAAAAAGCTGATGTCACCGGAGCCTGGACCTGGGACTGGCGAGGCATAGCCCGCCTCGTGATCGGTTGCCTTCCACAGCAGCGTCCCGCTGGTGAGATCGAAGGCGGCGATGCCGCCCCCGTTCCGGTTGCCCAGGTTCATGAAGATGCGTTGTCCAACAATGAGTGGAGAGCAGGCCGGTCCGAAGAATCCCTTGTCGGCACCCAAGTCGCGTCCCGCCTCGATCGCCCAGATCTTCCTCCCGTCAGCCAGGTCCAGGCAGGTCAGACGGCCCTGAGCTCCAAAGGTGATTACCCGGTTGGTCGTCGTAGCCGGGGTCCCCCGAGGGCCGTCATCGAATCCAAACCCGTCCACGTAGGCGGTCGGTGCCTGGTGGGTCCATCGGGTATTTCCGGTGGCCGGGTCCAGGCTCCGGACCCGTTCCTGGTCGCCGTCGCGATCGAAGGTGAGGACGTGTTCGCCTCGGATGACCGGGCCGCTGAACCCGGCTCCGATCGGTTGTTTCCAGAGGTGCTTGGGACCGGTGGAGGGCCACGACGTGATCCGTTCCGGGGTGGACCCGTTTCGTTGGGGGCCGAGGAACTGGGGCCAGTCGCTGGAGTGCCCCGTTTCAAGTTGGGTCCAGAGGAGCATGATGTGGATCCAAATCCATGAGACTCTTTTGAACGAGCCAAATGCGAAAGCTGACATGACCTTGGCCTTGGTTTTGGGTGGATCGTAGACCCGGCACACCACGTCAGGGTGCTGTCAGACCCCGTGGTAGATCTCATCGTAGAGATCGAGATATTCCGTTGCTTGGCGGGTCCAGGAGACATCGATCCTCATTCCCCGCCGGCGGAAGGCCGCCAAGACCTCCGGGTGCTGGAATAGACTGACCCCTTTGCGCATCGCATTTGCCAGTGCCTGAGGTGTTGGCTCGTGGAACTTGATCCCTGTGGCCCCCTCTGGGTTTTCCCGAGGGTCGATGATCGAGTCGGCAAGTCCGCCGGTGGCCCTCACGATCGGGATGGTTCCATAGCGGAGCGAGTAGAGCTGGTTCAAGCCGCAGGGCTCGAATCGGGAAGGCATCACAAAGAAGTCGGCTCCGGCCTCGATTCGGTGGGCGAGTGCTGGGTCAAATCCAATGCGCGCCGCCACAGCGTTGGGAAAGGTTCGCGCCAAGCGATCGATCGCTGCCTCCAGTCGTGGATCTCCAGAGCCTAGGAGGGCCAGCTGGAAACGTTCCCCGCTGCCAAGAAGGTCGAGGACAGCGTCATGGAGAAGGGCGACACCCTTTTGGTCTGCGAGTCGTGTGACATCCGCAAAAAGGGGAATCGAACCTTCGACTGGCAGGCCGAGTTCCTCCTGCAGCGCAGCCTTGTTGGTCCGCTTTCCTTCGAGATGGTTTGCATCGTAGGAGGCGACGAGGGATGGGTTCCGGGTGGTGTTCCATTCCCCGTAGTCCACGCCATTTAGAATGCCGGTGAGTTCGTATTCCCGTCGTCGGAGCAGGCCATCCAGGCCGCATCCAAACTCCGGCGTGCAGATTTCCCGGGCATAGGTGGGGCTGACCGTTGAGAGGGCGTCGGCCAATGCAATGCCACCCTTGAGAAAATTCACCTGGCCGTGGTGCAGGGCGCTCTCCAGGTGAAGCCATTTGGCGGGCAACCCCGTCAAGGGCCAGTCGCGGAGCGGGAAGGACCCTTGGTACGCGAGGTTGTGGAGCGTCAGGAGAGTCTTGGGGGCCGAGGTCCAACCGGTAGCAACCCGCTCGTACTGGATCCTTATCGGCACTAGGGCCGACTGCCAGTCATGGGCGTGGACAATGCCAGGTGGGTTCGGCAGGTGACGGGCCAGAAGAGTGGCCGCTTGAGAGAAGAACGAGAAGCGGGCGGCGTTGTCGGGGTAGTCGTGAAGACGCTCGTTGTAGAGCCCTGGGCGGTCAAAGAACCCGGGCTGGTCGACGAACCACAGAGTGAGGTTGGGTTCTGGGTCCAGCCGGTGGAAACGGCCCGGAACGAGTTCCGGGCCGATCCGGACCTCGAACCGCCACTCCGTGGATTGGATCGCGGGAAACCTTTGATGGATGCCCCGATACAGAGGGGTGACGACCTGGACCGGATGGCCGGCGCGAGCGAGGGCCTGGGTGAGGGCGCCGACCATGTCCCCGAGGCCGCCCGTTTTGGAGAACGGATGGAGCTCGCTGGTGGCGTGCAGGAGGCCGATCGGGTCGGGTTTCAAGACGTTTTCCCTATAAGACCCGCAAAGGGTCGCCCGCGGTCAAGCCCAGTCGTAGTTGAAGCTGATGCTGATGCGTTCGCTTCGGATGGGATTCGCCACAACCTCGTGGCGCAACCAGCTCTCAAACAGGATCAGATCACCGGCCTTTGCGGGGTAGGTCACATAGAGTTGGTTGGCGGGTCGCGCACCTGCTCTGCGGGGAGGCGCGGCCATGAGGCGACTGAGCCGGGGATCCTCGAACTTCAGTCCGGCACACCCGCGAGGGGTCGACACGTAGTAGGTTCCGCTCACCACCGAGTTCGGATGCAGGTGGAGGCTATGCGCGGTGTGGAATGGCATGATGTTGACCCAGCAGTCGGTCATCACGAGCCGGCGTCCGCCAAGGTCCCAGTCCAAGGATCGGCCGAACGAGCGCACGTGGCGATCGAGACCTCGCTCCAGATCGCTGAAGGTCGAGGAGAAGCGATGGAGTTTGTCGAGCGAGCCGTAGCTCGTGTAGCCGCCGGGATAGTTCTTCTGGGACCAACGGCGGCCGACGTCATCGAAGTCCCTGAGCTGATGGCATTCCCTCACGAGCTCACGGTTGAGGGCGGTGCCACCGGTTTTTTGCAAACGGGCCGTGTAGAGCAGTGTTGGAAACCAGGTCTGGAGACGTTTCATGACGGGCTTGGATGACAGGGCCCGCAACAGGGTGCGGCAAGGGGAACTTTCCCCGAAAACTTTCGAGTCAGGCGCCTCAGACCCGCCGGCCAGATCAGTTGGGGATTGGTGTCCGAGAACGGAAACGACAGGATCTCCCCGATGAACATGACATCGGCAACCTTCTCGGTGAATGGGCGGCAGTACTCTCCACCGGCTCGACCGGTGGTGGGAATCTGTCTCGATGGATCGGCGGATGACTACTTTGATGCGGCCTTGGTTCGAGGCCGGATGCCCCATCTCCAACGGATCAGCCTTCAGGGATGGCGCGGCATGGCCCGGGGGGCGATGCCCAGCTTCACCAACGTCAACAACTCCTCCATCGTCACCGGGGTTCCTCCATCGGTTCATGGAATAGGAGGCAACTTCTTCTACGACACGGCCGCAGGTCAGGAAGTGATGATGAACTCCTCGCGTTTTCTCAGGGCAGAAACGCTTTTCCCCAAGGCCCAGCAATCGGGTCGGAGGGTGGCGGTGGTCACGGCCAAGGAAAAGCTGCGCGACATCTTCGCCCACGGACTCGTAGGCCCCCGCAACCCCGGCATCGCCTTCTCTTCCGAGAAGGCATCCCAGGCACGGTTGGAGTCCCACGGCATCGACGATGTTGAGACCCTCGTGGGTCCCACCCCGCTGATCTATTCGGGAGAGGCGTCGCTCTATGTGCTCCGGGCGGGCGTCCGGCTGCTGGAGGCGGGTCGTGCGGATTTCCTCTACCTGAGCACCACGGACTTCATGCAGCACAAGTTCGCGCCTGAGGCACCCGAGGCCCTCGACTTCTACGCGGGCATCGACGGATACCTGGGTCGACTCCTCGAGATGGGTGCGGTCGTGGGGATCACGGCGGATCACGGCATGAATGCCAAACAGCGGTCGGACGGGTCCCCCAACGTCGTGTATCTCGAAAGCGAGCTCGTTGGACGATTCGGGACGGGGTTTCGGGTCATTCTGCCGATCACCGATCCCTATGTGGTCCACCATGGCGCCCTCGGATCGTTTGCCCAGGTGCATCTGCCGCGCACAGATGTCCCGTTCGTCGCAGAGGTGATCTCCTTCCTTTCGAGTCTCCCCGGGGTGACCGAGGTTCTGGAGCGTCTGATTGCAGCTGCACGGATGGAGCTGCCTGCAGATCGCATGGGGGACCTGGTGGTATGTTCCGGGCGAGATTCCGTTCTCGGGCGGACGCCAGAATATCATGACCTGAAAGCGATCGAAGGAGGGCTGCGGTCCCATGGAGGCCGCTACGAGGAGATGGTTCCTCTGTTTCTCAGCGAACCCCTTAAGCCAGCCTACGAAGCCCGTGCCCGCGCGGATATTCGTAACTTTGACCTCTTCGATTTCATTGTGAATGGCACCTCGGCCCGGTGATGGTTTCGTGGTCCGGCACTCGTAGCAGTCCCATGAACCATCGTCCTCGAGTCGGAGCCTTCACCCTGATCGAGCTTCTGGTCGTGATTGCCATCATCGCGATCTTGGCCGGAATGCTCCTTCCCGCCCTCGCGCGGGCCAAGACCAAGGCCCAGCAGGTGCAGTGCACCGGCAATCTGCGCCAGATGGGAATCGCCCTATTCAACTACGTGAACGACACGGGCAAGATGCTTCCCTATTCGCGTCCCGGGGATCCCCATCTCTGGATGTCCCTGTTGATGGAGAACCAGGCCCGTGTGCACAAGATCCGGTATTGCCCTTCGGCACCAGAGCCTCGCAAACGGATCGTCCGCAACTCGGCGAACCCCGACTACGGGACGTCGGACGAGACCTGGATCTGGAGGACAAACTCGGCATCCTCCAACAACGGATACCAGGGCAGCTACTCGTTCAATGGATGGCTCTACAGCGGGGCGGATGGGTTGCCCACGCAGTTCGCGTTCCGCGGGGAATCCAGCATCACCTCCCCCGTCCAGACTCCGGGGTTTGGAGACGCGATGTGGGTCGATGCCTGGCCTCAGGCAAAGGATCGGCCTGCCCGCAATCTCTACGAGGGGGATGGGGTCTCAGGTGGGATCGGTCGCTATTGCATCGCGCGTCATGGCTCGAGCAGTGCCAAGAGTGCACCCCGCAAGGTGGCTCTCGGCGAGCGCCTCACTGGTGCGGTGAACCTCGTCTATATGGATGGACATGCCTCCACGGTGAAGCTGGACCAGCTCTGGGATCAGCTCTGGCATCGGGACTATGTGCCCCCTGCGACCCGCCCCCAATGATCTCCCCGGTGGTCGACCGATCCAGACACCGTCACATGGCTCCCATCCTGCTCGTCGTCCTGCTGGCCTTCATCCCTAGGACCGTGGAAGGCCACCAAAGCGTTGCTGAATCCCAATTGCGGCTCCATTTCGCGACAGGCACAAAGCCGATTGAATCTGGTCGCTGGCCCGACCTTACCGGTCAGGCCACTGCCTGGGTTGTTGGCGAGCCGGTGTTGACCAATCGCGGGCCGGCCGAGGCTCTGGTCCTCGATGGATTCACGGACTACCTGCTGATTGCGACAAATGCCTCCCTTGCGAAGCCGCTGCTTCCGAAGCGTGACCTGTCGGCAGCCGCCTGGGTCCTCTTGGAGGACACGCGGCCAAAGGGTGGCCTCATCGGATTCATTCAGGACGACGGGGCACTCGAGAAGGGATGGGTGCTGGGGTACAATCGCAGATCGTTCCAATTTGGTCTGAGCTCCACGGGTGCCGATGATGGGAATGGTCGAAGCACCCGGATCTCCGGGAAAACCCCCATCGAGTTGGGGCGATGGCATCATGTGGCCGCGACCTATGACGGTGAGACGATGCGCCTCTATATCGATGGTCGTCCCGAAGCCGAATCGGTGGTGCAGAGCGGGGACATCCTGTACCCGGCGGAGGGCCGATTTGCCCTCGGCGCGTTCATCGATTCCAACGAGTTGTTTCCGATGGAGGGAGCCTTCTACGAGGCCAAGGTCTATGACCGGGTCCTGACCCCGGCCGAGATCGAATCCGTCGTGCGCAGAAACGCTCCGATGTTGGCCTGGCGATCCGGGGTGAACCGGGATCTGGCGTTTCTAGTGCCTCCCTATCTGCAGCGGGCGACCGCGGATGGGATCACGGTGATGGCCGAAACCGAACGGCCGGTGTCCCTCAAGGTCGAGTACGGGGAACGGCAACCTCTCCGCAATCACGCTGTCAGCGCCTCGGTGTCGACCCTCAATTCGGTTCGTCTGGAGGGTCTCAAGCCGGCCACCACCTATTTCTACCGGTTGACCGCCACAGATGCCTCGAACCATGTCGCCCGGAGCGACATCCTGTCCTTCCAGACCCTGCCGGGACCTTCCGCTGCGTGGGCCTTCGGTGTGGTGGGGGACACCCAACGGAATCCCGAGATCACCCGGCGCTGCGCGGAGGGACTCTTCGCCCTGCGGCCGAATGCCGTGATTCATTGTGGAGACGTGGTCGACGACGGGTTTGCCAAGTCCCAGTGGGTGAATGATCTCCTCGTACCGGCGAACCGACTCTTCTCCCAGGTGCCGGTCTTTCCGGTGATCGGCAATCACGAGAAGAACGCGCATTGGTACTACGACTATTTCGATCTGCCTGAGCCGGAGTATTGGTACACATGGAAGATCGGCAATGCCCAGTTCTTCATGATCGACTCCAACAAGGATTGCGGCCCGGGCAGTCCCCAGTATCAGTGGCTCGAGCGCGAACTGGCGGCATCGACGGCGACGTGGAAGTTTACGGCGCATCACCATCCGTGTTTCAGTTCGGACGAGGATGACTATGGGGATCGACTCCGCGGCAAGCCGGAGAAGCGGTGGGTGGATGGGGATTCCAACGCGGCACGCCTCGTCCCCCTCTATGAACGACATGGAGTCGACATCGCCTTTGCGGGCCATATCCACAGTTATGAGCGTACGTGGCCGATCCTGCAGATGACGATCAACCAGAGTCGGGGCGTACGGTACGTCGTGTCAGGCGGTGGCGGTGGCTCGCTGGAACAGGCAGCGCCGCAGCGCGCTTGGTTTTCCCTGCATGTCCAGCGCGGGTACCACTACTGCTTTGCGGTGGTCCAGGATCGGACCATCCAGTTCAAGGCCTACGATGTGGAGGGTCGGTTGTTCGACACCTTCGAGCTGACGAAACCAAGGGACCGGTGACCCCATGGACCAACTTACTGAAGGGCTGGAGCAGGCGGGAGGTTCCGTCGACTGGGGACGTCGTGCTCTGGCTGTGTTTCCCGACGGATCGAACGGCGAGTTTGGATTCCCACCCGGCCTGGCACCGGTCATAGCCCGTGGAGAAGGGGCACGGGTGTGGGATACGTCGGGACGGGAGTACTGGGATCTGACCATGGCATGGGGATCGGCTCTGATGGGACACGCCCATCCCAAAATACGTGAAGCGGTGATTCGTGCGTTGTCGGATGGTTACAATTTTGCCGGTGTAAACCGCCGGGGTGTCGAACTGGCGGAGCGGCTTCAGTCCTTGGTTCCCTGCGCGGAGCGTGTCCGGTTCGTGGCGTCAGGAACCGAGGCCACGCTGATGTGCCTCCGTGTCGCCCAGGCTGTGACCCAACGGTCAAAGGTCCTCAAATTTGAGGGCGCCTACCACGGCCAGCATCCGGTGGGGGTCGCCAGCATGCTCAACGGGCGGTCGGTCACCCTGCCGCAGTCGGATCCGAGCGGCGCCGGTGCGGGTTGGGTGGAGCGGGATGTTTTGGTGGCCCCCTTCAACGATCTGGCGACTACGGTGAAGATTCTCGAATCCCACTGCCAGGAGCTCGCTGCGGTGATCGTCGAGCCGCTCCACCGGTGTCTCGCCCCGCTGCCCGGATTCCTCCAGGGACTCCGAGAGGCGACCCGACGCCTGGGTATCGTGTTGGTGTTTGACGAAGTGGTCACCGGGTTTCGGTTCGGTCTGTCAGGTGCCCAGGGGTATTTCGGGGTGACACCGGACCTTGCCGCCTTTGGAAAGGCTCTTGGGGGTGGGTTTCCGATCGGTGCCTATGCAGGGCGTAGCGACCTCATGGAGGTGGTGAACGAACAGCGTCTTCCCGGACCCAACTATGCGTGGTCTGCCTCGACCACCGGTGGCAACCCCATCTCATGTGCGGCCGCGATGGCGGCGTTGGACCTCTATTCGGAGCCCGGTTGCTACGATCGGCTCCATGAAACAGGGACTCGTTTTCGGTCGATTCTCGAGTCCGTTCTCGTGTCCACCGAAACCCAAGGCCAGGTGCTGGGCCTTGGACCGTTGGCGCAGGTCGCGTTTGCGTCGCACCCCGTCTTCGACCAGCAGACCTGGCTTGCGAGTGATCGGGCGAGGGGGCGAAGAGTGATGCTCGAACTGGTTCGTGGTGGCATCTATCTGAACCCCATGGGTACGAAGCTTTATCTCTCGATGTTTCATTCGGACGAAGTCCTCCAGCGGTTCGGTGAGGAATTCCAGGGCGCACTGATCGCGACAAGCAATCTGGGCGATCACCTGTGACAAGGCGGTCGGGGTTCTCAACGGACTAAGGAATTGGTTTTAGTGATGGTTTGTTTCTTGCTTCCTTCGACTGCAATGAGTGTATGGACGTATTTTCTCGGCGATGAGAGACAAGGTCGACCAGGGGTTCCCTCCATGGTTGGGACGGATCGATGGACGGGACCGGAATTTGATGGGTTAGCTTCAAAAAATGTTCTCATGTTCTCCGTGACCGGAGTCGAATGGGATTGGAATCGCTAGGTCCACTGACAAGCCACGGGACTTGCGAAACATTTGAGTGTAGAGGGATTTGAACCGATCACATCGGATTGGCTACCCCAATTGTGGCGCCGACCGAAATGTCAGTATGCCCAGCATGTTTCCAAAAAAAGGTATGGAATCACTTGGCCGGCCCAAGACTGATGGGGATGCTCGCCCTAAAGGGAAATCTTTCGACTCGGTCCGAGACCTACATACGGTTGCTGAGCCAGAGCAAATGTCCGTTTGGTCCTATATAAAGGACTGCTTTGCAATATCGCCGGTTGGAAATCTTTGCATCGTTGCAGCTCTCATCATTGGATTCTATCATGGTTCGCTCAAGCGTACCTTTCCTGGAGCTATAGCCGTTTTTGCATATGATATTCCTTTGGCCATTGGATTGATCTTTGCATTCAAGAGTCTTCCGGTACGGCAAACTCTGTTCTCAAATAGCAGAACAGCCATTGCGCTGAAGTTTGTCATATATTTTTGCATAATTTTCACACTAATACCAACAGATGTTCCTTGGATCATTAGATTGGCCTCATTGCGTGGTTGGATATTCATTCCGTTAGTCTTCATTATAGGCTATCGTATTATAGGTACCCCGAGGCAGATGTTTCTTTTTTCAGCACTTATTTTGATTTTGTGCATTTCAGTCTCTGTTTATGGAGCCTTCCAAGATCCGGCAGACTTCCTAAATATCCAAAGCGAAGATGCTGGAATGATGAAAACGATCATCGGATCTACCTACAAGAAGGAAGAAGGAGTTGCAGGTTTCCGTGTCTTTTCGAGCTTTGTGGCTGCTGGTGCGTTTGCCGCCACAATGGTTTTTGGTATCATCATTGGCATGGGGTACGCTACCCAACCGGGGTTGGGTTTCTACCAACGCTTGTTTTGGATAGCTGGTATTGGAATGAGCCTCTACGGTGTATTCATAAGTGGAAGTCGCTCTTCCATGATAACTGCTATTTTGGGGACAGTTGTGATCATTTGGATGCGTGGGATTTTGGTTAAAATGCTCTTGGTGATCGCAGTGTTTGCGATTGTCGGGTCACAATTTCTGGCAGATTCTAAATCAATTGATGTAGGTCGACTGCAGACGGCTTTCGCTGTTAATGAGCTCGCTTGGCGTGTATGGATCGTCATAGAGCCTACCTTCTTTTCATTGCTGGAATTTCCGTTAGGTGGAGGCCTAGGTCGTTCAACCCATGGTGTTCCGGTAATTTTTTACTACCTATTGCCCCGCTATAGTCCAAGACTGATTGATGGGGATATGGGTCATGCTGCAATCGACCTTGGTCTCGCTGGCTTGGTTGTTTATTTCGCAATGATAATACGGGCCATTCAAGATAGCATGGTTTGGGCAAAGTCATTGAAAGGGGAAGCGTCCGAGCCCGATGCAATTATCACTGTGGCGCTTTGGGTTATCACGGTGCCTTCTTTCGTTACCGGGGCACCGTTTCTTCATGTTCCGACCGGAGCGATCATCTGGTGCTATTTTGGGGGTCTAAACCGCATCTACGACAACCGTTCTAGCGGAAAGAGGGATGATCGGTATCGAAATCTTAAACTTGGATCTACACGATTAAATACGAGAAATCCAATTCCTCCCACTCGATCTTCAGTGGTTGGCAAGCCCTCTTTCGGTTTTTGCGAGACTAGCAATAGCACGAAACCAATCGCATCCAAAAAATTTCTCTATAGCAAATAAGAAATTGGAATTCTAGCTCATCACATTGATTGGATAGGCATAGATCGTTTTGAGTAACGTGTGGATCGTGCGCACACTAAATGGCGATCCAATGAGGCGAATTCCCGAAATCAATTGAGGCTTGTTCGGGAGTCGGTCACGTCAAAATCCGTCTCTCAAGGATCGAGAGTGTTCTTGGAAGACGTTGAAGACTTGATTCCTTGTGGTGCGGATGGACAAAAGGGACGTGCGATAGTAATCCTCGGATCGAGGCTCGGGTATAACTCGATTGTGGACCGTCGAACCCATACCCTTTGTAGCCAACAAATTTGCTTAAAATGTTTTTCGCCGCCGTCACCTCGATTCCGTAGTCTCGCAACATGCGAATAGCCCTCTATGGTGGCTCTTTTGATCCTGTGCATCGAGGTCACTTGATGGTGGCGGAGGCCGCCTTGGAGGAGTTGGCGCTTGATTGGTTGATTTTTATTCCGACCCTCCGGTCGCCATTCAAACCCGACCGCAGCCCCGCCGATGGGAGCTTGCGGCTTCGGTGGTTAAGGCTGGCTTTGGCTGGCCAAATGCGTTGCAAGGTGGATGCGATCGAGTTGGTACGCGGCGGAGTCAGCTACACGATCGACACTATACGTTACTTCGGGAGACGATATCCCGATTCTGAACTTCTGCTTTTGATTGGATCGGACCAGGTTCCCCACTTGCCCAGCTGGCGCGAGGCCGAGTCTCTCGCGTGCCTCGTCCAGTTTGTTGTCATACCGCGCCCGGGCCACCCATCCATTTCCCTTCCCTCGCCTTATAGGCTTCGCCATCTGAAAGGATGGCCTATGGATATTTCTTCATCAGAGATCCGAAGGCGGGTTCGGAGAGGACTGCCTGTCCATCATCTTGTTCCCCAAGAGGTGGCCGAGGATTTCGCGAATCTTCAAGATTATCGGGACAAGAGCTAACACCCCATCGCCAAACCGAAATGGTTCAGACCCAGATATGTGACCTGGACGTACCGGGATAATCAATTGGGGTATTTTGATTCCCGCTCTGGAGTCACTTTTGTTGTTCGCGGGGCTATGACTCCAATGAATTTCGGACGCGTTTTTCCAGGCGAAGAGATGGGATCGATCTCACGGCGGCATGGCCCTCTTCACTTCACAGATCCGGTAGCCGAGGCCGGATCCTGTTACCGAGCTCAGTCCGATGTGACCATGCCGGCGCCTGTAGAGGTCTGGGTGGATCTGTGCCTCAATTCCACTGGCTGCTGGATAGAACTGCATGGAGTTGGTCTCGACTCCCATGATCGTCGGTATGTGGGCCGCCAGCTGACAGTGGCTGATCTGGGCCAGCATTGGGTTGGTCAGATCCTGCACCATCAGTGTCATGCCGTGTGCCTGGGCCCAGCAGGCCGCCAGGACGGCACCGGTCTGGGTTTTGCACGTCTTCAACGCGACCCCGGTCCAGCCGAGTTCGCGTCCTAGCCGGACCTGTCGCCAGTCATGGGCACTCTCATCGAGGAACAACGGCTTTCGAGCGCTCACCGCGTGAGTGTCAATGGGATGCTGGGATAGCTCGTACGGAAACGGCTGTTCCACATAGAGAAGCATTCCGTAGAGTCGCGGCTCTTCATCGCGGAGGCGGTCAAGAAACCCGACGACGTAGTCGGGTTCCTGCACCGTGCAGTTGAAGTCGGCCGTCAGCCACTGGACTCCTAGGCCTTCCCCAATTCGGCCCACCTGGATGAATCGACGGTAGTCCCACTCGGCATCCGTTCCCCGAAGCTTCACCTTGAGGCACCGTAAGCCATCTGTGCGAATCCAGTCGGCCAGCAGGACCGGGACGCCGTCGTCGGGTTCGTTTCCTGTCAATTCCTCAGGAGCGATCGGGTCGAGGCCTCCAACCAGGTGCCAGGCGACGAGGGACTCGGCACGATGCGGGCGTTGGAACTCCACGGGGAATCGCCCATGGAAGGACGCCTTGGATCCCGAGGCTGGTTCAAGGTACGCGGCGAGATCGCGGTTGAGGTACTCCCGGGTGTAGGTCGACCACGTCGGGACACGGTGGACCTGACCGTAGGCATCGTGCAGCGCCAGATCGAAGGCGGAGCTGCAGACCAGCGCAGCCAGCCAGGGGAGCTCCGTCCCCGGACCTGCCCCGAGTCGGCTCTGGTTGAAGTCGTCCCGGAGGCGGGGCAGGGCCTGTTCTGTGAAGTCGTGACCGAGCTCAAGCGCGTGTCCCCAGTCAGGATGGTTCGACCAGGCATGAGCCAAGACCTCGCAGAAGAGCTTCAGGGCCGCATGTCGTGGACCGTAGGGTGCTGCACTGGGCCAGACCCACTGGACGCTCAAGGGAGTCTCACCCCAACCCTCTGCTGTCGTTCCGTCCCGACGCACCACCCGGATTTGGACCCGTGCGCAGGTGACGGACGTCAGCGTCTCGGTCCCGAATTTCAGCGGAACCCGCGTGGTGACGGGAAGGAACCACAGTCGGACCCTGGTGATCCGGACATCCCGAGCGTGGTTCATTCCGGGTTTCGAGTTCAGGGCTTCGGTGGTTCCTCGCCCGGTGTCTCCTCCTCGTCTTTTTCCGAGATGACGGGAGCGATGGCCTGCAGGCGATCGTTCTTGGCGAGGTCGATGAGCTTCACACCCATCGTGTTCCGGCCCGCCTCGCGGATGCCTTGGACCGGGATCCGGACCATCTGTCCGCCGACGGTGATGAGCATCAGCTCGTCACTGTCCTGGACGGTCAAGGCCCCCACCACATGCCCGGTCTTATCGCCGGTCTTCATCGTGATGATCCCCTTGCCGCCGCGGCTCTGGAGGCGGTACTCCTCGAAATCGGTCCTCTTGCCGATGCCGTTTTCGCCCGCGACAAGGAGTGTGGCACCAGGAATAACAAGGGCTGCAGCGACGACTTCGTCGGTCTTTTCCAGTTCGATGCCCCGGACGCCGGCGGCGGCTCTTCCCATGGACCGGACCTGGTCCTCCTCGAACCGAATACTCATGCCCTCCTTGGTGATGAGGACCACCTGGTTCTGTCCGGTGGTAAGCTTCACGTCCACCAGGCCGTCTCCCTGGTCGAGGGTGATCGCAATGATGCCCCCCTTGCGGACGTTCTGAAAATCACTGAGCGCGGTGCGCTTGGAGGTGCCCTGCCGGGTGATGAAGAAGAGCTCGTTCGGCTGCTGCCAGGTGAGATCCTCCTTGTTCTGACCGTACTTGGCCTCGATCCGGACCAGGGTCTGGATTCGTTCACCGCTCCGCAGCTCCAGGATGTTGGCAATGGAGCGTCCCTTGGAGGCGCGTCCCATGTCCGGAATCTCATGGACTCGCTCGACGTAGACCCGACCGAGGTTTGTGAAGAACATCAGGTAGTCGTGGGTAGAGCAGGTGAAGAGATGCTCGATGAAATCGGCATCCTCGGGCTTCTCGGCCTCCCGGGTGCTCATGCCAATGACGCCCTTGCCTCCGCGCCGCTGCGCTCGGTAGCTGGAGATGTTCGTTCGCTTGATCAGACCGTTGTGGGTGAGCGTGACAATCACTCCTTCGTTCGCGATCAGATCCTCGATGGCCATTTCGCCCTCGTCGGGCACGATCTCGGTCCGCCGGGGGTTCGCATGCTTGTCGCGGATCTCCTTGAGCTCCTTCTTGATGATGGAGAGCACACGGGATTCGCGCGCGATGATGTCGAGCAGGTCCTTGATCCGCTCGATGAGTTCGCCGTACTCGCCCTTGACCTTGTCGATCTCGAGTCCCGTGAGCTGGTAGAGACGGAGCTCCAGGATGGAGTCGACCTGACGTTCTGTGAGCGCATAGCGCCCAGACCTGCTTAGGCGAGCCTCGCTGCGGATCAGGATGCCCCAGCGTTCGACCTGGGCCCGGGTCCACTCGAAGGCGAGCAGCTTGACCTTGGCCTCGTCGCGGCTTTTGGAGCTGCGGATGATCCGGATGAAATCGTCGAGGTTGCTGAGGGCGCAGATGTAGCCCTCGAGCAGTTCGGCCCGCTCCTCAGCCTTCTTCAGCTGGAACCGGGTCCGACGCAAGATGACTTCACGTCGGTGCTCGATGTAGCAGTTGATCAGCTCCTTGAGGTTCAGCGTCTTCGGGCGCCCGTGGTCGATGGCCAGGGCATTGACGGAGAACGAACTCTCGAGGGCGGTCTGCTTGTAGAGGTTGTTGATGACCACCTTCGGAATCGCATCCCGCTTGAGCTCGATCACCACGCGGGTGTTCTCGTCGGACTCGTCGCGGATGTCGGTGATCTCGGTGAATCCCGGGGTCTTCTCGTTGACGAGATCGGAGATGCGCTCGACAAGGGTGGCCCGGTTGACGTTGTAGGGGATCTCGGTGATGACGAGCTGCTCGCGGTTGCCCTTGAGCTGCTCGACTCCGACACGGCCGCGGACCTTCACGCTGCCGCGTCCAGTGGTGAAATAGGACTTGATGGGATCCGTCCCGCAGAGCGTGCAGCCCGTGGGGAAGTCGGGTCCCTTGATGTGCTTCATCAGCTGCGCTATCGTGATTTCCGGGTTGTCGATCTGCGCGCAGATGCCGTCGATGACCTCACCGAGGTTGTGCGGCGGCATGTTGGTGGCCATGCCGACCGCGATGCCGGTGCCGCCGTTGACCAGGAGGTTTGGGAAGGCGGCCGGGAAGACGACCGGCTCGACCATCGACTCGTCGTAATTCGGGACGAAATCGACGGTATCCTGCTCCATGTCCTCCATGAGGACGGCTCCCAGATGGGTCAGCCGGGCCTCGGTGTACCGCATGGCGGCCGGGGGATCGCCTTCGACGGAACCGAAGTTGCCCTGTCCGTCCACGAGGCATTCCCGCATCGCCCATGGCTGGGCCATGTGGACCAGCGTGGCGTAGACGGCCTGGTCGCCGTGGGGATGGAACTTACCGATCGTCTCGCCGACGATACGGGCACATTTGAGGTGCTTCTTGTTGGGGAAGATGCCCAGCTCGTGCATCGCATACAGCGTGCGGCGCTGGGAGGGCTTGAGTCCGTCCCGGGCGTCTGGGAGTGCCCGGGAAATGATCACCGACATCGAGTAGTCCAGGAACGAGTTCTTGATCTCCTCGGCAACGTTGATCTTGCCGAGTTTCTCGTTGCTGCTGTACGCGCCGCCAGATGCTGGAGGAATTGGGGGTTCTGTGGTGTCGGCCATGGACGTGCTGCGGAAAGGGGTTGGTGGGGATCAGACGTCGAGGTTGCGGACGTTGAGCGCGTTGTCCTCGATGAACTGTCGGCGTGGGTCGACCTCGTCGCCCATCAGCCTGGTGAACATCTCCTCGGTCTCGACGGCGTCGGTGAGCTCGATACGAAGCAGTTTCCGCTTCGCGGGATTCATGGTGGTCTCGAACAGCTGCTCGGGGTTCATCTCGCCCAGTCCCTTGAATCGACGGATCTCGATGCCGCGTTTGCCGACCTCCTTGATGGCCGTGAGGATCTCGCCGATGGAGAAGAGGGGACGCACCTGCTGCTTCTCGCCCTCGCCCTCCAGCAGTTCGAACAAGGGGTGGTCCTGGGCCGAGTAGTGGTCCACCGTGAATCCCTTCTTGGAGAGTTTTCCGAGGAGCTCGGAGATCGCATGGCTCTCGTAGAGCGACTCGTGACGCGCTCGGCGGCTCGGGCCCTCCTTCTTCACCTTCTCCTCCTTCACAGGTTCCTCGGCGGTTGCCTCGGATTTTGGCCCGAAGCCCAGGTCGAGATCCGGGTTCTGGGACGCGAACTTCCCGAGCGCCTCGTCCGTGACGAAATACCGGGCCGACTCGTCATTGCCCTCGCGGATCACGACCAGGTGCCGGGGAAACTCCCCGCTCGTGGAATCCCTGTGGCTGATGTACTGCTCGAAATCACCGCCCTTGCGTTGGATCGAGGTGGCCAGCTTCTCGAGGGACTGGAGCAGTTCAAGAATCTCCGCCAATTGCTTCGGCGGGAGTTCCTTGCCGTCCGACAGGTTCTTCAGGCGAACCTCGTCGGTGCCGAGCTGGATCAGGATCCGATTCAGCGCGGCGTCGTCGTCGACATACTCGACCCGCTTCTTGCGGGCGATCTGATACAGCGGCGGTTGGGCGATGTAGACGTAGCCCTGCTGGATCAGGTCGGTCATCTGCCGGTAGAAGAACGTGAGCAGCAGGGTCCGGATGTGGGAGCCGTCCACATCCGCATCGGTCATGATGATGATCTTGTGGTAGCGGAGTTTCTTGAGGTTGAACGCCCCTTCGCCCTCGCCGGTTCCGATCCCGGTGCCGACGGCGGTGATCATCGTGCGGATCTCGTTGTTCTGGAGGACCTTGTCGAGACGTGCCTTCTCGACGTTGATGAGCTTGCCGCGGAGCGGAAGGATCGCCTGGAACTTCCGGTCGCGACCCTGTTTGGCAGACCCACCTGCGGAATCACCCTCGACGATGTAGAGCTCGGTGTTGGCGGGATCGCGGTCCGAGCAATCGGCCAGCTTGCCGGGCAGTCCACCACCGGTCAGTGCTGTCTTCCGGACGGCCTCGCGCGCCTTTCGGGCGGCTTCCCGGGCTCGGGCGGCATTCAGGGCCTTGTCGACGATCTTCTTCGCGGTCGGCGGGTTGTCGTCGAAGTAGTTCATCAGCCCCTCGTAGGCTGCCGATCCCACGAAGCTGTCCACTTCGGGCGAGATCAACTTCACCTTGGTCTGGGACTCGAACTTCGGATCGCTGTGCTTGATCGAGATGACCGCGGTCAGGCCCTCCCGGACGTCGTCGCCGGTGATCTGGGGATCCTTGTCCTTCAGGAGGCTGTTGTTCTTGGCGTACTGGTTGATCGCGCGCGTTAGGGAGCTGCGGAATCCGGAAAGGTGGGTGCCTCCATCCGGGTTGTGGATGGTGTTTGTGTAGCAGAGGACCTGGTCGTTGAAGGAATCGTTGTATTGCGCCACCAGCTCCAGATGGATCTCCACCTCCTTGTCGTGGGTGTTGATCTTCGACTCCTTGCGGATTGTGAACGGCTTCGGATGGAGCACCGCCTTGCTTTTGTTGAGCTGCTTCACGAACTCTTCGACACCATCCTTGTAGTAGTAGATCTCCGGCTTGGCCTCGGCTTGCCGTTCGTCAAGGAAGACGATCTCGAGTCCGGAGTTCAGGAACGCCAGCTCCCGCAGACGCTGGATGATGCGTTCGGGCTTGAACTCGGTCGTCTCGCGGAAGATCTCGGGATCCGGCTTGAAGGTGATCAGGGTGCCGGTGCCCTTGGCCTTGCCGATCACGCCGAGCTTTTTGACCGTCTTGCCCTGCGCAAACTCCATGTGGTGGATCTTGCCGTTCCGGCTGACCTCCACCTCGAACCACTCGGAGACGGCATTGACGCACTTCGCTCCCACGCCGTGGGTGCCGCCGGAAAAGGTGTATCCGCCCTGACCGTATTTGCCGCCGGAGTGCAGGGTGGTCAGCACCAGTTCCACCCCGGGCATATTGGACTGAACATGGGTGTCGACCGGGATCCCGCGGCCGTTGTCGCGGATCGAGATCGACCCGTCCACGTGGATGGTGACATCGATCCGGGTGCAATGGCCGGCGAGGTGTTCGTCGACCGAGTTGTCCAGGACCTCCGAGACGCAGTGGTGGAGGGCCCGCTCGTCGGTGCCGCCGATGTACATTCCGGGCTTCTTCCGGACGGCCTCCAGGCCTTCGAGTTTGCCCAGTTTTGAGGCGTCGTATTCTGCTCCGGAATTGTTCTCAGCCATGGTGGGAAATGCGGTCCATGGGATGGACCATCAGGTTCCCAAAATCCTATCAAGGTGGCAGGTTGCCACAACTGGAAAGTCCTGAAATCCGGGGTGAAAGCCCCACCGGTAGGGCCTTTCCGAGGGTGTTCACCGAATATGTTGTGGTCAGTGCTTTGGCTCGGACGCCGTCACGATCACAAACCAGGCGTCATCCCAGACGGCCTTGTCATCGCCCGCGAGGATGCAGTACTCGCCTTTTCTGAGGGCCGAAATGGAGTGATGGACGGGCTTCACGAGCTTGGGCTCGGTACCGGTCTTGAGCTCGAAGAGCCGGATTTCCGCTGTGCCGTTGCCGAGATCCTTGACGTCGACCGCACACTTCTCGCTCAAGGACATCCGGGACGCCTTCTGGCTATCCAGCTTGGAGACCGACTGGTTGACCACCCAGTAGTTCTGCCACTTGAACTGGCGCAGCTTCTCGCGTCCCTTGGCATCCAGGGGGGTGTATTTGGAGCCCTCGGGCTTGGGGTTGTTCGTGCCCCAGACGAGACGTGCCTGAACCTGCAGGTCGTCAGCGACGGCATGAAAGGATCCCCAGAGGGTCAGGCAGGCGGCACCCAAGGCGAGGACGCCTGAACGGGTTTGGGAATGAGGGGGTTGGATGGAGTGCATGGTGGCCGAGGGGACGTCAATGGATCCAGTGGATGGTCACGCCGTCCGATTCCGAGCGGTACTCCACGGAGGTCGACTCCGCGGTGCCTGTGTTGAGAGCTAGCTGGGTCGAGGAGGTTACCTTGGCGGTTTGGGGCGGGGTGTTGGGGGAATCGGGGAGCTGGAACAGGGCCACGGCCGCGGCGAGTCCGCCCACGGGTACCAGCCACCGCAGGACGAGGTTCCACGAAGGGATCCATGACTCCGGGGTGGGGCGATTCCCGGGCTCCGGGGTGATCTGGCGTTCGATCTGCCGCCAGTAGAATTCTCGCGAAACAGGTACGTGATGATCCGGATCGTGCTGTCGCAGCAGTTGACGGGAGTTGAGGATCGCCTCGCGGACCGCGCCCAGGTTGGGGTCCGTGGCGCAATGCGCCTCCATTTCAGCGGAACGCTGGGCGTCCCGCTCCCCATCAAGGCAAGCTTGGAGTTCCAGCAGCTGTTCTTTTTTCATGGCTTCAGGTGTTTGGACGAAAAAGGGACGAAAGGCTTCAGGGTTGTCGTTCGCGCCGGAGTCCCTGCAGCAGGGAGGCAAGCCGGCGTCGGGCGTAGAACAGTCGCGACATCACGGTGCCGATGGAGACACCGATTCGGTCGGCGATCTCCTTGTACTGCAGGCCCTCGAATTCATGCAGGACCAGGACTGCGCGGTGGGCAGGGGTCAGTTTGCCCATGGCCTCGTCGATCCGTCGACGGACCTCGCCCTTCTCAAGTCCTTCCGTTGGGTTGATCTCCTCGGCCGGCATCAGGCGCTCGACTCCCCCGGCCTCCTCCTCGAGCTGATCGATCGATTCGGAGCGGATCTTCTTCTGTCGCCGTATCTGGTCGAGACACAGGTTGATCACGATCCGTGTCATCCACGTCGCGAAGGACGACTCGCCGTGGAACTGGTGCAGACGCTGCCAGGCTTTCACCCAGGCCTCCTGCGAGAGGTCCAACGCCTCGTCTTCCTGGCGCATCATCATGAACGCGCGGGCATAGATCTTGTCCCGATGCCGAAAAACGAGCTCCTCAAACGCTTCCGTGTCGCCCGCCTGGGCCCACGCCACCAACCCGTCGTCGGGGGTCTTCGGGTAGTCTCGTTTTAACGGCTCAGGCATGGACGCCGCAAGGATCCGGATATTCAGGACTGCTTCAACAATTCATCAGGATAAATGACCCGGTGGTGAAAAACCGGGTCATTTATGCTGCAATCCATTGGAGGATAGTGGGTTGTAATCAGAGTTTCCCTTTTGAACTAGGGATCCGGCCCGCGATTCTTGGATCCCTCTGACAGGCGAAATCCACAGCCCGGGCGAAGGCTTTGAAGAGGCTCTCCACGACATGGTGCGGCTCCCCGCCGTCGATCAGTTCGAGGTGAAGATTGCACTTCGCCTCGTTCGTGAACCCTTGAAAGAACTCCCGTGCCAGTCCGAACCGGAAGGCGGATGACATGTCCTGCGTCCGCTCGGCCGGTGTGATCTTCCTGTGGGCCAGCTCATCCAGCCCTTTCCAGACCAGGAACGGACGGCCACTGAAGTCGATCACACAGCGGGCCAGGCACTCGTCCATCGGTACATAGGCCTCACCGGTGAAGGGGTTTCGGGGATCGAAACCGGTACCGTAGCGCCGCAGACCCTTCTTGTCCCCCAAGGCCTCCCGAAACGCCATGCCCAGTGCCAGACCACAATCCTCCACCGTGTGGTGGCCATCAATGTGGAGGTCCCCCTTGCAGGCCAGCTTCAGGTCGCAGATGGAGTGTTTTGTGAATGCCGTTAGCATGTGGTCGAAGAACCCGATCCCGGTCTGGATGTCCGATTTGCCGGATCCGTCGATCACCAAGGTCAGACGGATATCGGTCTCGGAAGTGGTCCGACGAAGGGAGGCTCTGCGTTTGCTCACCGGACAAGAAAAGCGAACCGGGCCGGCAACGACCATCTCCAAATCCACTTTCGGGGCTCCGGAATGGCTCCGGATCGGTCCCAGGTTGGTTCATGTGCGGGTTCCTGATCCGGTATCCGGGTGGAACCAGAACAGAAGTCCTCCCGGCAGTGCCCCGGCCAGCGTGGCTGCCAGTGTGACCAGCGAGGCCATGACAGCGACGGGAGGACTGATCTGGAATGCCGCCCAGATCGCGATCGCCGCGCTCTCCCGGGTCCCGGCTCCCGCGAGGGTGAGGGGCATGGATGCCGCAAGACCGATCACAGGAAAGGTCCAGAGCAGGCTGGTCCACGGCAGCGGACCAGGGGCCGCCGCGGCGAGGGCACAGGCCAGTGTTCCCCCCGCCAGCAGATTCGCGATGACGCTGACCCCGATTGCCCCGACCAGGATCGAGGGTCTGTTTCCCAGGGCCCGTCGCGTTTCCCGCCATTGGGCCATCCCAGTCTGGAATCGCGCTTCCAGACGACGACGTGTGGATCGGAGCAGCAGGCCCATGATGACGATGAGCATCAGGATGGTCAGTGCGCCAGTCTTCCAAGGGGCCCCCTCAGGGAGCCCCAGGTTCAATCCTCCGCCCCAAGCCAGAGCCGCTGTCAGGCTGAGGCCCCCGTAGAGGACAAGTCCGACCCCACCACAGGCCCGGTCGAGCCCGCAGGCCAGCAGCACTCGTCCGTAGGAATGCCTCTCCCGTCGGGCATACCAGCCCGACTTCGCGACATCCCCCAACAAGGCTCCCAACAGGGCCGCGCTCAGGGCATTGCCCACGAGGGTTCCCCGCCAGGCTGCCATGAACCCATCCCGGATGCCCTGGGTCTGGAGCATCCAACCCCAGCGCAACGCCATCAGCGCACCGGCCGTCACGACGCAGCCCAAAGCCCCGACCAGGGGCAGGGGGCGCAGATGGCTGAAGACCTCCGTCAGCCGGCCGGGTTGGAGACGCCAGAGGATGGAGCCGAGGAGCCCGATGGAGATCAGGGCCGCCCCGATCCGATGTCGGCGGAGTCGACGCCGCGGGAGCTGCGGCTGCAGGGTGACGTCCAGGGGCATCGATGCCGAGTTGGAGAGTCAGAAACGCCCCAGCGCAAAAAGGGGCGGGGCTCAGGCGTAGCCGCCCGGATGCTTCTGGTGCCACGACCACGCAGTCCGGACAATGTCCTCCAGGCTCGGAAACCGAGGTTTCCATCCGAGTTCCTGATGTGCCTTCGTGGCGGAAGCCACCAGCCGGGGCGGATCGCCCGGGCGCCGCGGTTGTTCCACAACCGAAATCTTTGCTCCCGAGATGCGTTCGCAGGTGGCGATGACCTCCCGGACCGAGAATCCCTCGCCATTGCCGAGATTGAACACGCCCGACTTACCTCGCTGCAGCGCAAGCATGTGCGCCTGGGCCAGGTCCGCGATGTGGATGTAGTCGCGGATGCAGGTGCCGTCCGGCGTCGGGTAGTCCGTGCCGAAGATGCTGACGTGGCTCGCCTGTCCCAAGGCGACCTTCAGCACGTTCGGAATGAGGTGGGTCTCGATCCGATGGTGCTCCCCAAACTGCTCGCTTGCGCCGGCCGCGTTGAAATAGCGGAAGATCACCACCTCGAGTCCGTGCAACTCGCGGTACCATCGGAGCACCGACTCGAACATCAGCTTCGATTCCCCGTAGGGATTGATCGGACGCTGGGGCAGGGACTCGTCCATCGGAACACGGTCCGGGGGACCATACGTCGCGCAGGTCGAGCTGAAGATGAACTTTCGGACTCCGGCCGCGACGGCGGCATCGGCGAGGTTGAGTCCTCCCGCCACGTTGTTCCGGAAGTACTTCGAGGGGTTGGTCATCGACTCCCCGACGAGAGCATTGGCGGCAAAATGGACCACCGCCTTGGCCCCGGAGTCCCGGACCGCCGCCAGGACGGCATTCCGATCGTTGAGATCCGCGAGGACAAACTTCGCCCGAGGATCGACCGCCCCCCGATGGCCTTCGGACAGGTTGTCGAACACGGTGACCTCATGGCCCGCGTCGCAGAGGGTTTCTACAAAGACCGAACCGATGTACCCGGCGCCGCCGGTCACGAAGACCTTCATGGTCCAGCGAGGCTAGGGAATGCAGGACGACCCGGGCAAAGCAAAGTTTGCCAGGGTCGTTGCACTAACCCTTCGCGAACCTCGATGGGAGGCCCGTCGGGTTCTGGCCTGGCGCCCTATTCCTTGTCTGGCGCAGGAGCTGTCGGCTTCACGACCGGGTTCTTGGCGAGGTAGCCCTCGACGTCCGGCGTGACCACCAAGGTGCCCCACATCAGGGTCCAGTGTCCCGGGAAGGTGCAGACATACTCGTAGGCTCCCGGAGCGGTGGGCGCAGTCAGCTTCAGGGTCTGACGCTGACCGGCCTCCAGAAGTCGGCTGCCGGCGATCACATCCTTGCCGCTGGGCAGGTAGGCCCGGCCCTGACCATCCAGCTGCTCGGGCTTCATGGTCGATGCCGCATTGGCCACGGTCTCCCGTGTGCCCGGCTGCACGAACACGATATTGTGGGGCATGAAGTCGTCGTTCTCGAGGATCACCTCGAAGGGTTTGCCGGGTTCCAAGACGAGTCGGGGCAGGTCATAGCGCATCTGCTCCCGGACCGTGCGGATCACGAACACCTCGACACCGAGGTCCTTGAGGGACTTCCGGACCGCCGCGGCCTGGGCGGCAGGGAGGTAGCCCGCGAGGTCCTTGGCCGTCTGAAGTGTCTCGATGAAGTCCTGGGACGTCCGATCGGATGCAGGAATCCCCTGGGCCCATCGAGTCAGGGCGAGGGCGGCCTGACCGGCGACGTCCGCAGGGCGGGTGACCGGGGGCAGCATCCGGAGGGCGCGGGCGGCGGACGGGACCTGATCGCCGCGCTCGATGAACGCGGTGAGCATCCGGAAGAGGGCTTCCGGCTGGGTGTTCATGCTGACCGCGGCTGCGATGGCGGCCCTCTTCAGGGACCCCGCCGGGTCGCCTCCGACTTTCACCGTCCCCTTCGGGTTCGGGGCGGAAAGCCCGGTCTGCTGGAAGACCTCGCGGCGTTGGCCGTCCAGCACGGTCACCGTGTAGCCCTCGAGACGCCGGCCCAGGTCCCCGTCCGTGCGGTTCCACACCACGATGGAGTCGATCGGTCGGGCACCGCCAAGGTCGACCTCCCACCAGGGATTCTTTTCGCCCTCGGCCGAGTGGGTCTGCGTCCCCCGCTCCCAGGCGCCGTCGGTTCGGCCATCGACCGCCTTCGAGGCGTCGCCGCCGTTCGAGGTGCTGGACTGCGTGGCCTTGCCACCCTTGGCGATGTTCTTGCCGTCGCTCAGGATCTCGACCTCCGCCAGGGTCAGGGTTCCCTGGCGTGGTAGCTCGATGCGCACAAAGCGTCCGTCACCGGATGGCTTGCCGCCACCGGCATTCACGAGGCTCGCGATCTGGGCGGGGTCTCCCAACAGGGGCTTCACCTTGTCGAAGGCCTTCGCCCGGAAGTCGGCGTCGTTCAGAAGCAGGATGCCCTGGAGCAGGTCCGTGAGGGCCCCCGGAGACCTGGAGGCCTCGGCCCAAACGCCGTCAAACCCTCCATCGGCAATCGCGCGGCTGGCCCAGGCTGCCTGGCGCAGCACCGGGAGCGAACCCTGGGTGCTCAGTACCACCAATTGCGGAGCTACGGACTTCAGATCGCCAGCCGGCTGCAGCGGCAGCTGTCGGGCAAGACTCGCAGCGGCGACGGCGTCCGACTTCACAGGGCCGTCAAGGAGCGATAGGAGTTCCGCGACCCGGGTCTTGCCGTGGAGCTTGGCGAGACCGGTCAGCGCGTTGGCGCGGTCGGTGTCGGTGGCGTCCGTACGGAGGATGATCGCCTCCAGCACGTCGGCGGTGGGGGAGAGCTTGGAAAGGTCCGCCGTGCTCACGCCCTTGATGAGATACTTGATTCCGGCGGGGTTGTTCGCCGCGACCGGCTTGCCCTCGGAGATGGCCTTCCGCCACCACGGCTGGAGCTGGCGCAGGGTCTCGCGCAGGCAGTAGTCGAGATAGTAGTCGGTGGGGTTCTTCAGGATGGCGAGGGCGACATCCGTGGCCAGAATGGCCTCTGCATCCCGGTAGAAGCTGGCGGCACGGACCGCCTCGAGCCGGACCCGGGGCGCCGGGTCCTCGGCGAGCTGCGCGAAGCGCGTCAGGGCTCCTGGGACGCGGTCGCGCCAATAGCACAGGACACGCGCTGCGGCGGCGCGGGCCCGAGGTTCAGGCGACTTCAGCACCCGATCCAGGAGGTCGACGTCCACAATGTTGTGCCACTGATGGACCCAGAGGGCCTCCGTGACGTGGTGTTGATAGGCCGGATCCTTGGGGTCGAGCTTCTGCACCCATCGTTTCACGGCGGCCACGACCTTGGCGGAATCACGTTCACCGAGTTCGATCTTGGCGAGTTCCCGTGTGCCGTTCTCAGGCTCCTTGAGGAGTTCGAGCAGCGCCTCGATCGACTGGCCGTCGATCTTCTTGGGCTTGAGGAGCGGGCGCCCGTCATAGGTGATCCGGTAGACGCGTCCGTGGGTGTCGTCGCGGTTCGGATCCCGCAGATGGTGCTGCATGTGGCCAATCAGGGGCTTGTGCCAGTCGGCAAAGTAGATGGCGCCGTCCGGTCCGATGGACACGGCGATCGGCCGGAAGTTCGGGTCGGTCGAGGAGACCAGGTCGGGCAGGGTCTCTCCCTTCAGTCCGGAACCGTCCTCGGTGACCTTCACGTTGTAGATGCCCAGGAAGCTGATGACGTTCAGGTTCAGGAAATTCCCCTGCATCGACTCGGGGAAGTGTCGGCTGGAGATGATTCCGGTGCCGGGGCAGGGCCGGGAGGGCCGATCCCAGAACTGGTTCATCCCGGAGTGCTTTGCGGGGTAGTCGATGTGGCCGCTGAACGCCGGCGCGAAGTAGGTGTTGTTGCCGGTGGCGTCCGTGACGAGGTCGTTGCCCCAGTAGTCAAACACCTTGCCGTGCGGGTTGGCGAAGCCGTAGGCGATGTAGGTCTCCAGACTGCCGGTGCGTGGATCGAACCGGAAGATGCCGGCATCGTCGTTGCGGAGCGGTCCCTTGGCAGTCTCGATCTGGGTGCGGTGGAAGACACCGTCGCTCAGGTAGATGGAGCCGCCCGGGTCGAGACATACGGCGTTGGCAGTGTGGTGGGAATCGGCAGAGTCGAGTCCCATCAGCACGCGCTCCTTCCAGTCGGCCTTGCCGTCGCCGTCGGTGTCGCGGACGAACCAGATGTCGGGCGCCTGGACGATCAGGACGCCGTCCTTGTAGAACTGGAATCCGGTGGGGCAGTTCAGGTCTCCGATGAAGGTGGTCGATTTGTCGGCCTTGCCGTCGCCATCGGTGTCCTCGAGGACGATCAGGCTGTCACCCACCTTGGATTCCGGGCGGCGCTCCGGGTAGTTGGGCCAGGCCGCGATCCAGAGACGGTTCTTGGTGTCCCAGGCCATCTGCACCGGGTTGGCCAGCTCGGGGAACTGTTCCTCGCTGGCGAACAGGTTGATCTTCATCCCCTTGTGGAGGGACATCTTCTCGATGGCGCCTTCGCCGGTGAGGAAGGTGTAGGAGCCGTCCGGGTTGGAGCCCGGTTTGTTGCTGGGCACCGGGGTGACCTTCGGCAGGTTGGAGTCGTCGATCTCCGGGTTCTCGCCCTGCGCCACACCCCAGACGCGTTTGTCGCGGTTGGCCGTCAGGGTGTCGCGGACGCTCATCTCCTCCTGCATGACCTTGTAGTTGGAGATATAGGGTGAGGGCGCGTTGCGATCCGAGATGAACGCTCCCTTTTCGGCCTGGTAGGCGAGGGCGGAACGTCCGCCGTAGACATTGTAGCCGTCGACCGTCCGATACCGGGCGTGCCACTGGGCATTCTTCTCATTGATCGCGGCCCGGAGACGTTCCCGATTGCCGCCCGGCGCGGTCTTTCCGAACAACGACTGGAACAGGACGGGGGCGATCGCCCGATCACCCGCGTCGCTGAGTAGAAATCCGTTGATGGTAAGGGATTGCCCCTTCTTAGCGGCATCCGCGTAGAGCTTGCGGGAGGGGTCGAACAGGTCGACGAACTGGACGTCGTTCGCCTTCGCCACCTCGGCCATCGCCTCAGTGTACAGCTTCAGGTTGGCGTTGAGCGGGGCTGGGTCCGGGAAGTTGGGGTCTTTGTGGCGTTCGGCGCCGACCGGAGACACCAGCACAAGCCGTGGTCCGCCCTTGCCGGAGTAGTTCTTGGCCTGGGTCTCCTTCACCCAGCGGTCGAGGTTCGTCTTGAATGCCGCCACGCCCTCGGGGCCCTTGAAGGATTCGTTGAACCCGAAGAAGGCCAGGATCACGTCGGCTCCGACCTTCTTCAGCCACTCGTCGGGGCTCCCGAAGTTCTCGGAGCGGTGGCGGATCGCAACTTCATCGCCGGAGACGGCGAGATTGCGGACGACGATGTTCTGTTTCGGGAACTGCGCATAGAGCAGGGTCTCGAAATGGCCGTCGTGCTGCATCCGGTCGGCCAGGGCGCTGCCAACCAGTGCGATGTGGCTGCCGGGATTGAGGTCGAGGCTCTGCGGTGCCGCGGCCAGACCCTGCTGGATCAGGCAGCCCGCAATGAGGGCGGAAAGTGGGAGGACTCGGTTCATGAATGAGACGTGGAAAACGTCAGGTTAGGTAAATCCCTTTCGGGGTGGGAAGCGCCAATCCCGGATCAGGGCCGTCTTCGACGTCCCGCCCCATCGCGGGATTCAGGTCATCGCGTCACCCCGCCACCAGTCCCAGGTCTTGGTCAAACTGATGTTTGTTTGGGGATTTTGGATGCGGCGCCCGTGGTGTCGGATCGAATAGCCGGCTGTTGGATCAGCCGATTCGTGGCTTCCGGGTTCTGGGCAAGGATCCGGGCGAGCCGACGGTCGCCGGCGTTCATGCAACCTGCCTCCTTTCGGAACAGGATCCGTGCTGCGAGGTGGGATTTCCGCCGGGGCCTATTGGTGTTTTCGCCAAGAACCTGAATGGCATCCGCAGGATCCATCTGCAGGGAGCCAAGGCTTCAACGGGAATCTCTCCCAACACGCCCTAACTGATCGAAGACTCCATCAAAACGATGGGCAAAATGAAGGGCTCCGGCTTGTGACAGGTGATCATCGTCCCGGTAGAGGAGTTCTCCATCGATCAACACCAACGCTCTTCCATTGGAATCCCACATGCTGGAGTCGGACCCAATGAGATCTACGTGGTATCGGTTAGAGATACGAGAAAGCAGTAGATTGGACTCGAGTTGCCGGCGTTCGTAGTCCGCCTTTGTTGGGACGACCCTCTTCAAATCCAGTATCCATGGCAATCTGCGGGAAATACTAAACGCAGTTGGCACGTCAAATCCCACTTCAGGAACACAGCCTACAAGAATGACATTTCGGTTCATACCGATGAGGCGCTCAACCATGCGGTCAAGACCCCGTTCGACCATGGCGGACCGAGTTGAAATATCAGAGGCGGTCTGGGTTTCTTCCGTGAGTTCAAGGCAAAGCTGCTCTTCACCCCGTTCAACATAGTGGTCACGGATGTACGTCGGCCACCTTCCGACTAAAATAATAGTTTTCAACTCGGGTCTTTCTCTTAGGAACTCGATCAAACGATTATGGTACCGAGCTTCGTCAAAGCCATCATCGCCGAGAGGAATCTGTTTTACATTTATGTCCAGAAGTGGAGGGGTTCCGCCTCGGGTGATAATGTAGCCTGATTGCCCAACCCTCAGCGCTTGGAGTTCAATCGCTGGAATCATAGCCTGAGCGTGGGAATCACCAATGAGTGCAAATGTGGGTTGGACGCCGGGTGAACCTACGACTGGCGGCTGGGCTAGTTGGGCGGCCCCCATCGATTCGTTCTTAGCCTCCCAATTGGCGTATTGGATCCACCACGTGTTGTCGCGCGCCCTTTTTACGATTGCAGTATATGGAGCGGCGTTGTCGAAACGCCAAGGGATACCGCCCGATCCCCATACGGAAAGCCCTATGATCACGGCCATAAATATCCCAACTCCGCCGATCATAAAGACTGTGCGTCGTTCATGCACAATGCCGCCTTCACCTCGGAAGGGCCGCTCTACGAAACGCCATGACACAACGCCGAGCATGAGTGAAACAATAATAATAGACAGAGAGTCCAACCATTCCATGGGTCTGAATGCCACATACTTCCAAAACGCAATAATCGGCCAATGCCAGAGATAGAGCGAGTATGAGATGAGACCGACGAAAACGACCGGACGCCACGACAGCAATCTCCGACACCAGGTGTTGTGGTTCAGCATTCCGCTCCAGATTAGCAATGCCGTACCGAGGACCGGCGGCAGAGCCATAAGCCCAGGGAACGGAGTTCGCTTTGAGTAGATCTGGACGGAGCCCGCAATAAGCAATATTCCAAAAACCGATGCCAATGATGCCTGCTTGCTGGTTCTAGGAGGAGCTGCAATACCGAGCGCAAGCAATGAGCCGACAGCCAGCTCCCACGCTCGAGTTGGCAGCAGATAGAACGTGGCGCCAGGAAAGTGGAATGCACCCCAGCCTCCCGCGATAAGAGAAATGGCCGAGCCTGCAACCAAACAAGGCTTCAGAGCCTTTGGCGCCCGGGAGGAAAAAAGCGCCATAAACAATGGAAAGAAGACGTAGAACTGTTCTTCGACGGAAAGTGACCACGTGTGGAGAAGCGGATTCTTCTCCGCGGAGGGAGCGAAATAACCGATTTCAAACCAGAACGCAAAATTCGAGATAAAGAGTGTGGCGGCGGTCGCATTCCAACCCAACCGTGATAGGTCGACTGCGTCTTGCAACAACAGCCCTACGAGCGTGACTCCGATCAGCATCGCGAAGAATGCCGGAAATATGCGCTTGATTCTTCGTTCGTAGAAATCGGCAATTGAGAATTCACCGCGTTTGAGATCCCAACTAATGATCGATGTAATCAAGAAACCCGAAATCACAAAAAAAATGTCTACCCCGATGAAACCTCCTTTGAAGCCTGGGATTTCGGCATGGAACAATACCACCGAGCTCACTGCGAGAGCCCGCAGTCCATCAATGTCTGCGCGATACCTGTTCTTCACCTTGAAATTGCCACTCTATGTTAATAATTAGATGTACCCAATCAATCAACTTTGATGCCATGGTCGCTTTTAAGAAAGTTCATCCAGTTGCCGTGGCGCGACTTCCGTATTTGAGGACCCTTGGCGAGCTCGACAGGTCCTCAACTCACCGTGTCCTCGAGCTGTTGTGCGTGACGGTCGCCAATTGGATGACGGATGTCCCCCGGCGCGGGTAGGCCGGAATTCATCCCGGAGCTTTCACTCCAATCCCAGCAGCCGTCCGACCTGATGGACGACGAGCGCGAGCATCCAGGCGAGGCCGGTCATGTAGGCGATCTGGAAGAGGGGCCACCCCCAGCCGTTGGTCTCGCGGCGCACGACCGCCACCGTGCTGACGCATTGCATGGCGAATACGTAGAACACCATGAGGGTGATCCCGGTCAGCGGGGTGTAGATCCGAGACCCGTCCGGTCGGGTCTGCTGGCGGAGGGTCTCGGCCAGACTCGCGGTGGATTCCTCCGATTCGTCATAGCCGTCCACGTTGTAGACAACCGACATGGTGCTCACGAAGACCTCCCGCGCGGCGAACGAGGCCACCAGGCCGATGCCGATCTTCCAGTCGAAGCCCAGCGGACGGATCAATGGTTCGATGGCCCGTCCCAACCGTCCGGCGAAGCTATGTCGGAGCTCCGCCCCTGATACCTCCTGGGCGCTGGCGGTCTCGATCCCGGGCCAGGACTTCAGGAATTCCGTCAGATCCACGGGCGTCTCGGTGCTGGCCTTCGGGTCCTGCAGGGTTCGGATCCGCTCCAGGATCGCGGATGGCGTCGCCCCAGGCTGGAAAGTGCCCGCAGGTGCCTTGTCCCGGGCCGTGGCGGCGAGTGTTTCCTGGGCCTTCTCGGCGATGGAGGGGTCCTTCGGGTAGGTCGACAGGAACCAGAGGAGGATGTTGATCCCGAGGATCACCGTCCCGGCCCGCCGCAGGAACAACTTCGATCGGTCCCACATGTGATGGACCAGCACCTTGAGAACGGGTCGCTTGTAGGGAGGGAGCTCCAGGATCAGCGGGGGAGGTTCCCCTTTCACGAGGGTCCGACGGAACAGCCAGGCCATCCCGAGCGCCCCGACGATGCCAAGCAGGTACATCGCCAGCAGGGTCAGGCCGGGCAGCCCGATCCAGCCCAGGTAGCGGGTGTTGGGGATGCAGGCCGCGATCAGGACCGTGTAGACGGGCAGACGGGCCGAACAGCTCATCAGCGGAGCGACGAGGATGGTCACCAGCCGATCGCGCCGGCTCTCAATCGTCCGTGTCGCCATGATCCCTGGGATGGCGCAGGCGAAGGAGGAGAGCATGGGGATGAAGCTCTTCCCGTGGAGACCGCCCCGCGACATCAACCGGTCCATCAGGAACGCCGCCCGTGACATGTAGCCGGTGTCCTCGAGCAGGGCGATGAACAGGAAGAGCAGGCAGATCTGGGGCAGGAAGACCACGACCGCTCCGACCCCCTGGATCATGCCGACGGAGATAAGGTCCTGGAGGTCCCCGGGCCCGAGCACCGAGCCGACCCGACCCGCGAGTCCTTCCACCCCCTGTTCGATCAGGTCCATCGGGATCGCCGCCAGGGTGAAGATGCCCTGGAACATCAGGGCCATGAGCGCGACGAAGAGGGCGAGGCCCCAGATCCGGTGGGTCAGAATCCGGTCGAGCCGGTCCGAAACCGATTCCTCGTTGGAGACCGTCTGGGTGGTGACGTGTTCGGCGATGGCGAAGACCCGGGCATAGCGGGCTTCGATGGCCGCGCTGCGCCAGTCCACCCCGGCCTGTTCAAGCCGCTGTCGCGCCGCGGTGACGGTCTCGACCACCGGGGTTGGGTAGAGTCCTTGATGGCTCTGGAGGACCTGGTCGTCGCTCAGCAGCAGCAGGGCTTCGGCGGCGGCCAGACGTTGTCGGTTGGGGAACAGGGTCTCGAGCTGTCGCTCCAGAGCCTGGGCCTCCCGGCCAAAGGTCTCCGGAAGCTCATTGAATTCCCGCGGGATCACCGTCTTGGTCCCCGGGCGGGCGGCAAATTCTCGCAGCGCACGTCGGAAATTTTCGACGCCCTCCCCCTGGCTGGCCACGAGCGGGAACACCGGCACCCCAAGCGCCGCCGAAAGGCCCTTCTGGTCGATCTCCAGTCCATTCTCCGAGGCGACGTCGACCATGTTCAACGCCAGCACCGTCGGATGACCGAGCTCGATGACCTGCGTCGCGTAGTAGAGGTTTCTTTGGAGATTCGAGGCGTCGACCACCACCACGACCAGATCCGGCGGGGCCACCTCGGGGAGGCGATGGAACAGCACGTCCCGTGCGATCTGCTCGTCGAGGGACTGTGGGCTGAGGCTGTAGGTCCCGGGAAGGTCGAGGACCGTCACCGGATGGTTCGGGTCGGCTTCCAGGAGTGCGCCCTCCTTGCGTTCGACGGTGACTCCGGCGTAGTTGCCGACCTTGGCCCGCAGTCCGGTAAGGGCGTTGAACAGGGTGGTCTTGCCGCAGTTTGGATTGCCCGTGAGGACGATCTGGATCGGTGAGGAGGGCACGGGTGGATCAGGCGGGTGTCACGAGGATCTGGTCGGCTTCGTGGCGCCGGAGCGACAGGTGGTAGCCGCGGACCTTGAGCTCGATGGGGTCGCCCATCGGGGCAAACCGCACGATTTCGACGGGGGTGCCCACGAGCAGTCCCATCTCCAGGAGTCGGGCCCGGTGCTGGACTGGAATGCGAACCTCCCGGACCACGGCCTTGGATCCTGGAATCAGGCTGCTCAGGGGCACTGGAGCGCTGGAAGGGGTCATGAGTGGGATCGGTGGTGGGGCTTGGGCTGCACGGCGGTGCGGTGGCTTGGAGTCTGCCCTAGGTCAGGCCCCGGGCCTCGGGAACGGGAGGGGTGATGGCGACGGCAGGGTCTCAACCAGGATCTGTTCCGCCAACCGGGCACTCAGGCCCAGGCGGGCGTTGCAGACCTGGCACAGCACGTTGTTCTGGAGCGTGATCACCTTGACCCGCTGTTCCTCACCGAAGCCCATTTCCCGAAGCCGCTGGTTGGTGTCGTCGCTGGCCGTGAGCTGGCGAACGATCACGACACAACCGGCCCGGACCCGGCTGAGCGGGGAAAGGGTTCTGGGGGCAGGGGGGTTCGACCCGGCCGGAAATGAGGCTGCCGACACCGGCGTCAGACTAGGAACAGAGCCGGTCCTCGGCAATCGAGGGTGTTGGCGGGGCCTTGCCGTCGTTGTCGGTGGATTGCACTGGAACAGGACCCTGACTGCTTTGCGCGTTGAGGTTTGACGCATCCCGTCTAGGCTCCCCAAACGTCTTCGGCTCCGGGATGGACTGACCCTTCCGTTGGCGATGCCGCATCAATTCAAACCGAAACACGACCATGCCATTCGAACTCGCCCCACTTCCGTACGCCAAGGAGGCCCTTGAGCCGCACATCGATGCCCTGACGATGGAGATCCACCACGGACGCCATCACAAGGCCTACGTCGACAACCTGAACAAAGCCATCGCTGGCACCGCGCTCGAGGGAAAGACCATCGAGGCCCTCCTGGCCGATCTACCCTCTGTCCCCGACGCCATCCGCGGTCCTGTCCGCAACAACGGTGGTGGCCACTGGAACCACACCTTTTTCTGGAACCTCATGGGCCCCGGCAAGGGTGGCACGCCGTCCGGCGACCTCGCTGCGGCGATCCAGTCGGCCTTCGGCAGCTTCGACGACTTCAAGGCGAAGTTCGAGGCGGCGGGCATCGGACGCTTCGGCTCCGGCTGGGCCTGGCTTCTCGTCAACGGGGGCAAACTCGAGATTGCGTCGACCCCGAACCAGGACACCCCGCTCATGGGCAAGGCCATCTCGGGTGTCGAGGGCAAGCCGATCCTTGGTGTCGACGTCTGGGAGCACGCCTACTATCTCAAGTACCAGAACAAGCGGGCCGACTACCTGAAGGCGTTCTGGAACGTCGTCGACTGGAACGCAGTGTCGGCCCTCTACGCGGCTGCCAAGTAGGCCCGCTGTTCTGGATGTGAACCCTGGACCCGGAAGCCCCGGGTGGAGTCCGCCATGTATCATATCGCGCTCAAGATGCTCATGGCAGACCGGGGGAAGTACATCATGCTGGTCGGAGGGGTGGCGTTTGCATCGCTCCTGATGACCCAGCAGAACGGGGTGTTCCGCGGATTGCTGAGCTGGACCACCTCGCACATGCGCAATGTCCGGGCCTCCATCTGGGTGGTGGAGGCCCGGGTCGTGACCGCCAATGAGACCAAGCCGCTCAAGGATACCGACCTGAACCGGGTCCGATCGGTGCCGGGAGTCGACTTTGCGGAGCCCCTATTCCTTGCGGTGACCAAGGCCCGCGCGGACAGCGGTGGCGAGAAGCCGGTCCAGTTGGTGGGTCTGGATGCCTCCACCCTGTTCGGCCGTCCACCCGTGATGCTCGAGGGGGATCTCGAACGCCTTCGGCTGCCGAATGCGGTCATCATTGATACCTTGGCCACGGTACGCCTCGGCGAGGGATTGGGTCGACCGATGAGGGTGGGTGACACCTTCGAGATCCACGACCGGGAAGCCCGTGTGGTCGGCATCTGCAAGACGGAAAAGCATTTCTTCGGCTATCCGTATGTGTTCACCACCTACGACAAGGCCATCAATTTTTCCCCCCGGCAGCGGAAGATGCTGTCGATCATCCTGGCCGAGCCGTCCCCCGGGCAGACTCCGGAGGAAGTGGCCGCCCGGATCGGGCGTGAGACAGGGCTGCACGCCTACACCAGCGCAGGGTTCTCCCAGGCGACGACCGACTTCGTGTGGGCCAACACCGGCATTCCCGCCTCGTTCCTTACCACCATCACGCTGGGGTTCATCGTTGGCATTGTGATCTCCGCCCAGACCTTCTTCTCGTTCGTCCTGGAGAATATCCGTCACCTCGGGGCCCTGAAGGCCATGGGTGCCAGCAATGGACTCCTGGCCCGGCTTCTTCTGCTGCAGGCCTTCACGGTCGGACTGATCGGATACGGCCTGGGAGTGGGGCTGACTGCCATCTTTGGGCTCATTGTCCTGCCGTTCGAGAAGCCACCCTTCCTGCTCGACTACCGCAGCCTTGTGCTGACGGGTCTCGCCGTTCTGTTGATCTGTCTCGTTGCTGCACTGCTGGGCATCCGGAAGGTATCCCGACTGGACCCGGCAATCGTGTTCCGCGGCTGAGTCGGATCCGGTTGATCTCCTTCATGACTGTACCGAGCCCCAACGTGGCCGCTGGTCCCGCCGTCCAGGTCGATGGGGTTTCCAAGTCGTTTGGACCGAAGGACAACCAGACCCAGGCCCTTTCCGGAGTCCGGTTCGGGGCCGATCACGGAGAACTGCATCTGGTGGTCGGACCGAGTGGCTGTGGCAAGACCACCCTGCTTTCGATCATCGCGGGAACCCTGCGGTCCGACGCGGGGGACATCCGTGTCCTGGGCCAGTCGCTGTCCGCCTTCTCGGACCGGCAGCTGACCGAGTTTCGGGGGGCGCACATCGGGTTCATCTTCCAACAGTTCAACCTCATCCCGACCCTGAGCCTGGTGGAGAACGTCAGTATTCCGCTACTGCTCCAGGGGGTCCGACGCCGCGAGGCCGAGGACCGGGCGGGCGCCCTGCTGGCCCGGGTGGGCCTCGGGGACCGACGCCATCGGAACCCCCTGGAACTGTCCGGTGGCCAGCAGCAGCGGGTCGCCATTGCCCGCGCTCTCGTGCACGAACCGCAGCTCATTTTGTGTGACGAGCCGACAAGTGCCCTCGACTCCCGGACTGGGCACGACATCATGGACCTTCTTGCCGGGGGTGCCCGCGCCGGCGGTCGATGCGTCATCCTGGTCACCCATGATCCCCGGACCTATGGGTTCGCCGATCGCATCACCCGCATGGAGGACGGCCGTGTCGAGGAGGTCCTCTCGGGTGCCGCCGTCCAGCAGTTCGCCGCCCAGCCCCACTAGCCGACCCATGATCCTCAGGAGCGTCAGTTTCTACTCGGCCCTCATCGGCATCGTCCTTGCCGTCGTGCTCGTTCGCCGAGTCGGCAGCAAGCCGTTCGCACCCGGCCCGGTGTCGCCTCCCGCCCGGTCGCCGTATGCCGAAAGCCTGGCAGCCTCCGGCCTCATCGAGGCCCGAGGCGAGAACGTCCGGATCGCCTCCCAGAAAGCCGGAGTCGTGGCGAAGGTGTTCGTCAAGGTTGGGGACACCCTCGCCGCCGGCTCCCCGCTGTTTCAGCTGAATGACCGGGAATCCCGGGCCCTCCTGAACACCAAGGAGACCGAACTTGAGTCCCTGAAGGCAGCCACGGTCACCCGACGAATCCTGCTCAACGATGCAGAGGATCAGCTCAAGAGGGGCCGGAAGCTGCGCGAGGAAGGAGTCATCACCGAGGAGGAGATCAACCGGCAGCAGTTCGCCGCCGATCGTGCCAAGGCGGAGCTGGTCTCCGCCGAAAGCCAGGTGGAGGCTGCGACGGCCCAGCGTGATCTTGCCCGGACCACGCTCGACCTCCTCACGGTTCGCTCGCCGCACGATGGCGTCGTCCTGCAGGTCAACATCCGCCCCGGAGAGTTTGCCTCCGCCGGTGTGACCTCCGAGCCATTGCTGCTCCTTAACACCGGAGGGAACGATCGGCTACAGGTCCGGGCCGACATCGATGAACAGACCGCCATCGACTTCACCCCTGGAACCCCCGCGGTGGGTGCGATCAAGGGGCGTTCCGACTGGACCGTCCCCCTGAGGTTCGTCCGGGTGGAACCTTATGTCGTGCCCAAGCGCAGCCTCACGGGTGACAGCTTTGAACGTGTGGACACTCGGGTGCTCCAGGTCATCTACGAATTCGATCGCCCCAGCTTTCCGATCTACGTCGGGCAGCAGGTGGATGTGTTCATCGAACGGGCGAAGAAGGACGGAACGACATCGGCCCCGGCCGGCGCTGCGCTCCGCTGAGTTCGTATCCAAGGACTCCTGCCCGGTGACCCGTCGGGCAGGTTTCCTTCCGCCGCGCTGATGCTCTGATCGCGGACTTTCCCGCTCCGGGGCTTTGCCATAGCGTGTCGGGACGATGACTTCGATGTTGGTCTCCGGTGGACGCGTGGTGGATCCAGCCTCCGGGTTGGATGCGATCGCCGACGTGCTCGTGGTCGAGGGCAAGGTGGCCGCAGTGGGTCCCGATCTGCGGGGCCAGTGCCCCCCAGACGCCGAGATCCTCGACGCCCGCGGGCTGGTGGTGGCGCCTGGTCTCATCGACATCCACGTGCATTTCCGCGAGCCCGGACAGACCAAGAAGGAGGACGTGCAGAGCGGTTCCCGGTGTGCGGTGCGGGGTGGCTTTTCGACCGTGGTCTGCATGCCCAACACGTCGCCCGCGATCGACAATGCCGGCACGGTGGCCCTGATCCAGGACAGCGCCGCGAAGGCCCAGTGTCGGGTCGAGATCACGGGCGCCCTCACCAAGGGAATCGCCGGCGAGGAACTCGCCCCGATCGGGTCGCTTCACAAGGCCGGGGTCATCGCCCTGACCGACGACGGACACTGCATCCAGAACAACGACCTGATGCGTCGGGCCTGCGAGTATGCCCGGATGTTCGATCTGCCAATCATGGACCACTGCCAGGACTACGGCCTGGTCACCAAGGGGGTCATGCACGAGGGCAAGTACTCGACCATTCTGGGACTCGCCGGGTGGCCTGCGGCGGGCGAGGAGGTCATCGTCGCCCGGAACATCCTCATGGCGGAGCAGACCGGAACCGTCATCCACTGCCAGCACCTCAGCTCGGCCGGCAGCATCCGGTTGTTGCGGGAGGCACGAGGACGGGGGGTGCCGATCTCCGGTGAGGCCTGTCCGCACCACTTTACCCTGACCGAAGCCTGTATCGCGGGCAGTGAGGAGTTCTGGCGGGAGGATGGTTCCGATCAGGCTGCTCGGTTCTTCAAGGAAACCCCGCTGCCCGAGTGGCCGAACTACCACACGGACTTCAAGATGAACCCTCCCTTGCGTTCCGCCCGGGACCGGGAGGCGATCCTAGAGGGATTGGTCGATGGCACCCTGGCGATCATCAGCAGCGACCATGCGCCCCATTCCCAATCCGAGAAGGATGTCGAGTTCGACTACGCTCCGTTCGGCATCGTGGGGCTTGAGACCGAGCTGGCGCTGTCGTTGATGGCCCTGGTTCACACGGGGCGCCTTTCCCTGATCGGGACCCTCGCCAAGCTCACCTCGGAGCCCGCGAAGCTCCTGCGGTTCAAGGATGGCCGTGGAGAAATCCGGGTCGGCGGGGTCGCAGACCTCACCCTCTTCGATCCGAATGAGGAGTGGACCTCGTCGCGCGACGAAACGGCCAGCAAGTCGTCGAATAATCCCTTTCACGGCTGGCGCCTGCGTGGACGGGTCCTGCACACGATCGTCGGGGGTCGACGCGTCTGGTCGCTCCGGTCGGCAGAGGGCTGACATGGAAGCAGCACCCCTTGGCCGTGGGGTGTCTGAAGTTTGACCCAATGTCCGGCACTCCATAGGTTTTGAGCATGACTGCGGCTCAAATCATTGGGGAAATAACCTCCCTTCCAGCATCGGATCGGTCGGCTGTCATCCGGTTTGCCCGGTGCCTGAGCACTGAGGACATGCTGAGTGGGGATGCCATGAGACAGTTGGCGGAGCGTTTGGCTGTCGAGGACAATCCGGCTGAGATTCAAATCCTCAGGGATTCCATCGAGTCCGGATTCTACGGCCGCCCCTGATGCCTCAGGTCCGCCGAAAGAACATTCCGCCGGCACTCCTGCGTCACTTTCTTGATAGAATTCAGGGGCGAAAGATTTCGGCTACTGCCATTGGGCAGCTTGCAGACTGGCTTGATGAGAGGCCTGAAGTTCCGGCTGGTCCATGGTTCACGGGTCTCCAGACCATGATGGTCTGCGGGGAGGGTGATCTGATCAGGACCTTCCTGCTACCGACTCAGCTTCCCCATGGCACCGAGATTCTTTGAGACCCTTTGCCCGGTGTATCCCGAACGTGATGGAACCAAAGATGGGACGACGTGAGCTGTTGTTGTCGCTGAAGTCGGCGACGATCGAAGCGTGCTTCAGCGTCCCGATGCTGAACCTCACGATGCCGAGCTTCCCGTTCGTCATCGCCTTCGCGGTTGCCGCGTTGGGATGGGGTCCGGGTGCGGTCGGGTTGATGGCGGCCCTGCCGCACGTGTGCAACCTCATCCAGCCCATCCTGGCCACGGCGTTGAGACGTCGCATGTCGCTCCTGCGGATCATGGCGATTGGATTCCTGGTGAATGCGGCGCCCTGGGGACTGATCAGCCTGCTCCCATTCCTCCAGCCATCGCGACGGGGTGTCGTCTTCGCCGCAGTCCTGATCGTTGCGACCCTGGCCAACAGCATCACGGCCGTCGCCTGGTCGGCCGCCATCGCCCAGCTGGTGCCTCCGCGGCTCAGTGGGACCTATTTCGGTCGACGCAATCTCATCTTCGGATTCTGGACGCTGGTGGTGGTCTTGGCGGCCAGCGCGGTCGCCGGAAGGGGCGGCAATTCCCTCACCACATTCGGCTGGATCTTTGCCGTGGCGGGATTGGGAAGGTTGGTGGGGTATTACTTCCTCAGGCGCATGACGTTTCCTGCGTCGGTCTCGCGCAGGGAGATAGTGCCGCCCGACTGGCGGGAGATCGCCGAACCGCTGCGGGACGCCAACTATCTGAAGCTCGTGGCGTTCGTGGGCTGCTGGGGTTTCCTCCTGAACCTCGGCCAGCCGTTCTACACGGTATTCCTCCTCGAGGGACTCCACCGATCGATGGGAGAGGTGGGGTTGTTGACGGCCCTGGCGGGTGTGGGCGGAATCCTGACTCTCCGCGGCTGGGGCTTCCTGTGTGACCGGTTCGGCAGCAAGCCGGTGCTCTATGTGGCCTCGATCGTCTGGGCGCTTTCGGGACTGGTATTCTGGAGCCTCGCTGGGGAGCGGTTCTTCTGGCACCTCGCCCTGGCCTATCTGGTCGTCGGAGCCACGACCGCGGGATTCCAGCTCTGCCAGTTCAACCTCATGCTCAAATTGGCCCCCGCCAACAAGGCCCCCTACGTCGCTGCCTTCCTCGCCCTCACAAGCCTCATGACCGCTCTCGGCCCGGTCCTGGGTGGATTCCTGCTCCGTGTGCTCCCGGATCGTCTTGGGATCTTCCTGGGGCAGACCATTTGGGACTACCACCTGGTCATCGCGATCTCGATGGTGGGCTGCCTTTTGTGCGTGCACCTTCTGGACTTTGTCGTGGAGGAGGAGGCACACGCGACTGAGGCGGTCTGGCGCACGATGCGGCGGATGAGTCCGTTCAATCCAATGCTGACCCTCACGAGCACGGCCCAGATGGTCCTGACCCCCGGGGGACTCATCGGTCTGACCCGCCACTCCTTGCGGCAGATCCGGCGTCAGGCGCGTCGTCTGGGTGACGTGGGAGGGGAGCTGGCGGAGGGGGGCAGGGAGGTGCTGGCCTCGCCGTTTGCCCGCGAAGGATCCGTCGACAACCAAAAGGGCGGCCACCCGAGGTGAACCGCCCTGTCTTTCCGGTTGATACCGGGGTTGGCTGCTGGCTCAGGCCTTGGCAGCCTTAGACTTCAGACCACCCTGGGCCAGCTCGACGAGCTTGGCGAAGGCCGGGCTGTCGGTGGCGGCGAGGTCGGCGATGACCTTGCGATCCAGCCCACATTGGGCGGCCTTGAGGCCTTCCATGAATCGGCTGTAGGTGATGCCCGCGGCGCGCGCAGCCGCATTGATGCGGATCTGCCAGAGATTGCGGTAGGTCCGCTTCTTGGTCTTGCGGTCGCGGTAGGCGTACTGCAGACCGTGGTCGACGGCATCGGAGGCGTAACGGTACAGCTTGCTGCGCTTCAGACGGTAGCCCTTGGCGAGCTGGAGCATCCGTTTACGACGTTTGCGGGAGGCGGGAGCGTTGGTGACGCGCATGGTCGGAAATCAGTGGGAGGTTCGCGGAGCACGGATCAGTGCGAGAACGGGAGACAGGCCTTGATCTTATAGACGTCGGAGGGATGAAGCTCCTTGTCCTCGCCCAGACGGCGACGGCGTTTGGCGCTCTTGCCGGACAGCAAGTGACGCATACCGGAATGGCGGGCGAATACCTTGCCCTTGGCGCTGATCTTGAAGCGCTTGGCAACGGACTTCTTGGTCTTGATCCCCTTCGGACGACGCATAACAGCTCTCAGTTTCTCCTCGTTAAAGAGCGCGGAGATTAGAAAAGGTGCCCTCGGGTGCAAGGTTAAAAACCATTTCATTTTGGTTCCACCCGCTATCGACGGAGGAAAATGAGGCCTCCAAGACCGTTTCGAGGTCAAGCCGCCGGGCGTTGCAGAGTTAGGTCTTCACAAGGGGTATCACAGAGGTGGTCAAAGCTAAGGTGGGTGCTGCAGTGCCCTGCAGCACAGGGCGCGAAGCGCCCATCCCGCGAGGCCCTGTCCATTGGGTCGGGATTGGGATTACAGGAGGGAGCGATCCGGCACGGGGCCCGCATCTTTGGGCCTGGGGTTGCGTGGTGGCAGCGACTGCACCCAGGGACCAGAGCACGGCTTCCTTCGCTGCTGACAATCGTGAGGCCGGCAACTGCCACGGCATAAGCGCCCCGCCCGGAGGGGGCGGGGCGCCTGCATTAAGGGGCCTGAGACCCACTCCAAACTGCGGAGTTCACTCCCCTACAGGCAGAGGTGCGCTGTGGCGAACGGACTGGGCCCGCCGCAGTCCTTGTCGAGGACGCCGTCCCCGTCGGCGTCCCAGAGGTTATCGAACGCAGGGTTCAGGTCGTCGAACAGTGCATTCAGCTCGGGGGCACGGGAGATTCCCCACTGGGCGCTCGTCAGCCTTACTGAAACGGGTGAGCGTGTCGTGGGATTGCTGAAAGGCTGGTGGTCAGACCCATGCCAAAGCTGTTCACCCACCCCAAACCGGCTTTTGGTCCAACCAGGGGCCCCCCCAGGGAATCATACCGATTGTTGAGATTGATTGATGTCAGGCGGTGGGCGGGAATACCCAAAGGGCGGGGCGACCCACGTTGCAGTGGACCGCACGGCCCAGCAGGGTCAGTCCGGCCAACGAGTAGAAAAGTTGGGACCTGGCCAAGTTCCCGAGGATCGGGCCCCGAACAAGGAATTCAAGCGATTCAATCCGCCGGTCTGCCGACGGAATCGGGTAGAAGATCGTCTCGACCCACCAAGATTGGCTTCCATCCTCGCCAACCCATGTGGGAAACCTTCGGATCCACTGAGACGGATCGAGTCCGTTTGCGATGGCTGCTTGGTCGGCGGCGAAGACCGTGAATCGACTCAGTCCCGGCAAGACGAGCAGACCTAGGAAACTCCAGAGAGTCATCCAGCACGCCTGCCCTATCAGGGCCTTGCCCGTGGGGAACGATCCGAAATCGAATGCCCAATTCCCGATGCAGCAACCAGTCAGGTTCCACAAGAGGACAAAAAGCAGGGTGCGCAGGGGAAGTCCCTTCTCCGCCGCCCACCGCCGCCGCGACAATTCGACCCGGAGTTCGTCAATGGGAAGGGAATGGCACCAGGTCTCAGGGAGCAGGATGGTCGCATCGGATCCGAACCCGACATGCCCTCCGGTGAAAGAGGGATCGTCCACCTGGGTGACGAGTACGCCCTCACCCGTTTCGGGAATCCATCGCCTGAATCGGAATCCATGGATTGCGCCGTGGAGGAACTGCCTCCCCAGCGCGAGGACGATGATAGAGGCGGCCATCCCGGAGCAGAAGCCGCCTGACCACCGCAGGCTCAGAGCCGCGACGTATCCGAGGGTCATCCACATGGCACCATGGACCGTGACACCACGGGCCCACTTCCGGAGGAAAACCCTCAGCCTGGGCTGTCCGCCCGGGAGGAGCAGAAACCCGCCAATGACGTCAAAGACCGCCTGGATTGCAACGGCAGCGGCGACAAGCAGCGCGGCGTCGATCTCCTCGGACGGGTGGCGGCCGGTCCTGATCCACGCCAGACCAACGATCGAGGCCGTCACCCAAAAACCGACATTCACAATGCCCAGCCTAAGGCGCTGGCGAGCGAGCATAGTCTGCGCCGATGTCATACAACCCCATCTCCCCCTCAAATTTCGGAAAACCCGCGACGATTTTCAAGATCTCGCCCTGTGATTTTCGTTAGCGGCAAACCTCCCACAAACGATGATGGCGGCGTTGGATGCCACACCAGCCAACGTTTCTCCGGAGGTCCTAAAATGGCGTTGGTTGTGTTGGGGGAAGAACTCATCGGTAGCCTGGCAGGTCTTTGGGTTGTGGGTGCGGTTGCCCATTCAGGGGCAGACTTGAGCGGCAGCTGGACGCGCCCTCGAACCGTTTTGTGCCTTTCTACCCATCGTCGTCACCTCCAGCCTCAGACTCTCTCCCGGCCGCCCATTCTGCGAAGACGTTATCGAAATGCTCCGGCTCGTGCAGGTAGAAGTCTGAGTCAATCCGGGTGAACGGGCGCAGCTGGCGGCGCTGCGTGTTTCCATAAGCGTTGTGTTCATAAAAGGCCTGCGAGCACGGACTTGGAGGTCCTTTTCGGAGATCGCATCGATCAACTCTATGAACTCACCAAGGCTCAACGGGCGGTCGCTGCTGTTTGGATTGCAGCGCAACTCGGTTGAGTGCTCGTCGACGACTTGGTCGTGAATCAGGGCCGCGTTTCACCGGGTACGACTGGTGATGGCGTCCAATGGGGTGGATTCCGGTTCGATGCGGGCGACCTCGGCCTGCCTCTGGTTCTCAGCTGGTGAGGTTCTTATCTCCGATGAACAAGGGGTGGATTCGACCTGACCGGACCTCAAAAAACTGTTCCAGAGGAGATGGGAGTTTCAGGCGCTAGTTGATGGTCGTTACTTGACTGCGGAAGGTCTGACGCGACCTCGCTTTAGGGAAAAGGGTATCGGCCTCATTTGCTTTACCGGTGACCCCTTTTCGCCCGGCAGCGGCCTCCGCGAGGTTCTGGGAAATCGGGCCTTTCACCGAGGCTCGACCGGTTTTGGGCCGAGGCGCGGTTCGCGGGTAGCGGCGCCAGGCTTGACTGGGGTTGGGGATGTCGGCGTTTCTTAAGCATTCAACTCGGCGGTCATTCACGATGCCCTTGAGTGGATCCATGTTGTTCAGGATTTCCAGGCAGTGGTCACAATGGGCGTTCGGGCTGGTGGGCGTGGGATGCTGCCTAAACGCGGCCGATTTCTACGTTTCACCCAGCGGAAAGGACTCCCATTCAGGGATGTCGCCGAAAGAACCTTGGAAAACCTTGCAGCGGGTCAATCGGCACATCGCGGATCATCGTCTCGCGCCCGGGGATGGGCTGTTTCTCGAAGGTGGGGCCATCTTTGAAGGGGGGCTTCGTATCGAACATGCCGGTGGCGGAACGCGGCAGTCACCGGTGCGAATCACTTGCTATGGACGCGGGCAAGCGACCCTTCGCCCCGGCAAGGAATCTGGCCTCCTCATCCGAGAGACTTCTTGGATCACGGTTTCACAACTGAAGATCATTGCCTCGGCCGGCAATTTGGGAGACGGCATCCGCTGTGATCGGAACCAAGAGACCCCGGAGCGAGTGGCCGGTGTGGTGATTCAGGACTGTTCGATCACGGGCTTCGGATGGCATGGAATCATGGTGGATGCCAGCCAGCGCTCGATGGGTTTTGAAGGCGTCGTGATCGAACGGTGCCTGACGTCTAGTAATCGCTATGCCGGAATCATGGTGTACGGAGGCAATCCCGCCGGGAGGAGTTCGCGGCCCCACGCGGGGGTTCGGATCGAGGATTGCGTCGCCGTGCGAAACCCCGGCGATCCTGATGAACGGAAACATCATTCGGGCAGTGGCATTTTCATCGATGGAGTTGATACCGCCCTGATTCGAGGCTGTGTTGCGGCGGGCAACGGGGATGCGTGTCGCAACGAGCGTGGTGGTCCGGTGGGTATCTGGGCTCATGCCTGCCGTCGGGTGACGATCGAGGGTTGTGAATCCTACGGGAACCATTCCTGCCTCCGGGATGGCGGCGGGTTCGATTTGGACGGGGGATGCGAGGAGAGTTCTTTGATCCGGAACTTTTCCCACCACAACCACGGTCCGGGATTTTTGGTATATACCTATTCAGGAGCCGCCTACGCCGACCGTGATTGCCAAGTTCGGGAGAATATCTCGTGGAACGATGGTGCCAGAAGCTCCGGCTATGCGGGAATCCAGTTGGGCTCGGAAGACGGATGCCAGATCACCGGTTTGATCGTGGAACGAAACACCGTTATCGCACCGGTCGAATCCGTTGCGGCGGTGCGTGTCATGGGGCGCTCCATTCAGGCCCTCATCCGAAGCAATCTGGTCGTGGTTCCCAAACACGGAACCTTGGTCTCCATCTCCGGTTTCGAGCATCGGGTTCGCTTCGAGGACAACCGCTATTGGAGGGCCGATGGGAAGCCCGTGTTTCTGGTCGATTTTCAATGGACCATTCCCGCCCTGAATGCCTGGCACAACGCCACTGGGCCCGATCACCGATTTGTTGCTGTGGGTGAGCTCTTCGCGGATCCAGAACTCCGGCTTCCTCAGCCTCCCGATTTCAAATCGCTTCGACGGCGGCCGTCATGGCCGCGATTTTCTCACCGTTTTCTTTCCGCGTTTGGTGCTCCCGAGCAGCCTGACATGACCTCGCAAAACTGATCCAGAGGGGGTGAAAGTTTGGGCGACCAAGAAAGGGACCAAACCATGAAAGGAAAGCGGCATGGGACAGCTCCGCTTCAGCCCCGCTGATTCCGATTGCGCTCCGACTGAATTCCGATTGTCGCAAGTATGTCCCGGCGTAAAGAGGGAGGGCATTTTTTTCCGGAGCCACGCTCCTTACCGCGTGCTTTGTCTTGGCCGCCACGGCCACGGCCCACAGGCGCAAACGGCGAGCGAACCACGTTCACCGACGGCAAAGGGCGTAGCACCGGCTCGGCGACCGCCCACACCTCTGGTAGTTCGGAGCGGACCACGTTCCGGGATTCGTCCGGCAGGACCACTGGTTCAGCGACCACGCGACGGTGAGATCGACTCGGTCGTTTCAGAGGAATACCCCGAGCTAAAACGCCGACTTCAGGAAAATTTCTTCTCGGTGATACTGGAGGAAGTGGCGTTGGTCGGTGTTGAAGGAACCGACTTGGAGGTGACGTCCGGACGGTATCCCCATCCGGTCGAGGGATTCTCTGTCCGCGACCGGTGAGACCAAGACCTCGCCACCGTCAGCGAAGGTAATGAAACCGCGGTCAAACAAGTGATCCATCGAAGGGGTCAAGAGGAGACCGTTGCTCCCGGTAAGTCGCTCCTCGTCGCTCGATTCGCGCCACGGCTTGATGTGGCTGGCGATCAGGTGGGTTGGATTGAAAACCCCAGTGACCCTGCACCGACGCTCGATCCGATAGACATTCTCCTTGAAGCGACCCTGACCGCGTCGGGCTTGGATCAAGGCCCTTCGGGTCGTCTCAGGTATCAACCCGCTCTCCGCGATGCGCTGCTGCAGGGAGTCCTCCCATTCCAGCAACACCACTGGGTCAGCCAAGGTCTCCGGGTCACTGTCTCGAAGTGCCGAGGCATCGATCAGGGGCAGTAATACCGATTCGGCGAGTTCTAGGAGGCGACGGGCCAGTTCGCGTGAAACCTCCGCGAGGTAGGCCCCTTGATTCCCTCGGCCGTCGCGCTGAATCGGTGAGTACTTGGTCGGGAGCAGGGACGCGATCTGGTCGGCCACCGCAGCCACGCGGAGTGGTCGCTGGAATCTCTGGAACTGGACGTCCACCCGCCACCCTCGTTGATCCCAAGCCTCGCCCACTTTCCCGAATTCATCCGGCCGCGGGCACGAGTAGCACGGCAGTTTCGCAACGCCGACTGCTTGGAGATGGGCGTCGGCGAATGAGAAGACGAGGTCGCCTCGCTGGACCTCTCTGAGGGTTTCGTAGAAATGGTTCCGTGCTCCATCCTTCTTGTGCTTTGGGCACCAGATGTAATGGCCACCAACCTCCTCGACGAAGGTCTGCCTGTGGTTGACCCACCAGAACCGCATCGAGGCCCAACGTGAACCAACCGACCGCTTCGCCTCAAGCCCTACAAGGCGCACGCAAATCGACCCTCGGCAGCTGCCTGTATAACGATGGCAGGTTCATCGTCGTCGCTCTGGTCGAGGTCCCCGTGGCCGGAACAGTTCGGCCAACAGCTGTGGCTCCACGGGTCCAGGGCTCCACCAGTTCGATGGGAGCAGCTCGCCAGATTCCGATTCTCGCCGAGCGTGCTTTCCGAGACGCCCCAGTTCATCCGGAGAGCCAGTTTCGCGTAGCTCGTTAGCCATGCAGGTTTCTGGAAGGGCTTGTTCGTCAGGCGACAGGAGTCTGGGATGAGGAAAACGTCTTCCGCGTTGACACGAACAATAGGGTTGTCGACCAAGGCGTGGCCTGGCGTCTGGATTGCCGGATAGGAGTCACGATGATTCCCGATTTTGCCATCGAGTCTTTGAACTTGGCAGATTCCACCGCCCAGAGTTCGGCGAACAAGTTGGGGTTGGTGGGTGTGTTGGTGGGCGAATCAGTCTTCATGAGCCTCCTCCAGATCTGCATCGGCGTCTGCCTCTCGCACCCATTCCGTGAAGACGTGCTCGAAGTGGTCGTGAAGCTGCGGATAGATGTCTGAGCTGATGCGGGTGAAATGCCGCAGCCGGCGGCGCTCCGTGCCTCCATCGGCGTTGAGTTCGTTGTAGGCCAGCGAGAATGGGCCCCAGAGGTCCTGGTGCGAGACGCGGTCGATGAACCGGATCAATTGCCCGAGGGTGAAGGGACGTTGGCTGGTGGCCGGCTTGACCTCAAAGGTCTCCTGGTATTCGTCGACGACCCTATAGCGGATGCGTCGCTTCCAACATCGCCCCCGGATGCTGATCACGTCCGAGGTGGTCGACTCCAGCTCGATGCGGACAATTTCCGTTTCCTGACGTTGGTAGCTCGGCAGATACTCACCCCCCATGAGGCTCGGATGGATTCGACCAAGTTGATCGCGGACCTCATCACTCACTTCCGCTGATTGAAGCTCATCGCCCAGTTTCTCAAGCGTCCCTTCGGAGAGAGCGTTTGCGATCAGTTGACGTCGTTTGGTGCCCTTGATTCCACGGAGGATAGCCTGCTGGACCGTGGTGTCGTTCCAGTAGCTCTCAGGGCGGAACGCATAGTTGATTCCGTTAAACGTTTTCATCTTCGAGTCCTTTCAGGCGGAGGTGGTAGGCAAGACGTTGAGCAGGAAGTCTCGGATTTGGCGGGCCTCCTCGAGCAACCGGGTGCCGGTCGATCGGCGGATCCGCTGCTTGGTGTGGTCGTGATGGTGGAGCGTAAAGTGGCACCACCAGATGCCGTTGTTGTTCCAGAGATGATGGTTTCTGCTCGACGGTATGATCCTCAGTGAAGCGTGCATGGCATTGCTGTCGATCGCCACGCACCCAGAGGGTTGTTGAAAGACGAAGGCCGTCGTTTGGCTTATGAGACGACGGCCTTCACACAGGAGTCGAATTATTGGTTCAGGCTTTCGCCCGCACATCGGAAACCGTCGCCGGTTTCCAAAGCACCTTGCCCACTGACTCAGGGCAGGTCGCTGGTCGTCGGGATTTCTCCCCGACGACGCTCTTGATGCGTCTCGTTCGGACGAGAAAAGCAAATCATGGGGTGGCGACAGCGGCAACTCCGGCATGTGTCATAGGCCTCACCCGCTACTTAAAAATCGAATAGCATCCTTTCCCGTTCGTTGCTGCGAGGGAATCTTCAGAGAGTCAAGAAAGGAGGTGTCCTCTAACCTGAAGCCCCGCTCGGTGAATCCCGCCTCCCCCCTGTTTTTTTGCTTCAAGGCAGGCGCGCCTCTTTGAGCCGGGAACTTTCCAGTGCCACTTCGTTCGTCGGATGGGAACCGTGGTCGCCCGCAAGAGATCCTAAGAAATGGCCCAGAAATGGCCCATGGATCGGTGGTGGACTTAACTGGGTTTCTATTCAGCCCCCTAACCTATTGCCTGAGAATGGTTAAGTTGGTGCACCGGGCAGGACTTGAACCTGCAACCTTCTGATCCGAAGTCAGAAGCTCTATCCAATTGAGCTACCGGTGCGTGGACTGCGAGGGCAGGCCGGGCGGAGTTTGTGACAGAGCAACACCGCTTGTGCAAGCCGAGCCCCGACGGTTTTCGGGGCGCACGACAATCCTGGGCATCAGACCAGCCTTGACGACCCGGCCTTCCTAGACCCGGGTTTGGCCATGAACACTGAAGAACGTCTCCGTCACCTCGGATGGATCCTGCCGCCGCCTCCCGCCGCCGTTGCTGCCTACGAACCTTGGGTCCGCACGGGTTCACTCGTCTTCACCTCCGGGCAGCTCCCGTGGTGCGCTGGTGTCATGGCGTTCGTTGGACGGCTTGGTACGGAACTGACTGTCGAGCAGGGTTATGAAGCGGCACGGCTCTGTGCCCTCAATGCCCTCGCCCAGCTCAAGGCGGCCACCGGTGATCTGGAACGCATCCGTCGACTCGTCCGAGTCGAAGGTTTCGTCCACTGTGCGCCGGGATTCCGGGGACATCCGCAGGTCCTCAATGGGGCATCGGATCTCTTTTATGCCGTCCTGCTCGATCGTGGTGCCCACGCCCGACTCGCCGTCGGCATCAGCGACATGCCCCTCGACGCGCCGGTGCAGATCCAGGTGACCGCCGAGGTGGAGGGTTGAGGGTGGCCGGGGTTGGGGCGGTATTTCGCGCCGGACCGTGGATCTTGTGGAGGCGTGGAGGCGGTGAGACCTGCGTGGAGCCCACCTCGGCTCGGGTCTCCCGTGGCTGGGCTGCCGGGCGGTTTTGATCGCAGCGGAATGAGGTGGGACCGAAGGGGCTGGCAGCCGCATTGGGGATGGGAAAGGTGTGGCATGGGGCCGTTGCATCGCGTTTGCTGGCGGGACGTTCATGCGACGGTTCTGGCGCGATTGGCTCATCGGGGTGCTTCTCTTCCTGGGAAGTCTGGTCGGTCTGCGTGCCCAGGTTTCGCAGTACGGCATGGAGCTGGTCGCGAAACCTGATCCGGCGAGGGTGGGATCCGATGTCGCCTTCCGGTTGGTCATCACCAACCTGACCTCGTTTGCCCAGGGGACGTTCCAGGTCACCGCCTTCGTCGAGGGTGCCGGAACGTTCCTGTCGGCGACCAATGTACTTGGCTACGCCACCAACCAGGTCAGCGGCAATGGTCTCACCAACACGGTCTTCTTCGAGATCCCCGTTCTGACCAACAACCAGGTGGCGGATCTCCGGTATGCCTTTCGTCCCTCGACCCATGGATCCATCCAGCAGAACATCTGGATCCAGTCCGCCGGCACGGTGTTCTACGTCACCAACTACACTACCCGAATCCTGGCCGGTGTTGCGGACCTCGAGGTGGGGTTTCGTTCCGTCCCGAGGGGCAGCCTTCCCGGGGATCTCCTCGCCTGCACGCTCACGGTGACCAACCGGGGCCCGGATCGGGCCGGGGATGTACGTCTCACCAATTCCTGGCCTGCGGGATTCGTTCTGCAGGGAGTCGATCCCTCCGGCATGGTTCTCGATCGTCGTGATCCCGAGTGGGTGATTCTCCTGGGTTCCCTCGACGTGGGCGAGGGTCGGTCCGTTCAGGTTCGCTTCCAGCCGCAGGCCTCCGGGACGTTCCCGTGGACTGCCCGGGCGGGAGTCCCGGATTTCGGGACCTCGCCAGGATGGATTCCTGCGGCGACCACTCGCGTGTCCGTGGCGGAACCCGGTCCCGGCAGTTTCCGGGTTGCGACTCTGGCCCCCAGTGTCTTCAGCCGTCAGACCGGTCTGATGCAGCAGCGGATCCGCGTGGACAATGTCGGATCCAATCCTGTCGAGGCGGTGCGGATCCTGGTGCGCGGCAGCCCCACGGGACTCTACAATGCGCACGGCACAAATGGGCTGGTGCCGTTTGTGACGCTCACAGAACCGCTGTTGCAGGGGGAGGGAAGGGATCTGTGGCTTCAGACGTTCAACCCCTTGCGGACACCTGGACCCGATCCCGAGTTGTCGGGGGTTGAGGTCCCGCTCCCCGGTGGATTCCAGCCCGAGACGGTTCCAGTCCTGATCGACCGCGTCGTCCGGAATCCAGACGGCACCGTGGGCCTCGAGTTTCCGACCCAGCTTGGACGCCGATACATCGTCAGGTTTGGCCCTGGATTGCGGGCGAAGGGTGAGCTGGCCCTCCCCGTGCAGACGGCCACCGCGAACCGGGTCCTATGGCTCGACTGGGGTCCACCGCTGACTCCAATTCCCCCGGCCGACGCGGCCTCGCGATTCTACGAGGTCCTCGAGGTGACCTGGCCCTGAACCATGCCACGGCACCATTCCATCTTTCGAACCCCGGCGTGGGTCGCGCCTCCGGTGCTGGCGTCACTGCTCGCGACCGCCCCGACACTGGCCCAGTCGTTGTGGGTCCAGGACGACTGGACCCGCAATTTCCGGCTGGGTGTCCAGGTCACCCTGAACGTCCAGGCCCAGCTGTCGATCGACGGCGTGGTGCCGCGACGGTCGACGGATCCGGGCCCGGTCGGGGTGCCGGGCCGGAACCACCAGTACGATGACGGATACGTCCGCGTTGACGCCACCGGCAACGCCGGGGGTGTCACGTCCTCCTGGGGTTATCAGGATGCGTCCCAATACGATCCCGCCACAGATCAGCTGGTCTATCGCAGTACCCTGGGATTCTCGGCCCGGGACCAGGTCACGGTTGATTCCGGCCCGATGCCGGGCGTCGAGATGGTCTATGGCGGGCGGCTCCACGACTGGCGTTGGGTCCGGCTTGGGTGGGAGTTCGGCTATGCGTGGGTGCCCATGGAACTGCGCGACACGTCCACCCTCCCCGCCCAGTTCCTCCGGGAGGTCCAGGCGTTCGATGTGGGAGGGATCTCGCTGCCAACCGCACCGTATCAGGGCGGGAGTTCCGGCATCGGACCGGTCATCCCCGACATATCCAAGGCCCGGCCCGACGAGGTTTTGGGCGGGTTCCTGTCGGGATCACGGGGATTGGATGTCGACCTCCATTCCTTCCGGCTTGGGCCCAACCTCTTCTGGCGCTTCGGAAAGCAGTGGGCCCTGAGCGGGAGCATCGGACCCGCCCTGGGCCTGCTGTCCGGCGGCTACTCCTACAACGAGACGTTCCGGTTCTCGGACGGCACCACGGCGGCGAACGTGGGCGGGCAGGACAAATTGGTCTGCGTCTTCGGCGGCTATGCGGCGGCGACCGTGCTCTACCGTGTCGTGTACAACGCCGATCTCTATGTCTCGTCCCAATTCCTGTCGCTGGGCGGAGCCCAGTATGGTGGCGGGGGCCGTCGGGCGACCCTGGATCTGGGCCAGACGGTGATGACCTCGATCGGCATCAGCTGGCCGTTCTGAATCCCGGCTCGACCTCTCCTTGCCACTCCCGGGTCGGGGGCCGTAGCTTCGCCGCTCGTTTTATGAACGTGCTTGTCTGTGATCCGATCTCGCCCCGGGGCATCACCTATTTCCAGGCCCGTCCGGAGTTTACGGTGACCGTCCTGCCGAAGCGCCTGACCGAGGCCGAGCTGCTGCCGGTGGTGGCCCAGGCCGATGCCCTAGTCGTGCGCTCCGAGACCAAGGTCTCGAAGAAGGTCCTTGAGGCTGCGACGCGCCTCAAGGTCGTGGGTCGTGCCGGTGTCGGCATCGACAACGTCGATGTCGAGGTCGCGACCCAGCGTGGAGTTGTTGTGATGAACACCCCTGCGGGCAACACGATCACCACGGCCGAGCTCACCTTCTTCATGCTGGGCGCCCTCGCCCGGAAGATTCCCGGGGCCCATGCCACGATGGCTGCGGGCAAGTGGGATCGGAAGGCCTTCCAGGGCACCGAGGTCTCCGGGAAGACCCTGGGCATCCTCGGCGCCGGCCGCATCGGTACCGAGGTCGCCCGCCGGGCTCTGGCGTTTGGGATGCGCGTGGTCGCCTATGATCCATTCCTGACCGAGGTCCGGGCGCGTCAGCTGGGACTCGAGCTCGCCATGGACCCGGATGGCGTCTATCGCGAGGCCGATTTCATCACGGTCCACATGCCGGTCACACCGGAGACCCGGGGCATGATCAACAGCGAGTCGATCTCCCGCATGAAGCCCGGCGTCCGCATCGTCAACTGCGCCCGGGGTGAGATCGTCAACGAGCCGGATCTCGCTGCCGCCCTGCAGTCCGGCCGGGTCGCCGGCGCCGCTCTCGATGTCTTCTCGGTGGAGCCGCTCCCTGCCGACCATCCCTTCCGGACGCTCCCGAACGTCATCCTCACCCCGCATCTCGGGGCGAGCACCGAGGAGGCTCAGGAGAAGTGTGGGCTCGAGGTCGCCGAGATCATCTCGGCCTTCCTGCTCATGGGCGAAGTCCGTAACGCGGTCAACCTCCCCGGGGTCGATGCCAAGACGTACGAGCTCGTGAAGCCGTACATCGCGCTGGGCGAGAAGCTGGGCCGGCTGCTGGGTCAGCTGAATCCGGGTTCGGCGGACCGGCTGCACATCACCTTCGGCGGCAAGGCCCAGGAACTGCCCCAGACCGATCCCGTCACGCGCGCCATCCTGCGCGGATTCCTCTGCCAGAGCACGGTGAAGGACATCAACAACATCAACGTCCGCAGTGCGGCCGCCTCACTCGGCATCTCCGTGGAGGAGAAGCGCTCCGACGAGCCGGTGACCTTCAACGAGTGGCTGCACGTCCAGGTCTACAATGGGTCGACCAAGGTCGTCTCCGCCGGTGGCACCTTCTTTGGATCCCCCAACAACCCGAGGATTGTCCGACTGTTCAGCCAGCCGGTGGAGATCCCGATCAGCGGAACCGTCCTTCTGGTCCGTAACCAGGATCGTCCCGGGATCGTAGGTCACCTCGGAACCGTTCTCGGTTCCCATGGCGTCAACATCGCCAATATGTCCCTGGCCCGCGATGCCGCGGGTGGGCAGGCCCTGACCGTGTTGCATCTCGACAGTGCCCCGCCCCAGGCCGCGCTCGACGAATTGGCCAAGGACCCGTCGATCACCAGCGCCCGGGTCGTGGTGCTGTGAAGGGCAGGGGACTCCACTACTTCACCACAACGGTCAGCTGGAAGGTCTTCGCCGGGGCAGCGTTGGTCTCCCAGGGCCGGCTGTAGGCGATCTTCACCGGGGAGGTGCCCGCGCCGATCGCCTCGTACTCCAGCGTCAGCCATCCGCCCGAACCGACCATCCGCTGGCGGTCGGCGCCGACCACCCAGTCCGGTGTGAACTCCGGACGCTTTGTGCGGGCCAGCACCCACGAGTTCAGTTCCATCGTTTGCCAGGAGTAGCCCGTGGAAGGATTGCTCGGGAGTTCGACCCTGAGGCGGTCGCCCGTGCCGATGTTCACGGTCGATCCGCTCTCCGACTCCGTCACGGTCACGATTCGTTCCTTCGTGGCACAACCGGTGGCCAGGATGAATGCGGTCAGGGACACGGAAAGGGCGAGGCGGGTAGGAGAGGAATTCATGGGAGTGAGGGAGCGGAGCTCCGTGCTGGCAAGGTCGAGTCTTCGGGACTCGGTTTCAAGAAAAGGTCTACGGACCCGGAGCCGCCGATTCCCCGCCGGACAGGCCTGCCTGCAGGACCGCCAGAGCGGCGGTGGTCGCCGTCTCCACCCGCAGGACAAGGGGGCCAAGGCTGAATGAGACCGCACCGAGCTTCCTGAAGCGGCCGTACTCCTCTGGCGTGAAATCCCCTTCTGGGCCCACCGCAAGGGCCACGCAGGAGGGCAGGCAGCCGTGGCTCCGGCGGAATCCCGACAGGTGGTCGAGCAGCGGACGCGGCGTGTCGAGGAGGGACGCGATCACGACGAGGTCGAACGACTCCCGCCGGGTCCACCAGGAGGCCAGTGTCACGGGTTCCTCGACGGCCATCAGCCATGGGTTTCCCGACTGCTTAAGGGCCTCCCGGGCGACCGTCTGCCACCGTGCCTGCTTGTCGCCGGCGGCGTCGGGACGGCTCACGGAGCGATCAGTCACCAGCGGCACCAGCCGGTGGGCCCCGAGCTCTACGGCCCGATGGATCAGTCCCTCCATGGCGGGTCCCTTGGCCACGGCCTGGAGCAGGGTGATCCGGATCTTCGGAGCGGGATGCCGGGTGAGCCCAGTGGTCTGGATGTCGACGCCATGTCGACCGCAGGTCCCGACGGTCCCGGACACCTCGCCTCCGGCGCCGTCGAGGAGGGTCACCGGATCCCCGGTCCTCAGCCGCAACACGCGGGAGGCATGCAGGGCCTCGGATTCGGGCAGCGGAAGCACCGCCGGATGCCGGACCTCGGGGACGAGGAAGCGGTGCATGAAGCCATTCCTAGCTGAAGAATTCCTTGGCCCGTTCGAAGAAGCTCTTCTTCTGCGGATGGACGTCCTCGTCACACATCTGGGCGAATGCCTCGAGGGCGGCCTTCTGTCCCGCATTGAGCTTGGTAGGGATCTCGATGGCCACCCGCACCAGGAGGTCGCCCACGCCATAGCCCTGGACGTTCTTCACGCCCTTGCCCTTGATGCGGAACAGGGTGCCGTGTTGGGTGCCTTGCGGGATCCGGATGGACGCCTTGCCGCCGAGGGTCGGCACCTCGGCCTCGGCACCGAGGGCGGCCTGGGTGAAGGCGATCGGCACCTCGCAGAGTAGGTCGTCGCCATCCCGCTTGAACACCGGGTGTTCGGCGACATGGAGCACCACATAGAGGTCTCCGGCATCGCCTCCCCGCTGTCCGGCCTCGCCGTTTCCGGTGGATCGGAGACGGGTGCCGTGGTCGACCCCGGGCGGGATGCGCAGGCTGATGGTGGAGGTCTGGTTGGTCCGGCCGTCGCCCCGACAAGCCTTGCAGGGCTTGTCTACCACCTCCCCGGACCCTTCGCAGCGGGGGCAGGTCTGCTGGATGCTGAAGATGCCGCGCGACATGACCACGCGTCCCCGACCTGCGCACTGGATGCAGCGTATGCGTTTGGATCCCTTCTCGGCGCCGTTGCCCTGGCAGTCCGGACAGGTTCCAGGCTTGGTCACGGTGATCTGCTTGTCGACCCCGTTGACGGCCTCCTCGAGGGTGATCTCGAGGTTATAGCGGAGATCGGAGCCTCGGCCCTGCCCCGACGGATCCTCCTCGCGTCCGCCCATGCCGAACATCTGCTCGAAGATGCTGCCGAGGTCGCCGCTGCCAAAGGCCTGGCGGAAGACGTCGTTGGGATCCCCCTGGAACCCGCCCGCCCCACCGCCGGCCCGACGGTCAAAAGCCGCGTGACCGTGTTGGTCGTAGAGGGCCCGCTTCTGCTGGTCGCTCAGGATCTCATAGGCCTCGCCCAGCTCCTTGAACTTCTCCTCGGCCTCCTTGTTCCCCTGGTTCTTGTCGGGGTGGTACTTGATCGCGAGCTTGCGGTAGGACTTCTTGATCTCCTCGGATGTGGCGGTCCGTTGGACCTCGAGAATCGTGTAGTAGCATTCGCGGACGCGCTGGCGTGACATGGGACAGATCGGGAAGCGGAGGGGATCAGGACGCTGAGGATTCGGAGCCGGTCGGCTGGCCCGAGACGATCACGCTGGCGGGACGGAGCAGTCGCTCACCCAGCTGGTAGCCCTTGCGGGTCTGCTGGATCACATGTCCCTCGGGGATTTCGGTGGACGGCTGGACCGAGACGGCATCGTGGAGACCCGGGTCGAAGGGTTGCCCAACGGGGGTGAGTTCCTTGACGCCGATCTCGGAGAGGAAGTTCCGGAACTGGCCGTGGATCATGTTGACGCCCACCCGGAGGGTCTCGAGGGAGGTGTTGGGCTGGGTGGCAGCGACCATGGCCATGTCGAAGTTGTCGAGCACGGGCAGGAGCCTGCCGAGTACGGACTCGGAACCGAGGCGGCGGGCGTCGTCACGGTCCCGGGCGGCGCGTTTCTTGAAGTTGTCGAAGTCGGCCGCCAGTCGGAGGTAGCGGTCCTGGGCGGCGGCCAGCTGGGCCTGGAGTTCCGCGGGCGCATCCCCAGGAGGACAGGCCTCAGGGGCGGGGTTCGTGCTGGAAGGGGTCTCGTTCTCGCTCATGTCAGACGGATTCGGCTCCATGCCGGCCGTGGAACGTATCGCTGCGATCCACTCCCGGCAATGCCCAGACTGGGTGGCGCAGGCGCACGGAGGGCAGCGGACCCTCACGGAGGCTCTACGACGCCCGCACCGCCCTCACCTTGACCGCCCAGGGTGTCACCGAGTTTGCCACGGCCAACCCAAAGGACTTCGTGGGGCTTGGATTCCGTCGGGTGTGGAATCCATTGGAGGCCACCCTATGACTCCCGATGGCCTTGCTGCCCTCCGTCCCAGCGCCAGGTGGGTCTCCCAGGTTTACGGGTTGCCCGCGCGGGAGTAGCCTCCGTCCCGTGAGGAGAAACACCTATCGCGATCCGGTGGTGGAAGTCTACAAGCGGGATGGGGATCGTTCACTCCTGCGGGAGAACCTCAAGCTCACCCCGGCCCAGCGGCTCGAGAAGCTTCTCGGGTTCAGCGCCTTTGCTGCCGAGATGCGTGCGGCCGGTGACCGGGCGCGTGCCCCTCGGAAGCCATGAACCTCCCACCGCGTTCGGGGTGGCCTTCCGCTGTGTGGACCTGCCGACCCTGATCCGCCTGAAGCGTACGGCAGGCCGTCCCAAGGATCTGGAATCCCTTGCCGAGCTCGAGGCCCTGCTCGGGGAATGCGATAGGGCCTGAGCGGCAGTTCCTGAAACCCGAGATCCGATCCGGACATACCGCTTGCGCTGACTCCGTCTCCGTCCATTCTCGCGGCCCCTTATGCTCAAAGCCGGCATCGTCGGGCTTCCCAACGTGGGGAAGTCGACCCTCTTCAACGCTGTCACCCGCACCCGAAAGGCGCAGGCGGCCAACTACCCCTTCTGCACCATCGACCCCAACGTCGGTGTCGTCACCGTCCCGGATGACCGCCTCGCCGTGCTGCAGAAGATCGCCAAAACCAACGTCGTCATCCCTGCCGCCATCGAATTCGTCGACATCGCCGGCCTCGTGAAGGGCGCCAGCGCCGGTGAGGGTCTTGGCAACAAGTTCCTGAGCCACATCCGCGAGGTCGACGCCATTGTCCAGGTCGTCCGTTGCTTCGAGGATGCCGACATCCACCACGTCTCGGGCTCGGTCGACCCGGTCCGAGACATCGAGACCATCACGACCGAACTCGTCCTGGCCGACCTCGATGCCGTCAACAAGCGACTCGAGCGGGTCGCGAAGGATGCCAAGCGGGGCGACAAGACCGCGCTCGCGGAGCAGGGGGTCCTGCACAAGCTCCAGCCACATCTCGACTCCGGGAAGCCGGCCCTGACGGTCGAGCTCACCCCGGAGGAACGTGCGATTTCGCGCCTGTTCTGGCTGATGACCGACAAGCCCACGATCTTCGCCTGCAACGTCAAGGAGAGCGATCTCGCGACCGCCGAGACCAACCCCTATGTCCTGAAGGTCCGTGACTACGTCGGTGGCCACCTGGCCTGCGATGCCGTGGTGATCTCGGCCCAGATCGAGAGCGATCTCGTCGACCTGAGCCCCGAGGAGGCGTCGGCCTTCCTCGCGGAGCTGGGCGTGAAGGAGTCGGGGGTCGGGTCCCTGATCCGGGCGACCTACAAGCTGCTGGGGCTGCGCACCTACTTCACGGCGGGAGAGAAGGAGGTCCGGGCGTGGACTATCCACGACGGCGACACCGCCCCGAAGGCGGCCGGGGTCATCCACAGCGATTTCGAACGGGGGTTCATCAAGGCCGAGACCGTGGCCTACGCCGATCTCGTCGCCTGTGGCTCCGTCGCAGCGGCCCGCGAAAAGGGACTCTACCGCATGGAGGGCAAGGAATACGTCGTCAAGGATGGCGACGTCCTGCTCTTCAAGTTCAACGTCTAGTCCGTCGGCCCTCCGACGCTTTTCGGGGACCGGACCCGGTCGGTTTCCTTCAGTGCCGCGACGAACCCGGCGGCCTTGGCCAGGGTCTCCTGGTGCTCGGCCTCCGGGTCGGAGTCGGCCACGATCCCGGCACCGACGTGGAACCACGCCGCGTTGTCCCGGAGAACGGCGGTCCGGATGGTGATGCTCAGCTGGCTCTCCCGATTGAACCCCAGATAGCCGTGGGCCCCGCAGTAGGGCCCGCGTGAGACCGGTTCGAGCTCATCGATGATCTCCATGGCCCGGATCTTGGGCGCCCCCGTGATGCTGCCGCCTGGGAAGCAGCTCCGCAGCGCCTCGAGATGCGTGAGTTCGGGCCGGAGGTCTCCCTCGACCGTCGACACCAGATGCTGCACCTGGGCGAACCGCTCGAGTCGCATCAGATCCGGGACCCTCACCGACCCGTAGTCACTGATCCGCCCCAGGTCGTTCCGCAGCAGGTCGGTGATCATGAGCAGCTCGGCATTCTCCTTCTCGCTCCGCTGCAGTTCCCATCCCAGCTGGGTGTCCCGCACCGCATCCGGATCACGAGGACGGGTGCCCTTGATGGGGCGGGTGGTGATGTGGTGTCCGCTTAGGCGGAGGAAGAGCTCCGGGGAGGTCGACAGCAGCTGGAATCCCTCGCAGTCGAGGAACGCCGAAAACGGAGCCGGGGACCGCGCCGTCAGGCGTTCGAAGAAGTCCCAAGGGGTGGATTCGAGCCGGGTGTGCAGTCGCTGGGCGAGGTTGACCTGGTAGATGTCGCCCGAGCGGATGTAGTCCTGGGCCCGCTGCACGGCTCTCACGAAGGAGTCCCGGGTCATCGAGCTGCCGAGGGGTAAAGGTTGGCCCGCTGTCGGTCGTCTGTTTGCGGGCGATGGGGATTCGGTGAGGCGTTGCCGCCACCAGGAGATCTGGTCTCGGATCCGGCGATCGCTCCGGATGCCGGAGGCGTCGAGGCCGGTGGCCACGATCCAGGTGGAGGACTGGTGGTGGTCGAAGACGACGAGGCTGGTGTGGAAGCCGAGGTAGCAGTCGGGGAGTTCGAGGTCGTTGATCGCACGGCGTGGGACCCGCGGTTCGACGAACTGCTTGAGATCGTAGCCCCAGAACCCGAAGCATCCTCCAAGGGGGAAGGGAACGTCGGCCTCGTCGGGCAGTTCGAACTGTGCGAGCAGCACGGCCAGGTGGCGCCAGGGATCCCCGAACTGGGTGGAGCAGGACCCGTCGGCGGAACGGATCTCACAGGCGGAGCCCCAGGATCGGAAGGTCAGCTCGGGCCGGCAGGCCACGAGGGAGTAGCGGGCGCTGGGGACATCGAACGATCCGGTACGGAGCAGAACCAGGCCTGTTTCCCCGCGGAGCGCGGCCGCGAGGGACTCGGGGCTGTGCCAGGTGGTCGTGGGTTCAACGACGGTGCGCATCCGTTGAGGCGAACCGTGGCAGACCCGGGGCGGGATGGGAACGATCGGTTGGTGTCGCCCGTGAATCCGCTTTTTTCCGTTTCGCGTTCCCGCATCCAGCGCTTCGGAAAACGAGGTTCGGATTCCTGGGGCGATGCCCCAGGCGGGTATGGGATTGGGCCTTTGGCCCGTGGAGATCCGGGGTGCCGGCAGATTGGGTGTCCGTATATCCCGCACACCCAGGGGGCTCACGCGGGGACCACAGCCCGGAAAATCCACCCTCATCTCTCTCCCGGCGTTCCTCCGCGTCTCGGCACCTCTGTGTGAGTCCCCTCTTTTCCCCTCGGCGTTCCCGCATCCCGGTGTGAGTCCCCCGCCCCACGGGGCACCAGGATGAATCCCGTGTCGAGGTCCCCCAAGACCTCCGAACATCGGCCCTGATGTGACACGTGGTGCAGTCCGATCCCTGCACAGATCACGGCATCGAGCCGATCCTCGGCCTCCTTGGTCCACGATCGGTTCAGCAGTTCCTTGAGCAGGGGGCTGGATTCGAGGGACGGGAACAGGACAGGCCGGTGTTCGGAGAGCAAGGCCTGCAGCCTCCGAAATTCCTGGCGTCGGGAGGCGACGGGACCGCGCTTGTACTTGAGGATCTGGTCGAGTCCGAAGAACCGCACGAGCGCGGCATGCGGGTAGACTTCGACCATCTGGCGGCCCGGGTTGCCCGTCTCCCAGCCGATGCCGATCCCGAGGGCGCTCAGCCGGGTCACCAGCCGCAGCGGCCGGGCGCACAGACGCTGGTTCGAGGGATGACAACCGGCGTGCTGTCGACCGAAGACCCGGTGCGACTCGCGGTCGACCGGACGGGACCCCGTGGCGTTGGGACACACGACCGGGGCATCGATGAGGAGCAGGGCGGGTTCCGACCGGGGCGCGGACTGTTCGATCCACCCCAGCAGGGCCTCGTCGCCCTGGACGCGTCGGCTGTCCACCAGACGCGCCGAGGTGTCGGTTACTTCGAGGAGCGCCACACCGTCGGGATTCCGATCCCCCCACGCGAGGTCCAGTCCAAGGATCCGCATGGGGAGTCCGTTCCTCGGTTCAGGTGGGCATCTGGAGCCCGATCTTCGACGCGACCTGGGCGACGTCCTTGTCGCCGCGACCGGAGAGGTTGACGATGATGATCTCATCCTTGGACATCTTCGGAGCCCGCTCGATGCATTCGGCCACGGCGTGTGCCGATTCGAGTGCGGGGATGATGCCCTCCAGGCGGGCCAGCCTCATGAACGCCTCGAGGGCCTTGTCATCGGTCGCGTAGGCATACTCGACCCGTCCCTGGTCGTGGAGCCACGCGTGCTCGGGTCCAACCGCGGCGTAGTCGAGTCCGGCGCTCACGCTGTGGGTGCTCTGGATCTGGCCGAACGTGTCCTGGAGGATGTAGCTGCGGGTCCCCTGGAGCACGCCGAGGGATCCGCCGTGGAACCGGGCGGCATGCTGTTCGGGCAGGATGCCGAGTCCGCCGGCTTCGACCCCGCACATGCGCACCGACGGGTCGTTCAGGAACGGATAGAAGAGTCCGATGGCGTTGGACCCGCCGCCGACGCAGGCGAGCAGGAGATCGGGCAGGCGGCCTTCCTTCTCGAGGATCTGTTGGCGGGCCTCGTCGCCGATGATCCGGTGGAAGTTCCGCACCATGAGCGGGTAGGGGTGGGCCCCGTAGGCGGTGCCAAGGATGTAGTGGGTGCTGCGGACGTGGGTGACCCAGTCACGCATGGCCTCGTTGACCGCCTCCTTGAGCGTGCGTTGTCCCGCCTTCACCGGCACGACCTCCGCGCCGAGCATCTTCATGCGGTAGACGTTCAACGCCTGGCGTTCGCAGTCGACCGCCCCCATGTAGATGACGCACTGCAGACCGAACATCGCGGCTACGGTCGCAGTGGCGACGCCGTGCTGTCCGGCACCGGTCTCCCCGATGACCCGGGTCTTGCCCATGCGCTTGGCGATGAGGGCCTGGCCTAGGGCGTTGTTGATCTTGTGGGCACCGGTGTGGAGCAGGTCCTCGCGCTTGAGGTAAATCTTGGCACCACCCAGTTCCTTCGTGAGGCGTTCAGCCAGATAAAGCCGGGTGGGGCGTCCGACGAACTCGCGGAGGTAGTACGACAGCTCCTTCTGGAACTCGGGATCCTGCTGGGCGCGGAAATACTCCTCCTCGAGCTGCTGGAGCGGGAACCAGAGGGTCTCGGGGACGTAGCGTCCGCCGAACAGACCGAAGCGTCCCTGGGCGTCAGGGATCTCCGGGGAGGCGAAGGGCTGCGGGGTCGGTGCCGTCATTGGCGGAACCCTACCGCTGGTTCCAGATCCCGGAAACCCCGAATCCTGGGGCGGCCCGGCCCTCGGTCTCAGTCCACGCCAAAGCACCACACCTGATGGCAGCCATGGCGCTCGGTATCCCGGCACTCCCCGAGGCCTGCATCCCGCGCCAGGGCGCGGATGCCGCTGTCGGTCTCCGGAAAGTCACAGGTCCGGATGTGGTCGAGGATCTCGACGATGTCCCGCCCGGCCAGCGCCCCCCAACGGTTCCGGATCTCGCCCTCGAAGCGGTCGAGGAAGGTCGCGCGGTCCTCGCCTTCCTCCCGGACGACATCGATGAGCAGAAACAGTCCCCCCGGTCGCAGGCAGGCCCGGATGGACCGGAACAGGGCCGCCTTCGAGGCGATGTCGAGGTGATGGATGGCGAACGCCGAGAACACGACGTCCGCCGGCCCGCTTGAGGGGTCCAGGGTGAGATCGGCGTTCACGAGCCGGACTCGTTCGCCCGGGCGAGTCCGAGGGCCTGTGAGGACAGATCGTACCCCGATAGGTGGACGGCGGATGATCCCGCAGGACCTCGGCAAGGTGGCGGGCGCTGCCACAACCGAAGTCGAGCAGATCGAAGTCCCTCCCGGCAGACCAGCGGTCAAGAATCCGCGCGGCCCGGTCGTGCAGTTCCCGGTGGAACATGTAGTTCTGGTCCAGGACCACGTCGTAGGGGGTCCAGGCTTGGAAGAGCGTGGGTACGGGCTCCATCGGGCGGAGATCCTGCCGACGCGGTGCTTCCAGGTCAGTCCCGAAGCGCCCGGGTGCGGGGCGAGGTGGGATTCCGGATTTGGGATTGGATGGGGTGCATCGAGTCGACAGGTTTACGGGAGTCACGACCTACCCCGACCTCCGATGAACCTTCTCCGACCCTCTCCCTCCCGTCCTCTCGTCCGACTCGAATCCCTGCTGGCGCTGTCCCTCTTGGGACTGGGTGCCGCAGGTCATGCCGAGGAGGAGGCCTTCCATTGCCGCTGGTGCACCGCATCCGGACAGCGCCTCGCCGCGGGCCGGGCCGCCTCGGGATCCGTCCCGCAGTACACCCCGAGCCGGGAGATCGACATCCTCCACCTCGCCATCGACGTCACCCCCGACTTCAAGACCCGCACCGTCGACGGTGTCACCACCGTCCGCTTCAAACCCATCGCGATCCCGCTGAAGGAACTGCGCCTGGACGCCGAGGCGATGCGGATCGACTCGGTCACCGCCACGGACCCCGTGGCGCGCTGGATCTATGACGACCATCAGGTGACCGTGGTCTTCGACAGACCGGTCCCCCCGGATCACGAGGTCACGGTGACGCTTCGGCACCATGCGGAGCCGACGCAAGGGTTGTACTTCCGAACCCCGGAGATGGGCTATCCGGAGGGCGACGCGCATCTCTGGACGCAGGGCGAGGCGATCGAGGCCCGCCACTGGTTTCCCTGCTACGACGCCCCCAACGAGAAGTTCACCTCCGAGGTCACCTGCCGCGTTCCCGAGGGGATGGTGGTCCGATCGAACGGCCGTCAGGTGTCCTCGACCCCGGAGGCCGGCACCGGGCGGGTGGCGGTGACCTGGGCCCAGGAGAAGCCCCACGTCAGCTACCTGATCTGCCTCGTCGCCGGCCATCTCCGTGCGGTCGAGGACCGCTATCGCGACATCCCGCTGGCCTTCTGGACCCCGGCCAGCCGGATCCAGTACGCCCCGTCGTCGTTCCAGGACACCCGCTCCATGATGGGCTTCTTCGAGAAGGAGCTGGGCGTGCCGTTCCCTTGGGCGAAGTACGACCAGATCGCGGTCGACGACTTCGTGGCCGGTGGCATGGAGAACACGAGCATCACGGTCCTGACCGACCGGACGCTCTTTCCGGCGGAGTCGGCCCCGGTCCGGAGCAGCCGGGGTCTGGTGGCTCATGAGCTGGCCCACCAGTGGTTCGGGGATCTGGTGACGTGTCGCGACTGGAGCCACCTGTGGCTGAACGAGGGGTTCGCCACCTACTACGATGCCCTCCAGGCCCGGGATCAGCTCGGCCAGGATGAGTTCCAGCTCGCGATGCTGGAGCGGGCCCGTGCGGTCCTGGGAACCACGGATTCCACGCCGATCGTCTGGCGGGGCTACACCCAGCCGATGGACCAGTTCGGGTACCGCGCCTATCCGAAGGGGTCGTGGGTGCTCCACATGATCCGGTCCCAGCTCGGCGAGGACCTCTATCGTCGGGCGATCACCACCTATCTCCAGCGGCATGCGCTCGGGGTCGTCGAAACGTCCGACCTCCAGCGGGTGCTCGAGGAGGTGTCGGGACGCAGCTGGGACCGGTTCTTCGACCAGTGGCTGTACCACGGACATCACCCGGAGCTTCAGATCGACCAGTCGTGGGATGATCAGACCCGGCTCGCAAAGGTCACGGTCCGCCAGGTCCAGAAGCTCAGCGACCAGGTCCCGCTGTTCCAGTTCCCGCTTCCGGTCCGGTTTGTGACGGCGCAGGGCGTGGTCGACCAGACCCTGGAGGTCGCGGGCCAGAGCCAGGACTTCCACATTCCGCTGCCCGCACCCCCGGATCGGGTCCGGATCGACCCCGACCAGACCGTCCTGGCCAAGATTACGTTTGATCCGCCGGAGGCGATGCTCCGGCGGCAGCTCCAGGACACCAACGACGTCGTCGGGCGGATCCTTGCGGTGGAGGCCTTCGGTCGACGCCAGAGCCGTGCCGCGGTCGAGGCGCTCAAGGAGGCGCTCAACTCGGACCCCGTCCACGCGGTGCGCACGGAGTCGGCCCAGGCGCTGCGGTCGATCCATTCCGATGGGGCGTTCGAAGCGTTGTCGGCCTCGCTCGACCAGCCGGATCCGCGGGTCCGGATCGCGGTGCTGAACGCCCTCGGAGGATTCCATCGGGAACAGGTGGCCGTGTTGGCGGAGTCCCGGCTCCGGAACGAGACCCACCCGGATGTCCGCGTGGCGGCGATCCGTCTGCTAGGGCATCCCGCCCGCACGGGTGGGGGGCTTGAGCTGATCTCGTGGCTGGGCACCAATTCCTTCCGACAGCAGATCGCGGGTGCGGTCCTGGGGGTGCTGCGCGACCGGGAGGATCCTGCCGTGGTGCCGGATCTCCTGAAGTTTTTCCAGGAACGGGGCGCCTCGCTCCCCACCGACGTTCAGGGAACCGGTGTCTCGACCCTGGCCTGGCTCGCGCGCAACGAGACGGACAAGTCGGCGGTCCGGGACTACCTCGTGTCCCAGGTGAACGACGCGCGTCCGCAGCTCCGTCGTGCCGTCCTGGGAGCCCTCGGCACCCTGGGTGACCCGCGGGCGGTCCCGGTCCTGGAGACCTTCGCCCGGGCGTCGCGGTCAAGTCCCGAGCAGAGGACCGCCAGCTCCGCCCTGGAACGTCTCAGGAACGAGCGTCGTCCCGCTGTGGAATTCGAGGAACTGCGTCGGGAGGTCCTGGACCTCCAGCGCTCGGAACGGGAGCTGAAGGAGCGGGTGGAGACCCTCAGGAAGACCTGGGACGCGAAGATGACCTCGCCGGCCACCCCGTCGCCGGCCTTCGGGAAGAAGGCCCGCCGCTAGCCCACGAAGACTCCAGTGTCCCGGACCAGCCTCGAGCTCCGGCAACACGTCCACGATCCTCCCCAACCCACAAGCCCTGCGATCCCAATGAACCCGGAGACCTGCCCCCAACCCTCACGCGAGAGCCTCCCAAGGTGGCAGGTCGCCGTGTCGCTGGCCGGTGCCGTCGGATTCCTCGCCTCCTGCACCATGTCCCAGTCCACCCGCACCTCCCCCCTCCCGCCGCCGCCGATCGCCCGCCAGCTGAAACACCTCTCCACCTGGCATGGTGAGACGGTCAACGACCCGTGGTTCTGGCTGCGCGAGAAATCGAATCCGGAGGTGGTCCGCCATCTCGAGGCCGAGAACGCCTACACCGAGGCGTCGACCGTCCAGGAGAAGGCCTTCGGCGAGGCGCTCTACCAGGAGATGCTGTCCCGCATCCAGCAGACGGACCTGACCGTGCCTCTCCAGCGTGGGGACTTCGTGTACTATTCGAGGACCGAGGAAGGGCAGCAGTATCCGATCCAGTGCCGCCGGCGGGCTGGGACCGACGGCAAGGCGGCTCCGGACGCGGTGGAGGAGGTGCTGCTCGACCTCAACGCGCTCGCCGTGGGTCATGGCTTCCTCTCGCTCGGAGGATTCGATGTCAGCGACGACGGGCGCCAGCTGCTCTACAGCACCGACACCACCGGGTTCCGCCAGTACACGTTGTATCGGAAGGACCTCGTCACCGGCGAGACCACGAAGGCCCTTGCGGAACGGGTCACCTCGTTCGAGTGGTCCGCCGACGGTGGATCGGTCCTGTATGTGACCGAGGACGCCGTGACCAAGCGCAGCAACCAGCTGTGGCGTCTGCGGCTGGATGGCGGACGTCCCGAGAAGGTCCTCGAGGAGCCGGATGAGCTGTTCTCCGTGGAGGTTGGCCGCACCAAGGATCGCCGTTGGTTCGTGTGCTCGTTCCAGAGCACCGACACCTGGGAGCAGCGCCTGCTGCCGGCCGACGGGCCGACCGGGACATTCCGGTCGGTGCTGCCCCGGGCCAAGGGGCACAAGTACGACGTCGAGCACCGAGACGGTGTGCTGTTCCTGCGGACGAATCGGGAGGCGAAGAACTTCCGGGTGGTCACCGCGCCGGTGGACGCCCCGGAGCGATGGACCGAGCTGGTGCCGCACCGGTCGGACGTCCTGGTCGAGGGCCTGGAGGTCTTCCGGGACCACCTGGTGATCCAGGAGCAGCGCGAGGCCCTGATGCGACTGCGGATCCATGACCGTCGCACGGGCGCATGGCGGGAGGTTGGATTCCCGGAGCCCGTGTACGCGGCCCAGGTCACCGGCACTCCCGAGCTGGGGGCCTCCGCGTTCCGGCTCTCCTACCAGTCGATGGCCACGCCGCAGGGGGTGTACGACGTCTCCCTGGCGGACGGGTCCTTGACCCTGCTCAAGCGCACGCCGGTGCTCGGGAGGTTCGATCCGGCCGACTACGTGACCGAACGGCGCTGGGTGACGGCTCGGGATGGGGTGCGGGTTCCGCTTTCGCTTCTCCGACGGCGTGATGTGAAGCCCGACGGAACGGCTCCGTGCCTTCTGTACGGCTACGGGTCCTACGGGCTCGGCATGGACGCCGGGTTCTCCATCGCCCGGCTCTCGCTGGTGGATCGCGGCATGGTCTACGTGATCGCCCACATCCGGGGCGGCAACGAGCTTGGCGAGGGCTGGCACGACGACGGCATGCTGCTGCGGAAGAAGAACACGTTCTTCGACTTCGTGGACTGTGCCGAGGCCCTTGTGAGGGACGGCGTCTGCGCCCCGGACCGCCTGGTGATCGAGGGAGGGAGCGCCGGGGGGCTGTTGATGGGGGCGGTGGTCAACCTGCGTCCGGACCTGTTCCGGGCCGTCCACCTGGCGGTGCCGTTCGTGGACGTCATGAACACGATGTTGGACGCCAGCCTACCGCTGACGGTGGGCGAGTATCTCGAGTGGGGAAACCCGAACGAGAAGTCGGCCTTCGACTACATGCGGTCCTATAGTCCCTACGACAACCTGAAGCGCGGCGACCATCCCGCCATGCTGGTGACCACAAGCCTGAACGACAGCCAGGTGATGTACTGGGAGCCGGCCAAGTATGTGGCGAAGCTGCGGACGTTGAAGACCGATGACCGACCGCTGCTGCTCAAGTGCAACATGGGAGCCGGCCATGGTGGCGCGAGTGGCCGATACGACCGGCTGAAGGAGGTGGCCTTCGAGTACGCGTGGCTGATGTCCCAGGTGGGCCTCCGGCGTTGAGCGGTGGCCGTTGGCCGGCGGTTGAGCGCGGCGACACCACCGGAGGCGGGGATCCGACGCCGTGCATCCCGGCAGGGAGCCCAGCCCGGTCCTCCAATCCCCCGCTTCCGGAAATCTTGTTTCCCCGGGCCGGGTCGGAGGCCTAGGGTCCTACCAACACTTTTCTACACCATGTCGAGCATCGGAAAATTGATGAGGCAGGCGACGCGCATGCAGCAGCAGATGGAGCGCGTCCAACAGGAACTGGCCAACAAGACCGTCGAGGGCATCGCCGGAGGCGGAGCCGTCAAGGTGGTGGCCAAGTGCGATCAGACCCTCCTCTCGATCAAGATCTCACCCGACGCCGTCAATCCGTCCGACGTCGCCTTCCTTGAGGATCTGATCCTGACCGCGACCAACCAGGCGCTCAATCTCGCCAAGGAGACCGCGAACAAGGACATGGGCGCGATCACCCAGGGGATGAGCGTCCCGGGTCTGTTCTGAGCGTCCTTGCGCGGGTGGAGGAGGGAAGGGGGGACGCCACAGGGACTTGTCTCCCGGGAGTCGTGTTGCCCCGTGTTGCCCCGTGTTGCCCCGTGGTGCCGGGCCCGCGGTAATTCCTAGCGGAGCTTGTCGGGATTGAGCGCGCGCAGGTCCTTCGGCAGGAAGAGCCCGTCCTTGCGGATCAGTTCGCCGTCGAACCACACCTCGCCGCCGCCCCATTCCGGGCGCTGGATCAGCACCATGTCCCAGTGCACGGCCGACCGGTTGCCGTTGTCGCAATCCTCGTAGGCCTGTCCGGGCGTGAAGTGCAGCGATCCGGCGATCTTCTCGTCGAACAGAATGTCGCACATCGGGTTCTTGATGTAGGGGTTGAACCCGAGGCTGAACTCGCCGATGTAGCGGGCTCCGGCGTCGGTATCGAGAATCTCGTTCAGGCGTTTCTCGTTGGAGCCCGTCGCCTTGACGATCCGGCCTTGGGAGAACTCGAGGCGGATGTTCTCGAACTTCGTGCCGGCGTAGATCGTGGGGGTATTGAACTGGATGGTGCCGTTGACGGAGTTCTTCACCGGGCAGGAGAAGACCTCGCCATCCGGGATGTTCCGGGTGCCCTCGCAGGGTTTGGCACCGATGCCCTTGATGCTGAACCGCAGGTCGGTGCCGGGGGACCTCAGGTGCACCTGGTCGGCCTTCTGCATCCGCCGCGTCAGCGGCTCCATGGCCTTGGCCATCTTGCGATAGTCCATGGTGCAGACATCGAAGTAGAAATCCTCGAACGCCTCGGTGCTCATGTTGGCGGCCTGGGCCATGGAGGGGTTCGGCCAGCGGAGCACGCACCACTTGGTCTTGTTGACCCGATGGTTCAGCACGGGACGCAGGGTCTTGGAGTAGAGCTGGAGACGGTCGGCGGGGACGTCGCTCGACTCGCTGGCGTTGTGGGCGCCGCGGATGGCGATGTAGGCCTGCATCTTCTTCATCCGGTTCATCTCGAGGTCCCGGATGAGTTCCGCGTGCTTCGGGTCGGTGGCCCGCTGCTGCTCCCGGATGAGGCGGCTGTGCCGGGCCTCCACGATGGGGGTCGCCCCGGCCGCCCGGGTGGCCCGCATCAGCGCAACGCCCATCTCATCGGGGACATCGATCAGGTCGATCAGGATGTTCTCCCCCTTCTTCAGGGTGCAGGAGTAGTTGATGAGGAGGTCGGCAAGCCGGTCGCAGCGGGAGTCCTTCATGGCGGTCGAATAATTGACCGGGATCAAAACACATCAAGCGGGTCCGCCCCAGTTCAAAACCGGCAGGCCTCCAAGCCCCATCAGGGCAGGGTGGAGGTCCGCTCAATCTGCGCCATCGGCCGGACCCGGCGCAACACGGATCCTTGGGAGAATCCGCCCGGGGCGCGCTTCTTCTCTGGGCACGTTCCCGTAGCTGGAGCACCCTCGCTCGGGCCGTCGGACCGGGTCCCGGGTGGGCCCCTTGAAACACCGTCCGTCGACAGACCGGACGACAGCCGACCCATTCCCGGGCCGCTGCCGAATCCATCCTCTCCCATGCACCGCAAACACCTTGGCGCTTTGGTTCTGGCAGCAGCCCTGTTCTGGTCCCTCGGACTCGGCTTGGAGGCCCAGCCCGTCGCCTCGGCCGCGCAGACCCCCACGCCAAGGCGCCAGGAGGTGCATGCCGCCATCGAACGAGGTCTCGTCTTCCTCCAGAAGGCCCAGAATCCGAACGGCTGGTGGTCCACGCCCGACCAGCCGGCGATCACCGCCTTGGTCCTGACGACCCTGAATCTGGAGCCGACCGGACGGTATCAGCGGAGCCGAACCTCCGAGATGAATCGGGGGTACGACTATCTCCTCTCGTGCGCGAGGCCCGACGGATCCATCCAGGCGGCCGGGCTGGCAAACTACAACACCTCCTTGGCGCTGATGGCGTTGACCTCGGCGGCGGACACGAACTTCCTGCCGGTGGCCGTGAAGGCGCGCGAGTTCCTCGCCAGCACCCAGGTGGACCTCGGCGTCAAAGGGACGAACGATACGCCCTTCGACGGAGGTGTCGGTTATGGGAGCAAGTACCTGCACTCCGACATGAACAACACCCTGGTGGCCATCGAAGCCATGCGGGCTTCCGAGACCCTGTTCCCGAGGGATTCTTCCGCGCGTGCCTTGCCGATGCCGGATCTGGACTGGAAGGCGGTGGTCCGGTTCCTCGAAAACTGCCAGAACCTTCCGGGCACGAACGTCTTCGATCGGGTGTCGACCGATCCGAGGGACCGGGGCGGCTTCTTCTACTACCCGGGCCACAGCATGGCGGGAGGCGTCACCAATGCGGTGACGGGAAAGGTGGCCCTGCGCAGCTACGGCAGCATGAGCTACGGCGGTCTGTTGAGCTACCTCTACGCCAAGTTGGGCAAGGAGGATCCTCGGGTGTTGGCCGTAAAGGACTGGCTTCGGGCGAACTACACCCTCGAGGAGAATCCCGGGATGGGGCAGCAGGGCTACTTCTACTATCTGCATCTGCTGACCAAGGCGCTGACCGCCTCCGACGAGGATCGTCTCCGGCTGTCCGATGGTTCCGAGGTCTCCTGGCGGGATCAGGTTGCAGCGCGCCTGCTCCGACTTCAACGCGCCGATGGCTCATGGGGGAATGCCGAACCTCGATGGTGGGAGGCGGATCCCATCCTCGCCACCTGCTATGCCCTGATGACGCTGGAAATGCTCGAGTGGAGGCTGCCGTGATCCAGGACTTCCACGACCGAACCCAGGCCGGTCCAGCGTTCGGGGCCAAGCCGTGCCCTGGTTTCGGGATATTGGGATTCCGGCGGCTTTTGGCGGTTCTGGCGTTGCCCAGCCTTGTGCTCGGGGTCGAGGAACATCCCCCCCTCACAAACTCCCCGACCGGGGTTCAGGCCCGGTCCTCCGCCGCGGCTGCGGTGGAAAGACTCAAGTTTCCCGGGCTCACCATCAACCTCGAGGAGCGTTGCGTGGATGTGGAGGCGTCCGTGTGCCTTCGACGTGGACCACTGGAACTGGTGGCGTGTACCCGAGGCACGAAGGAGCATGAGTCCATCGTTGTGGTCGGGGCCAGGCCGATGCATCTCCATGCGGCGCTCCTGCTGCTGGGAGCCAAACCGGGAAGTCCGGCCACGCGCCAGCAGGATGGGGCTCAGGGTGACCGGTGGATCGATGTCCCACCCCGGGGCGGTCCGGTGGACGTCTTCCTGGTGTTGAAGGGGGAGGGCGGGACAGCAGTGGAGCACCCGATCAGCGAATTCATCCTTCGGTCTCCCCGGAGGTCCGATGCCTCCGCGGATCCGGTGCCAAAGCGCCTCTCCAACACCTTTCTGTTTGCAGGATCCATCGTGCAGGGCGACGGTTTGGGTATTCGCCGGTATCTGTGCGACGAGAGCGGAAACGTGATCTCGCTCTCGAGCTTCGGCGACGAGGTGCTGTGCCTGCCAGCGATCCACAGTCACGACAACGACGCGCTTCCGTGGCAGGTCAACCCCGCCCTCCTGCCCGAGGTGGGTTCAAGCGTCCTTCTCCGACTTCGCCCGCAACGTCCACCGGACACCAAGGCCGCACCGCGCCCCGAATTCCCCTCGAATCCCATCCAGGTGAATCCCCGCAAATGAGGGTTGTCCACGTCTATCCCCCCTCCCGTTGGAACCTTCCCGCAAGCCAAGGGTCCTGAGAATCACCTCGAGGCGAGGCCAGAACCTCCGCAACGCTCCCCGTCCAATCCATGACGACCTGTCTCCGAACGCTCCTGCTCCTCGCTCTGCTGGCGGTCCTGGCGTCCGCTCGGGCCGCTGCCAGGAGCCAACCCTTGGCGATCCCCGATCTGACCCAGGGTGATGCCATTCCAAAGGGCGAGAGGCATGACTGGAATCTGGGTCCCACCGGACTGCGCGGTTGGATGTTCTGCGACCAGATGGTGACCACGGATGCGCGACAGATCGCCGTCACCGAGGTCGGGAAAGGGTCCCCCGCCGAGGGCCTTTTTGTCGTGGGTGATGTCCTCCTCGGAGTCGGTGGCAAACGCTTTTCCACGGATCCGCGCACCGAGTTCGGCAGGGCGGTGACCCATGCCGAATCCGCGGCGGGCGACGGACGAATGACCCTGACCCGCTGGAGGGCTGGCCAGGTGGAGGAGGTCGTCGTCCGTCTTCCGGTGCTGGGCAGCTACAGCGCCACCGCCCCCTATGGATGCGACAAATCCCGTCGCATCCTGGAACACGGGTGTCGGGTTCTGGCCGGGAAGGTGTCCAAGGCCCAGCAGCAGGACGATCCCATCGTGCGATCCCTCAATGCGTTGGCCTTGTTGGCCAGCGGAGATCCCCGGTGGCTTCCGCTGGTCCGGACAGAGGCCCAGTGGGCGGCCGACTTCTCGGAGCGGTCGATGCAGACCTGGCACTATGGCTACGTCATGATCCTGCTCTCCGAATATGGGATGGCGACCGGCGACCGGTCAGTCCTGCCAGGCCTCAGGCGTCTCGCGCTGGAGGCCGCCGCCGGCCAGGGCGCGGTCGGTTCGTGGGGCCATGGGTTCGCGAGACCGGATGGTCGCCTTGGCGGCTATGGGATGATGAATTCCCCAGGAATCCCCCTGACCCTCGGCCTCGTGCTGGCACGCGAGGCTGGCGTCGATGACCCGGAGGTGGCGCGCGCCATCGAACTCAGCACCCGCCTTCTGCGCTTCTACATCGGCAAGGGGGCGATTCCCTATGGCGACCACCATCCCTGGATCGAAACCCACGAGGACAACGGCAAATGCGGAATGGCCGCCGTCCTGTTCAGCCTTCTCGGAGAGGCCGACGGCGCCGAGTTCTTCTCCCGCATGAGCGTCGCCTCCCATGGAGCGGAGCGCGACACCGGGCATACGGGCAATTTCTTCAACCTCCTCTGGGCGATGCCGGGCATCGCCCAGTCAGGACCCCACGCCACCGGGGCGTGGATGAAGGAGTTTGGCGCCTGGTATTTCGATCTCGCCCGCCGATGGGACGGCACGTTCTCCCATCAGGGTCCGCCCGAGCCGGACCCCGACAGCTATGAGGGTTGGGATGCCACCGGGGCCTTCCTCCTGGCCTACTCCATGCCGCTGAAAAATCTCCACCTGCACGGCAGGGGTTCGGGCGTCGCTCCCAGGATGGACGCCGCAGCGGCGCAGGCCCTCCTCGAGGAGGGCCGTGGCTGGGACAACAAGGATCGCCACGGCACCTACGACCGCCTCGGCACCGATGCGTTGATGGTGCGTCTGGGCAGTTGGTCGCCGGTGGTCCGAGAGCGGGCCGCAATGGCGCTTGGCCGGCGCAAGGAGGTCCCGATTCCACCCCTGGTGACGCTCTTGGAGTCGAAGCCGCTGGCTTCGCGCTACGGAGCCTGCCAGGCCCTGATCGCGCTGCGCGGGCGCGGAGCTCCCGCCGTCGAACCCCTGAGGAAGGCACTGGCGGATCCCGACCTCTGGCTGCGCATCAAGGCCGCCGAGGCGCTTGCGGCCATCGGCGCTCCTGCAATGGGTGCGGTGCCCCAGCTGCTGGAGCTCCTGGCCGAGGTGGACACGAAGACCGATCCGCGCGGCATGCAGCAGCGGTATGTCTCATTCGCGCTCTTCGATGACGGCGGGATGCTGGGGCGGTCGCTGGAGGGCGTGGATCGTGAGGCCCTCTACAGGGCTGTGCGCGCCGGGCTCAGAAACCAGGACGGTCGCGCCCGGGGCAGCTTCGGCTCGGTCTACGCAAACCTCTCTTTCGAGGACATCAAGCCGTTGTTGCCCGCCATCCATAAGGCCATCGTTGAACCCGCTCCGAGCGGTGAGATGTTCGCGGATGTGATCCGCGTCGAGGGGCTCCGCCTCATGGCGAAACATCACATCCAGGAAGGCATCCGCGCCTGTGTGGACTACACCCGCGATCAGAACCCCTGGGCGAGCGAGGAGCGCACCCCCGACCTGATGAAGATCCTCCTCGGCTATGGGGCTCACGCCAGGTCCGTCATCCCGGACCTGGCACGGATTGCCGACTACTTTGAGAAGGAGGAAATGGATTTCCCAATGGAATTGAAGCTGAGGAAGGCCAGGTGCGTCCGCGAAACGATCCAGGCGCTCAAGGCCACGACGGAGACGCCGGAAATCCTCCATCTGAACTAGGATCCGAGGCCCGCCCTCCCCACTCTGAACCCAGCCCCCCGGACTCCATCGAAGACCCAGACCATGAAACCCCTGCTCCTGCTCGTGATGCTGATCGCCTGTGGTGTTTCGACCCAGGCAAAGCCGCTCAAGGTCTTCATCCTTGCCGGTCAGTCGAACATGGAAGGGCACGCCCGGGTGGAGACCTTCGACTACATCGGCGACGATGCAGCGACGGCACCGCTCTTGAAGCGGATGCGCGGTCCGGATGGGAAACCGAGGGTGTGTGACGGCGTGTGGATTTCCTTCTTCACCGGACCCTATGATGGGAGCGCCAACGGCGAGGGCCTGGGCAGGCTATGGCGCTCGGGACACTCCGGCGGAGGACGGTGGGAGGATCGGACCGGAATTCACGTTCGGCCTCACCATGGACACCGCGTTCCAGGAACCGGTGCTCCTCATCAAGATCGCGTGGGGTGGCAGGAGCCTGCACACGGATTTCCGTCCGCCCAGCGCCGGGCCGTATGAGCTGAACGACTATCAACGGAAGCTCTACTACGGACCGCCAGGACATGGTGTCCCCAAGGACATGGACCAATGGCTCGCGGAGAAGAGGCGGGACACCGGCCGCTTCTATCGGCTGATGATGGGCCACGTGAAGAAGGTGCTGTCCGACCCGGGCCGGGTGGTGCCTGGCTACGACGCGGTGCAGGGTTTCCAGGTGGCCGGCTTCGTCTGGCTGCAGGGATTCAACGACATGGTGGATGGCCACGTGTACCCGGCGGAGGGAAAGTCCGGACGGTTCGACCGCTACAGCGAGTGGCTGGCGTGTTTCATCCGCGATGTGCGCTCCGACCTCGGTGTCCCGAAGCTGCCGTTCGTCATCGGCGTGATGGGCGTGGGCGGCCTGAATGCCGACAGGGACACCGTCGAGTTCCGCAAGGCGATGGCCGCCCCGGCATCGCTCAAGGAATTTGCGGGCAACGTCGTCGCCGTTGAGACCGCGCCGTTCTGGTCCGAGGAACTCGAAGCCATCGACCGGAAGCGCGACCAGGTCGGCCAGATGGGCTGGTATCTCGATTCAAAGCACAAGGATCACGCCAACGCCGATGGCCGGATGACCGACGACGAAAAACGGGCGTTCCTGGAGAAGTACGAGGCGGACCTCATCTCGCCAACTGAGCTCGTCCTATGGCGCCGTGGCGCCTCCAACGCCGGGTACCACTACCTCGGCTGCGCGAAGACCTTCGCGCTCATGGGCCAGGCCTTTGCCGAGGCGAACCTGCGGCTGTTGCGGTCCCCGACCACTCCCTGATCCGGAACCGTCTCCTGACGCTGGCCGGGTTGAGGGGGGCATCGCGGCGCTGGAGACTGCACCTGTGGGACTCCTCTTCGCGAGGTCCACCCGGTTTTGACAGATCACCCGGCCGAACCGCCGGCGAAGGCCGGATCCGGGGACTTCCGGTGTTCGACCCTCCTTAAGAACAGCGCCTCGGCCAGTGACGGGTCGCGGTGGCGGTTGGCGTAAGAGAGGCTGTTGCGGCGAGGCGGGGTGGCCCCGCGTCTGGCGGAAAGGGGGCCGGAATGGAGCCGGAGCGAATCGCAGACGTCGTTGGGCCCGACGGCATGGGTGAACCGCGAGTACAACCGCGCCACCCCCTGGCTCCAGGGGATGAACGAACGGTCCTTCCCGTGCGGTTCCTACCTCGTCAAGGCGTACAGGGTCCGGCCGGTGCCGACGTACAGGACGCGGTTGGCGGCGACGGAAGTGGCGCTGATCGGGGCGTCGAGGTGGACCTCGCCGAGGAGGCGCTTCGTGCGGGAGAGGGCGAAGGTGTAGAAGCCGCCGCGGCGGGATCCGATGTACACCTTGCCGTCGGCGACCAGTGCCGAAGCCCAGACCTCGCCGTCGAGCTCGTGGGTCCAGACGGCCTCCCCGGTCGCGGCGTCGAGGCAGTGGAAGGTGCGCATGGAGTCTGCGGCGAAGACGAGGCCGTCGGCCACCGCTGGGGTGCTCATGGTGTGGCGGCCCAACGGATGGCTCCAGACGGTCGCCTCCTTCGTCCGGTCGCCGCGGCCGCCGGCCCGGAGGCACTTCACCCAGGCCTCGTTCTTCCCCCAGAACCAGTCGCCGCCCCCGGCCACAAAGATGCGGTCGCCGTCCACGACGGGCATCCCGTAGATGTTGCTCGGGCTGGTACGCCGGTTGTTGAGGTAGGTGGCCACCTCGGACTTCGGTGCCTCCGGGTCGACGTCAAACCGCCAGACCTCCTCCAGCCGGGCGACGCCGTCCTGTACCCGCCGCGGACGGAACGGATCGAAGCCGTAGAGGACGCCGTCACCGCCCGCGAAGAGGATCCGCTTCCGACCGTCGACCCGGGCCATGGAGGGCGAAGACCACGTGCAATGGAAGATGCGGGGACCGATGCCGAGGCCGTCCTGCGCCAGCCAGCGGCCGGTGTGCCGGTCGAGGACCACGAGGCTCGGCGCGTCGGGACGCCGGATCAGGCGGTGGGTGTTGTCCACGCCGTTGCCGGTGTTGAGGTAGAGGAGGTCGCCGTCGACGAGGATCGAGCTGTGCGCGGCATCGTGGGACCAGATCCCCGCCTCGCGCGTGAGGTCGAAGGACCAGAGGATGTCCGCATCGAGCGGCCCGAGCGGGAGTTCCGGTCCGACCGGAATCCCGTTGGTGGACTTGGGTGTGTAGTAGGCGGCCTCGTTGGTCCCGCCCTGGTTGCCGTTGGCGAGTCCCTTGGCGTCGAGGCAGAGGACCACGCCGCGGTTGTCGACGAGGTACACCCGGTCGCCCTCGACGGTCGCCGGGGAGCTCATGCCGGTCTTGGGCCAGTCATGGTAGATGTCCTCCTCCCGCTTCGGGACAACGAGCTGCCAGACCAGCGCGCCGGTCTTCTCGGAAAGGCACAGGAATACGCCGCGGTCGCCGGTGCGACGGGGGTCGCGTGGCGCCTCGTTGTTGGTGCCCACGTAGACGTGTCCGCCGGCGACGACCGGCGTGGAATGGGATTCCGATCCCGACCCGCCGAGGGGGACGCTCCAGCGGACGCCGCGGCCCGACGCCGGGTCGAAGGAGTCCGGCAGGCCGCGTTCTCCGGAGGTCATGTTGCGCGACCATGCGGTGCCGAACTGCGGACGGTCGGCGGCCTGCGCGAGCAACGCGGCCGTGGCGATCGGAATCAGGTTTCGGACGGGGAACATGCCCGGAGGGATACCGCGTGGGGATCGGGATGAAAACAACTCCGTCACAACTCCCGCAGGGAGGTTTCGCGCCGCGTCGAGGATCGGGCCTGGGGCCTGGGCCTCGCGGCGAACTCGTCATCGAGGACACCTACAGAGGCCGCGTGCAGAGCCGCGGAGGGATTCTCAGGACGCGGAGTCCATCGGGTCCGGTTCCAGAACGTCGTCGCCGTCTCCGCCGCGTTCGACGCCTGAACCGGATCGGCTCAGGCCAGAGGCGCTCCGTCGGGAACGGTCGTTCTGGATGCACGCGAGAACACCCGGCGAAGCGCGAGGGAAAACCCGGTGTACACGAGAAGCATCCCGCCGCAGGCGGCGAGGAAGGTCACGGCCTGGCCCACGACGCCGCCGACCTCGCCGGTGTGGATCGGACGGTTCAGCGCGCGGAGTCGGGAGCGGAAACCCGAATCGGTTCCGGTTCCTGCTTCGGCTCCCGGGCCAGGCAACCGCTCCCCGGTGGAAGGTTCGATTCGGAAGGTCTCCGGCAGACGCCAGGCCGCCTTCTGGACCGAAGCCTCGATCATGCGTCCGCCCCGGCCAGGTCCGCCTTTCTGGCGCGCCTCCGGTCCGGACGGACCTTCCCCGCGGGAACCCCCACCCTCCCGTCCACGCCGGGGCTCGCCGCCGTTGCGGTTTCCCCGACCTTCGCCCCGGCCCCCCCCAGGGCCGCCCCCACGCCCCTCGCCGGTGCGGACGCTGATCTCGGTCCAGCCTTCGGTCGTATTCACCACGCGGGACACCAGTTCGGCCAACGGCAGTGGCCTCGCCGTGGGATCCGTCGCCGCGGATGGCGGACCGCCGCCCCGGTCCGGGCGCGGCCCGTAGATCCAGTCGCCGAAGCCGTGAAAGGCCATGACCAGGCCCGTGAAGGCCATGACGGACAACGGGAGCGAACACCAGAAGCCGACCGCGTTGTGCCAGTTCCAGTCCCGGGCCCGGGCCGGAAGGCCGAGACGGGGACGCATCACGCCGAGAAACGCCTTGGCCGTGAACCGGCGCGGAAACCAGAGGACCAGTCCGGAGACGCACAGGGACAGGAACGCCACGGTCGAGACCCCGACGATCCGCGCGCCCGTCTCACCGCTTCCGAGGCGCCGGTGGCAGTTCTCGATCCAACGGAAGGCCGCCCGCGCCCGTCCTTGCTCCAGCGGCGTCGCCACGCCGGTATGGGCGTCCACGGCAACCCAGCGTCCGCCGTCGAACTCCACCCGTACCGGGATCCGCGGATCGGAGAAGACCGTGACCGCGGACGGACGGACGCCGTCGCCCTGGCGTTCCGAGGCCCGATCTAGGATCTCCGCCAGAGGGAGGGGCGCGACGCCGGGAGCCGGCGGTGCGGACGCGGCCGGCCGTTCGGCCCAGGCCAGCACCTGAGTCTGGAAGGCCATCAGGGAACCGGTGACGACGGTGATCAGGATGACCCCGCCCGCGGCGACGCCGAGCACGAGATGGGTCCAGAACAGGAGCGGACGAAGCGTCTTCATCGGGATGCGGGGATCAGAGCTCCGCCCAGGTGCGGATGAGGTCGTGGTCCACGGCGGTCGACTGGACCAGAGAAGGGGGGGCCGATGTCTCGGCGCCGAGGCGTTGGATGGCGATGTCCATGTCTCAGAGGAGCGTTCGTTGAGGGTTGTCCCGGACGAGGCCCTGCAACCAGAAGAAGGAGCCAAGACGCGCGCCACGGGTTACAGGCGTGACGGAGTGGAGGCGGGTCGACGGATACAGGAGCATCGAACCGGCCGGCCGCTTCACGGACTCCGCGTCGCAGCGCCTCCGCGTCAGTCGCCCCCGGCCCCGCTCACCGCACGTTGGGATCGAACCGTCCGTTCCACCAGGCGTTGTTCGGAGCGCTGTTCGGGGTGGTGCCGCGTCCATCGAGCTGACGGAGCGTCGCCGACTCCGCGTGGCCGTCGACCCCGACCCAGTTCGCCCGGCCGCTGTTGCGCTCGGAGGGTGTCGCCCGATGGGCGTCGGACCCATCATTGCCGCCCTCGTAGTAGGCATTGCCGGATCCGGGACCCGACCCGGTCTTCCGGCTCCCCTGGGATCCGAGTTCGACTGATCCGAGCGGGGGATCGATCACATAGACGCCGGATCCATCGGCGCCGTAGGGCAGGTCTGGCGATCCCTTGCGCGCGCCCTTGGTGTCGGCCAGGGCGATCGTCTGGGCGGGAGCCGCGATGGAGGTGTCCTTGGCGTGGAATGGGTCCATGCCGTCCGGACGGCGGCCGTTGCCGAGGTACTGGTAGTTGAGTCCGTACCCCCCGTGGTATCGCGTGACACCCGGCGTCTCGACGCCTCCGGGTGCCGTGTGGGCGAAGGGTTTGTTCATGCGCTTCTTCTCCTCGGGCGTGATCGAGGGGCTGAGGTAGGCCTTCTCGACCGTCATGTAGGGAAAGATGAAGTCGGCCCAGCGCATCCGGGGCTGCCCCTGGACCGCTGGGGTGGCGTGCACCGGAAACGCACCATCGAAGTCCCCTCGGTACAGTGCGAGCCCGAGTCCCAGCTGGCGGAGGTTGTTGAGGCTGCTGATCGACTGCGCCTTGGCCTTGGCCTTCGCGAGGGCCGGCAGGAGCATCCCGGCGAGGATCGCGATGATCGCGATGACCACGAGCAACTCGATCAGTGTGAAGCCGCGGGGGCAAGAAAGCGTGTTTGGGGCGACAGGGGGTTTTTGTTTCACGGGCACACCCTGCCAGAGCGGTGTTCCGGCCCGCTAACGGACGGTTGCGATTGATTGCCGTCCGATTGACGACGGGATTCAGGCTTTTTTGGCGCGGGCCAGCCGGGCCTCGTCACGCCGCCAGGTCCTCTCCCGCTGTCCCATGGCCTTCTGGAGCAGTTCCTCCGCCGACCAGCCGCGTTGCTGACACAGCTCGGCGAGGACACAGAGCCATTTTGACACCTCTGCTCGGCCCATCTTTGCGGAAACGGACCGGGGTTTCGAGAGGCCTGCCTTGGCCGCCTTCTTGAAGAGCTTCTGGGCGCGCATCAGTGCAGGGAGGTGTCTGGGAATCCCATCGAGGGCCGACCGACGCTCGTGGCGCGTTCCCGTCTTTTCCGAACGCTTGATCGATTCCCAGTTGGCCCAGACCTGGTCGACATCCTTCACCCGCACCTCCCCGAACACATGCGGGTGGCGTCGGACGAGCTTGTCGGCCAGGCGCTGGCAGACGGCATCGAAATCGAATGCCTTCCGCTCCCCGGCCAGCTGCGCGTGGAAGACGACCTGCAGCAACAGATCCCCCAGCTCCTCGGCCATCTCGACATCGTCCTCCGCCTCGATGGCGTCGAGCAGCTCATAGACCTCCTCCACCGCGTGCCACCGGAGGGTCTGGTGATCCTGCTCCCGGTCCCAGGGACAGCCCTCGGGGGACCGCAGGGCGGCCATGATCTCGAGAACCTGGCGGATCGGGGAGAGTCGACGGGACGGTGGACGGGGCATTGGGACGGAGGATCTACAGGACGACGAGGTTGTCCCGATGCACCACCTCGGTTCGGGGCGCCTTAATCTTTGGGGCCAGGTCGTGATGGGAGAGGGCCGCGAGGCCCCGGGCGAACTCGCGTCCGGAGGCGTCGAGGATCGACACAACCTGTTCCGCCTCGAAGGTCCCTTCGATCCGGGTGATGCCGGCCGCGAGGAGGCTCCGACCCTGCTGTTGCAGCGCCACCCGTGCGCCCTCGTCCACATGGAGCCGTCCGCGCGGGGCATCGAAGAAGGCGATCCAGCGCTTGCGGCTGCTGAGGCTCTTCGGGTTCGGGAGTAACAGGGTGCCCTCGGGTTCGCCCGACAGAATCCGGGAGAGTCCGTCGAAGCGGCGCCCGGAGGCGATCACGAGCGGGATGCCGGACCGGCCCACGATCTTGGCGGCCTGGATCTTGGTTGCCATGCCCCCGACGGCGGTGGCGCTGGTGGTGCCTCCAGCCATGCCCTCGATGTCGTCGTCGATCCGCTCAACCGTCTGGAGCAGCCGGGCCTGGGGGGTTCCGTAGTCCTGGATGAGCCCGTCCGCGGTGGTAAGGATCACCAGGAGGTCGGCCGGGAGCAGGGCGGCGACGAGGGCGGAGAGGCGGTCGTTGTCGCCGAACTTCAGCTCGGTGACCGAGACGGCGTCGTTCTCGTTGATGATCGGCACCACTCCTCCCCTGAGCAGGGTGCGCAGGGTGTTCCGGGCGTTGAGATGTCGGGTGTGGTCGGCGAGATCGTCGTGCGTGAGCAGCACCTGGGCGATGCCGAGCTCGTAGTGTCGGAACAACGACTCGTACATGGCCATGAGGCGGGATTGTCCGATCGCAGCGCAGGCCTGGAGCTCGGCGAGCTGGCTGGGGCGTTTCTGGAACCCGAGCGCCCCCATGCCGGCACCGACGGCCCCGGAGGTCACGAGCACGACCTCCTTTCCAGCGGCGCGCAGCTGGGCGATCTGGGCTACCAGCTGGGTGAGCTGGAGGGGATCCGGCCGCTTCCGGGCATCCGTGAGGACACCCGTCCCGAGTTTCACCACGAGACGCTGGACGTTGGACAGGACGGCGGAACGCACAACCAGATTCAGTATCAGAGTCGGGCCCGGGGCGTCGAGCCGCGGGGCGGGTGGGGACCCACACGAAGACGGCGGAGGTGCGGGGGAAGGACGGGAGGGATCTGAGGATTGGAACGGCCGAAATGGAGGGATTGCTGGAACTCCCCCCATGGACCGCGCGCCAGCGTAGCGAGGGCGAGGGTTCAATTCGGTTCGTGGTGTGAAAAAGCTTGATAGAGTTGCTCGTCTTTCTCCCTCGACCTCCGGATCTCCGCTGTCGCCTTGAGAGCCCCTCTGTCTGCTTCACGTGCCGCGCCTACTTGGCAGCCGTGGGTTCGCGCTTGGCCTCCCAGTCCCGGGTCAAGGATATCCGTGCGACGCGGACACGACGGCCCCCTCGGAATTCATCAAGGAATATCCCGCCACGGCACGCTTCCTCCGTTCCACCCGCATCCGGTCGAGCTCGTCGTCGAGGGCATCCCGTCCGGTCCGCTTGGTCTGTGGGTGGTGCAGATGTGCCTGCAGGGCGCTGAACCAGGCATTCCGACAGGTCCTCCCGATGTGGAACAGCCGGTTCGCGAAATCGGAGTCCTCACGACCCCAGACGCCATCGTAGATCTCATCGAACCCATCGACTTCCATGAAGTCCTCCCTCAGGACGGCAATGTTGCATCCCCGGATCGCCGACTCGAAGCGTCGGGGCCGGACGAAGGCATCGCCCAGCGAGGGTGCGTGGATGGCGTTCTTCCGGTTCCCGAGCCCGCCCAGCCAGGGTGATGGCCACCAGGCCCCGTCGAGTCCGTCGCGGATCAGCCGCTGGGTTTCCGTCTCGGGAAGAAAGCAGCGCTTGCCCTGGACGAACGAGCCTCGCCTTGCGAGCCGGACGTGGTCGGCGACGAACCGGGGGTGGAGCAGGGTGTCGTGATCGATGAAGATGAGGAGGGGAGCGGTCGAGTGACGGACCCCGAGGTTGCGGACCCTCGACTGGCGGAAGCCGGAGTCCTCCTGACGGACGTGGCACCAGGCGATCCGGGTGGGACGCAACAGGGACTCGACGGCGTTGGCGGTCTGGGGACGGGAGCCGTCGTCGGCGATCACCAGCTCGAAGGCGTCCTCCGACTGTTGCATGGCAGACCGAAGCACGAGGCCCAGTGCCTCGGGCCAGTTGTAGGTGCTCACGATGATGGCGGCCTTCGGTGTCACGGAATCCACCCTCCGAGTGGGCAGCAGGTGGGGCCTTCCGCCAAACGAAATCCTATTGCCCGGCCCTGTCGTGTCCGGGCGTCGTGCGCTGTCGCGATCCGGTTCATCCTTCCGCCACCTCGAGCAGGGCCTTCGCGTAGGACGTCGGACGTGGATCGTACCGTACGGTCCCTGCGGGGTCGCCGACCCGATGTAGGCCCTTCCGGGCCAGTTCCACGGATGCCGCGATCGCCCTCTGTATTGAATCGCGGTCCCGGATGGAAAAGGTCGTGACCACCGAGGGGTCCACCGCCTCGAGACACCCGATCCCCTCCTCGAACACGAGTCCAGTGCCGCACAGGACGGATTCCGGTCCGACCATGCCAAAGGGCTCATACGTGGAGCCGAGGATTGTGAAGTCTGCCGCCCGGTAGGCGGTCTCCATGTCCTCGATGTACCCGAGGAACTGGATCGGTGCCGGCCTCCCGTCCGGCATGCGGAGTCCCTGGCGACGATGTCCGGGCGGGTTTCCGGCGATCGCCAGGATCGGTGGGCTCGACATCCGGACGAGTGCGTCACAGATCGGATCCAGACCCTTCCGGCTGTGTCCTGTGGAAGGGAACAGGATCACGACGCCCTGCTCGGGCAGCCCGAGCGTCCTGCGGTGGCGTTGTCTCTCCGACTCGTCCGAAGCCGGTGTGAACGACGTGCCGACGGGTGGATACAGGACGGTGATCCGATCCTCTGCCACGCCGTAGAGCTCGGTCAGCTCCCGCGCGCACAGTCGGGAGAACGAGACGACCCGCCGGGGGAAGTGGTAGCTGGCGTGCTCCACGTGGATTTGTAGGCGGTCAAACAGTCCGGGACGCCGGCCTGTGCGTCGGAGGTAGCCTCGATGCGTTCCGGCACAGACCATGAGGTCCCTGGCTGGCACGGTGGCGAGAGCGATCTGGACTCCAGCGAGCCCGGGCAGCAGGCGTCCGATGCGCCGATGGAGGGTCCACGTCCGGAGTCGCCTCGGAAAGGCCCAGACGGGGTGGGCCTGGACGGCGATGCCGAGCTTCCTGGCGACCCGCGCATCGACCTTCCGTGCCTGCACCCGGACATCACGGCCTAGGTCTCGGACCCCTGTGCTGACATCCATGACGAACCGCTCCATGCCGCCGCCCCACTTGAAGTTGTTGACGAACAGGTGGACGGGAAGCGGATTCGCCCCAACGGGGCCTGGGTGGTGCTGGGAGACGTTCTCCATTCGGAATCCCGCGCCTCGGGTCCTGGATATGGGCATTGGGATGACCTGCCGGGACCGGCCTGCGGGTGGGCTACAAGAGGAACAACTGCATTGCAGGAGTGCAACAGCAACGCGATCCGTTGATTCGACAGGGGGTTCCCATGCCTCGTTTTCGACGCGCCGCATTGCATGTCGTTCGCGGATCGGGTCGTCTTCTCCGCGCCGCCGGGCCGATGTTCCTCGGCCACTGCCTCCCATGAGCCTCCGAGTCCTACAGCTCAACACTCTGTTCCACGGGGGTGGAACAGATGACCAGTGTGTGAAACTTGCGATCGGTCTCCATCAGGCGGGTGTCGATGTGGCTCTCGCGGGCCCGAGGGACCGGGAGCAGGCCGAGGTGGCGATCCGTTCGGGTGTGCCGCTGGAGGACACCGGTGACGAAGGGTTCATCAAGCTGCGGTACATCGCCCGCGTGGCCCGGATCCTCCGCCGGCGTCGCATCGAGATCGTCCACGCCCATCACGGGCGGGACTACTGGCCGGCCATCCTCGCCGCACGCCTCTCCCGGTGTCATCCCCGTCTCGTTCTGTCGAGGCACCTCGCCAAGAGTCCGGGTTCGTTGCCCGGGAGGTTCCTTGTGCTGAACCTTTGCGATGCGATGGTCGCGTGTTCGGAGTTCACCGCCCGGGTGCTACGCGAGGGTCATGCAGATCCGGGGTCACCGGAGGAGGAGCGGCACTTTCGTCCGCCGATGTGGGGGCCGAAAGACAGGATACGGGTCATCTACGGTGGATTTGAGCTCGACCGTTTCCAACCGCTGCCAGGATCCGACCACGGTGTCCTTGAGCAGCGTCGCAGATGGGGTTTCACGCCGGAGGCTTTTGTCTTTGGTGTGGTCGGGGGCTACCTGCTTCCCAGGGGTAAGGGACACCGAGAATTCCTCGAGGCGGCAGCTCGCATACGGGCAGATGTCCCGCATGCCCGATTTGTCATCGTGGGACGCGGAAACATGGGCCCACTTCTGGAGGAGGACATCCGGCGCCTGGGCCTCGAGGGACTCGCCACTCTTCCTGGGTATTTTCTGGAGATGCAACTTGTCATGAACGCCCTCGACTGCCTGGTGCACCCCCAGATCGGCACCGAGGCCATGGGCAGCGTAGTTATGGAGGCCCACGCCTGCGGCAGACCGGTCGTGGCATCCTCCCTGGATGGCATCCCGGAGGCCTTCGGTTTTGGCGGGGCGGGCCAACTGGTTCCGCCCGAGGATGTCGACGCGCTGGCGGATGCGATGCGGCGTGTCGCGCTTGGCCCGCGGATTCCTGAGACGGAACGCCGGCGACTCCATGAGCGGGTCGCTGGACGGGTATCCCTCGCCCGGTATGCTGAGGACATGCTGGCCCTTTACAATGAGCTTGGGGAGTCGTGAGCCTTAAATCCACTCACGGGTAACAGTTACGTTTGGCGTACGGCGCCAAAGGGTGCACGACAGGATTGTTGGCGGATGGTTATCATGCCGTGACGGCGAGGGTGTGATTGGAGGCGGCTTTGGATGCTACCCGATCTTTCTAAAAAGCATCGAACCGCTGGCTCAGCAGGAGTGTCCGGAAGTTCAGCACCGAACTGGCCCCACCCACCGACCAAAACATCCCGGACTGCTTGAGCCGTTTGCCGACCACGGTTCAAGAATGCGAGCGATCTGGACGACGGTTTCTCCACGGCTGGCCAAAAGGACGATTCGGCATCTCAGGGCGACTTGCGGGGGAGTGGATCCAGCGGCGGCCCATTGTTCGAGACGCTGGATTGAGAAGATTCGAAGTCCGGCAACGACGTGGAGAGCGGCATGCAACCACGTTAGCTCCCCGGACAGGGTGGATAGCTATTTGCGGGACACTGCACTGGTTTTTAGGCCAAGCGATCCTATCACTGATTAAAGCATAATCGGGGGGCCGGCCCAACGATGTTAGTCTCAAGGATCTCTCCATTCCTTCGGGAATTTCCCAGTATGCGCTCTACTACCTTGTAGACTCTAAATTTCGATGTTCGGTGGACTGTAGTGCAAGTTGGGTCAGGATTTAACGTAGACGTAAAAAAAGAGTTTCAGGGCTGACCATGAGCGCCAACCGAAATGAGACAGATGCCGCTTTGCCAGCCATCTTCGGTTCGCCCGGCTCAGTGGGCATTCCCGCTTGCCTGGGTGGGCCACCTTGCCTACCCGCAGCCAGAATTGCTCGAGCGGCCGCTCGGGCGGTGCTGTCAGTGAGCGTCCTATTGGCGGGGCGATGCGCATGCCCGACCACGATGAATCGAGGCGGCGCCGCACCTCCTCTGGCGCGTGCCATTGTGAGCAACGGAGCCTGGTATCTTCTTGCCGGGCCAAGGTCATGCGGTCTCCCTCGAGCAGTCGGGTGCATGTGACCTGGAATTCTGTTGGGGTTGTGTCGAGCAATTCGTCCGCGTAACTGTAGCCCCACATTACCCCTTTGATGCCCGCGATGTTGCGACCCGCCATCAACGCTTCGGGTAGGGCGGTGCCGCCAGGAATGGGGTGGCTGTCGATGTAGACCGAGCAGTCCCGCAGGAGTTGCCGATAGCGATCTTTGGGAATGCCTTTGCAAATCTCAACCCTGCGGGCGAAGGCCGAGCGAAGCGCCCTCCACCACCAGTCCCGTGACGATGGGCCTAGGACGGTCAATCGGGCACTCGGGTTGCGTCGCATTAATTCGGCGAGCACGGGAGGAAGCGACAGACCTGGCAGGGGGCGGAATTTGTACGGTGAGCCTCCAGTCAGGAACATCGGCGGCCCGACGTTTGCCCCGGCGTTTGCAGGGGCGTCTGCGGCCGGTCGTATCGGTATGCCCACGAAGGTAGACTGTTTACTCGTACCCCGGGCGTCCCGTAGCTCCCACCCGTAGGCACTGATCTCGAAGACGACGTCGCAAGCGCCGATGCCAGTGGAAAAAACGTGGTCGGCGTGGTTCATGAATCCAATGGGTAGCTCCGGCCGCATGGCCTTGGCCATCCTGAGCGCCACCGCACCCAGCACATCGTTGGGGTGGATGGACGCGATCACCCTTGTGCCCCTCAATAATACCTTGACCAAAGCATGAACCCGGGCTAGGGGCGTGTCATGGAGACTGGTGCTCTGCACGTGTTTGACCGGTACGCCTAATGCTTGCGCAGCAAAATCGACGTCTGTCGTACTCGTCAGTATGACGGTTACAGGTCGTTCGGTCTGTTCAATCAAGTGCGCCATCAAGGGTGTGTGCCCCCCAGTGCGGTAGACTTTTGTGGCCAAGTGGATTTCCGGACCCGTCTCGGCCGCTGGGGCCGTAGGCGGATCGGGCAGGGGTGGCAACTTCTCAAGCAGGATGATTTCCAGAGCATCGAGGCGGTAGATGCGGCTGTGGTTCTTCCACAGCAGAGTCGCTAACCAGCTCGCGAGATCGAATGCGGACGAGATGTCCCGTTCTGATCGGAGCCTTTGCAAGATGTCGTCGATGAGGCCTTGCAGGCGAGCGTTGATGTCCCGCTTCATTCGCTGAACTCTTGGGCTACTCGCGCCGGGTTGCCCACCACGGTAGCGCCAGGGGGAACGTCGCGTGTCACCACTGCGCCGGCACCGACCATCGAGCCCGCGCCGATTCTGAGCCCGGGGAGGATGGTCGCGCCGCCACCGATGCTGGCGCCCCGCTCGACGACAGTACGCCCCAATGTGAAGTTGTTGTTTCCGCTGCGCGGGTGACGGTCGTTAGTGAAGGTCACGTTCGGGCCTACAAAGACTTCGTCTTCGAGTTCAACGCCATTCCAGAGTTGGACACCGGATTTGACCGTGACCCTGTTGCCTACCACAACGTCGCTCTCGATGAGGCAGTGCGAGCAGATGTTGCAGTGATCGCCAATGCGTGCCCCGCGAAGAATTACAACGAACTGCCAGACCCGGGTGCCTTCGCCGATGTTGCTGGTCTGAACATCGGAGAGCGGGTGGATGAATGGCCCGTTGGGAATGCTCACTGGAATTGGTGCCTTTTAGGACAATAGTTGACTGTGATGTCGAGCCGCGCTTTTGGCCAGCAGATTGAGGCCATCTGTGATCAGTTCTTCCTGGCGGATGCGACCGCGCATATAGCCGAATCGCCCGCCTCGGCGTGCCTTCTTGCAAGAATGCTTTCATCGGCTTTGTTTAACTGTGCGAAAACATGAGGCTGGGAGGGCGGCAGTCCAGCCATCGCTTCAGGTCATCGGCGGTTGAAGATATGTGCGGAGTTGCGTATGTCATGAAAGGTTAATTCAGGTCGTAAAAGCGCCGTAGTGACGCGCGAGGCGTTGCGTCACATCTGACGAGCCGAAGCGGATCCCGTGCGTTGTCTCGGATTTGCTGTCGAAGCGTTACATCGGTAATCATGATCTCTGGCTTGCGTATGTCGGGGTAATCAATCTCTCCTCCAGTGCGAGCAGCAGCTTCTTGGAAGCGAAGCGAGGAGCCATCGTTGCCTAAGGTGACTGCGGAGCTGGCGTGGCGCGAGGGGGCCCGATGGAGTCCCGCTGCAGGCGCCTGATCATCGGGTGGAGCTCGCTGATTGAACCATGCGATTGTAGGGTGGGATCAAGCCAGTGTCGCGTGCGCGACTGCCTTATTCAGCGTGAAGCGGCTATAATCTTCGGTGCCGCGGATTTCGCTGAAGGGATGTAGCACCGAACCTAAGGCGCGACTGCCATCGAGCGAATGAGGGGTCGAATTTACAGGACAGAGGAACTCCGTCTCGGCGCGCGCCAGGAATTCCTAACAGCTCTGGATTGCACACCACTCCTGATCCAAGTTGCGGGTGCCAGAGGGGATCAGTGAGACATCGTGTAATGAATGGCGGTTGGATATGCCCAATGGCTGGTGGTTCAGTGCCTGAACGAGGCGATGGACAGGGCCACTCGATGTTGTTCTGCCTCGGTCAGTCCAGGGTACATCGGCAGGCTCAGGACTTCGCTGCAAAGGCATTCTGTCAGCGGGTACGAATTGCCCGGCATCTGGCTGGCATAACAAGCCTGCTGATGCGGCGGCACAGGGTAGTGAATGATCGTCTGGATGCCTTGATCCCGGAGGTGAGCCTGCAACGCGTCCCGGTGTTCGCTGCGGATGACGTACAGGTGCCAAACGGGCGTTACCGATTCGGGGACGCTAGGCCGGATGACGTGCAGGCCGCCCAGGAGGTAGTCGTAGCGTGCCGCGATGGCTCTGCGCTCTTTGTTCCACTCTCCAAGCTGGCGCAGCTTGACACGTAGGACGGCCGCCTGGATCTCGTCGAGTCGGCTGTTGCAGCCTAGCGCTTGGTGGTCGTACTTCTTCTCCGATCCGTAATTGCGCAGCATTCGAACCCGGCCCGCGATGGCGGGGTCGCTTGTGACCACCGCACCACCGTCCCCAAGCGCACCCAAGTTCTTTCCCGGGTAGAAACTGGTGGCGGCCGCATGTCCCAGCGAGCCGGTCGGTCGGCCTTTGTAGAGGGCGCCTTGGGCCTGTGCGTTGTCCTCGATCACCACTAATCCATGCCGATCAGCCAGCGCCATGATGGGGTCCATGTCGGCGGGCTGTCCGTACAGGTGTACCGGCATGACGCAGCGTGTCCTGGGCGTGATGTGAGCCTCGATCAATGCAGGCGAAAGGTTGTGGGCGCGTTCATCCGGTTCAACGGGAACGATGGTGGCACCGACAGCAGTCACCGCCAGCCATGTCGCAATGAAGGTATTGGTGGGGACAATGACCTCATCGCCTGGGCCAATTCCATAGGCACGCAGCAACAGCGCCAGCGCGTCCAACCCGTTGCCCACCCCCACGCAGTGCGCGACTTCGCAGTAGGCAGCGAACTCTTGCTCAAACGCTTCCAGTTGCAGACCCTGGACGAAACAACCCGAATCAAGCACGCCCTTCATGGCGGATTCGAGTTCCTTGCTGATGACCTGGTGCTGGCGTGTCAGGTCGACGAATGGGATGTTGGCGGCCACCGGAATTCCTGAGTCAGGCTGTTTGTCGTTTCAACTTCGCAACCTGCACGAACTCGTCGTGGTCGCGGTAGTAATCGGATTCATCGAAGCGTTCGGAGGCCATGACCAAGCAGACGGCTGCCGACGAGAAATTGTCGATTTCCCGCCAGATCATGGTCGGTATGAGCAGGCCGTCATAGCCTCGGTTTAGGTGGATGGTCTTGCGCTCGGTGCCATCGTCCAGGTGGATGTCGAACGAGCCGGAGATGGCGATGATGAGTTGTTGCAGCGCCTTGTGCGCATGGCCGCCGCGTTCTGCCCCGCCAGGGACATCGTAGAGAAAATAGACGCGCTTGATGTCGAAGGGAATGTGATTGTGCCCTTCAATGAACGTCAGGTTGCCGCGGGGGTCTGAAATCTTCGGAAGCTTGATGAGCTTGCAGTCGTGGATGGTCATGAATCTCTCCTTTGGACCGTACTTTTCGTGCGCATGCTTTTTGTGCGAATAATCACTGCTATGCGGTGCGCGTTTGATACGTGGATCAAAGGTGAGTGTCTAGTAGCGTCAAGTGCTTGCGCCACGTAATCAGCGGCCCCTCCCTCTTACGTGTGGAACGGGGCATCAAATCCTGCCGCCTGCATTTCCCCCATTCGCGCCTCCGCGATGGACTGGTAACTCGGAAATATATCCTCCGGGATATCCGTTTGCTGTATTTGACAGAAATCGCTTCCTCGACGCCTCGCAACTCAAGGAGGATTGTTTTTCAGCTAGGCCATAAACATGGGAAATTGCCCCTCGGTGAGCTGTTGACAGCGGTCTTTTGTGGCGGTTAGGAGGTCGAATTGCCTAAGGAAACGCTGATTTAATCGCCAGCCTTGGTGCGGGTGGCCTTGCGACTGCTGGGGTTTGGGCATGGAACGCCAGCTGAGTTTTGCCCAATCGGAGTATGCGCGGAAGAAGAAGACCACGCGGCGGGACAAGTTTTTGGCGGAGATGGAGGCGGTGGTGCCGTGGGCACGGCTGGTGGCGCTGATCGCGCCGCACTATCCGAAGGGCCGGCGCGGCCGGCCGCCCCTCGGCGTCGAGCGGATGTTGCGCGTTTACTTCCTCCAGCAGTGGTATGTCCTGGCCGACGAGGCGCTGGAGGACACGATTTACGACAGCCAGGCCATGCGCGGCTTCGTGGGCGTTGATCTGGGCGCCGAAGGCGTGCCCGACGCCACCACGCTGCTGGGCTTCCGCCACCTGCTGGAACGGCACGAACTGACCCGGAGCCTTTTGGCGGAGGTCAATGCGCTGCTGACCGAGCGGGGCCTGCTGCTGCGTGCCGGCACGCTGGTGGATGCCACCATTATTGCCGCCCCCAGTTCGACCAAGAACCGGGCGCGCGCACGCGACCCCGAGATGCACCAGACCAAGAAGGGCAACCAGTGGCATTTCGGCATGAAGGCGCATATCGGGGCCGACGCGGACTCGGGCCTGGTGCACCGGGTGGTCGGCACGGCGGCCCACGTGTCGGACCTCAGCCAGGCGCACGCATTGCTGCACGGGGAAGAGCAGGCCGCCCACGCCGACGCGGGCTACACCGGGGTGGAAAAACGCGCGGAGATCCTCGCCCAACACCCCCGGGTGGAATGGCGGGTGGCGCTCAAGCGGGGCAAGGTCAAGGCCTTGGCCGAAGGCTGGGTCAAGGACCTGACGCAAGGCTTTGAAACGCTCAAGGCCCGGGTGCGGGCGCGGGTGGAACATCCCTTCCACATCGTCAAGAACCTGTTCCACCACCGGAAGGTGCGCTATCGGGGGCTGGCCAAGAACACCGCCCAACTGCACACGCTCTTCGCCCTGGCCAACCTCGTCATCGCCAAGCGCGCGCTGCTGGCCCCGGCCCGGGCCTGAAACGCGGCCGGGCCACCGGCGCAGGCCCCCGGAAAGCCGGTCCGTGCGTTCCGCGCGGCCCCGCCGCGTTGGCCGGACCCGCTCCGAACCATCCCAGCACAGCCAGTTGGCCACCCGCGTGATGCAAATTCAGCGCCGGTTCGCCCCGCTGCGGTTAACCCGATTTATTCAGCGCCTCCCTAATGAGCGTCGCTCGCCACAGGTCACGTGACCTCCCATCGCGTCAATAGAGAAAAGTGCGTCTTTTGGAGAAAATTCAGGAAAACTATGCGAGGGCTCTTTTCCAATCTCCGAGACATGCTTGATGGGTCTTGAGAGATGTATTTGTCGTTCTGGAAGCCATAGGCTGCCTTTTTGAGGATCTTGATTCTATAGTTTAGCCCTTCCCGCCACTTGGTTCTCTGTGCTGGTTTTCTCCCGATAGCGCGGAAATAGGTTGTAGGACCCTTCGACCGCAGCCGGAGTCGAATTGTTATCGGCCATACGGTTGGAATCTCCATCTCGCCCCAATCCCCAATCCCAGAAATCCGCTAACGAACGTGTTTTTTGGCCGAGCCAGTTTTGGGTTTTGAGCCATGCCTGTTCCGCGCCTCTTCGAAGGAAAGTGGAGTACCCTTTCGGTGGATCAGATCTCGGGATTCCAGGAAGAGCCCCAAATTTAAACGTAACTTCCTCCAGGGCGTCGAATGTTTGCCAGTAAACAGACTCCGGGTTCCATGCCATGTGAGGCGCCAAGCGGCCCTCACCATGTCGCGCCGTGCTAGGGCCACAGCTTTCTCGGGTCCGTAGTGCTTCGCCCAGAAGCGATGCATGCCCGACATTTTTCGGCGAGTTACTTCACCGAGATCACGACCCGACTCACTTGCTCCGCCGGTGTGTCGAACAGCGACATCTGGAATGTGTCCTATGGCCCATCCGGCCTGGCGCACCCTTAGACAAAAATCAGTCTCCTCGCTGTAGAGGAAAAAATCGGGGTCGAATCCTCCGATCAGTTGATAAACCGGTCGTCTAACGACCATAGCGGCACCGACCACCCAGGCGATCTGCCCAGGCAGGTGGGAAAAATCGAGGCCCGAACGCTTGTCACCAGGATATCCCCGAGCGACCGGCCACTCCTCCTCTCCCTTTTCATTTAAGGCCAGCAATCCTGCCATTCCCCAATCGGGCTGCCGTTTGAATCGTTGCACTACATTCGAGAGCCCATCGTTTGTCTCAAGGGCTGCATCTGGATTCAGAATCAGCACGAGATCCCCATGACTCGAATTGAACCCACGATTGTTGCCACGGCCAAACCCCTCGTTCTCGGTCGCTTTGAAAACGTTTGCGGATGGGATCTCGCGGCGTACAACGGCTTCAAGCCCCTCCTCCGCACTGTTATCCACCACAATCACCTCGAATGAAACATCCCGCTGTCCGCTGATCGATCTCAGTGCTCGGGGTAGGACCTCCGCGGATTTGTATGCGACGATGACAATGCTGACTTCAGGCACGCTTCCCGGTTAGCGGGTCAATGCCGGATCGTCAAACCTTCGTCTGGAACCACCTCTGGCGACCTGAGTGGTCTACGCCAGCGATTCCGCGCTCAAACAGGGAATCCAGATCCTTTTCCTATTCAGCTCCCTCTGGTTTTCTGGTCGTTTTGTGTTAGCCGAATGTTTTCAATCTCCTGGTCCCACGATTTTTCGGTGTTGTCTCGCTGGTTGCCTTGGCTCGATCTCTCTGTGTCGAGCCTATCCCCTCCGAATATCGCGTTGTCGGCTGCGCGATAGGATGCCACGCCTACATGTTCAAATGGTTCACTGATTTTGAGGCGGTCAATAAGAGCCCGTCGGCCGTCGGCTTTAGGGGGAGAGCCGGCTTGTTCCACCGGAGGATGTCGACGTACTCGCCCGGGCGAAGACGGATGTGGCACTCGGAGCCCGCATCCCAGAAACCGAGCGATAGCGCCTCCATAAACGTGTCGCCGGACGGGTTTCGCTCGAGCGCTACACCCCGGGACACTCTCGCTCTCCACCCTGACCTTGGAACCAGGAGTTAATTTCCGTTGTTCCACTCCTCTTGACCAAACCCATGCGCGAAGTGACTGACATCCCGGCCGACGGCCATGCCCCGCTGGCCCCGGGGACTCCCGGCGTGTTCACCCGCCTGGAACCATTTGGCGTCGGGGGGCTCGACGGGGGATCCCTGTCCCTGATGTACCACAAGCTCGGACCCCGACCCCGGGGAGTCCGGATGAAGGGACTGTATGTCCCCGTCCGACTGTTCCAGCAGCAGCTCGAGGATCTCCAACGGGCCGGATATCGCTCCGTGTCGACGGAGGGGCTCGCCTCCGACGGCGGGGCGCGGAGGGTGGCCCTGACCTTCGACGACGGGTTCGTCAATGTGCTGACCCACGGCCTCGAGCCGCTTCGGCGGTCGGGTTTCCAGGCCATCCAGTTCCTCGTGTCCGATCTCCTCGGGAAGACCAACGTCTGGGAACAGCAGCAGGGCGAGGCCTCCGAACCCTTGATGGATGACGTGCAGGTCCGGGAGTGGATGGCGGCCGGTCATGGGATCGGTGCCCACACCCGGACCCATCCCTGGCTGACCCGCCTCCCGTTGGTGGAGGCGCGTGAGGAGATCCGGGGGAGCAAGGCACGCCTCGAGGACCTGTTCGGGTGCCCGGTCCACCATTTCTGCTATCCCTATGGGGACTGGAATCCCGCCGTTCGGGATCTCGTGGAGGAGGCGGGCTTCGTCACCGCGTGCACGACCGAGCCGGGACTCAACCGTCCCGGAGGAGACCCGTTCCGGTTGAGGCGTCTGACCGCCCGGTATGCGTCGAGGAACTGGACCAACCTCGGCCGGCTGCTGCGTCGATGGCTGGGGTGACCGACGCCCCGGACTCTCGGAGTCCCACCCGGAGCCGGGGAGGGAACGCGACGGGCTACCTCGGAGTGGCTCCTGGGTTGCCTCCCGATTGCAGGAAGGCCAGAAGGTCCAGGATCTCCTCCTGACTGAAGTGGTTCAGCAACCCGCCCGGCATCGGGGACACGGTCGAGGCGGACCGGTCCCGGATGTCCACCTTCAGCACCCGGGTCGGACGGCCCGACAACGGGTTCACCACCACCTCCAGCGTGTCGGGCGTCTCCCCGGCGATGGCGCCCGTGATCACATCCCCGCTTTTCAGGGTGATCACCTGGGTCTGATACTGCGGCGGTACACTCGCGTCGGGCTCGAGGATCGACCGCAGCAGGTCCGCGGTCCCGTAGCGGGACCCCACGCTGGTGAGGTCGGGTCCGGTCGATCCACCCACGCCGTCGAACCGGTGGCAGGCGTCGCAACGGGCTTCCTGATAGACCGTCTGGCCCTGGAGCAGATCCCGTCCCGAGGCCAGCCGGCCCAGGGCGGGTTGGAGATCCGCAACGGTCCACTCCTTCACCTTTTCCCGGAACCGGGCCTTGGTCTGGGGCAGCTTCTGCTGGGCCATCATCCCGGCCAGTGCGGCCTTCTGGTCGTCGGGCACCTTCTCGAAGGCGTCCTGACGCAGGTAGCGGAGGTAGTTGTCGAAGCTGTAGCCGCTCGAGGGCTTGAGTCCGACCTCGGCGAACCACTGGGTCATCTGACGCGGGAACGCGGTGCTGCGCTGGGCCATCGGATCCTCCTTCGGACGGCCGAACCACTGGAAGTATCGCTGGCGGAGCTCGGGGGTCCATCCCGCGGTCACGACTCGGAGCGGTGCCTGATAGGCCATCTGATCTTCCTGCGTGGTGGCGGCGTCGCGAAGGGCGAGGGTCTTGGCCACGACGTCGGGGGCATTGAGCGCCGCCAGCAGGGCGAGGAGTTCCAGGTCCTTGGCCTTCGATCCGGTCGGGAACTGGCCCGACAGCTTCTCGAGGGCACGGGCACGGATCGCATCGGGAATCCCGTGACGGGCGAAGCTCACCTCGATGACGCGGAGCTTGATCAGGTAGTCCGTCTCGTTGAGGGACGACAGGGTCCAGCGACCGAGGCTCTGGAGCAGGGGACCCTGATCCTCGCGACTGCCGACCCGGGCGAGGGCAAGGCCGGCGGTCAGGCCGGTCGTGGACTGGGTTTCCAAGAGGGCCCTGTCCCGCCACTGGGCCACCGGAATCGCCTCGAGCGCCACGCGGGCCGCATGCCGGAGGGTGGCATCCTCGTGTCCGAGGGCCGGCCAGATCGCCTCCACCGTCCCCGGGGCGGCTGGCGGATGGAACCCCTCCAGCCGACGCCGCTCCATGCGGGCCGTCTTCTCCTGCGTCATCACCGCGATCGACAGGCTCTTCGGTTCGGTGGACTCCGAGCCGGTGTAGCGGACCCGATAGAGTCCCGACGGAAGGCCCCGTCCGCCGGTGATGAAATACAGGGCGCCGTCGGACCCGATCACGGCGTCGGTGACGTTGAGCGGTCGTCCGCGGACCAGCGTCTCGAACGTGCCGGTGTAGCTGGAACCCTTCGGTTGCAGGTGGAACACCAGGATCCGGCCCATGGTCCAGTCGAGCCCGATCATCGCCCGCTGATAGCGATCGGGGAACTTCGCCCCCTTGGCCGAGATCAGCCCCGAGGGCGAACCCAGTCCCGCGTCCACGACGGCCGGAAGCGAGTCCGCGTAGTCGGACGGCCACTTCAGGGACCAGTCGCGGTAGCCGTGATCCACCCCGCTCACGAGGTGGAGCAGCCGGTTGGGCCGATACCACGGCACGCCCCAGTCCCCCTCGCTGTCGCTGTCGAAGGCGAACAGCTCGCCGTCGGCATTGAAGGCGATGTCATAGGCGTTGCGCTGCCCGGCCGCGAAGAGGGCGACCTGCTGTCCGTCGGGTGAGATCCGGAGGACGTGTCCGCCGGGCGGGGTGAGGCCGGGTTTGGGTCGGGATCCGTCGGACACCGGAGGCAGGACCGAATCGTTGGCGAAATGCTGGACCGGGGAGCGGGCGGGCAGCTGGGGGTCCACCTGGACCATGTTGCCGGCGACCACGTACAGGTTGCCGTCGGGCCCTGGGACGATGCCGTGGGCGCCATGTTCCCCGGGGGCTCCGTTCTTGTCCTGGGGCAACCAGCGATGGAGGACCTCCACCCGGTCGTACTGGTCATCGCCGTCGGTGTCCGTCGACCGGTAGAGCTGATACCCCTCGGGTCCGTGGGCGTTGGCGTAGAGGACATTCGAGACGGCGAGGAGTCCCATGGCGCCCCTGAGCGGGGTGGTGAGCGTCTCCATCCGGGCGATCCCACCGGCGGGGTCGAGGCTCAGGCGGAGCAGGGGCTCGGCGCCCTGCGGACTGATCAGGAGCCGGCCCTTGGGGTCGGCTGTCATGGAGATCCAGGAGCCCTCGCCGAGGTCGGCGCTGTGGACGAGGTCGACGCCGAAGTTCTTGAGCGTCTTGAGGCTGCTGGCGGCCGGGGGCTGGGGGGCGAGCGGGACCTGTCCCCAGGGCGCCACCCCGACCGGCCCCAGGGAGGCGGCGGGTTTCCAGCCGTCGGTGCCGTTGGCCGAGGTCTCCCAGGTCCCGTCGGTGACGACCACCTGGCTCAGGCCATTGGTCTGGATCATCTCGAGTCGGACGAGGAGTCCGGCGGCGCCGGCGGCGTTGCGGGCCTTGACCTGGATCAGGTGGGGGCCGGGGGGGAAGTTGCCAGGAAGGTTCCCCCGGGTGGGCTGGTCCCAGAGGTTGTTCTTGAGCTGGTGCCGGTCGTCGAGGTTGAGCTCGGCCTGGTTGTCGGCGGCCAGGATCACACTGACCTTGTTGACGCCTGGCGGAGCCTGGAAAGACTTGCGGAAGTACCGGATCTCCTGGTCGGCCGACGGACCGCTCCAGATCCATTCGGGCTTCGGGATCGCGGCGACGATCTGGGTGAGGGTGGCCAGGGCAAGCAGGGTCCGGAGCATGGAGGTACTGTATTCAGGGGTCGTCGGATGGGAAGAGGCCTGTGAAGGCGCAAGTTTCGTCCTCGGAACGTTGCCGGACGGCGGTTTTCGTGCACTGCTTTGGGCACAGTGAACAGCCGCATCACATCGGTGTGTCTGGCTGCGGTGGCCGGCGGCGCCGTCGGGTTCCTTGCCGGTTCGGGCCGCAGATCCGAGGCACCCCCTGCGGGAGTCGCCGTGAAAGCCCCCGCCGCCCCGGTCGCCCGGGTCGGTAGCTCCACCGCTGAGCGTCCGACGGTGCCCGAGGTGCTGGTCCGACCCGACCAGGTGGCGGCTCTGTTGACCGGGATCCAGAAGGAGCCGGATCCCGAGCTCCGACGCGACCAGTTGCGGGTGTTGGCCGCCCGGATCGCCCCCTCCGATGCCGCGGCCTGCCTGGACATTGCGCAGTCGATCCTGACCCCGGAATACCTGTTCCTCTTCCGCTATCGTCTCCTGGAATTGTGGGCGTCCCGGGCGCCCCAGGCCGCCCTCGCGTGGTCGCAGGCGCTTCCCAATCGAGGGGATCGCGAACCGATGCTCGATGCGGTCCTGCACGGATGGGTCCTGTCCGATCCGTCGGCGATGGTGCGCTGGTTCTCGACCCTGCCCAAGGGACCGGACCGAAAGGCCGCACTGACCCCGCTGGCGCTGGCGTTGGGCCGGTTTGCGCCCGAGGTGGGGCTGGGGTTCCTCAAGGGATTCCCGGAGTCCAACGACCGCCGCGAGTTCCTCATCGAATTCCTGGGGGCGTGGGCCGACATCGATCCCAGGGCGGCGGCCCGCTCGGTGACGCTCGAGACGTTCGTCGGCCAGGAGTCGCGCCTCGAGCTCCTCCTGACAAAGCTGGCGTCGGTCGATGTCGATGCGGCCATCGCCCTCATAGGGGAACGTCCGGCCAGCCGCCATCGGCTCCGAACGCTCTGGAGTCCCATCCTCCGGGCGGTGGGTGAGAAGGATCCGGCAAAGGCCGCCCAGATTGCCGCTCGGATCCCGGACGGGCCCCATCGGAACGAGCTCCTCGCCGATGTGGGCCGGGATTGGGCGGCGAAGGATCCCCGGGCGGCCCTGGCCTGGTTGGAGCAGATGCCGGACACGCCGAACCGGGCGCGTCTGGCCGTGGCGGTGGCCGAAGGGATGTCCTCGGAAGCCCCGGAGGCCGCCGCGTCCCTCCTGTCCCGCACGAAGATCGGTCCCGGACAGGCATCCGCGTTCCGCGATGCTGCCATCGCCTGGGCCGAGAAGGATCCCCGGGCTGCCTTCGAATGGGCCTCGAAGCTCGACCATCCGCAGGATCGGGTGAACGCCCTGACCGGCCTGATGCAGACCTGGGCCGAGGAGGACCCCCGGGCGGCGTCGGCCGCCGCGCTGGGGCTGTCGCCCGGACAGGCCCGGGACCAGGCCCTGCAGTCGGTCGTCACCCACTGGGCGGAGGCGGATCCCAACGCCGCGCGGGAATTCGCCCAGCAGCTCCCGCCGGGGCGGACCCAGCAGAACATCGTCGGCCAGCTCGCGTGGCATATCGGCAACAGGGACCCCCAGGCGGGCGTGGCCCTTGTCGACGCCCTCCCGCCCGGGCCCGCCCGCACCATGGCGGCCACCTCCCTCGTCGCCGGCTGGTCGACCTCGAACATCGACGCCGCCGCCCAGTGGGTGCAGTCGCTCGAGGACGGCCCGATGAAGCAGCAGCTCCTGGCGTCCGTGGTGGAGAACTGGGGGGAACAGGATGTCGCCGGAGCCGCCCGATTCCTCGATGCCAACCCGGGCGTCGGGTCGCCGTCGGCCGCCACAGGACTCGCGAGTCGATGGGCCCAGAGCGATCCTGATGCGGCCGCGGCCTGGGCCCGGACCCTGCCCGCCGGCGACCTGCAGGATACGGCGCTCGCGGCGGTCTCGATCTCCCTAGCGCAGTCCCAACCCGCCAAGGCCGCCGAACTGGCGCTCAGCCTGCCCGCAGCCCGCCAGCGCGAGGCTGTTGTCGGCATCGTCAGCCACTGGTCGGGCGAGGATCCCTCCGACGCCGCCGGCTGGGTCGGGCGATTCCCGCCCGGGGGGCTGCGCGACCAGGCCGAATCGGTCCTGGTCCAGCAATGGTCGAACCAGGACCCCTACGCCGCCGCCGCGTGGCTCAAGGACCAGCCGCAGGGTGGGATGCGGGATGCCTCGACCGCGGCCCTCGCGCGCAACCTCCGCGAGTACGATCCCAATGCCGCCTCGGCTTGGATCGAGTCCATGCAGGACCCCACCCAACGCCAGCAGGCGCAGGAGGAGCAGTTCCGTTGGTGGTCTCAGCAGGACCTGGCCTCGGCGCAGTCGTGGCTCGACCGCAGCTCGGTCCCGGCCGAGGTGCGTCAGCGCTGGGTGGAGCAGCTGGGAAAACCCTAGAGCGACGGGCGACGGGCGAAGCGCAACGAGCTGCAGGTCCTCACAGCCCACAGGCCTTGCGGGCACGGGACAGGACCCCGTCGGCCACGGCCTGAGCCCGCTGGGCGCCATCGCGGAGGATGGACTCGACGTGGTCGAGGTTCGATGCCAGCTCGGCCCTGCGGGCGCGGGCGGGGGCGAGAAAGTCCCAGTAGTGCTCGAACAGGGCCTTCTTCACATCGCCATAGCCGAGGCCTCCCGCCTTCAGGCGGTTTTCCCAGTCGAGCGCCACGTCCGGCGGGGCGACGAGCTTGAGCAGCTGGATCGCGATGTTATGGTCGGCATCGGGCTTGGGCTCGGCCGGGAGACGGCTGTCGGTCTTGATCCCCATCACCTTCTTCCGGAGCGCCTTCTCCTCGCCGAACAGCTCCAGGGTGTTTCCATAGCTCTTGCTCATCTTCTGCCCGTCGACCCCCGGCACCACGGCGACCTCGTCGCGGATGCGCGGCTCGGGAATCACAAAGACCTCCCCGTACAGCTGGTTGAACTTCGCGGCGATATCACGGGTCATTTCCAGGTGCTGCTTCTGGTCGCGGCCGACCGGGACGATGTTCGAGTCGAACAGGAGGATGTCCGCGGCCATGAGCACGGGATAGGCGAAGAGGCCGTGGTTGACCTTGTCGAGGTCCCCCGACGCGAGCTTTTCCTTCTTGTCCTTGTAGCTGTGGGCACGCTCCAGGAGGCCCATCGGGGTGACGGTGCTGAGGAGCCAGGCCAGCTCCGTGACCCGGGGCACGTCGCTCTGGCGCCAGAAGATGCAGCGCTTCGGATCCAGTCCGCAGGCCATGAAGTCGAGGGCCACGTCGAGAGTGTACTGCCGTCGCAGGGCCGCGTCGGTCAGGCTGGTCATCGAGTGGTAGTCGGCGATGAAGTAGAAGGCCTCGCCCTGCTGCAGCAGTTCGATGGCCGGTTTCATGGCGCCGAAGTAGTTGCCCAGGTGGAGGGCCCCGCTGGGCTGGATGCCGGTCAGGATGCGCATGGTCTGGAAGGAAGCCTGAGGTGCAGGAGTCGACGAGGGAAGTGGGGACTTGCGCTGGCCAACAGCAGGTCTCCGTGGTATCCCCTCCGCGTCCTTAGAGCCGCCTTGCGCGGCGAAACTCATGGCGACGCGTTCCCTGAAGAAGAAAAGCGTGGTGGTGGATCCGGTGGAGCCGAAGGTGACACCCCCACCGCCCTCCACCGACACTGCCTTCCTGCGGCGTCCCAAGATCGCCTCCAGGTCCCGGAAGCGGGACATGCCGGAGGGACTCTGGTTCAAATGCCCGGAGTGCGGGGCCCTCGTCTATGACAAGGAGTTCGACGACAACCTGAAGGTCTGTCCCAAGTGCGAACACCATTGCCCGATCGGCGCCCGCGAACGCATCCACTCCCTGGTGGAGACCTGCTCCTTCGAGGAGATGGATGCGGACCTGGAATCGGTCGACATCCTCAAATTTACCGGTGTCGCCAGCTATCAGTCCAAGCTGGCCGCCAACCGGAAGAAATCCCCGCTGCTCAAGGATGCCGTCGTCACGGGCATCGGCCTGATCGGCACCCATCGCGTCGCCCTCGGGGTCATGGATTTCAGCTTCCTGGGCGGCTCCATGGGCTCGGTCGTGGGTGAGAAGCTGACGCGTCTCATCGAGGCGGGCACGGACCGGGGGATTCCGGTGATCATCATCTCCGCCAGCGGCGGGGCCCGGATGTACGAGGGCATGTTCAGCCTGATGCAGATGGCCAAGACCTGCGGGGCCCTGGCCTACCACGCCCGGCTCAAACTCCCGTACATCTCCATCCTGACCCATCCGACCTACGCGGGGGTCATTGCCAGCTTCGCCACGGTCGGGGATCTCATCATCGCCGAGCCCCGGGCCGAGATCGGTTTCGCCGGGGCACGTGTGATCAAGGACACCACCCAGGCCGAGCTGCCGCCGGGGTTCCAGACCGCCGAGTTCCTCCAGGCCCATGGGCTGATCGACGCCATCGTCCCCCGTCGTGACATGAAGGCGAGACTGATCACCTACCTCGACTTCATGGGTCGCAAGGCGGCCTGAGACCGATCACGGCGGGATCGCAGCGGGGTCAAACCGTCGGGGCGGCATCCGGGTTTGGATCCGCGATGGGGACCGTCCCCTATGGATTGAGGACCACGGTCTGCGAAGGCTGGTCCTGGCTGGTGTTGAACACGCGGATCTGCGTGGCCCCGATCGCGTTCAGGCGTTTGTAGACGGTCTTGAGGGCGAGCTCCGGCCGGTTGCACTCCCGGCTGAGGTGGCCGAGGTGGATCTCCTCGAGCGGACCCTCCGCCAGGTGTCCGGCGACCTCCGCCGCGGCGTCGTTCGACAGGTGGCCATGCCGGCTCAGAATCCGCTGCTTCAGGCTCCACGGACGCTTCATGTCCTCCTGCAGGAGCCGCAGATCGTGGTTGGCCTCTAGGAGGAGCAGCCTGGCTTGGCGGACCCGTTCCAGGATGAGCTTCGTGGCGTGTCCGAGATCGGTGAGGAAGCCGATCGATCCCGCATGCGTCTCGAGGACGAACCCGACCGGGTCCATGGCGTCGTGTGGGACGCTGAAGGTCTGGACGTCGACGGATCCGACGCTGAACCGGCTGCCGGTCTCGAAGGTGACGAAGGGCAGGGGGGTGTCCTCGAAGTCCTTCTGGATGGCCTCGCGGGTCAGTCGGTTGGCGTAGATGGGGACCCCGAGCCGTCCGCACAGGTTGCCGAGGCCCTTGATGTGGTCGGAATGCTCATGGGTGATGAGGATTCCGGACAGCCGTTCGGGGGTTCTGCCGATGCCGGCGAGCCGCTCGCGGATCTGTCGTGCGCTGAATCCGGCATCGATGAGCAGCTGGGTGTCGCCGGCCTCAAGGAGCGCGCAATTCCCGCTGCTGCCACTGCCAAGGATGGTGAACCGGACGGACACGGCCGGGAGGATTGGGAGGGTCGCCTGAACTCTCAACCTCCAAACCGGAGGGGACCCACGCGTCTCAGAGCATCGAGTACACCACGAGGGAGAAGAGCATGCCGGCGATGCCGATGATCGTCTCGCAGACGGTCCAGGTCCGAAGCGTCTGGTTCACGGTGAGCCCGAGGGAGTCCTTCACGATCCAGAACCCCGAGTCGTTGAGGTGCGACAGGAAGAGCGACCCGCAGCCGATGGCGACCACGATCAGGGCCTTGTGGGTCTGGCCGAGCTCCGGATGCAGTGCGATCACCGGGACAAGCAGTCCCGAGGCGGTCGTGATGGCCACGGTGGCGGAGCCGGTGGCGACACGGATGAAGGCCGAGACCAGCCAGCCGTAGAGAAGGGGTGAGAGATGGGCCGCCTCTCCCAGGCGGCCGATGGATTCGGCCACGCCGCTGTCCCGGAGCACCCGGGCGAATCCACCGCCCCCGCCGATCACCAGCAGGGTCATGCCCACCGAGGCGACGCAGCCCTCGGTGAACTTCAGCACCTGGGTGGCGGTGTAGCCGCATCGGGTTCCGAGGGACCAGCTGGCGAACAGCACGGCGACGGTCAGGGCCGTCGTGGGGTTGCCGAGGAATGCCCAGAGCTCTCGGGCGGGATTGCCCTTTGGAAGGACCAGTTCGGTCACGGTCGTGATCAGCATCAGGACGACCGGCAGGAGGATGGAGAAAAGAGTTAGTCCGAACCCGGGCGGCGTGAACCCGGGCGCGGAGCGCTCGGCGCCCCGTGGCACGGGAGGGGCTACGACGGCGACCCGACTGATGACAAACCGGGCCAGCACCGGCCCGGCGACGCCTGCGGTCGGCAACCCGATCACCATGCCCCAGAACAGCACGAGTCCCATGTCGACCTTGAGCATCTCGACGGCCACGACGGGTCCCGGATGCGGGGGCATCACCCCATGCATCACCGAGAGGCAGGACAACAGCGGCAGGGTCAGCAGCAGGAAGGGCTGCTTGGTCTCGTGGGTGAGGGTGAGAAGGATGGGGAGGAGCAGGATCAGGCCAACGGCGAACCAGGTGGTGAGGCCGACCGCGAGGGCGAGCGCCATGATGCACCATTGGATGTGCCGGGGTCCGAAGAACGCGGCGAAGCGTTTGGCAAGGACTTCGGCGCCGCCGGATTCCGCCAGCAGTTTCCCGAGCATCGTGCCCAGACCGATGATCGCTGCGATGCCACCCAGCGTGGCGCCCAGGCCGTCCGAGAACGTCTTGGCCACACCGAGCAGCGTGTAGGGCACCTCCCTGCCGGCGGCATCCTTCACGAGCCGTCCCGTGGCGACGGCACCGGCACCGACGAGCAGCGAGGCGAGCAGCAGCGAGATGAAGGGGTTCACCTTGAACCGGGTGATCATCAGCACCAGGGCACCGATCGCCGCGAGGGCCAGCAGCACCATCTTCCAGTCGGTGGGCGTGAGCATGGGAATGCGCGGAGACTGACATGGGGAGTTCCCTGGATCCGAGGAGGAAATCGGATCCAGGCCGGACGCAGGGGGAGCGCGTCAGGGGAAGCTGCGACCCGAGGCTGGCTCAGCGCTTCATCCACACCGCCGGTTCGCCGGCCATGCCCGTGCGGCCGATCGGCACCAGTCTCACCTCGGCGGGAAGGGCTGGGTTGCCCCGTCGAGTGTCGAAGGAGCGCTCGCGGGTCTGAGGTGGCAGCCATTCGTCCCGCCATTCAAAACCGTACCGGCTGCGGAGCATCTGCACCCTCACGACAGTGTTGGTGTCGGACTCCCACCTGAGGCTGAGCAGGGTATTCCGGAGCGAGAGGGTGCCTTCGAGCTTCGGGGTTCCAGGGGCTTCCTTGCCCAGCCAGGGCGTTGCCGGCACCAACGCCGGGCGGTTGAACAGTTCACGGCCGAAGGCCGCGGCAACCCCGCCTTGGTTGTCCTGAAGGCTGCTCGCGTTCCAGAACAGGACCCCGTCGGCGTGGTCCCGCCGGCTGATCCGGACCTGGTTGAGGATGTCGGCCGGCGGGATCCTGCCTCCCGCCTCGGCGCTGTTCAGTCCCGGTACCAGCAGCCGTTTCCGGGTGTTCTGGGATGCCCACCAGCGCAGCAGGGGGTCGAACGCCTGTTCCCGTTTCGAAAGCGCCCAGTAGAGCTGCGGCGCCATGTAGTCGCACCAGCCCGAGTTCAGCCAGAGCCGTGGATCGGCGTAGAGCATCCCGTACTGGTCCAGTCCCCGGATCCCCGGCGGATTGTTGGGACGCCAGATGCCGAAAGGACTGATGCCGACCTTCACCCAGGGCTTGGCCCGGTGGACGGCGGAGTAGAGGGATTCTACGAACCGGTTGACACACTCCCGACGCCAGTCGCCCTGGTCGAGTTTCCCGCCGCCGTGCCGGTAGCGCTCATAGCTCCGTCCGTCGGCAAACGGCAGCAGGACCCCGTCCGCCATCTTGATCGGATAGGGATAGAAATAGTCGTCGAAGTGCAGCCCATCGATGTCGTACCGGCTGACGATGTCGAGGGCGACCTTCTGGACGTGGTCCCGCGCCTCCGGGAGGCCTGGGTCGAGCCAGCGGTACGGTCCGTAGGCGATGATCCAGTCGGGGTGGCGTTGGATGATGTGGCTGCTGGAGATCGGGGAGACCGTCTTGTTGTAGCGCGCCCGGAAGGGATTGAACCAGGCGTGCATTTCCAGTCCGCGGGCGTGGGCCTCGTCGCATGCGAACCGGAGTGGGTCATAGGGCGGATTGGGCGCCTGGCCCATGCGGCCCGTCAGGTACTCGCTCCAGGGTTCGAGCGACGACGCATAGAGGGCATCGGCCCCGGTCCGCACCTGAAGGATGACCGTGTTCAGTCGGAGCCGAAGGGCGAGATCGAGAAGTGCCCGCAGTTCGGCCTGTTGCTGCGCGGTCGGAAGACCGGGACGCGAGGGCCAGTCGATGTTGCCGACCGAGGCCACCCACATGCCGCGCATCTCCCGTTCGAGGGGAGGGGGCTCCATGCTGATGGGTCTCGGCTGGAGCGCCCACGCCGGCAGGGTCAGCACCAAGAATCCGATCCACCACGCCAGCCCACGTCCGCTCATGGGGACGAGGCTGACCGTCGGCGAACGGCCAGGCAAGCGAGGCGACGCGTGGATCGAGCCCGCCGGTTCAGGCGAAGTCGTATACCACGACCTTCGTCCAGAGATGCCTGCATTTCTCGACAAACGTCACGTGCTCGGGGTGGACCTGATAGTCGTCCTGCGCCTTCTTGTCGGGGAAGATGAGGTTGAGGGCGATCTGATAGGACTGGTCCACGACGGGCCGGTGGCTCTCGACCATCTTGCCCATGTGGAACTGGAGCACGCCCGGGATGTCCTTGAGGTACGTGTTGCCCCCGGCGAGGAGCAGTTCGGGCGCCTTAGGGTTGGAGGGATCGGTCCAGAAGATGACGACGTGTGAGAAGGCCATGTGTTGACGCCCGGATCCAATCATGGATTCCGGCGACCGGGAAGAGGCCTCCCGTGGTCCTGGGAAAGAAACCCAGAGGCCCCGGTTCGGCTGCGGGTTCCCAGACGGGGCGTCGTCCTGCCGACCGGTCTACGATCAACTTTCCGGCCAAACCCATTGACGCCCCAACCGATTGTGGGCTACGAGGATCCAGCACGCCTGATGTTGGGTTTTTACGTTTATCTATGCGATGTCCGAAATGTGGCGGGCAGGATGACAAGGTCATCGATTCCCGTGCGTCCCGGGAAGGGGCGGTGATTCGGCGTCGCCGGGAGTGTCTCTTGTGTGAGCATCGGTACACGACCTATGAGGAGATCGAGCGGGAGGAATTCTTCGTGGTGAAGCGGGATGGCCGGCGGGAGCCGTTCTCCAAGGACAAGCTGCTGACGAGCATTCAGAGGGCGTGTCAGAAGCGGTCGGTGTCGGAGCAGGCGATCGCGGATCTGGCGGAGCGGGTGACGAACGACCTGACGGAGCGGTTTGATCGTGAGGTGACCGCGCAGGCGATCGGCGAGCGGGCCATGCGGGAGCTGCGCGCACTGGATGCCGTGGCGTATGTCCGGTTCGCCAGCATCTACCGGGAGTTCCAGGAGGTGGGTGAATTTGTGGAGGAGGTCAACCGGCTGGCGACCCTGCCGGTACCGGACCAGCGTCAGATGGCCCTCCTGGCCGAGCCTGAGGCTGGGGAGGGAACCTCGGGAGGCAAGGGATGATCGCCCTTCGACGGGACTGCCTCCTGATCTCGTCCAAGGACGGACCCTTCATCCCATGCTCGATGGAGCACCTCACCATCGAGTTCGTCGGTCCTGCGGCCCAGATGATCGACCCCGAGGTGCTTCGGCATGCCTCGGCGGCGGTCATCCACTACTTCAAGGTGGAGCTTGGTTGCGAGGTGGTCAGCACCAGCCAGTTCACTGAGACCTTGACCAAGGTGCTGGTGGGACTGGGGGTGTTTTTCGAGACTGGAAACGAGCCGGAAGGCGAGTCCCCGGTGGTCCGGGTGTTCGATCTTCGGACCCTGGCCTCGGAGGCAAGCCAGCTCTGCGAGCTGGAGTTCTGCTGGCGGCTCCGTTCGCTCCTCCGGGAGTTTCTCAGCGAAAAACCCGTGCACATCGAATTCCGTGGCCTCCGTGGCTGCGTGAAGGTCCTCGCCGACCGTCAGCACTGGTGCGAGACCTGTGATCGGGTCGAGACCTGGATCGTCGAACTCGTCCGAGGCTGGTATGCCCGGGAACCGGCCGCGGCAGGTATCCCGCTGGTGATGAGCTGACCGGTTGACGGATCGTCGTGGCACATCGAAGGGGGAATTCCATGACACTGTTTGAACGCATCATCGCCCGGGAGATCCCGGCGGACATCGTGTACGAGGACGACACGGTGATCGCGATCCGCGACATCCACCCGCAGGCGCCGGTCCACGTGCTCCTTGTGCCCAAGCGCCCGATTCCTCGGGTCGGCGCCGCCAAGCCGGAGGATCAGGAGGTCCTCGGGCACCTCCTGATCAAGGCGGGTGAGGTGGCGCGACGGCTGGGGCTCGATGCGTCCGGCTTTCGGCTCGTGATGAACCACGGCGCCGACGGCGGGGAAACGGTGCCCCACCTGCATTGCCATCTGCTCGGTGGCCGCCCGCTGGGCTGGCCTCCGGGCTGAAGGCGTCGGTCAGCGCTCAGCTGCCGAAGGGATGGGTGGCGCGCCAGAGCAGCCAGGTCTGTTCCTCGGCGTAGGCGGTCGGCCGGGGGTAGCTGATCGCCTCGGTGATGTCGCCGCTCAACCCGTCCCGTCCCAGCACCGCGGCGGCCCGGTTGAGCAGCGCTTTCGGACTGTGCTCCACGATGCATTTCACCAGGTTTCGGTACTTCTCCCCCAGATTGTCCGGCTCCGACGGATTCGTGAACTCCGGCATCTGATCGAACATGAGGCGGTCAAGGGTCGCGAGGAATCGCTGCTCGGTGCCATGGAGGAAGATCTCCAACTTGAACTCCCGCTGGTCGAATCCGGCGCAGACGACCGACACGTCGGACCAGGGAGCGTCACAGGCCCGTCCGAGCGCATCGAATACGACCAGCCGGTCGTCGGTGCCATGCAGGACCGTGAACAGGGTCGTTTCAGGGACCCTGGGAAGTTCGGATTCCGGAGCGACCTCGACCTCCACGCCCTCCTGTCCGAGGCTGCCTTGGAGAAAGAGGGCATCATCGAGGTCCAGGTTCCGGGCCAGGAGTCCGAAGGCATCGTCCGCGACGAACCGGGCATCGGCCGGAGTGAGTCCGCGTCCGGAGGCGAAGGCGCGTTGGAGGGCTTCGACGGGTGGGCGGTCGAGCGTTTTCTGGATGAGGGCGTAGGGCATGGCCGGGACTGCTGTGATGTGGATGCGGTGATCGTCTGCTGGAACGTCCCTGAAGGCAAACCGCGGGTGGGCAGGCGCAACAGGGCGAGGGAGGGGACTTACGCAGAGACGCAAGATGAGGAGGAAAGAAACGGAAATGTGGAGGAGAGACGATCGGTACTGGGGGCTTTGGAACTGCCGTGCTCCGAGGGCTTGGGGTGGTTGCTAGGTCGGTTGGTGGGTGCCGCAGTGCCCTGCGGCACTGGGTGCGACAGCACCCATCCGTGGAGCTGGGAGTGCACCCGTATCCCCAGCCGGGCACGACATTCGGATAGGTAAAAGTGAACCTCACGCAGGGCCACTGGGGCTCCGAAAAGTCACGAGGGTGAGAGATGAAGGCCTCCACCTTGTCGAGCCAACCACTCGGCAGCGGATTCAACGGCGACGGAGCCACGGTGTTCGCGCTGACGCAGGTGACGCAACAGCAACGTGGCGGCTGCGTTGGGGAAGCGCAGGGCGGTTGCAGCGAGGTAGGAGGGAACCGAGGGTTCCGACCACTTGCATTCCACGAGGCGGACCAGGGTGCCCGCCTCGCAGACCGCGAAGTCGATCTCCCGCCCGTCCTTGTCCCGGATGTACTGCAGCGCGGCGTCCACGCCCTCGGCGTCGCGTCTGCCCTGGACCGCAGCATTCAGCATCGTCGCGCAGGCATTCTCGAACCGGACTCCATCGTCGCCTTTGACCAGCCCGGTGTCGTGGAAATAGATCTTCGGTTCCTTCAGGAGCGCGCGGGCGACATTGCGGTGGAAGGGACGGACCGTGAACACCACATGGAGTGTCTCGAGAATGTCGAGGTACCGCGCAAGGGTGGTGGGTGACACCTGCAGATCGCGTGCGATGGCAGCCAGGGAAACGGGCGAGCCCACCCGCTCCCGCAGCAGCTCGACAAACAGACGCATCGCACGGACCTCTCCGATCCTCGAGAGCTCGAGGATGTCGTCGCGGATCAACCCCTCGAGATAGAGCTGACGCCACCGCTGGGCATCGGCGTCGGCCTCCGCCAGCAAGGGTTCCGGGAAACCTCCGCGCTGCAGCAACCGCGTCAACGCGTCCTCCGGAGTGGTTCCCGTGGCGGCCACGAGTTCGCTCACGGTGACCGGCAGCAGGTGCCACGAAAAATAGCGTCCAGCCAACGACTCACCCGCCTGCCGGAATGCATCCAGACGAGCGCTGCCGGTCACGAGAATGGACTGTCCAGGTGTCCGGCCGTCGAAGACCCCTTTGAGCCACTGACGCCAGCCTTTCATCTTGTGCAACTCGTCGAACACCAGCAGCGGCGCCGTCGGAACCCAGCTCTGTGCCAGAAGCACCCGACGGTCCTGCACCACATCCCAGTTGAACATCTGGGCGCCGGGCACGCGGGCCGCGATCGACGCGGCCAAGGTCGTCTTCCCGGCCTGACGTGGACCCGACACGAACACCATCTTCCGCGCGAGATCGCGCTCCACCAACGGCTCAACCCAACGTTTCATACGCCTATTTCATCGACATCTGCAAAAGAGTCGCGACTTTTTTCCAATCGTCAGCAATAAAGTCGAGTCTGGTCCTTGGGTTATGAGGAAGGACCCTCACTGAGGACCTGTCCCTCGATCCCTCCATCCAGAAGGTGGGAGGGACTGACGCTGGGTCTCTCCGGATTCCTTCAGCGGTTGCCCGTCCCCGGCAGCACCAGTCCAGCCTTCCATGAGCTCACCGCCTGTTGGACGTCCCGGCTCACCTGGAGCCGGGGCTGGATAAACTTTGGGGTGAACCAGGGAAAGGAGCCAATCAGATCTGGAGTAACCAGAACCTGGCCGTCGCAGTCGGGCCCGCTGCCGATTCCGATGGTCACCATGCGACCGGCGGTCCGGGTGATCTCGGCGGTGACCGGTGGGGTCACCAGCTCCAGGACGCAGGCGAACGCGCCGGCTTCCTCGAGATATCGGGCATCATCGAGGAGCCTCTGGCGGCCGGCCTCGTCGCGACCCTTGATCCGGTATTTGCCCCCCTCCTCATGGATGTGCTGCGGCAGCATGCCGAGGTGACCGCAGAAGGGGATGCCGGCTGCGCGGATGGCCTTCACGACCGACAGGATCTCCTGTCCGCCCTCGGCCTTCACAAAATCGGCTCCCGCCTCCAGGAGCCGACGGGCGTTGGCGACCCCCTCCTCCGGGGTCCGATAGGACAGGTGGGGCAGATCAGCCCCGATGAGCGCCTTCGGGTGGGCCCGCGCGACGGCCGCCACATGGTGCACCATGTGCTCCATCGTGACGTGGGTCGTGTCCGGGAATCCCAGGACCATCATGCCAAGGGAGTCACCGACCAGCAGGATCGGGATGCCGGCCTCGTCGAGGAGCCGGGCCGTGGGATGGTCGTAGGCGGTGAGGACAGCGATGGGTTCCCGGCCCTTCAGGGACTGGATATCGCCGCAGCTCAGCTTGTCGGAACGCACGCGGGGAGGGTTGTGCACGATCCCGGGACCTTCAACCCGAAGTCGTGGACGCCGGGGCCGGGCCGGCGTCGAGGAGGAGTGGGGATCGGTCGAGTCGGGGCAGCCAGAGGGTGAACCGGGTGCCTTTGCCGACCCGGCTCTCGAAGTCGATCCGCCCGCCGTGGTCGCGGATGATGCGCTGGACCACCATCAGACCCAGGCCCGTACCGCGGTCCTTGGTGGTGTTGAAGGGCTGGAAGAGCCGGTTGAGCTGGTCGGCCGGGATGCCGGACCCGGTGTCCGAGATCTCGATCCAGACGAAGTCGGGTGACGCCCCGGTGGTGAGGGTCAGGGTTCCGGTCTTCGTCATGGCCTGCATGGCGTTCTTCACCAGGTTGACGAGGGCCTGCTTGATCTGGGCGGGGTCGAGCCGGACCTCCGGCTCCTCGGTGGAGAGCTTCTGGACTACGACCAGGCCGCGGTTGGAGAGCTCGGGCTGGAGGAGTTCGAGGGTCTCCTGGACCACCCCGTTGACGGTGCCGTTGCGGAGCTTCGGCGGGGTGGGGCGCATAGCGGTCAGGAACTCCGTGATGATGTAGTCCAGCCGGCTGATCTCCCCCTGGGCGACCGAGAGGTAGCGCGACAGCTTTTCGGCGATGGCCTGGGGATCGGCTCCCTTGTCGGTGTCGGTGCCGGCAGTGCGGAGCCGACGCACCTCCCGTTCCATCAGCTGGAGGTGGATGTGGATCGCGTTGAGCGGGTTGCCGATCTCGTGGGCGACGCTGGCGGCGAGCAGGGTCAGGGCGTGGCCCCGTTCCGCCTCGACGGCCTCCAGGGTCTGATGGCGGGACTCCGTGGCGTCGTGCAGGACCAGGGCGAGGCCGGCCTTGGGATCCTGGTCGATCGGGGCGGCAAACACCCTGAGGAACCGGGGCTTGGGGAAGCCGACCTCGATCTCCCGTCGCAGCGTGTTGCCGGGGTCGATCGGGTGGTGGAGGTCCCGTTCGAGTTCCGGCAGCAGGCGTTTCAGGGGCTGTCCGAGGGCGTTCTCGGTCGGATACCCGATCAGGCGTCCGGCGGCCTGGTTGAGGAACACGACCTGACCCTCGCGGTCGGTGACCATGACGCCGTCCTCGATCGTCCGGAACAGGGTTTCGAGCAGGGCGCGCTCGGTCTGGAGGCGTTTCACCAGCGACTCGAGGCCATCGCGGTCGAGCCGGTTCAGCCGGGTCAGGACCTTGTCGAGAAACCCCGGCTTCGGCCGGGTCTGCTGCGTCACAGCCATTTCTTGCGCCAGAAATACAGCAAGGTGAGGAGCGTCGACACCACCGTCAGGATGATGGCGTAGAGGTAGCCGTAGGGCTTGTGCAGCTCCGGCATGCTGTCGATGAAGTTCATGCCGTACCACGAGGCGATGAGGGTCGCCGGAGTGGTGATGATCGTGATCATCGTCAGCACCTTGACCACCTCGGAGGTCCGGTTGGACGACATGTTGAGGTAGATCTGGAGGAGGTTGGAGACGGAATCGGCGTAGCCCTGGGCGAACTCGGCGATCTGGAACAGGCTGTCATAGATGTCGCGGTAGTAGGGGACCAGGTGGGCCCGCACGAGCTTGAACTCCCCGCGTGCGAAGCGGCTGAGGACCTCGCGCTGGGGGCCGATGATCCGGCGGAGATGGATGATCTCCTTCTTGATCCTCAGGATGTCCTCGAAGGTCTCGGGGGCCGGTTTCCGGAGCACCTTCTCCTCAAGTTCGGCGATCTGGAGCCCCAGCTGCTCCAGGGCGGGTTTGTAGTTGTCCACCAGCGAGTCGAGCAGCGCGTGGGCGACGCGGTCGGGTGCCCGGGCCACGTGGACGGTCCCGCGGAGACATCGTTCCTCGACCTCCTGGATGCAGCTGAGGGGGACGTTGTGGTAGGTGACGAGGAAGTTGCGCCCGAGGAAGAAGTTGAGTTCCCGGGTGTCGAACAGGCCGTCCTGGCGATTGAAGTCCACGGCATGGATCACCATGAACAGGAACGGGGCGAAACGGTCGTCCTCCTTGGGTTCATAGCTCTCGACCTTCGGCGAATGGCTCTCGTTGAGGCAGTCCTCGACCGTCAGGGGATGGAAATGGAACACGCCCTCGAGGATCTGTTTGACCTCCTCGGGGCTCGCGGCCTCGAGATCAACCCAGAGGAACAGATTCGTGTCCGCCAGGAGTGTCGGCATCAGAAACACCTCCATGTCCCGGGAGTGCAGCTTGCCGCTGTTGTTGAAAGCGAAGGAACGAATCATGCCGCGTCTTGAGCTTATGCCGGGACGTCTTCGAGGGAAGCCGGAATCCAAAAGGTTGGAGAGCGTTCGGAATGCCCACTGGGAACTTCACGTTGACCCATCTGCCCTCAACCGTATGATGTTCGCCACACAGTCGTTCAGATGCGCCAAGTCGTCTACATTGCTGCCAACACCTTTCGCGAGCTGCTCCGGCAGCCGTTTTTCCTGCTGCTGACGACGGTCTCGGCGCTCTTCACCGTGTTCCTCGCCTGCGTACCCTACTTTGGGTTTGGCGACGATCCGAAGATGGTGAAGGACATGACCCTCGCGGTGCTCCTCCTCTCCGGCCTGCTGCTGTCGGTCCTATGTGCATCGTCCACCGTGGCCCAGGAAATCCGGCATGGAACCGCGCTGACGGTCCTGTCGAAGCCGGTGGGACGTCTGACCTTCCTCCTAGGCAAGTACCTCGGGCTGGCGTTGGCGGTGATGCTCTTTGGCTACACGGTCATGGTGGCGGTCCTGTTGGCGAGCCGCATGGCGTTCGACGCCTACGGCTCAGCCGATCTCCAGTCGTTCGGGATCTACTGGGGGTCCATTGCGGTGGCCTACCTACTGGGGGGATTCGGCAACTTCTTCCTGCGTCGGCAGTTTGTGGCCGATGCCGTGGTCCTGACGGCGATCACGACAACCCTGGCCCTTGGGTTTGTGGAGAAGTTCACCATCTTGGAGCGGGCGTTTGGCGGGAATGCGCAGGTCGACTGGCGCCTGGTCCCGGCGGGGATCCTGGTCGTGTTCGCCCTCTGGCTGATCGCGTCCGTGGCCCTGGCGAGTTCGACCCGCCTCGACACTATTCCAACGCTCGCGGTCTGCACCGCGTTCTTCCTCGTGGGCCTGGTTTCGGACTACTTCTTTAGCGGTCCGGCCTCCCAGGGGGTCCTGTGGGCCAAGGCCGCCTACGCCATCGTGCCGAACTGGCAGCAGTTCTGGGCGGCCGACGCCATGGGCGGGGACAAGGTTGTTCCATGGGCCTACGTACTGCAGGCCGCCGGCTATCTTCTGACCTACCTGATGGCCACCCTGTCGGTGGCCTTCCTCCTGTTTGAGGATCGTGAGTTGGGCTAGACCCAAACTGCTGAATTTGGCATCAAAGAGATTCTGTCTGCATGGAACGCCACCTGAACAAGACCGGTCTCGCCAACAGCCTGCTGTTACTGGTGGCCGGCGTGACGCTCGCTATCTTCGCCCGCCAATCGGGATTTGCGACTGGGATGGTCGCGGTTGGATACCTCGTCATCGCCGCGCTGGCGGCGTTGATGGCATGGTTCCAGATGACCCTGGAGTCGCGCGAGGAGGGTGAACGGCTGGAGCTGGAGGGCCTCGCCAAAGGGCGGCTCGACTCGAGCCTGTTCGCCGAGAACGTGGCCGATATCTCCCCGGCGCGTCGTTCCCGTCAGCAGTTCGAGAAGTGGGTGCTCCCCGCCTTCACCTTTCTCCTATTGGTTCTGGAGGCCGTCGGGGTCTGGTACTTCTGGAACCAGATCAAGCCGGGCACCGAGATCGTCTCGAACCCCTCCTCGGCGGCGATCACCCTCGCCATCAACGCAGGCGTCGCCTTCGTCCTGCTCCTCGTCGGCAAATACAGCGCCCGGCTGGCGCAGCTCGAGGACAGCCGCCTGCTGCGGCCCAGCGGGTCGTGCGTGATGCTCGGGGCATTGGTCTCTGCGATCGCTGCGTTGTCCGCCGGACTGGTCTGGGCGGGGTTCCAGCAGTGGGATCGTTACCTGGCCACCCTGCTGGTGGGTCTGCTGGCGCTGGTGTCGGTCGAGACCCTCTTCGCGCTTGTCCTTGAGATCTACCGTCCCCGTACCAAGGGTCCGGCTCCGCGCCTGATCTATGAGAGCCGCATTATTGGGCTGCTGGGCCAGAGTGGGGGGATCTTCAACACGGCAGCCCAGGCGCTCGATTACCAGTTCGGATTCAAGGTCAGCGACACCTGGTTCTACCGTTACCTGGATCAGTATATCACCAGTTTCCTGCTGATCTGGGTCGGCATTCTGTGGGTGTCGTCCTGCCTTGTGGTGATCGATCCCCAGGAAGAGGGCGTCCTCGAGCGGTTCGGTCGGAGGATCCAGCCGGCCCTGCAGCCCGGAGCCCATTTCAAGCTGCCGTGGCCGATCGACGCCGTGTATCGCTACGACACCCGTGGCATCCGGGAATTCCTCATTGGAGCGATTCCTGATCCGGACATGGAGAAAAGCCGGGTGTTGGTCTGGACCCGTCCTCACTACAAGGAGGAGTTCAACATGCTGGTGGCGAGCTCGGAGCAGCTGACCAACCGGGCGGTGTCGACTGGGGATGCCCTGCCCGGACAGCAGGCCGTTCCGGTCAACCTCTTGACGGTCAGCATCCCGGTCCAGTACCGGATCCGGAACGTCGGCCAGTGGGCCTACGAGGCGAGCGATCCCAAGGAGCTGCTGCAACGACTCGCGACTGGGGCGGTGGTCCGGTATCTGGTCAGCGTCGACATGCATGAGATCATGAGCTCTGGGCGCATGGCCGCTGGACAGGCGCTCCAGAAGCGGATCCAGGATCAGGCAGACGCTCACAAGCTCGGGGTCGAGGTCATCTTCGTGGGGCTCCAGGACATCCATCCTCCGATGGGAACCAAGGAAAACCAGGTAGCGGCCGCGTTCGAGCAGGTGATTGGTGCAATCGCCGAGAAGGAGGCTAAGATCCTTGAGGCTGAAGGCTATCTTGTGGAGACGCTTCCGCTGGCCCTGGCCCGTGCGGTGGTGACCAACAACGTTGCCCACGCCGCGGCCGTGGTCCGGGTCGAGGACGCCGCGGGCCGTGCCGCGCAGTTCCTAGGGCAGCTTAAGGCCGATGCCGCAGCACCGACCGTATATCGTCAGCGGACCTACCTTGATGCCCTCGCCAAGGGCTCGGCCGGCACCCGTAAGGTGGTCATCGGACCGACCAACACCAGCGACATCCTGATGTTCAATCTCGAGGATAAGCTTCGTCCGGACCTCGAGGGCATCGCCATTGACACCCCGCCGGCAACGAAGTGATCCCGTCCCCCGAGAACTGACCGAGCCGAACCCTCTCTAAATTCCCGATCCTATCGCCCGTGCAAAACTCCCGTCTCTCCTTCGTTGTCGGAAGCCTGCTGCTTCTGATTTTCTTGGCCCTCCTGCTCTGCTTCCAGGTGCGTACCACCGAGGTGGCTGCCGTTACTACCTTTGGGCGCTACACGCGGGACATTACAGAGCCAGGGCTCTACTTCCGCTTGCCGGTGCCGATCCAGAGCGTCTACCGCTTCGACAAACGGCTGCAGAACTTCGAGCGGAAGTTCGAGGAGTCGACCACTCGCGACGCCCGGAACCTTCTGGTCACGGTATACGTAGGCTGGCGCATCGAGAGCGCCCGAAGGTTCCTTGAGCTCTTCGGGGGCGACATGGGGAAAGCCGAAAACACCCTTGAGGGACTCGTGCGTAATGCAAAGAATGCAGTTATTGGCCGCTACGTGTTCAGCGACCTAATCTCTCCCGATCGCACTGCGGTGAAGTTCGACCAGTTCGAGTCGGATGTCCTGAAGGAGATCGCCGGGCCAGCTTCGGAAAAGTACGGCATCAAGATCGAGCTGGTCGGGGTCAAGCAGCTTGGCCTACCTGAGACCATCACCGGCAAGGTGTTCGAGCGCATGCGCGCTGAGCGTGACCGTCTCGTGAAGAAGTACTTGGGTGAGGGCAATGCGCGGGCCCAGGAGATTCGCAGCGAGGCCGATCGCAAGCGCGACGAGGTTCTGGCAAAGGCCCGCGCCGATGCCCTTCGGATCATGGGAGAGGCCGATGCCCAAGCTTCCAAGGAGCTAGCTGTCCTGGAGAAGAACCCCGGCCTGGCGGTGTTCCTCTACCAGGTCAATGCGCTCAAGGAGTCGCTCCGTGAGCGGACCACCCTCTTCCTCGACCAGAAGACCGCGCCGTTTAACCTGCTGTCGGGTGACCGGTCGAAGCCCACGGCTAACCCTTAGGCGTCATGGCGGATCCTCTCTCCACCAAGAAGCCGGTCAGGCGGATGCCGACCGCCCTCACTGGCGCGGACGACACGTCCAGCCAAGCGCTCAGCGAGGCGCTGGGAAGCAGTTTCCTGCTTGTCCGGATCATGGTGTTCGTTCTGCTCGGCGCCTTCGTCTTCTCCTGTGTCTTCACGGTCGAGCCCAACGAGGTCGCTGTCGTCCTGAGATTCGGCAAGCCCCGCGGCACAGGGGCCGAGGTGCTGCTGCGGCCCGGACTCCAGTGGGCCCTGCCGTATCCGATCGACGAGATCGTCCGGATCCGCACCGGCGAGACGAAGGTCGTCCGCGCCACCAACGCCTGGTACGCCGTGGCCCCGGGTGAGGAGGCCATCGGTGCCGAACCCATGGCCCAGGCGACGCTTTCGCCGGGTGTCGATGGCTACACGCTCACCAGCGATGGCAACATCCTGCATGTCCGGGCGGCGATGAAGTATCGGGTGGCCGATCCCGTCGCGTATGCCTTCCGGTTCCAGGATGTCACCAACCTGCTCGCCAACGCCCTCAACAACTCCATCTACCAGAGCAGCGCCCGGTTCACGGCCGATGACGCCCTGTATCTGGAGCCCACCGCGTTCCGCGAGGCCATCTCGACCCGGATGGGCAATCTCATCCAGCGGTTCTCGGTTGGCATCACGGTCGACGAGATCGTGGTTGAGACCCGCACCCCGCAGTACGTGAAGCAGGCCTTCGATTCCGTCATCTCCGCCCAGCAGGACCGGTCGAAGAAGGTCAACGAGGCTGAAGGCTACTACAACGAACGCGTCCGAACTGCCGAGGGCGAGGCGGCCGCGCTCCGTGCGGGAGGCATCGTCTCGAGCAACGCACTGGTCCAGGCGGTCTCCGCCGAAGCGAAGTACGTCCAGGACCAGCTTCCCTACTTCGAGCGCGCCCCGGATCTCCTCAAGGCCCGGCTTCGGATCGAGGCCCTGGCCCAGATCCTCACCAACGCACCCGACAAGTTCTTCATCCCTGATCGTACCGATGGGGCGTCTCGCCAACTCCGGATCCAGATCAACCGGGAACCCCAGGCTCCGGTTCGCCGCGATCCGAATGCGGCGACCAACCCGTAATCGTCTCCGCACGCCTCCCACTCCTTCCCGAATTCGCCATGCAAGTCACCTCCCTGATGTCCCGCGAGAGCGCACCCGGTTGTGCCGAGTGCGGCCACGACCACGACGGCCTCGAGCACACCCACACGAACGTCAAGCTCACCGAGACCATCATCGGCCTGATCTTCGTGCTGAACTCCTTCGTCGTGGAGTGGGTGTTCCAGCGCGGGGCGACGGTTGCCGGACTGAGCGCCATGGTGGGAGCCATCATCCTTGGATTCCCCATCCTCAGGGTCGCCTACCTGGATCTTCGCCGCGGGATCCTCAGCATCAATGAGCTCGTGGCCCTGGGCGTCCTAGCGTCCGCGGCCACCGGGGACTTCCGCACCGCGGGCATCGTCGCCTTCTTCATGCTGACCGGTGAGATCATCGAGACCCGAACCGCCGCCGGTGCCCGGGCTTCGATCGAGTCGCTGGTGAAGATCACCCCGACCAAGGCCCGGCGTCTTGTGAATGGGCGCGAGGAGGAGGTTCCCTCCAGCGAGCTCAAGGTCGGCGACGTCATCCGGGTCCGCCCGGGCGACAACATCGCGGCCGACGGCGTGATCGTCTCGGGACAGGGCTCGCTCAACCAGGCCAACATCACCGGCGAGTCGCTGCCGGTCGACAAGGGGGCAGGGGACCCGGTCTTCGCCGGCACGATCAACCTCACCGGGGCGCTCGAGGTGAAGGTCACCAAGGCGGGGCAGGACACGACCTTGGGCCGGGTTCGGGAGCTGATCCTCGCGGCGGAGAAGACCAAGCTGCCGTTCATGCGGATCATCGACCAGTACATGCACTTCTACACGCCGCTGGTGCTGGTCATCGCGGCGCTGGTCTGGGCCTTCACCAAGGATCTCGACCGCGTCATCGCGGTGCTCGTGGTAGCCTGTCCGTGTGCGTTCATCCTGGCCACCCCCAGCGCCATGGTGGCCGCCCTCAGCGCCGCGGCCCGTCTTGGTATCCTGGTGAAGAACATCGCCGATCTCGAGGCCGCCGCGCGGATCACGGCCTTTGTTTTCGACAAAACAGGCACCCTCACGTCGGGCAAGCTCGTTGTCAGCCGGCTCAATCCACTCGGCGGGATCGCCCCGGCCGAGCTGCTCCGTCTCGCCGCGAGCGTCGAGCAGTTCTCCAGCCACCCGACCGCCAAGGCGCTCGTCCAGCTCGCCCAGGAGGCCGGTGTGCCCCTGGTCTCCGCCACCGATTTCAAGGAAACTGCCGGCCGCGGGGTCAGTGCCTCCATCGATGGGACCCGACTGCTCATCGGTCGAGCCGCCTTCCTCAAGGATCAGGGGGTCACCGGCGACATCATGGGAACGGTCGACCTCGACGAGGCGGCCGGGTTCAGCCTGCTCTTCATCGCCCGGGGCACCGAATGCATCGGCTGGGTGGGTCTGCAGGATCAGGTCCGTCCCGAGGCCGGCGAGGCGCTCAAGGAACTCCAGGAGGCCGGGATCAACCGGCTCTCGATGGTCAGCGGTGACCGCAAGCCTGTCGCCGAGCGGGTCGCGGCCGAGATCGGCATGCCCGAAGTCGTCGCCGAGTGCCTGCCGCAGGACAAGGTCGAGTTCGTCCGGGCCGCCAAGTCCCGTGGACACCGCGTCGCGGTGGTTGGTGACGGTGTCAATGATGCCCCGGCCCTTGCGGCGGGTGACATCAGCATCGCCATGGGCGCGGCGGGCAGCGAGGTGGCGATCCACTCCGCGACCATCGCCCTGATGAACAATGATCTCCGGCGCCTGCCCTTCCTGATCCGCCTGTCCCGGATGGCGCGGTCGGTGATCAACCAGAACTTCCTGTTCGGTATGATCTTCATCGTCGGAGGCCTTGCCGCCGCCGCGAAGGGCTACCTGAACCCCATCGTCGCCGCGATCCTCCACAACGCCGGCTCACTGATCGTCGTCTTCAACAGCGCCCGACTCGTCCGCCAGGGCGAGGAGCTGGAGCCGATGGCCACCGCCGCGGAGGAATCGCCTGCCGACACCCTTCCGGCGCCGTCGGCCAAGGTGGAGCTGATTCCGCAGCAGGCCTGATCCGCCGGAGCCTCCCGTTCCATCCCGAGTTCCCCACGAGATCCCATGGACCCCAACGCTCCCCACGCCGCGCCGACCACCTCGTCCGAGGTCGTGATCCGCTCGGTCGGTCTCACCAAGGTGTTCAAGGACTTCTGGGGGCGTCCCAAGGCGCGTGCGGTCAACAACGTCGACTTCGAGGTCCGCCGAGGCGAGGTGTTCGGACTCCTCGGGCCCAACGGCTCCGGCAAGAGCACGACGATCAAGATGATCCTGGGTCTGCTCTACCCCACCAAGGGCGCCATCTCGGTCTTCGGCGAGTCGCCGCGTGACGTCCGCACCAAGGCCCGGATCGGTTACCTGCCGGAGGAGAGCTACCTGTACCGGTTCCTGAATCCGGGCGAGACGCTCGACTTCTTCGGCAACCTCTTCCAGCTCGACGCCCGCGAACGCCAGCGCCGGTCCGAGCAGCTCATCGAGATGGTCGGCCTCAACCAGGCCCGCACCCGGACGGTGGGTGAGTTCTCCAAGGGCATGCAGCGCCGCATCGGCCTCGCCCAGGCGCTGATCAACGATCCCGACCTGATCATTCTCGACGAGCCCACGGCGGGTCTGGATCCGATCGGTTGCCACGAGATCAAGCAGCTCATCCTGACCCTCGCCCGACGCGGAAAGACCGTCATCCTGAGCAGCCATCTGCTGGCCGACGTCGAGGACGTCTGTGATCGCGTCGTGATCTACTACGGCGGACGGATCCAGGCCCAGGGAACCCTGAAGGAGCTGCTGGCTGAACCGGATGAGGTCCAGATCACGGCACCCAATCTCCCGAGGGAGACCCTCGACCAGGTGTTAAAGATCCTCCGCAAGGAGGGCGGGGACCGGGTTCGTCTGGACACCCCGACGCGCAATCTCGAGAGCTACTTCCTGGGTGTCGTCGAGCGCGCCCGTGCCGCGGCCGAGACCAGCGGGGCGACCAGTGGACACCAGGTCGCCGAGTTCATCGCCGGACAGGCCGAGGCGTCGTCGAGCCAGCCCGAACGCGTCCTGGATCGTCTGGCCCGTCCGACTGCTCCCACTGCGGCCCCTGTGGAGGTCCAGCAACCGGCCGCCCCGGTCGACCAGGCGCGGTTGGAGTCCCTGTCGCGCAAGACCGAACCCACGGCTCCCGCCGCCCCGGCCGCCCCGGAGGCATCCAAGCCGGTCGACCTCTCCATGGCCAACGACAAGCTGTCGGGTCTGCTTGGCAAGAAAGCCTGAGGGATTCCCCACCGCATCCGTTGTCCGGCGATGACCTCGCATTTTGAGATCTACGAGAACGACGCCCGGGAGCAGGTAGCCCTGCGTCGGGGGTTCTACTGGATCGCCGCCCTGCTGGGCTGGATCTGGCTGTTCGCCAAGGGCCTCTGGGTCGAGGGAATCGTCATGGTCATGCTCAACGCCCTCGGGCTACTGCTCCTCTATCTCGGCCAGGCTGGATGGGGTCTGGGTGCGGTCTTCCAGGTAGGCCTGGGTCTGGGCATCGGCTTCGCCGGACGCCGCCTCGCCCAGCTTTCATTGGAGCATCGAGGCTACTACTACCGGTGCACGATCGAAGCCCGGGATGGTGCCGGGGCCATCGCCAAGCTGGCTGCGGTCGGCGGAAACCCGCTGCCGGAGTGGCGCGCGCGCCGGATGTTCGTGGTGCCCGATGTGGTACCCCGATCCGTCCGCGGTCTGGCGGCGGTGATGTTGTTGACCCTCAAGGCTGCCTTCCGATTCCGGTTGGTGGTCGTGCTCCTGGTCCTACTCCTAGCCGTGGTGATCCTCCTGCCGGTCGTGATCAAGCACGACGGTTCTGCGCAGGGATTCACCCAGATCCTCATCACCTACACGCTTACGAGCATCACCAGCCTCCTCGGGTTTGCCACCTTGTGGCTGGCCTGCGGCACCCTGGCACGGGATGTCGAGGACGCCACCATGCAGGTGGTCTGCACCAAGCCGATCCCCCGGTGGCAGATCTGGCTCGGCAAGTGGGCCGGGATCATGGTCCTCAACGGGGCCTTCCTTGCCATCACCGGCACCGCGTTGTTCCTGCTCCTGAACTGGAAGGCCTCGGGTCTGTCGCCAGCCCAGCAGCAGGTGCTCCGCAACGAGGTGCTGGTCGCGCGGGGGACGCTGAAGGAGACGCCGCCGGACTATGAGGCGGACGTCGAGAAGCTCTACCAGGAGCGGCTCTCCCAGAACGCGTCCTCGATCACCGACGCCAAGGACCGCAAGTTCCTCCGGGACCAGATCCTCGAGGGGCTGAAGACGGGCGACCAGTACATCCCCCCCGGACAATACCGCATCTGGCGGATCCGATTCGGTCCGCTTGCGGGGCTGATGAAGGACAAGCCACTGCAGCTCCGGGTGAAGTACTACTCCCAGGATTCGCCCGGATCCTCGACCCCGCACCGCTTCGAATGGAATGTCGGTAGCGAGACCCGCAAGCCGAAGACCTTCGTCAACAGCTTCGGACCGGAATCCCCGACCACCTTCAACATCGGGACCAACCTGTTGGCCGATGACGGCGTGCTCTCGGTGCTGGTCTTCAACCTCAACGAACGTCCGGTCCTGTTCCCGCCCGAGGATGGGCTCGAGGTGCTCTATCCGGCGGGGTTCTTCGGACCGAACTTCGCCCGGGGCTTCGTGATCATCGCCTGCTGGCTGGCCCTCCTTGCCGCGATCGGTCTCTTCGCCGCCTCCAAGCTCCAGTTCAGCGTCGCGGCCTTCGTCTCGATGGGGATCCTCATCGTCGGACTCTCCAGCGGCACCCTCAAACAGGTCGTGGAGCAGAAGGGCATCGTTGGCATCGACCACAACACCGGCCAGGTGTCCGCCGAGACCTTCATCAACCGGACTGCGGTGGCCTTCTACGGCGGTGTGCAAAAACTGCTCGACCTGATCACGGGCTACGACCCGGTCGATGCCCTGAGCACTGGTCGGATGATCACTTGGGGCCGGCTGGTGCAGGCCCTCTTGCTGGTGGTGGGCGTGGCCGGCGGAGGGTTCGCCTCGCTTGGCATCTGGATCTTCACCCGGCGGGAGCTGGCGGCACCCATATGAGCCCTCGTCTCCACAAGGTCATCGGGATCGGGCTCCTCGTGCTGTCGCTGGGACTGTCCAGCTTCCTCCAGCGGGGCCTCAACCGCGACCGCGAGCGGCTGGGCATTACCCGGACGACGGTCATCAGCAACGCCCCGCCGGTACTCGCCTTCACCACCGTCGCCCTCGGGGCATTCCGTGGCCTGATCGCCAATGCGCTCTGGATCCGGGCGAACGATCTGCAGGAAGAAGGGAAGTACTTCGAGGCGGTCCAGCTCGCCGACTGGATCACCAAGCTCCAGCCCGGACTTGATTCCCCTTGGATCTTCCAGGCTTGGAACATGGCCTACAATATCTCGGTCAAGTTCCCTGAACATGCCGACCGCTGGCTCTGGGTGCTTCGCGGCATCGAGCTGCTCCGCGACGGCGGACTCCGGTACAACCCGGGCAAGGCGCTCATGTATCGCGAGCTCGCTTGGTTCTATCAGCACAAGATCGGGCAGAACCTTGACGACGCACACAGCCTCTACAAGACCCGCTGGTTCGAGAAGATGAACCCGCTGTTCCCCAACGGCCGGGCCAACTACGCGAGGCTCCTCAAGCCCAAGACCCCCGAGGATCAGGAACGCGTCCGGCGTCTGACGACCGAGTTCAAGATGGATCCTCGGACGATGCAAAAGGTTGATGAAACGTACGGTCCGGTCGACTGGCGGCTGCCCGAGGCCAGCGCCATCTACTGGGCGATGACGGGCATCGAGAACTCGCCGAACCAGGACAAGCTCCCGCTCCGACGCACCATCTATCAGCCCATGCTAGGCACGCTTCACCATGGACGCATCATTACAAACCGGATCACCCAGCTGCCCGACCTGCGCCCAAACCTCGACATCATTCCGAACGCCTCGAGGGCGTATGAGGATGCGATCGGCACCGAGTCCGAGGAGAACAAGGGCCACATCCAACGGGCTCACCGTAACTTCCTGAAGGACGCCATCTACTTTCTCTACGCGAATAACCGTCAGGCCGAGGCGCAGAAGTGGTTCAACTACCTGCGCCAGAAGTACGGCATCGGCCCGGAGACCGGCATCGACCCCAATGCGACCATGGAGACGTTCGCGCTCGGGAAGATCGAGGAGGACGTCAACGAGACCTCCCGCGATCGCGTGACCCAGGCCATCCAGGGTCTGGTCGCCACCGCCTACGACCAGCTGGCCCAGGGCGACAACGACCAGTATCAGGGTCTCGAGAAGATGGCGGCAAAGGTCTACAGCGTGTACCAGACCAAGGTAAGCCTCCCGTCCCAGGCCCAGCGGGTCGCTCTGCCACCGCTGGCCGAGATCAAGCGGGATGTGCTCCTCGACATGCTGCGTCCGGATCCGAATGTGAACCCCGAATACCAGGCCCGCCTGCGGACAGAGCTGAACCTGCCTGCCACCTTCGGGGTCCCCTCGACCAATGCGGCCCCTGCCGGAGCGTCGGCACCGGGAACCGGGACGACACCGGCCACGGGTACCCCAGCCAAGCCCTGATCCCCGCCATGGACATCACCGGGGCGACGGCGGCGTACACGGGGTTGTCGGGACAGCAGTACCACGGGACCAAGCGTTCCATTCCCCCTGCGGCTATGCCTTGGGTGCACCGGGTCCGGACCCGGATGTTCCAGCCCCATGTCGCTGTGGATTCGGTCGTGCTCGAGTGGGGCTGCGGAGCGGGGTGGAATCTTGCGGGGCTTCAGTGCGCCCGCCGCGTGGGCCATGACGTCGCACCAGACCTGGCCGAGACGGTCCGGTCGCTCGGCATCGAGTTTGTCCTCGATCCGACGACCCTGCAGGCCCGGTCCTTCGACGTGGTGATCTGCCATCACGTTCTGGAGCACCTGCCCGATCCACTAGCCGCGCTCGAGGACTTCCATCGCCTGCTGCGTCCGGGCGGCCGGCTCTTCGTGGCGGTGCCCTTCGAGAAGGAACGGCGCTACCGACGGTTTGATCCGGAGGAACCCAACCACCATCTGTACTCGTGGAACGTCCAGACCCTGGGCAACCTCCTCAAGGTGTCCGGATGGGCGTGTCGGAGTCTCGAGCTTCGGGACTACGGCTACGAGCGGATCGCGGCCCGGTGGGCAACAAGACTCCATCTGGGCGAAGCCGGGTTCACCCTTTTCCGGAGGCTGGTGCATTGGATCGAACCCATCGAGGAGATCGCTGTCGTAGCGATCTCGATGCGGAAGGGGTCGACACCGACGTAACGCTGAACTGGACGCGTCTGTTTCCCGCCGGGGCAGAGCAGGGGTGGCAGGGGCCGCGTGGCAGGCCCAGTGGGCGGGTTACTCCGTCTTCACCTTCCGGGTGATCGTGCCGACGAAGATGAACGACCCCTCCGGCGTCCTGAAGATGAAGTAGGGTTCCGTCATGCCCGGGTACACCGGCTGACGAAGGGTGACTGCCCTGAATTGCGGACCGTGGCCCGCCGCGCGGTAGACACCCTCGGCCTCCAGCTCATCCAAGGCCACAGGCCAGGGCAGCCGTGCGCTGCCCATCCACGGCTGGGGACGGAATTCGGGGCTGATCGGCTGGGTCCAGTCGGTCTCCGTCACCACCGCCATGCCACCCTCCACGCTCAGCACAACCGTCAGCGTCGCGTCCTCCGGGTAGGTCTCCACAAACGTGTCCGGAATTGAGCTGGCCTCGAGGAGCTCCGCCTCGCGCCACTGTTCCCGGACAACCCGGACAATCCGGTCGACCCGACCATTGAACCCCGGCGTCTCTAAGGCGCGGACCCGGAGGAACCGCTGGGTCTCCGCACCCGTGAGCACGCGGCTCACGGTCGGCCCCGAGATCGAATCCACCCCCAAGAGAATCCAGGAGCCTCCGTCGAGTCGGTCCGTCGACTCCCAGATGACCCGCCGGGTGCCCTCGGGGCAAGTGGCCTCCGAGCGGATTCCAGCGGGCACGGCCTGAACCCTGAGTGCGGGTTTGATCGGGGCCTGGGCCAGTGCTTCCCCGAGGAGCAGGAGTCCCAATGCGAGAGCCTTGGACAGCGGGTCGCTGAGCAGATGCTTCATGGATCCCGATATTCGTTTCCGAAGGCCGGACCCTCAACCGCCAAACGCGGTCCATCACTCAGAGATTTCCACTTTCACGGTGGACGTGGCTCGCGTTCACTCCCCGCGCATGGGTGTAAACGCATGAAAATCGTCCTCGCTTACTCGGGAGGTCTCGACACCTCCGTCCTCCTCTCCTGGATCAAGGAAACCTACGGCAACGCCGAGATGATCGCCTTCTGCGCCAACATCGGCCAGGACGACGAGCTTCGCGGCCTCGACAAGAAGGCCCGCAAGACCGGGGCCTCTAAGATCTACATCGATGACCTCCAGGAGGAGTTCGCCTCCGACTTCATCTTCCCGATGATGCGGGCCGGTGCCATCTACGAGGGACAGTACTTCCTCGGCACCTCCATTGCGCGTCCCCTCATCGCCAAGCGCATGGTCGAGATCGCACGGGCGGAGAAGGCCGATGCCGTCGCGCACGGTGCGACCGGCAAGGGCAACGACCAGGTTCGCTTCGAACTCACCACCGCGGCCCTCGCTCCGGGCCTGGACATTATCGCCCCGTGGCGGGATGAGCGGTACCGGAAGCAGTTCCCGGGGCGCCAGGAGATGATCGACTACTGCGCCGACAAGGGGATCCCGGTCCAGGCCAGCGCCAAGAAGCCCTACTCGATGGATCGCAACCTCCTGCACATCTCCTACGAGGCCGGCATCCTCGAGGATCCCTGGTACGACGCAGGCGATCTCAAGAACCGCGACTACTTCACGACCCTGTCGGTCCTGCCCGAGGATGCCCCGGACAAGCCGGAGCATGTCACCCTCGAGTTCGAGCGCGGCGACTGCGTCGCGGTGAACGGCAAGTCGCTCAATCCGCTTGGCGTGATGCGGGCCCTCAACAAGCTGGGCGGAAAGCATGGCGTCGGCCGCGTTGACATGGTCGAGAACCGGTTCGTCGGCATGAAGAGCCGCGGCGTCTATGAGACACCGGGTGGCGCCATCCTCCACTTCGCCCACCGTCAGATCGAATCGCTCACGATGGACCGTGAGGTCATGCACCTCCGCGACTCGCTCATCCCGCGCTATGCGGAGCTCGTCTACTACGGCTTCTGGTTCGCCCCCGAGCGCCTCGCGCTGCAGGCCCTCGTCGAGGAGTCCCAGCGCACCGTCTCCGGCACCGTCCGGGTCAAGCTCTACAAGGGCGGCATCCACGCGGCCGGACGCAAGAGCCCGGTCAGCCTCTACAACCCGCATATTGCGACGATGGAGGCCGACCCGACCAAGGCCTACAACCAGGACGACGCCACCGGCTTCATTCGCCTCAACGGCCTCCGTTTGCGCGTCAACAGCACGGTCAACGGAGCCAAGACCCTATCGAAGAGGGCCTAGGGAGGCGGAAAGCTGAGAGTTGAGAGCCGAGGGTTAAAGTCGGCCGGTGGGGAGTTGTCGAAACCGCGGCTCCCCTCAGCACCACCCTCTCGGCTGTCTGATCTCTCCACTCTCAGCACCCAACCCTCAACGCGTTCCCCATGCTGCCCCTGAACCAGGTCGCGATCCGGTTGCACCCCGACGATGATGTCGTGGTGCTCAAAGCCTCCATCGTGGCGGGCACGGTGTTGGACTCGGGCGACGGGGCGGTGACGGTGGCACGGGCCACCCATCGCGGCCACAAGCTCGCCGTGCGCGACCTCGCGGAAGGAGCCCCGGTGCGCCGGTATGGTCAGGTGATCGGGTTTGCCAAGGGCCCGATCGGCGCGGGGGACTGGGTCCACTCCCACAACCTGGTGCTAAGGGATCTTCAGCGGGAGTACGAGTTCGCGACCGACATCCGTCCCATGTCACCGCTGGGGCCTGGCGAGGCCCAGGAGTTCCAGGGGTTCGCCCGGCCGGATGGACGGGCCGGAACCCGCAATTACCTCGCGGTCATCTCGAGCGTCAACTGCTCGGCCAGCGTCTCGAAGTATGTGAAGGCGCGGTTCCCGGAGGAACGCCTTCGCCGGGAGTTTCCGAACGTCGACGGCGTTCTGGCCTTCACCCATAAAAGCGGTTGCTGCGTCCAGCCGGGCGAGCCCCACGCCATGCTGCAGCGGGTCCTCACCGGGGTGGCCCGGCACCCGAACGTCTTCGGATACGTGATGATCGGCCTCGGCTGCGAGGGACATCAGGTCAGTGGACTCCGCGCCGATGGCCGCCTCGATCAGATCCGCCCCGGGGAACCGTCCCCCACCTTCCTGAACATCCAGCAGCAGGGGGGCGTGCAGAAGACCATCGATGCCGCCGTAGCGGCGGTGGAGACGCTGTTGCCCCGTGCGAATGCCGTGGTCCGGACACCCCAGTCCCTGCGGCAACTCATCCTGGCCCTCAACTGCGGGGGATCCGATGGCGCGAGCGGCATCACCGCGAACCCGGCCCTCGGCGTCGCCAGCGATGCCCTCGTGCGCCAGGGCGGGACGAGCGTCCTGGCCGAGACGCCGGAGATCTACGGGGCGGAGCACCTCCTGACCCGACGCGCCCTCACCCGTGAGATCGGAGAGCAGCTGATCCGTCACATCCGCTGGTGGGAGGACTACGTCCGGCTCTTCGGGGCCTCGATCGACAACAATCCGAGCCCCGGCAACAAGGAGGGTGGGCTCACGACGATCTACGAGAAGAGCCTCGGCGCACTCGCGAAGGGTGGCCAGGCCCCGTTGGGCGCCGTCTACAAGTATGCTGAGCGGATCGATCGTCCGGGATTCGCCTTCATGGACACGCCGGGGTTCGACCCGGTCAGCATGACCGGTCTCGTCTGCGGCGGTTGCAACGTCGGGGTCTTCACGACGGGACGTGGCAGCGTCTATGGCTGCAAGCCGGCGCCCTGCATCAAGGTCGCGACCAACACCGTCCTGTATGACCACATGCGGGACGACATGGATCTGAACGCCGGGACGATTCTCGACGGCACAGAGACCGTGGAGGAGGTGGGACGGCGCATCTTCGAGGAGATCCTGGCAGTTGCGAACGGCAAGCGCACCAAGAGCGAGGCGCAGGGACTGGGCGACGAGGAGTTCGCCCCGTGGATCCTCGGTCCGACGTTCTGACGGCCGTCCAGGAGCGGAGCGATGTGCCGCGACGGGATCCCGGTGGAATTCGCCCCGGGAGATCAGCAGCGCACGAGAGCCTCGGCCTGCACCGACAGGTGCCGAGCGTGGAGCAGGTGAGGCGGGTGTTTTGGAAGTTCGAGCCCCAGCCAGCCGGTCATGTCCAGGGTGTGGAACTCCGCCGTGGCGGGTTGAAGCGGCCACGGTTCATGATGGATCTCCCCGCGCCAGACCCGACCCCGTCGATCCGCCGCGAAGAGGCGATACCGCTCGGTCAGCCAGGACTCCAGCGTGCCCGGGTCGGATCGCTTTGGGGTTCCGGTCGGCGCGTAGGTGACATCCAGCCGGGCCTCGCCGCTGCCGCGATGGGTGCGATGGCTCCTGTAGCGGGTGGTTTCCGTCCGTGGGTCGGTCCCGACCTGGATGTCCGCGTCGAAATACGGGAGGTGATAGGTCAGTCGTGCGGCCCGTACGGCGAGACGCGAGGTGGCGTCGAGGCTGAAGAACCAGACCCCAGGCAGGCCCCCGACCCGGATATAGGTCCGGACGTTCAGCTCCGGGAAGGTGTGGGTTCCGGGAATCGGAGGAAGCCACCGCGGGTGGACCCGGCTCATCCGGAACGGCACGACCCCTATCCAGGCGACACCGTCGCGGAGATCGAGCTCGAGGGGTGGATCGGTCCGGGGCAGGAGTGGCTCAATTAACCTGGGATCGACCGGCCAGTGGGCGAACAGCAGGTCGTCCCAGTCCATCGACAATACCCAGCGTCGGGGATGTCGGAGGGCGGCTTCACCGGGCGAGGTCACGGTGGAGAGGTAGCATCGTCGAGGGGGATTGCGAGTCCGGCGGATCGCTCCGCGGGGTGGTGTGCGGAATTGCCTCGGGGGTTGGCGATGGCAGTCTTGACGCCATGTCGGACCCTTTGGTGCCCTCCGGAGAGCTCCGTTGCGAGGTGTGTGGTCGTTTCGAAGCTGTCGAGGTGGGCAACCATCTGCTTTGCGACTCGTGCTACGCCGAGGCCGGCACCTGCGGAGCCGGAGGCGACGCTGGGGATGGAGATCCGGCGTCCTGATTGTCCCAATCCCTGAGGTCAACCCAACCTTGGGCGGGTGGGCGACCAGTGACCTAAGTCATAATCGCATCCTGTGCGGCCTTGAGCCCCGGTGTTCCTCCGCTCCTGCGCCCTTGCGGCTCCTGGAGGCATCACCGTCGTCAACGCGCCTTTGGGTGCGTCGAACGCACCCAGTGCCGCAGAGCACTGCAGCACCCACCTACCGCTCCTGGCCGTTGGCTCGTACCTTTTAATCCTACGGCTCGATCCAGTTCAGTACGCCATCGAGTCCGCAGACGTTGAGGGCGACGGTGGCCTGTTCGCGGACCAAGGGCTTGGCCCGGAAGGCGACGCTGAAGCCGCCAAGGGCCATCATCTTGAGGTCGTTCGCGCCGTCCCCGAACACGACCGCTTCCCGGGTCGAGCAGCCGAGCTGTGCACAGACCGAGGTCAGCTTCATCGCCTTGGCGGTGGCATCCACGATGTCGCCCAGGACCTGTCCCGTGAGATGACCGCCATTGAACTCAAGCTGGTTCGCTAGGGTGTGGTCGATCCCGAGTTCGCGTCCGAGACGCTCCACGAAATAGGTGAACCCGCCCGACACCAGCAGCGTCTTGAGGCCCATTCGCTGTGCCTTCTCGAGCAGGGTCTTGGCTCCAGGCGATAATCGCAGGCGTTCCTCGAACACCTGGCGGAGCGTGGTTTCGGGCAGACCCTTCAGCAGGGCAACCCGTTGGCGGAGCGCCGATGGGAAATCGAGTTCCCCGCGCATCGCCGCCTCGGTGACCGCAGCGACCTGGGGTTTGATCCCCGCGAAGTCGGCGATCTCGTCGATGCACTCGATCGTGATCAGGGTCGAGTCCATGTCGAACGCGAGGAGCCGGAACTCCGAGAGGCGCTGGATTCGGTCGAGGAAGGCGAAGTCGAGCCCCAGTCTCTGGCAGGCGCTCGCGACACCGTCGCGGGTTGTGGGTTCCTGGAGATGCAGGACACCCGGACGGGGTTGGTTGAGCGTGGTGGCCCCGCTCAACCGGAGCAGTTCCGGGCCAGCCCCTGGGGGAATCTGTGGGCCTTGGACGACGAGGAGACTCATGCCTAAGGACAGGAGGTTGCGGGTCGGTGGTGGCTTGGCAAGCTCACGCCGAGAGCGCAGGTGAGAACTCAAACGGCGACGCGGAGCCGCGGAGAAAAGACAGTGAGGCGAACGGCGAACGGCGGAGCGGGGGATTGGCAGATCACCTGCCCGGACCGGTGGCCGGTGGGTGATGCAGTGCCCTGCATCACTGGGTGCGGGAGCACCCACGCTGCGAGGGGTTGGAGTCAGCCAGGTGGGAAGCCGGTGGGTGTGACACCTGGGGTGTCGGGAGGCTCTGGGGTCTTTGGGAAGGTGACCCCTGGGGTGGGTGGCCGCTGGGACGCGGCCAGGTTCCGCAGAGCACTGCTGAACCCACCGGCGCAGTCCCGCAGGCGCGGGACTGCAGCCCTTGTATTCCGTCTCCCTCTCCTGTCCTTCCTCCGTCCCCGTGTGAGTCCGCTCCTCCACACTACGCGGCGAAGCCGAACCGGTGCCGTTCCTCCTCGGGCTTGATGCCCAGCGAGGCACAGAGGCGACGGGACGCCAGGATGCCCGCGGCGATCTTCAGGATGCGGTCGAACTTCTGTCCCTCGAGATCCAGTCCATAACATCGGATCGCCCGGATGCCGAAGCCGCGCTCGAGAAGCTCCGAGACGAATTCCTTGCACGCCACCGGATCGTCGGTGGTGTAGTGGCTGGTCTGGCTGTGCTTCCTGGGCTGTGGGGTGAATTCAACGGTGTGTTTCGGGATCATGATGGTGGATTCAGGGGTGAACAGTGTGGATCGCGATACCGGAGGTCGGAGCGGAATCGCGGACCCGGCGGACCCAGCTTTGGAAGATCTCCCGGGCTGCATCGCTGGCCTCCTCCACCGGGACGCGTTCCATCTCCTGGTGGGCCTTCGGAAGCCAGTCGGCCGGGAGCAGTCGTTCCTTGCGGAGGAGGTCGAGCGTCCTGAGCCGGGCATCCAGCCCGACCGTCAGGATCCCCGACGATTCGTCATGGACCGCCTCACCGGTGATGTGGATCTCACAGGGGCCGGCTGGGTGGTCGAGGTGGCCGAAGGATTCGCTCATGTCATGGATAGAACCCGCTTCATCCTGGGATATCGGATCCCATCCAGGATTTCTCACGCCACACCTGCATTGGAAAAGACCCACCTACTTTTGTGCGCGGGCCACCCGGAGACGCCGTTGCCGTTGGGGCCATGGCGGAAAAGCAAAAGGGGCACGGGTGTTGCCCGTGCCCCTTGGAATGGGAAGGGAATCAGACCGCCAGCCTGGTCCAAGCGGCGTTTTTCCTGGAGGAGGCCACCACGGCCTCGATGAACGCCATGCCCCGGACACCGTCCTGGATGGTCGGGAAGTCCAGGGTCAGGTCGTCCTTGGCCAGCTTGCGTCCCTCGACCCGCGCGCGGACGGCGCCCGCGAAGTTGCGGTAGATGTTGGCGAACGCCTCAAGGTAGCCCTCGGGGTGGGCCGGCGGGGTGCGGCCGGCGGCCTTCGCGGCCGCGCCGAGATAGCCGTTGGCCGTCCGGTAGACCTGCATGGGCTGATCGGGCCACTTCACGAGCATCGTGTTCGGCTCCCGCTGGTGCCATTCGAGACCCCCGAGCTCCCCGTAGACGCGGAGGTTGAGGTTGTTCTCCTCGCCGACAGAGATCTGGGAGGCATGGAGCACGCCCTTGGCGCCGCCCTTGAAGCGGAGCAGCACATTGCCGTCGTCGTCGAGCTTCCGACCCTTCACGAACGCGGTGAGGTCGGCCGCCAGTTCGCTGATCTGCAGTCCAGTGACGTACTCCGCGAGGTTCTCGGCATGGGTGCCAATGTCCCCGATGCAGCCCGCGGCGCCGCTGCGCTTGGGATCGGTGCGCCACGACGCCTGCTTCTGGCCCGAGGCCTCGATCCGGGTGGCCAGCCAGCCCTGGGGATACTCCACGACCACCTTGCGGATCTTGCCGAGCTTGCCGTTGTGGACGAGGTCGCGGGCCTCTTTGATGAGGGGGTATCCGGTGTAGTTGTGGGTGAGGCCATAGAGGAGGCCGGATTTCTTGACGAGGGCCTGCAGGGTCTTGGCCTCGGCGAGGTCGAACGTCGCCGGCTTGTCGCTCAGCACGTGGAACCCGTTCTCGAGCGCCATCTGGGCGGGCGGGAAGTGCACGTGGTTCGGAGTGACGATCGAGATGAAGTCCATCCGCTGGTCGGCCGGCAGCGCCGCCTCGGCACGGATCATCTCAGCGAAGCTGCCATAGCAGCGGTTGGCGGGGAGGAAGAGATCGGCGCCGGAGGCCTTGGACTTCTCGGGGTCGGATGAGAAGGCGCCACAGACGAGTTCGATCTGGCCGTCCATGTTCGCCGCGATGCGGTGGACGGCGCCGATGAAGGCGCCACGACCGCCGCCGACCATGCCGTACCTAATTTTTCTGCTCATGACTTTGGGATGTGGGTTTTGAAACCGGGAGTTGAGTGCGGTGACCTCGGGCTTATAGTCTGCCGACAATTTGCGGGTCAACGAACGACTTGGTTCGTGCCGGTCCGGCATCGCCCTGGCGGTGCCCATACTCCCCGCCAACGCCGACATGCTGGTCCATCTCCTCAAATCCAAAATCCACCGAGCCACTGTCACCGCCGCCAGCGTCGACTACGAGGGAAGCCTCACGCTGCCCGCCGACCTCATCGAGGCGGCCGGGCTTCTGCCCTATGAACGGATCCTGTGCAGCAACATGGCCAACGGGGCCCGTTGGGAGACCTATGTGATCGAGGGACCCCGAGGGTCGGGCGCCGTGGAGCTGAACGGCGCGGTGGCGCACCTGGGGAAACCCGGGGATCAGGTGACCATCATGTCCTTCACCGAGATCGAGTCCCACCAGGCGGCGGCACACCAGCCGACGGTCATCGTGCTCGATCCGAAGAACCAAATTTCCAGGAGGCGTCGCCTCTAGGTCCGCCTGCCGAGAATCCCAGCCCCACAACCCCGCACAGCACACCATGCCGACATTCACAGCAGCCCAGGTGGCCGAACGGCTCGGAGGACAGGTGGTGGGTGATTCCTCGGTGGAGCTCCATGGATTTGCCGCGGCCGATTCCGCCCGACAGGGCGACCTCACGTTCGCGGAAAACGAGACGTACTTCCACCGGGCCGACCACAGCGCCGCATCGGCGATCCTGGTCACTGGCCTCCACGCCTCCGCCTCGGGCAAGACGCTCATCTGCGTCACCAATGCCCGGAACGCCTTCGCGCAGGTCCTGCCGCTCTTCTTTCCCGAACCCGTCTTCCCGCCCGGACGTCACCCCTCGGCCGTCGTGGCCGATTCGGCCGTCGTCGATCCCACGGCCCACATCGGACCGGGCTGTGTCGTGGGGGAACGGGTCCGGATCGGTGCCGGCGTGGTGCTCCAGGCTCAGGACTTCGTCGGCGACGATTCCGTCCTCGGCGACCACGTCCGCATGTTCCCCCACGTCACCCTGTATCCCCGCTCCCTGCTGGGACGCCGTGTCCGTGTCCACTCCGGGACCGTCATCGGTGCCGATGGGTTCGGCTATGTGTTCGACCAGGGACAGCACCGCAAGGTCCCGCAGGTCGGCCAGGTGATCCTCCACGACGACGTCGAGATCGGCGCGAATGTCACCATCGACCGGGCCGCCCTCGGGGCCACGGCGATCGGGAAGGGGACCAAGATCGACAACCTCGTCCAGATCGCCCACAACGTCACCATCGGGGAGCACTGCATCATCGTCGCCCAGGTCGGCATCGCGGGCAGCACTAAGATCGGCAACTATACGACCATCGCGGGACAGGTCGGCATCGCAGGACACCTCCGGATCGGGGACCAGGTCACGATCGCAGCTCAGTCGGGCGTGATGAACCACATCCCCGAGGGACAGAAGTGGATGGGCACCCCTGCGCAGCCGGACCGGGTCATGAAGCGCCAGTGGCTCGCGGCCGAACGTCTGCCTGAACTGCTGCGCCGGGTCGGGGAGCTCGAGCGACAGCTTGCCGAACGCGGCACCGGCTCCACCGGGAGCTAGAACCCTCCAGGAGTCTCCCGTGTCCTCTCGGAACGTCGTCTACTTCGACCTCGAGACCCAGAAGTCGGCCGAGGAGGTCGGGGGGTGGGATCGCATCCGCGACATGCGGATGAGCCTCTGTGTCACCTACTCGACCACCCGCGGTGGCTACCGGATCTATTCCGAATCCCAGGTCGACGAACTGCTCC
>Ga0194125_10000056_pt1 | contig 151353 bp, 142 predicted proteins | sample TA2KigC250mmetaG_FD_148626 | JGI IMG/M metagenome (GOLD analysis project Ga0194125, IMG submission 148626) | Freshwater microbial communities from Lake Tanganyika, Tanzania - TA2015034 Kigoma Deep Cast 250m | ecosystem: Environmental > Aquatic > Freshwater > Lake | place: Tanzania: Lake...
CTGGGCTGACATCTTCCTTCTGCCTTCGGTGTGCGAGGGATCCGCAACGGTCGTGTATGAGGCGCTGGGGGCTGGGTTGCCGGTGGTGTGCACGCCGAACACGGGCAGTGTCGTGAGAGACGGTGTAGAAGGCCATGTCGTGCCTGTTTCCGACGCGGAGGCGGTTTCGGCTGCCGTGGAGCGTCTGGTGTGGGACTCCGAGTTGCGGACAAGAATGGGCCAGGCGGCGGCGCGTCGTGCGTCGGAGTTCTCTGTGCAGGAGTACGGGAAACGTCTCCTGCGGGCGACGGGACTTGGCGGGTTGGAAGAATGAACTCCGTGATGCTGGAGATGGCCGTCTTCGGGATTGTTCTCCTGATGGCTGCGCATGCCATTCACCAGTCCCATTTCCGGCGCTGGCTCGCGATCTCGCCGCTGAACGCCTTCTGGGCCGGCGTCATCGTCTGTTACGTGATCCAGCCCCTGATCTACGGCAACGTCTTCTCCGACTGGCACGGCCGCGCAGTGGTTGAGCGGTCGTTGTGGTGGATACTCGTGTCGCTTGCATGCGTTGTTGCCGGCTACGAATCGCGCATCGGCGCGGCGCTCGGGGCAAGGTTGCCGCGTCTGCCGGAACGCCTGAGCGGAAACAGGATGTTCATCGCCGCCTGTACGCTGATAGCGGTAGGCCTTGCCGGGTATGCGTATGTGATCGCATCAGCCGGCGGTTTAAGGCAGTGGTTGTCGGTTGCGCGCGGAGGCACCGACTGGGGCAGCGTGTCGAGTTACGTTGCCGGTCTCATCAATCTCGTTCCGCTAGGGGTGGGGCTGTTTCTCTTCCGCGTGGAGCTGGGGCATGGGAAGCCGCTGGAGAGGTATGCGATGTGGGGGGCGGCCTGCCTGGTGCTTCTCTGGTTCGCGTATCTCGGAAGCAGGTCGCGCATAATCGAATTCGGGATAGTGATGCTCGGCGCGTTTTATCTGCCGCGGCACAGGAACCCGCCCGGATGGCTGCTTGCCGCCGCGTTTGTGGCGCTGTTCATTCTCTCGGGTTTTCTTGGCGCGTACAGGGAGAACTTCACGAACCTGTCGTTCAATCTGGACCAGGTATCGTGGGAGGAAGCCGGGGCGGAGGTCCTTCCGGGCAGGATCGAGGACGCGCGGTCGCGCGAGGGACGCGGCGTGAGCCGGGGCATCGAGTTCAACTGCGTGGCCACGATTGTGAAGCTCGTGCCCGACAGGGTTCCGTACAACAGGGGCTATTCGCTCCTGGAATTCCTGACCAGGCCCATTCCGCGCGCCATCTGGCCGGACAAGCGCTACCCCGCGCTCGAGGCGGCGTATCCGATACTGAAGCAGGGGCGCCTGAGTACGACGCTGGTCAAGACCAGCAAGCGGCCGCTTCTGATGGGGCCCTCGTTCACCTTCGCCGGCCACTGGTACGCGGCCGGCGGGCCGGCGCTGCTCATGGTTGCCGGTTTCCTTACAGGCTGCATGCTGAAGATGATAGCCGCGATATACGAGCGTCTGCCCCGCCACGAGGGCGACACAATCCTTTTCGCGCATCTCGTGATGATAGGTTTCAAAGAGGCGGCAGCGACTCCGCTGGTCTGGGTGTTCGGGCTTAACTCGCAGGTGATACCGCTGGTAATTGCGCTTGTCCTGTGCCGCGCCGGGGAGGAGAGAACGTGAAGCTGGCCATCATCTTCCGCCGGTTCGGGCCCTACCATCTTGCCCGCCTCGCCGCCGCCGGAGCGCGCGGCCCGGTGACGGGGATAGAGCTTAACCGGACCGACGGCACATATGCCTGGGACGTGAGAGAGGGCGGGCAGGGGTTTGACAGGGTGACGGTTCTCGAGGACCGTCCTGTTGCCGGGTTGCCGCGGCGCGAGATGGCGCGGCTTATTCATGAAGTGCTGGACCGCGTGTCGCCGGACGTGGTGGCGGCGCCGGGCTGGGCAGCGCCCTGGAGTCTTGCGGCGATTGACTGGTGCGACCTGCGCCGCCGGCCTGCGATACTCATGAGTGAGAGCGCGCGTATGGACGGGAGCAGCGGCAGGTTGGGCGATGTCGTCAAGTCGCGTCTCGTGAAGTCATTCCAGGCGGCGCTGGTGGCGGGAAAGCCGCACCGCGACTACCTGGCTGAACTGGGGTTCGCGTCGGAACGCGTGTTCGACGGGTATGACGTTGTTGACAACCGTCACTTCCGCGAAGGCGCCGCCGCGGCGCGGCGCAGCGGGGAGGCTGTTCGCGCAGATCTCGGAGCGCCGAGGCAATATTTCCTGGCCAGCGGCAGGTTTGTCCCGAAGAAGAACGCGATTGCGGTTGTTGACGCCTACTCGCGCTACGTTGCCGCCGCCGGCGAGTCGGCCTGGGACCTGGTCATGCTCGGAGACGGCCCGCTTCGTTCCCGGATCGAGAAACATGTCGCCGGGCTCGGGTTGGGCGGCCGCGTCGTATTCCCGGGGTTTCGCCAGTATGACGAGCTTCCGGCGTGGTACGCGCTGGCGGGTGCGTTTGTGCACGCAAGTCTTGTTGAGCAGTGGGGGCTGGTTGTGAACGAGGCCATGGCGGCCGGTCTGCCCGTGCTGGTCTCGAACCGCTGCGGGTGCGCGGCAGACCTGGTGTGGGACGGGATAAACGGGTTTGTCTTCGATCCGACATCGGTTCCGGAGATGGCCGGGGCGATGCTGCGTGTTGCGGGAGGAGCAGTTGACGGGGCCGCCATGGCCGAGGCCGGCCTGGGGATAATCGGTCGTTGGACGACGGAGCGGTTCGCCGACTCGATATGGCGGGCTGCCACAGTCGCGTGTGCGCAGAAGGTTGGCGGCTCATGGCTCGACAGGCGGTTGCGCGGAGCGCTCGGGTTCGTGCCGATGCGGGCCGACGCTGGGGGATTCGTATGAGCGGGCTCCGTACGGTTGCACTGACCGCGTCCGTTTCCCGGATGGCAGGCGGTCCGTTTGAGAGTGTTCGGGGCCTGGCGCGCGGGCTTGTTTCCGCGGGTGTGGGAGTCGAGGTCCTGGGGCTGCGCGATTCCTTCACGGATGAGGACATCGGGGCGTGGGCGCCGCTGAAGCCGCAGGTGTTCAAGCCGCTGAGCCCGGTTTCGTTCGGATTCGTGCCCGGCTATCTGGAGGCGCTGATGGATGCCGCCCCGGACATAGTCCACTGTCACGGCATATGGATGTACCCCTCGCTTGCGTCCCTGCGCTGGCACGGGAGAACCGGGCGTCCGTACGTGGTGTCCGCGCACGGCATGCTGGACCCGTGGGCAGTCAGGCATCACGGATGGCGCAAAGGTCTCGTGTCGCTCCTCTTTCAACGCAGGCATCTTTGCCGCGCCGCGTGCCTGCGCGCACTCACGAGGTCGGAGCTGGGGTCCATGCGCGCTTGCGGGCTCCGCAATCCGGTGTGCGTCATCCCGAACGGCATTGAGCTGACGGACGGGTTGACGGGCGTCGGCGGCCCGTCCTGGCCGGGTGAATTCACCCGCGGGCGCAAGGTGCTTCTCTACCTGGGGCGGTTGCATCCAAAGAAGAATATCGCGGCTCTTCTCCAGGCATGGAGTATGGCCCGGGCCGAAGTGCCGCGGGATGAGTGGCGGCTGGTGGTGGCCGGATGGGATCAAAGCGGCCACCGCGAAGAGTTGGAGCGGCTTGCCGTCGGCCTCCGCATAGGGGATGAGGTCCATTTCGCCGGGCCGTGTTTCGGCGCCGACAAGGCCGCGGCGCTGGGGGCTGCCGCCGGTTTTGTTCTGCCTTCCCTGAGCGAGGGGTTGCCGATCGCGGTGCTCGAGGCGTGGGCGGCGCGGTTGCCGGTGCTTCATACCGCTTACTGCAATCTTCCGGAAGGCGCGGCCGCCGGCGCGGCGATCGAGACCGGAACATCGGCACCGGAGATAGCGGACGGCCTGCGAAGTCTTTTCGGGATGTCGGACACCGAGCGTGTCGAGATGGGTGCGCGGGGGCGGGTTCTTGTTGAACAGCGTTTCACGTGGGCGCGCGTGGCTGCCGACATGGCACAGGTCTACGACTGGTTGATGGGGAGAGCATCCCGGCCGGCGAGTGTTGAGCTTGAATGACAAGACCTGGGCCGCGGCGCGTTGACAGTGCCCGAGGCCTGGAAGTAGCATGAGCCCGATGGGCGCGGACCCGCCGCGCCGGTTGCTGCAAGACGGCAGGTGGCTGCAGATGAGTACTACTCCGGAACCGACGCTCGCGGATCACGACCGCTGGCCTTACTCGTTCTCGGAATACGTTCGCAGGGCCGTGTGGTCCGTTGTGCGGGTAACACTGTGGAAAGTTGCTTTCCGGCGGCTTACTCCGTTGCGGCCGTTGATTCTGCGCGCCTTCGGCGGCCGTGTCAGTCTGGGATCGCGGATAAGCGGGTCGTGCCGCATAGAGATGCCCTGGCTGCTGACGACCGGAGTGGAGGCGTCTCTCGGTCCGCGGGTCCGGGTGTACAACCTTGCGATGGTGACTCTCGGGGACAACGCGGTTGTTTCGCAGGATGTGACTCTTTGTGCGGGGACTCATGACCACACCGACCCGAGGTATCCGCTGCGCAGGAATCCGGTCACGATCGGCCGCTGGGCGTGGATTGCCGCGGAGGCATTCATAGGGCCCGGAGTAACCGTCGGCGACGGCGCCGTTGTCGGGGCAAGGTCTGTCGTGACGAAGGACGTGCCGCCATGGACGATCGTGGCGGGCAACCCTGCGCGTGAAATCGGCAGGCGCGAACTGCGCGGCGTTGCTCCGCAATGATATCGGTCCTGATACTCACGCTTGATGAAGAGGTCAACCTTCCCTCGTGTCTCGAATCGGTCTCCTGGAGCGACGACATTGTCGTGCTCGATTCGCTAAGCAGGGACCGGACCCGTGAGATAGCCCTGGCGGCCGGCGCGCGGGTTCTCGATCGGCCGTTCGATGACGAGCTCAGTCACCGGACCTACTCGATACGGAACATAGCCTTCAAGTATCCGTGGGTTTACAACCCCGACGCCGACGAGGTGACCACCCCGGAACTGCGTGACGAGATGCTGCGGGTTGTCTCGGAGCCGGACAGGCGCGAAGTTGCGTACCGGATGCGCTTCAAGACCATCTTCATGGGCAGGTGGATCAGGCGCAGCAGCCTGTATCCGACATGGGTGATGCGCCTGTTCCGTCCGGACAGGATCCGGTTCGAGCGGCGCACGAACCTGCGGTATGTCGCCGACGGGCCCGAGGGTCGACTTGACGGGCATTTTCTGCACTACACGTTTCGCAAGGGCATGGACGCGTGGATGGAGAAGCACCGCCGGTATGCCGCTGCGGAAGCGCGGGAAGCGGTGGATGTTCTGAAGGGAGGATGGCTCGACTGGCGCGGGTTGATGTCGCTGAGTGATCCCGTGAAGCACAGGCGTGCCTTGAAGGACCTCGCGTTCAGGCTGCCGTTCAGGCCGGCTTTGCGGTTCCTGTACATGTACCTGATGCGAATGGGATTTGCCGACGGTGTGCCCGGGTACAGGTACTGCCGGCTGCTTTCACTATACGAGCGAATGATAGACATTGAAGTGGCGCGGCTGAGGAAGAGCATGCGCCAGGAAACTCCTGGCGGGGGTCGCGAAGGTGCCGGCGAAGCGGGCGGGAATCGTCGTGCTGGTGTGCTGCCGGTGCTGACGGTGAAAAAAACTTCGAAAAGTGGTTGACCGGCGGGTCCGCCGTGGTATTCTACCCGCCGCTTGTTTCGGTTCGGCGGCACGGGGTTACCGGTTGCCGGCCGCTGCGCGACGGCGGCGGAATTGAGGGCGAACATCAGCAGACGACGGGGCAAGGCAGGCGTAGTCTGCCTTTGTGACGTCGGTTCTTTTTGTCGGTTGTTGTTCGGGGATGCGCGACTGCTGCCCACGTAGCTCAGTTGGTAGAGCACATCCTTGGTAAGGATGAGGTCAGCGGTTCAATCCCGCTCGTGGGCTCCAGGGGTTGGGGCGCGCGGGCGGAATGGGATACGGAAGGAAAGAGGATACTGGAGGAAGGGTCATGGCTAAGGAAAAGTTTGATCGTACAAAGCCGCATGTAAACGTTGGCACGATCGGTCATGTTGACCATGGCAAGACGACTCTCACCGCTGCGATCACGCGCGTGCAGTCGCTCCGTGGCCTTGCGAACTATATCTCTTACGACGAGGTTGCCAAGGCGTCCGAGGCTCACGGCCGGCGTGACCCGACCAAGATCCTGACGATTGCGACGTCGCACGTCGAATACAGTTCCGAGAAGCGGCACTATGCCCACGTGGACTGTCCGGGACATGCGGACTACGTCAAGAACATGATTACCGGCGCGGCGCAGATGGATGGCGCTATTCTCGTGGTGAGCGCCGCCGACGGCCCGATGCCGCAGACACGCGAACACATTCTTCTCGCCCGTCAGGTCGGCGTGCCGGCGATCGTGGTCTTCCTGAACAAGGTTGACCTGGTGGACGATCCTGAGCTGCTCGACCTCATCGAAATGGAAGTCCGCGAACTACTGTCCAAGTATGAGTATCCGGGCGACGACATCCCGATCATCCGTGGCAGCTCATTGCCGGCGGCGCAGGCCACCTCGGCCGACGATCCGGCGTGCAAGTGCATCGGTGAGCTGATGGATGCGCTGGACAGCTACATTCCGGAACCGGCCCGTGCGATTGATCAGCCGTACCTGATGCCGATCGAAGACGTGTTCTCGATCGAAGGCCGCGGTACGGTGGTGACCGGCCGTGTTGAACGTGGGATCGTGAAGGTCGGCGAGGAAGTTGAGATCATCGGCCTCAAGCCCACGCAGAAGACGACGGCGACGGGCGTTGAGATGTTCCGCAAGCTCCTTGACCAGGGGCAGGCTGGCGACAACATCGGCGTGCTGCTGCGCGGTACGAAGAAGGAAGATGTCGAGCGCGGGCAGGTTCTGGCCAAGCCCGGTTCCATCACTCCGCACACGAAGTTTACGGCGGAGGTCTACGTGCTGAGCAAGGATGAAGGCGGGCGGCACACACCGTTCTTCAAGGGGTACAGGCCGCAGTTCTACATTCGTACGACAGACGTTACCGGCGACATCACTCTTCCCGAGGGGGTGGAAATGGTGATGCCGGGCGACAGCATCAGCGTGCAAGTGGCTTTGATCCAGCCGGTTGCCCTTGAGGAGCGCATGAGGTTCGCCATCCGCGAGGGTGGCCGAACGGTCGGCGCGGGCACGGTGGCGAAGATAATCGAGTAACCCGGGAGGCGGCTTCAAGCCGGTGACGGCGCGGGGGCCGCCTTCTTTTTTGTCCGGGAACGGGGGTCGAGCGACATGCCCAGGGAACTGGTAACTCTCGCGTGCAGCGAGTGCAAGCGGCGGAACTACACGACGACGCGGAACAAGAAGACTCAGACGAACCGTCTTGAGATCGTCAAGTTCTGTCCGTCCGAGCGAAAGCGGACGCCGCACAAGGAAGTCCGCTGACGGTTGCGGGTACAGGCCAGTAGCTCAATTTGGCAGAGCATCGGTCTCCAAAACCGGTGGTTGGGGGTTCGAGTCCCTCCTGGCCTGCCAGAATGGCTGGCGGGGCGGGGTAGAGTCGGGAGCGTTGCATGGGCTCAGTGCGTGAAATGATAGCAGGCGCGAGGAACTTCGTTGGCGAAGTGGTTGCCGAGGGCCGGAAGTCGGTCTGGCCGGAGCGTCAGGAGCTCATCGAATCGACCCTGGTGGTGATTGTTTCGGTGGTTATGTTGAGTGTGTTTGTTGGCGTCAGCGACAAGTTGCTAGTGTCGCTGCTGGGCTGGTTGATACCTGCTGGTTGAGGGAAGAGATGCAGAAAGAGTGGTTCGTTGTCCAGACTCTGACCGGTCAGGAGATGAAGGTGCGCGAAGGCCTTCTGCGCTGCATCAAGATGCAGGAGATGGAGGACTACATTGACGAGGTCGTAGTCCCCACCGAGAAAGTGACTGAGGTCAAGCGCGGCGTGAAGACCACGCAGACCCGCAAGTTCTTTCCGGGGTACGTTCTGGTGCACGTTGCTCTTTACGACGATGAGCGCCAGATGGTTGAGAAGACCTGGACTTACGTTCGCGAGACGCCGGGCGTCATCGGTTTTGTCGGTGGGGAGAAGCCGGCGCCGCTGTTCCCGGACGAGGTGGACCGAGTTCTTAACCAGACGGACGAGAAGAAGGCCAAGGCTCGTCCCAAGGTGGAATTTGAGGCTGGCGAGACGCTGAAGATCATAGACGGGCCTTTTCTCAATTTCAGCGGTGTTGTTGAAGAAGTGGATCCGGAACGCGGCAAGCTGAAGGTTTCGGTCGCGATATTCGGTCGTTCGGCGCCAGTCGAACTTGAATACTGGCAAGTGGAGCGGGTGTAGGCATGGCAAAGAAGATAACCGGCAAGATAAAGTTGCAGATACCTGCGGGCCAGGCGAATCCGGCTCCGCCGGTTGGACCGGCTCTGGGTCAGCACGGCGTGAACATCATGGAGTTCTGCAAGACGTTCAACGCTGCGACTCAGGACCAGGCCGGGCTTGTGATTCCGGTGATAATAACGGTCTACCAGGACCGTTCTTTCACTTTCATCACGAAGAGCCCGCCTGCTTCGAACCTGTTGAAGAGGGCTGCTGGCCTGGCCAAGGGCTCGGCCGTTCCGAACCGTGACAAGGTCGGGAAGGTGACGAAGCAGCAGGTAAAGGAGATATACCGCATCAAGGCACAGGATCTCAATGCGCACGACGAGGCGCAGGGGATGCGGATAGTCGAGGGAACTGCCCGGAGCATGGGCATTGACGTTGTGGATTGAGTCTGGGCGCCGGCGTGACGGCGCGGAGTCAGGTGGGTATCCATGGCAACGCACGGAAAAAGGTACCGTAAGATCAGGGAACAGGCGCCCGCGGGCGTGCTTGAGCTGGCGGACGCTGTAGCGTTCGTGAAGCGGAATGCGACCGCCAAGTTTGACGAGACCGTTGAGCTCGGGCTGCGGCTGGGGCTTGACACTACGAAGTCCGACAACGTGGTCAGGGGCACGGTGTCGCTGCCGCACGGAACTGGGCGCAAGGTCAGGGTGCTTGTATTCGCTTCCGGGCCGCAGGCTGAAGAGGCGAAGAAGGCGGGTGCCGACACTGTCGGCGGCGACGAACTGATAGAGAAAGTTCGCGGCGGATGGACGGAGTTTGACGTGGCGATTGCCACGCCTGAGGCCATGCAGGAGGTTCGGAAGCTCGGGCGTGTTCTCGGGCCGCGCGGTCTCATGCCCAACCCGAAGACCGGAACGGTGACTGACGATGTTGCCTCCGCGGTCAGGGCCAGCAAGGCTGGGCGCGTGGAATTCAGGATGGACAAGAACGGGAACGTGAACGTTCCCTGCGGTAAGTGTTCTTTTGAGCCGGCGAGCATTGCCGAGAATGTGAACATGGTGGTGGCGGCCGTGCTGGCCGAGAAACCGGCCGGCGCAAAGGGGCAGTATATCAAGGCTGCGACGCTCAGTTCGACGATGGGGGTTGGCGTCGGGCTGGCGGTTCGCGAGTAGGAGGAGGGGTCCTGCGACTATGAGACCCGAACGGGAATCAATTTTTGCCGAGGTGCGCAGCCGGATTGATGGCAGCGCGTTTGCGTTTCTTGTCGACTACCACGGGTTGACCGTGGAGCAGATGACCGAGCTGCGAGGGCAGCTTAAGCATGTCGGGTCGCGCATGTTCATAGCGAAGAACACGCTGACCAGGCTGGTTATGAAGGATCTCGGGTGGATGTTGCCCGAGGCCTCGGTGTGCGGCCCTTCCGCGGTGGTGTGCGGGGCAGGCGATCCGACCGAGACGGCGAAGGTTCTTCGCGCTTACCACAAGGAGCGCCAGAAACCGACGGTGAAGCAGGGCTGGCTTGAAAAGAAGCCGGTGACGGCGGCGGACGTTGCCGCCCTTGCGGATCTGCCCGGCAGGCAGGCAATGCTCGGGATTGTGGTGGGCACGATTGCCGCGCCGATGACGCGGCTTGTCGGTGTGCTCTCGCAGAAGGCCGCGAGCGTCGTATACGTCTTGAAGGCCATTGAGGACAAGAAACGGAATCAGCAGCAGTAAGGAACAGGAGAGGTAGCAATGTCTGAGGAAAAAGGAACTGTGGTCGAAGGTGGGGCGGCTGTCGAAGGCAAGATGGCCGAGTTCATCAGCTGGATCGAGGGAATCAGCGTTCTCGAGCTGTCCAAGCTCGTGAAGGCGCTTGAAGACCGTCTTGGCGTGAGCGCGGCGGCGCCTGTGGCCGTGGCGGCCGGGCCTGCGGCGGGCGGCGAGGCGAAGGTCGAGGAGAAGACCGAGTTCACGGTCGTTCTGGCCAGCGCCGGCGCACAGAAGATAGCTGTGATCAAGGAGATCCGCGCGATTACCGGACTGGGTCTGAAGGACTCGAAGGACCTGGTCGAAGGCGCGCCGAAGACCGTGAAGGAAGGCGTATCGAAGGCCGATGCCGAAGAGATGAAGAAGAAGCTCGAGGCAGCCGGCGCGACCGTCGAGATCAAGTAGGGTGTTTCATCGTTCCTGCGGCGCCCGATGCGGGAAGCGTACGGGCGGAGAGGTGCCGTTTGACCGGTCCGTTGAGCGAGGTGTTTGATGCTTGAGAGAACGAACTTCGGGAAGCTCGCAGCCGTCATTTCGCCTCCTGACCTGATAGAGATACAGACGAAGTCGTACAGGGACTTCCTGCAGATCGAAGTCAGTCCGTCGAAGCGTCTCTGCCAGGGTTTGGAGGGGATATTCCGTGAGGTGTTCCCTATAGAGAGCTACGACGGCCGCTACGTCCTTGACTATGTCAGGTACGAGCTTTCCGAGCCGAAGCTGTCGCCTCTGGAGGCGCTGCGGGAAGGGGAAACCCACGCGGCTCCGCTCCATGCGGCGTTCCGCTTGAAGGACGGGGAGGAAGTGCGGGAGGAGTCCGTTTACATGGGGGAGATCCCCCTGATGACGGAACATGGCTCGTTCGTGATAAACGGCGCAGAGCGTGTGGTGGTGAGCCAGCTGCACAGGTCGCCGGGCATCTGCTCCGAGCAGACGCAGCATCCGAACGGAACCATGCTTTACTCCGTCAGGATCATTCCCGACCGCGGCTCGTGGATAGAGATACAGTTCGACACATCCGACCACATCTGGGTGTACATGGACAGGCGCCGCCGCCGCCGCAAGTTCCTTGCGACGACGTTCCTGCGCGCTCTCGGTTGCGGTACGGACGAGGAGCTGTTGGACCTTGTCTACAAGTTCGAGACGATAGATCTCTCGAAGCCGACCGGCCCGGTTGAGTTCCGCGTGTTCCGCGAGGACGTCGTTGACATCGACTCCAAGACGGTTCTTGCGCGCAGGTACGACGAGGCCACCGAGGTCATCCTGCGGCAGATGCGGGATGCGGGGTTCAAGACGGCTGAAGTCGTGGACGTGAGCTGGGATGAAGGCGTATTTCTCAAGAGCGTGAAGTCTGACCCGACCCGCTCCTCTGACGATGCGCTGAAGGATATCTATCACCGCATGCGTCCGGGGGATCCGGCGACGCCATCGAACGCCAGGCAGCTCCTGAGGCGGTTGTTCTTTGATCCCCGGCGGTATGACCTTGGCAGGGTGGGCCGGCACAAGATCAACCAGAAGCTCGGGCTCAGCGGAAAGGTTGACGCGGACCTGCGCGTTCTCGACAAGATGGACATCATTGAAGGGGTCCGGCATCTCCTGAAGATCCGTCGCGGCGAGGAAACGGTTGACGATATCGACCACCTTGGCAACAGGCGTGTGCGGACTGTGGGCGAACTGATAGAGAACCAGTGCAGGCTTGGTCTTGCGCGCACCGAGCGCCTCATCCGCGAGCGGATGACGCTGTTTGATCCGACGACCGGCGCACTGACCCCTCAACGGCTTGTGAACTCGAAGTCGCTTTCGGCGATCGTGCAGGACTTCTTTGGCCGCAGCCAGTTGAGCCAGTTCATGGACCAGACAAACCCACTTTCGGAGCTTGCTCACAGGCGTCGTCTCAGTGCGCTTGGTCCGGGCGGGCTGAGCAGGGAGCGCGCCGGGTTTGAAGTCCGCGACGTTCACAGCAGCCATTACGGCCGCATCTGTCCGATCGAGACGCCGGAAGGCCCGAACATCGGCCTCATATCGTCCCTGAGCATCTATGCCAAGGTGAACGACTTCGGCTTCATCGAGAGTCCGTACAGGAAGGTGAGCAACGGGCGGGTGACGGATCACGTGGACTTCCTTTCTGCCGACCAGGAAGAGAAGTTTGTGATTGCCCAGGCGAATTCGCTTGTTGACTCGCACGGGCGTTTCGAGCGCGAGACGGTATCGGTCAGGTACATGGGCGAATTCCTCGAAGTTCCGAGGGAGAAAGTCCAGTACATGGATGTTTCCCCGATGCAGGTGGTCAGTATCGCCACTGGCATGATTCCGTTCCTTGAGCACGACGACGCCAACCGTGCGCTCATGGGAGCGAACATGATGAGGCAGGCAGTGCCGCTGCTGGACACGGAGCGGCCGCTTGTTGCGACTGGCCTCGAAGAGCGCGTGGCCTCGGATTCACGGGTGGTGATCAGGGCTCGGAAGCCTGGCAAGGTAGCCTATGTTTCCGCCGACAAGATCGTCCTCACGGAGGACGGGGCGATGCCGGGGAAGGGATCCATCGGCGATGAGTATTCGCTGCAGAAGTTCCGCAGGTCGAACACGGGGACGTGTTTCAACCAGAAGCCGGTAGTGCAGCGTGGGCAGAAGTTGCGCAAGGGTGATCTGCTTGCCGACGGTCCTGCGACGAAGGACGGGGAACTGGCGCTCGGGCGGAACCTGCTGGTCGCGTTCATGCCCTGGTCCGGTTACAACTTCGAGGATGCCATTCTGGTCAACGAACGCATTGTCATGGACGACGTGTTCACGTCGGTCCACATCCAGGAGTTCGAGGTCAGCGCTCGCGATACGAAACTGGGCCCTGAAGAGATCACTCGGGACATCCCGAACGTGGGCGAGGAAGCGTTGAAGGATCTTGGTTCTGACGGCGTGGTTCGTGTCGGCGCGGAAGTGAAGCCCGGCGACATACTCGTCGGCAAAATCACGCCGAAAAGCGAGACCGAGCTGGCGCCTGAAGAGCGGCTGCTTCGCGCCATATTCGGCGAAAAGGCGGCCGAAGTGCGGGATTCGTCGCTGACGGTTCCGAGTGGTGTCTACGGCACGGTGATGTCCGTGAAGGTGACCTCTCACAAGGAAGTCAAGAAGCCTGATGCCGGCGGGGACCGCAAGCGGCAGGTGAAAGGCATCCACGAGGACTTCAAGAGCCGCAAGCAGAAGAACACTGAAGAACTGACGGACGCGCTCAGCAACATACTGCTGGGCGAGAAGATCCCGCTGGACGTGGTGAACGCTGATTCCGGCGAGGTGATAATACCGTCAAACCGGAAGATAACGAAGACGTTGTTGAGGAAACTCGCGGCTTCGTACGAGCATGTGCAGATCGAAGACAGCCCGATCCAGATCAAGATCGACGAGATAATCGGCGAGTACAGGCCGAAGTTCGCCGAGCTGGACGACGAGTACGAGCGGGCTCTGGACAGGGCCGAAAGCGGGGACGAGGTTGACGCCGGAATCGTCAAGCAGGTGAAGGTTTACATCTCCGCCAAGAAGAAGCTGGCGATCGGAGACAAGCTGGCGGGGCGCCACGGCAACAAAGGCGTGGTGGCGCGTATAGTGCCATCCTGCGACATGCCGTTCCTGCCGGACGGGACCCCGGTGGACATAGTGCTCAACCCGCTTGGCGTGCCTTCGCGCATGAACCTTGGTCAGGTGTTCGAGACGCACCTCGGGATAGCGTGCAAGAAGCTGGGTATTCTTGCCTCTTCGCCCATATTCGACGGCATTTCCGAGAAGGCAATAGAGGACTTGCTTGTGAAGGCCGGCATGCCGCAGGACGGCAAGACCGTGCTTTACGACGGGCGCACGGGAGAGCCGTTCGACCAGCGGGTTGTGGTGGGCGAGATCTACATAATGAAGCTCCACCATCTGGTGAGCGACAAGATTCACGCGCGGGCGGTCGGACCCTATTCGCTGGTGACGCAGCAGCCGTTGGGAGGAAAGGCCCAGTACGGTGGTCAGCGGCTCGGGGAAATGGAAGTGTGGGCGCTTGAAGCGTACGGCGTTGCCTACGCGCTGCAGGAACTGCTCACGGTTAAGAGTGATGATGTTCGCGGCAGGACGCGGATATACGAGTCCATCGTGAAGGGCGAGAACAGCCTGGATGCCGGAATGCCGGAGTCTTTCAGCGTGCTGATCAACGAGCTCCGCGGCCTGTGCCTCAATGTGGCTCTCGGCGGCGGGCAGAGGAAGTCGGTTATCTGACGGCCGGAGCGTGTCCTTGGAGGGGTGTGATTTGAACCCATACGCAGCCAGAGAGATGATGACGAGTTTCACCGAGTACGAGGGCTTCGACTCGGTGCAGGTAATGCTTGCCTCGCCCGAGGCCATACGGTCGTGGAGCCATGGCGAGGTCAAGAACCCGGAGACGATAAACTACCGCACCTACAAGCCGGAGCGCGGCGGGCTCTTCTGCGAAAGGATATTCGGGCCGACGCGGGACTGGGAGTGCAGTTGCGGCAAGTACAAGCGCATAAAGCACAAGGGCGTGATTTGCGACCGTTGCGGCGTGGAGGTGACTGTGTCGCGCGTTCGCCGTGAGCGAATGGGCCACATCGAGCTGGCGGTTCCGGTTTCGCACATATGGTTTTTCAAGTGCACCCCGAGCAGGATCGGGCTGATGCTTGACATCACGGCGACGAGCCTTGAGCGCGTGCTGTACTACGAGGACTACATCGTGGTCGATCCCGGGGATACTCCGTTGAAGGCGAAGCAGCTCCTCGGCGAGATGGACTATCGCGAGGCGCTTGCCAAGTACGGCGACGGGTTCAAGGCGGAAATGGGCGCTTCCGCGATCAGGAACCTGCTGACCGCCATCGATCTCGACAAGACGATGGTCGAGCTCGAAGAAATGATGGAGAAGACGAAGAGCAAGCAGACTCGGAAGAAGCTTTCCAAGCGCATGAAGGTTACGGAGGGCTTCCGTTCCAGCGAAACGCGGCCGGAGTGGATGGTGTTGGACGTGCTGCCGGTGATTCCGCCGGACCTCAGGCCGCTTGTTCCTCTTGAGGGAGGCCGCTTCGCCACCTCCGACCTGAACGACCTGTACCGCAGGGTGATCAACCGCAACAACCGTCTCCGCAATCTTCAGCAGCTTCAGACGCCGGACGTGATCGTGCGCAACGAGAAGCGCATGCTTCAGGAAGCCGTTGACGCTGTGTTTGACAACGGCCGGCATGGCCGCGCCGTTGCCGGCGCCGGCAACAGGCCGCTGAAGTCGCTGAGCGACATGCTGCGCGGCAAGGGTGGCCGGTTCCGGCAGAACCTGCTGGGCAAGCGCGTGGACTACTCCGGGCGTTCCGTGATCGTGATAGGTCCCGAGCTGAAGTTGAACCAGTGCGGGCTTCCGAAGAAGATGGCCCTGGTTCTGTTCGAGCCCTTCATTATCCGCAGGCTGAAGGAACTTGGCATTGCGCACACCGTGCGCAGCGCGAAGAAGCTCATAGAGAAGCAGTCCGACGAAGTGTGGGACATTCTCGATGAGGTGACCCGCGGCAAGACGGTGATGCTGAACCGTGCGCCGACGCTCCACAGGCTCAGCATCCAGTCCTTCGAGCCGGTCCTGGTCGAGGGTGAGGCGATTCACATTCATCCGCTCGTATGCACGGCGTACAACTCGGACTTCGACGGCGACCAGATGGCGGTGCACGTCCCGTTGTCGGTGGAAGCGCAGCTTGAATCGCGGATGCTGATGATGTCGACCAACAACATCTTCTCCCCGTCGAGCGGCGAGTCGGTGATGACCCCGACGCAGGATATCGCCTTGGGCGTGTATTACCTCACATCGCTTTCACACGCGGACAAGATGGCGAAGCTTGCGGGCAGGATGGGTGAGCACGAGCACCTTCCGATCTTCAACGACGTGAACGAGGTCAGGCTTGCCTTTCAGGAAGGGGCGATCAGGACAAACGCCAGAATCAGGTTCAAGAATCCTGACTGCCAGCGCAAGACGCCGTTCGGTGATTCGGCGAAGAAAGTCCTGGAGACGACGGTCGGCCGGGTGTTCTTCAACGAGATATGGCCGAGTGCGCTGGGGTTCGTGAACCAGGTCCTCGACAAGTCCAAGCTCGGAGACCTGATATGGCACTGTCACAAGATCGCCGGCCACGAGGCGACCGTGAAGGTGCTGGACAAGCTGAAGACCCTGGGGTTTGAGCAGGCCACTCTTGCGGGTATCTCGATCGGGATGAGCGACATGATGATCCCGAAGGACAAGCCGAAGATAATTGAGCGTGCTCGCGATCAGGTTGGAGAGGTGGACAAGCAGTACCGTGCCGGCGTGATCACGGACGGCGAGCGTTACAACAAGATCGTCGACATCTGGACGCAGGCGACGGAAGACATATCGAATTCGATGTACCGCTGCATCGAGGAAAACCAGGGCGGGACTCCGAACGAGTCGAACCCGGTCTTCATGATGGTTGACTCCAAGGCGCGCGGAAGCCGTCAGCAGATCCGCCAGCTGGCGGGGATGCGCGGTCTCATGGCCAAGCCGTCCGGCGAGATCATCGAGCGACCCATCACGTCCAACTTCCGTGAAGGGTTGAGCGTGCTCGAGTACTTCATCAGTACGCATGGCGCCCGGAAGGGGTTGGCGGACACGGCCCTGAAGACGGCCGATGCAGGTTACCTCACGAGGAAGCTTGTTGACGTCGCTCACGACACGATCATTGCCGAGCAGGATTGCAACACAGTGAACGGCATTGAGGTGCGGGCTGTCGTGCAGGGGGATGAGGAGCTGATCTCGCTGCGTTCCCGCATACTCGGCAGGACCTCGGTCGAAGATATTCTGGACCCTGTGGGCGGGAGCGTGATTGTCCGTGCCGGCGACGAGATCGACGAGGATGTGTGCCTGCGCATTTCCGAAGCGGGGATCGAACGTGTGCGGATTCGCAGTGTGCTTACCTGCGAATCGCGTGATGGTCTTTGTGCCCGCTGTTACGGCCGGGACCTTGCAACTGGGCGGCCCGTTGAGCTTGGCACGGCGGTAGGGATCATCGCGGCGCAGTCTATCGGCGAACCGGGAACTCAGTTGACGATGCGTACGTTCCACATCGGCGGCACGGCCAGCAGCGTGTTCAAGCAGCCGGAAGCCATCGCGAAGAACGGCGGTCGCGTCAGGTACCATGAGTTGCGGGTGGTGCAGAACAGGGACGGCGACCACGTTGTCCTTAACAAGAACGGCGTGATCAGCGTGCATGATCAATCCGGGCACGAACTGGACCGATACCCGATGGCCATGGGCGCGGTGGTCGCCGTCGAGGACGGCGGAATGATCGCTGCCGGCCAGCTTTTGGCGAAATGGGATCCCTACAGTGTGCCGATTCTGGCGGAGCAGGAGGGCGCTGTCGGCTTCCACGACTTCGTGGAGAACGTGTCGGTAAAGAAGGAGGTCGACGAGGCCACCGGGATCAGGGGCACGGTTGTTCTCGAGACCAAGGAGAACCTGCATCCACAGATCATCGTCAGGGCCAAAGAAACCGGGCAGGTGCTGGGTTTCTACAGTATTCCTGCCGGCGCCCACGTGATGGTGAGGGAGCAGCAGCATGTGTCGCCGGGCGAACTGCTCGCCAAGACGCCGCGCAAGGAATCCAAGACACGCGACATTACGGGCGGTCTGCCCCGTGTTGCGGAGCTCTTCGAGGCCCGGCAGCCGAAAGATGCCGCCGAGATAGCGAAGATCGAAGGTGTGGTTGACTTCGGGCCGAACCAGCGTGGCCGCAGGTGTCTTATCATCCGCGACCAGGTGACCGATGGCACGGAGGAGCATCTCATCCCGATGGGGAAGCACATCGTGGTGTTCAAGGGTGACCGCGTGAAGAAGGGACAGCAGCTCACGGAGGGGCCTGTTGTTCCGCAGGAGATTCTGGACGTTTGCGGGCCGCAGGAACTGCAGGAATATCTCGTGAACGAGGTGCAGCAGGTTTACCGGCTGCAGGGCGTGAAGATAAACGACAAGCACATCGAGATCATCGTGCGCCAGATGCTTCGCAAGGTCCGGATAACGAACCCAGGCGACACCGAGTTCCTTTGGGGCGAGCAGGTTTCTCGTCAACGTTTCATAGAGGCGAACGAGGAGGCCGTGGCCGAGGGCAAGCGGCCGGCGGAAGCTTCCCCCGCGCTACTTGGCATCACGAAAGCGTCGCTCGAGACAGAGAGCTTCATATCTGCGGCGTCCTTCCAGGACACGACGCGTGTTCTTACCGACGCGGCGACACTCGGACGCGTGGATACGCTGAAGGGATTCAAGGAGAACGTGATCATGGGCCACCTGATCCCGGGCGGCACCGGGTTCAAGATACATCGTCACATCAAGCTTGTTCCGCTGGCTGAGCCGATAGAGGAGGAGCCGGAGGACACGAGTGAGGCGACAGAAAAACTGAAGGATCTGCTAGGTTGATGTTGATTGCCGCATGTCGGTTCTGGTAGGATCAAAAACTTTTTTGCGGCAGAACACAAAAGCGACGAAAGGGGCCGCGGGCAATGCCCACAATTAATCAGCTTGTGCGCAAGGGACGCCGTCAGGCGAAGAAGAAGAGCAAATCACCGGCGCTCGCAGCATGTGGGCAGAGAAGGGGTGTTTGCCTTTCGGTGAAGACAATGACGCCGAAGAAGCCGAACTCGGCCCTGCGCAAGGTTGCGCGAGTGCGTTTGACTACCGGGTTCGAGGTGACCGCCTATATTCCGGGGGTGGGGCACAACCTTCAGGAGCACAGTGTTGTGCTCGTGAGGGGCGGAAGGGTGAAGGATTTGCCGGGTGTTCGCTATCACATTGTCCGCGGCGCATTTGACTCGCTTGGTGTGGATGGGCGCCGCCGCGGCCGTTCTAAGTACGGGGTCAAGCGACCCCAGAAGAGCTAGGGAGACGGTACTCAGCCATGTCGCGAAGGCGTAGAGCGAATAAACGGAGTTTGACGGCCGATCCGAAGTTCAACAACGAGCTCGTGGCCAGGGTGACCAGCTACGTGATGGTTGAGGGCAAGCGTTCGGTTGCGGAGAAGATCGTGTACGGCGCTCTTGATCAGATCAAGCAGCAGATGGAAGACCAGGATCCGCTCGAGGTGTTGACCAGGGCTGTTGACAACGTGAAGCCGAAGGTGGAGGTCCGGTCCAGGCGGGTCGGCGGCGCCACGTATCAGGTTCCCGTTGAAGTGAGCAGGAACAGGCAGCTTGCGCTTGCGTTGCGGTGGATTGTTCAGCTCTGCAGGTCGCGCAAGGGGACTCCGATGGAGAAGGCGCTGGCCATGGAGCTGATGGAGGCGTTCAAGAACCAGGGCAACGCGGTGAAGAAGCGTGACGACACGCACCGCATGGCCCAGGCAAACAAGGCTTTTGCCCACTACGCGTGGTAGAGGGGGCGTGTCCGGAGGCATCCGGGCGCGGCGAATCAAGATGGTAGCGGTATTGGACCGGAAATCAACAGAGCACGGGCAGGGCGGTAAGGATGGCCGTGAGGCGTCCGACCGTCTGCGTCCCCTCTCCATGGTGCGCAACATCGGGATCATAGCGCACATTGATGCCGGGAAGACCACGACCACCGAGCGGATGCTCTACTATGCCGGCAAAGTTCACAAGATGGGTGAAGTGCATGACGGCACCGCGGTGATGGACTGGATGGCGCAGGAGAAGGAGCGTGGCATTACCATCACAAGCGCCGCGACGACGTGTTTCTGGCGTGATTGCCAGGTGAACGTGATTGACACGCCGGGGCATGTTGATTTCACGGTCGAGGTTGAGAGATCGCTGCGTGTTCTTGACGGCGCGGTGGGCGTTTTCTGTGCGGTCGGAGGCGTTCAGCCCCAGTCCGAAACCGTGTGGCGCCAGGCCAACAAGTACGGTGTGCCGCGGCTGGCGTTTGTGAACAAGATGGACCGGATGGGTGCGGACTTCGGCAGGGTTGTGACGGCGATGAGGAACAAGCTCGGGTGCAATGCCGTTCCGGTGCATCTGCCTATCGGCGCTGAAGAGAGTTTTGACGGGGTTGTGGACCTGGTTTCGATGAAAGCGCTGCGCTTTGTGGGAGACGATCTCGGGAAGACGGTGCGCGAGGATGCGATACCTTCCGGGATGGCGGGCGTCGCGGAGCAGGCGCGCAACAGGCTTGTCGAGGCCGTTGCCGAGAGGGACGAAACGGTGCTCGATGCGTACCTTGCTGGTGCGGACGTTGCCGCAGACGTCCTGAGAGCCGGGATAAGGCGCGCGACCGTTGCCGGTGCGATTGTTCCGGTGCTGTGCGGGTCGGCGCTGCGCAACAAGGGTGTGCAGGCGATACTCGATGCGGTGGTAGATTATCTTCCGTCTCCGCTGGATGTGCCTGTTCTCAAGGCTCACAAGATCAATTCGGACGAGACGGTTGACCGGGCGGCAGATGATTTCGCCCCGCTTTCGTCGCTTGTGTTCAAGGTTGCAGCGGACTCGTACGTCGGTCGAATGATGTACGTGCGGGTTTACTCGGGAAGACTTCGCCGCGGTCAGAACGTTTACAACGCGCGGACAAAGCGCCGCGAGCGGATTCTCAAGCTTGTGCGTTTGCATGCAGACAGCCGGGAGGAAACAGAGAGTCTTGATTCGGGCGAGATCGGCGGAATAGCCGGACTGAAGGATGCGACGACGGGCGACACGCTCTGTGCCGAGAACGCAGCTGTTGAGCTTGAGAGGATCCGTTTTCCCGAGCCGGTCGTTTTCATGGCGATCGAACCCAGAACGAGGGCGGACAAGGACAGGCTGGAGGAGTCGCTTTCGGCTCTTGTTTCCGAGGATCCGACGTGCGTGCTCAGGACGGACGATGACACTGGCCAGCGTATCATAGGCGGGATGGGTGAGCTTCATCTCGAGATTATTCTCGACAGGCTGCACAGGGAATACGGCGTGCAGGCCAACACCGGCAAGCCGATGGTTGCCTACCACGAGACGCTCAGGCAGGAGGCTCAGGCGGATGGTGTGTTTGACCGTGAGATAGGCGGGCGCCGCCACTTTGCGGCTGTCTCGTTGAGAGTGTCTCCCGGCCAACGGGGGTCAGGAGTTGACGTGAGGATAGAGGCTGGCACATCCGAGATCCCGGCGGAGTACAGGCAGCATGTTGAGCAGGGCGTTCGCGACGGCCTTGCGACGGGAGTGCTGTGCAGGTATCCGATGGCTGATGTCCTGGCGGTCGTTACCGGCGGCCGTTTCGATGTGGAATCAGTGTCGGATGTGGCGTTCAGAACCGCGGCGGTGCTTGCATTTCGCGATGCGGCGCAGCTTGCCGGGCCTGAGTTGCTTGAACCGGTGATGGATCTTGAAATTCTGGTCCCGGACGAGTTTCTCGGTGACGTCCTGACCGACATAAGCGCGCGCCGCGGGCGGGTTCGCGATGTGGCGGCGGAGGAGGGCGGCAAGGCGGTGCGCGCCGAAGCGCCGCTTGCGGAGCTTTTCGGTTACACGACGGCAGTGAGGTCGCTTTCGCGGGGGCGCGCCTCATACACGATGGAACCGTGCGGATTTGAGGTTGTGCCGCAGAGTATAGTGAACCAGATCGTCAACAGGTGATTATCACATGGAAGGTCAGCGAATAAGAATACGACTTCAGGCCTACGACCACAGCGTGCTCGATCAGGCCGTGGCGGACATCATTGATACCGCCAAGGGAACGGGCGCCCAGGTTGTGGGGCCCACGCCACTGCCGACCCGCATGGAGCGGTTTACGGTCAACAGGAGTCCGCACGTGGACAAGAAGTCCATGGACCAGTTCGAGATGCGGACGCACAAGAGGCTGCTGGACATTGTCGGGCCGACGGCAAAGACCGTCGACGAGTTGAAGAAATTGAATCTGCCCGCAGGGGTGGACATCACTATCAAGGTTTGAGTACCGCCATGGATGGACTGATCGGAAGAAAGCAGGGAATGACGCAGGTATACGACGCGGACGGCCGTCTTGTGACGGTGACGGTTCTCGAAGTGGGCCCCTGCGTGGTTGTTCAGCGCAAGACCGTGGAAAACGACGGGTACAGCGCGGTTCAGCTCGGGTTCGGGGAGCAGAAGGAGCACAGGGTAGGCAAGTGCGGGATGGGGCGTTTCAAGAAGGCCGGCACATCCGCATGCAAGGCTCTGAGCGAATTCCCTGTTGCCGAGGGCGATGAGGCCAAGGCCGGTGACAGGGTGAGCGCATCCGTTCTTGACGGTGTGACGCACGTGGATGTTACCGGGATGAGCAAGGGCAAGGGTTTTCAGGGCGTGGTGAGACGCTGGCGCATGGCCGGCGGTCCCAGCACTCACGGGCATACGTCGCACAGGAGGATCGGCGCCATCGGTCAGCGTGCGACCCCGGGCAGGGTTGCCAAGGGGCACAGGATGCCGGGGCACATGGGGCATGTGCGTGTTACGAAGCAGAATTTGAAGGTGGTTGAACTCCGCGGCGAGGAGAACCTCTTGCTGGTGCGGGGCGCGGTGCCCGGCCCCAACGGGGCGCTCGTGATCGTTCGGAAAGCATTGAAGAAGAGGTAGGCGATTGCCGATGAGCAAGCTTGCTGTTTGTGACATGAAAGGGACCGCGGTCGGCGAATTTGAAATTGCCGACGAGCGGCTTGTGCTCCGAAAGGGCGAGCAGGCGGTGAAGGACGTTGTTACGGCCTACCGCAATGCCATTCGGGCAGGCACCGCTTCTACTCTGGGCAAGGGAGATGTCGCCGGCTCAAACAAGAAGCCCTGGCGGCAGAAGGGGACTGGGCAGGCCCGCAGCGGCTACCGGCAGTCTCCCATTTGGCGTGGCGGCGGAGTGGCATTCGGCCCGAAGCCGCGGTCGTACGCGCAGAAGATTAATCGCAAGGTTGCCCGTCTTGCCTTTCAGCGTGCGCTCAGCCAGAAGATAAGCGACGGCCAGGTGCGCGTGCTTGAGTCGCTGGACATTCCGGAGCCCAAGACGAAGGTCGTTACCGGTCTTCTGAAGGCGATGGGAGTTACCGGGAGCGTGCTGGTGGTTGTTGACGCCGTGAGTCCTGAGATTGCGCTCGCATGCAGAAACTTGCCGCGTCTCTCTCTGGCCACGGCTTCCGAGGTGAATGTTTACGAGCTGCTTCAGCATTCGACCGTTGTGGCCACGCGGCAGGCGATGAAGGACCTGGAGGCGAGGTTGGGCGGCGGTGCGGGGAAGGCGGAATGAAAGACGCTGGCGATATCATAAGGGACATACAGGCGACCGAGAAGAGCGCCGGGCTTGGCGAGAAGCAGAGAAAGTACTTCTTCCGAGTGGCGCCGGACGCGAACAAGATAGAGATCAAGCGCGCGGTCGAGGAGTTGTTCAAGGTTTCGGTTGCCGAAGTCAACACGATGAACTACTTCGGCAAGAAGAAGCGGGTGCGCGGTCCGAAGTACGGGCGTAAGCCTGACTGGAAGCGTGCGGTAGTGACTCTCAAGGAAGGCGGAAAGATAGATCTCACGGCGTAGGCCGTGGGTGGGCAGGGGGAGTTGGCAAGACATGGGTATCAAGAGCTATAGACCTACGACGCCGAGCCGGCGGTACATGACCGTCTCGACGTTTGAGGAGATCACCCGCGGGAAGCCTGAGCGGTCACTGCTGAAGCCGATGAAGAAGAAGGCCGGCCGCAACGCTGCGGGGCGTATTACGTGCCGGCACAAAGGCGGCGGGCACAAGAGGCGTTACCGGTTGATAGATTTCCGGCGGGATAAGATCGGGATACCCGCGAAGGTTGCGGCCATAGAATACGACCCCAACCGTTCGGCGAGGATTGCGCTGTTGAACTACGTGGACGGCGAGAAGCGCTACATACTGGCTCCGGCCGGTTTGTCGGTGGGCGACGTCCTTCTGTCCGGCCCGGACGCGGAGCCGACCAGCGGAAATGCTTTGCCGCTGGACCGGATACCTCTGGGGCTGGCTGTCCACAACATCGAGGTGGAGCCTGGCAGGGGCGGGAGACTTGTGCGGGGCGCAGGCGGCAGCGCGCAGTTGATGTCGAGGGAAGGCGGGTTCGCCAACGTGAAGCTGCCTTCGGGCGAGATCAGGATGATTCGAGTGGACTGCATGGCGACCGTCGGTCAGATCGGTAATCCCGAGCACAGTTCAATCAGCGACGGCAAGGCAGGGCGTCGGCGCTGGCGCGGAGTGCGTCCGACGGTGCGCGGTGTTGTAATGAACCCTGTGGATCATCCGATGGGCGGCGGCGAGGGCCGCAGCTCCGGCGGCGGGCATCCGGTTTCCCCGTGGGGCAAGCTTGCGAAGGGCGGCAAGACGAGGCCGCGGCGCAAGCCATCAAACCGGTTCATCGTGAAACGGAGAAAGTAGCATGGCGCGTTCCATAAAGAAGGGCCCGTACGTAGACGAGAAGCTCATGAAGAAGGTTGAGCGGCTCAACAAGCTCCGCGAGAAGCGGCCCATCAAGACATGGGCGAGGCGCTCGATGATAGCGCCTGATTTCGTGGGGCACACGTTTGCCATTCACAACGGCAAGCAGCACGTCTCGATATTTGTTACTGAAAACATGGTCGGGCACCGGCTTGGAGAGTTTGTCCCCACTAGAACCTTCCGTAAGCACGGTGTTCACACGGACAAGACGACCACCCTCAAGTAAGGACGGGCAGGAACCCATGGAAGTGACGGCGACAAGCAGGTTTGTGCGGATGCAGCCGGGCAAGGCGAGGCCGATTGCGCGGAAGCTGCGGGGAATGAGTGTTGGCGAGGCGCTGCGGACTGCGGAGCTCTGCGGTCGAAAGGCCGGCGGGATCATAGGCAAGACGCTGAAGAGTGCGATCGCGAATGCCGAGAACAATGCAAAGCTGGCGGTGGACGAGTTGCGCGTGAAGGAAGCCATCGTTGACGAGGGGCCGCTGTTCAGGCGGTACTGGCCTCGTGCGAGAGGCATGGCGCGGCGAATCCGCCGGAAGACGTGTCACGTCAAGATAGTGCTTACCGACGGGGGCACGGCGGGTTGATCCGCTTTTTCGCAGAGGCGCTGGCCATAACGGCGGCGACCGGGAAGGAGTCATAGCCTTGGGACAGAAAGCAAATCCGATCGGCATGCGGGTCGCCGTGACGAAGAACTGGCGTGCTCGCTGGTTCGGTGACAAGCGGGTTTTCGGGGATCTTTTGAACGAGGATCTCAAGATCCGGGATCTCATGAAGAAGCGTTTGCAGAATGCGGCGGTGGCGGACATGCTGATTGAGCGCTACGCGAACCGGGTGCGCATAACGATCATGACGGCCAGGCCGGGGATCGTCATCGGCCGGAAGGGGCAGGACCTGGAGCGAATCCGGGGTGAGCTTGCGGCGATGACGAAGAAGGAAATCTACATCGAGATCCGCGAGGTGAAGTCTCCGGATACGAACGCGCAGCTGGTTGCCGAGAGCATAGCGCTTCAGATCGAGAGACGTGTTTCGTTCAGGCGTGCAATCAAGCGTGCGGCGAAGCTCGCGATGGACCTGGGTGCCCAGGGCATAAAGGCGCAGGTAAGCGGTCGGCTGGGCGGGGGTGAACTTGCGCGGTTTGAGTCGCACAAGGAAGGGAAGACGCCTCTGCACACGCTTCGCGCGAACATTGACTATGGTTTTGCCGAGGCCGCGACCCAGGCGGGGCGGATCGGTGTGAAGGTATGGATTTGCCACGGGAACGACCCCGCGGCGGACGGAAGGAAGGGCGCAAATGCCATTGATGCCTAAGCGGGTTAAGCACCGCAAGGTGCAACGCGGCAGCCGCTCGGGCATTGCGAGCGGCGGTTTCAAGCTGGCGTTCGGTGATTTCGGGCTGAAGTCGCTTGACCGGGGATGGGTGAAGGCCACGCAGATTGAGGCATGTCGTGTTTCGATCAATCGGCACATGAAGCGACGCGGGAAGATGTGGATACGTGTTTTTCCCGACAAGCCCATCACGAAGAAGCCGATAGAAACCCGTATGGGCAAGGGCAAGGGAAATCCGGAGTTCTGGGTTGCCGTTGTGCGGCCGGGCACGGTGTTGTTCGAGCTGTCCGGTGTTCCGGAGAGCATGGCCAGGGAGGCCTTGCGGCTGGCGGACGCCAAGCTCGGGATACGCACAAGGTACGTTTCCCGGCACGGGCATTGACTCGGAGCCGGTCACGGAGGCGTTGACGATGAAGGCCAGCAGGTACAGAGAGATGAGCGGCGAGGAACTCGCGCAGTCGTTCCGCGAACAGCGCAGGGGTCTTGTCGATATGCGGACGATGAAGGGGAGCGGCGGCGAAGCCGAATCGCCGATAAAGATGAGGGGTCGCCGCAGGGATATCGCGCGCGTGCTTACCGTCATGCGCGAACGGGAGTTGAGCAATGTCTCAGGCAAGCAGCAGTAGCCGGGGAGTCAGACGGCAGCAGAAGGGCACGGTTGTCAGCAAGAGCGGCAACAAGACAATCGTGGTCGAAACGGAACGGCGCTACCGCCACTCCGAGTACGGCAAGGTGCTGCGTCGGAAGCAGCGCTTTCATGCGCATGACGAAGACAATGCGGCGTCGCAGGGCGACAAGGTTGTCATTCGCGAGTGCAGGCCGATGAGCAGGATGAAGCGGTGGGTTCTGGTGTCTGTCACCCAGAAGAGCGCTGCAATCGCAGCCGAGTGAGGTAGTCATGATTCAGGAATACACCGATCTTGTTGTTGCGGACAACACGGGCGCCAAAAGGGCGCGGTGTTTCCGTATTCTCGGCCAAAGGAAGCAGTACGCGCATATTGGTGACATCATACGGGTGTCCGTGCGCGAAGCGCAGCCGAACGGCATGGTGAAGAAGGGGCAGGTTTGCAGAGCGCTGGTGGTGCGGACGACGCAGCCCATACGCAGGCCGGACGGCAGTGTGCTGCGGTTTGACAATAACGCGGTGGTGCTGGTTGACGGCACCGATAACCCTATGGGGTCGCGCGTTTTCGGGCCGGTGGCCCGTGAACTGCGGGACAAGAACTACATGAAGGTGATTTCGCTGGCGCCCGAAGTACTGTAGGCGTGACAGCCGGGCGGGCCGCGACTGGAGAGCAACAGTGAGTTTGCAGAGGATCAGGAAAGGCGACGTGGTTATCGCGGTTTCCGGTGTCGGCGCCGGGAAGACCGGCAAGGTGCTGGAGGTTCTTCCGGGCCGTGGGATGGCGGTTGTGGAGGGTCTGAACATAGTCAAGAAGGCCGTCCGCAAGAGCCAGAAGAACCCGCAAGGCGGATTTCTGGAGCGGGAGGCGCCGGTTCGAATGGCGAAGCTGATGCTTTACTGCCCGCATGACAAGAAGGGTGTGCGGATGGCCAGGGTTCGTGACGGGGATACACTGGTCCGCAAGTGCAAGGTGTGCGGGCACGTGTTTGGAGGCTGAATCAAGACATGGCGACTTTGAAAGAAAAGTACCGTAGCGAAGTGGTCCAGAAGCTTCAGGAGCAACTGGGCATTGCGAACCGCCTGCGCGTCCCGCGTCTGACGAAGGTGGTCGTCAACATGGGGATGGGGATACGTGACAAGGACGTCATCAAGCGCCTGACCGACGAATTGACAACGATCGCCGGGCAGAAGCCGGTGCAGACCAAGGCTCGAAAGAGCATATCGAACTTCAAGCTCCGCGAGGGGATGGTGATTGGCGCGATGGTCACATTGCGCGGAGACAGGATGTACGAGTTCCTTGACAGGCTGATCAATGCCGCGATCCCGCGTATTCGCGACTTCCGGGGGTTGTCCACGCGCGGGTTCGATTCCAGGGGCAACTACACGCTCGGGATCAAGGATCAGACGATTTTCCCTGAGCTGGATCCCGACCAGATCAAGGAAGCGCAGGGGATGGACATCACGATTGTCACGACGGCACGGGACCGGGCAGAGGCGCTTGCGCTGCTTCGCGCCCTAGGGATGCCGTTTGCGGAGAACTAGAGGAGGAACGGCTTTGGCCAAGAAGTGTTTGAGGGTAAAAGCGGAGCGGGGATCGAAGTTCCCGGTACGGAACTATAACCGCTGCCATCGCTGCGGGCGGCGCCGTGCCTACTACCGGAAATTCGGTCTCTGCCGGATATGTCTCAGGGAGCTGGCAGTCAGCGGGCTGATTCCTGGGTTGACTAAGGCCAGTTGGTAGGGGGATCGAAGAGATGAGCATGAATGATCCTGTTGCGGACATGCTGAACCGGGTTCGCAACGCTTTAGCGGCAGGTCAGGAAGTCACCAAGATTCCTTACTCGAAGCTGAAGGGCGAGGTCTGCCGCGTATTGAAGCGCGAGGGGTACATTTCGGACTACACGGTTGACGGCAACGTCAAGAAGACGCTGCGTGTCTACCTGAAGTACGAGGATGACCGCACACCGGTCATCAGGGGTGTGAAACGCGACAGCAAGCCCGGTTTGAGGCGCTATGTTTCGGCCTCGGATATGCCGAGAGTTCTTGGCGGCATGGGCATTGCCGTGCTCACGACGTCACAGGGCGTGATGACCGGCCACGATGCGCGGGAAAAGGGAATTGGCGGAGAAGTAATTTGCCGGGTCTGGTAGCGACGGTCGCTGCCGGGACCGTGAGGGAGAGGCAAGCATGTCGAGAGTAGGTCAGAAGCCGGTGACATTGCCGGCTGGTATCAAGGTTGCGGTGCAGGGCAGGAAAGTGTCGGTGTCCGGCCCAAAGGGCGAACTGGCCTACAATCTGCCAGACGGCATTGACGTGGCCGTCGATGGAAGCGTTGTGTCTTTCCTCCGGGGTGGAGACACCCGCGAGCTGCGCAGTTTGCACGGGCTTGTCAGGAGTCTTGTTGCGAACATGGTTACCGGAGTGCAGCAGGGGTTTGTCAAGGAGCTGGAAATACAGGGCGTTGGTTTCAAGGCGGCCGTGCAGGGGCAGAATCTGGTTCTGTCGCTCGGGTTTGCTTCGCCTGTGGAATACGAGATACCGACAGGCGTGAAGGTGGCCGTTGATGGCGGTGTAGCCATAACGGTGACCGGCGCCGACAGGCAACTGGTCGGTGATGTCGCGGCGAGAATCAGGGGGTATTTCCCTGCGGAGCCGTACAAGGGCAAGGGAATCAGGTACAAGGGTGAACGTGTACGGCGCAAGGTTGGCAAGACTGTTGCCTGACGCCGGCGTCGATTCAGGGCGGACTTCAAGATGAAAGAGCGACAGAACAGAAAAGTCTCGCGCGGGTTCAGGCACGCGAGGGTACGCAGGAAGGTGACCGGTACGCCGGACAGGCCTAGGATGGCGTTGACCGCGTCGAACAGGCACCTCTACGTGCAGTTTGTTGACGACACGAACGGGGTGACTCTTGCTTCGGCTTCCTCGGAGAAAATCGAGGGGGCGAAGAAGAACATAGCCACCGCAAACACTGTGGGCCAGATGGCGGCTACGGCGGCGAAGGAGCAGGGCATCACGAGGGTTGTGATCGACAGAGGCGGGTTCAAGTTCCACGGCCGCATCAAGGCGATCGTAGACGCCGCCATAGCCCAGGGGCTGAAGATCCGGTCGGAGGAGGCATCGTGAATCAGGCAGACACCCCAGTCCAGTCGGATATGGAGGAGAGGGTTGTATTCATCAACCGCACGTCCAAGGTGGTCAAGGGCGGCCGCAGGTTCAGTTTCAGCGCCGTTGTTGTCGTTGGCAACAGGAACGGCAGGGTCGGCTACGGGTTCGGCAAGGCGAATGAGGTAGCCGATGCGATCCGGAAGGCCGGCGACATGGCGCGCCGCGGCATGGTTGAGGTCACGATGCGGGGGCGGACCATACCCCATCCTGTCACGGGCTCGTGTGACGGCGGTCGGGTGCTGTTGATGCCGGCCGTGCCGGGCACCGGAGTCATCGCCGGCGGCGGTGTCCGCCCGGTGCTGGATGTTGCCGGCGTTCGCGACTGCCTTGCGAAGTCCATGAACAGCAAGAACCGGCTGAACGTTGTGAAGGCGACTTTCAACGCGCTGAGCAAGTTGCGTTCGAAGGCCGAGATCACCGCTGCGCGCAAGGCGACGGCGGGTTCCGTCTGAGCGGGGAGAAGAAAATGGATCTGCATTCTCTGAAGAACGCGGCCGGGTCGAGGCATCGCCGGAAACGGGTTGGCCGCGGCATGGGGTCGGGGCACGGCAAGACCGCCGGCAAGGGCCACAAGGGCCAGATGGCCCGCAAGGGGCACAAGGGCAAGCTTGGGTTTGAGGGCGGCCAGATACCTCTTATACGCCGCATTCCGAAGCGCGGATTCAAGAATCCGGTGCGGATCGAGTTTTACCCTGTCAACGTGGGGGCGCTGGAGTGTTTTGAGGACGGTACGGTTGTGACTCCGGCGCTGATGCGTTCCGCGCGGCTTGTGAATGGACGCGGCGGGATCAAGGTTCTGGGAGCCGGCGACCTCGGGCGGAAGCTGACGGTGCATGCCGACTCTTTCAGCCAGCAGGCTCGCGCCAAGATTGAAGCGGCTGGCGGCATCTGCGAGACCGCGAGGAGCTAAGTGCTTTCCGCATTTTCAAACTCGTTCAGGATACCTGAACTGCGTTCGCGTATTCTGTTCACCCTTGGTCTGGTGTTCGTCAGCAGGCTGGTGGCGAGCGTTCCAGCTCCTGGAGTCGACGCCGGCGCCCTGCAGATGGTCATAAGGGACATCGAGAACCAGGTTGGGGGCGGGTTCCTGGGGATGATCGACCTTTTCAGCGGCGGCGCGCTGCGAAACTGCGCGGTCGGCGCGCTGGGGATCATGCCGTACATCAGCGCCTCGATCATTCTCCAGCTCATGACGGCGGTGATTCCCGCGCTGGAGAAGATGGTGCGCGAAGGGGATTCCGGCCGCCAGCGTCTCACGCAGTACACCAGGTACCTGACGCTTGTGATATGCTTGGTGCAGGGCTTTGTGATGGCGTTGAGTCTTGAGAACCCTTCTTCGCTGGGCATAAACCACATTCTGGTTCCGTTCCCGGGTTGGGGGTTCCGTCTGATGACGGTGCTGTCGCTGACTACGGGTACCCTGCTGATGATGTGGCTGGGCGAGCAGATAACGGATAGGGGGATCGGGAACGGGGTGTCGCTTATCATTACCGTGAACATAGTCAGCCGGCTTCCCGACGCAGTCTACGCGGCCGCGAACATGTTCATGGGAACGGCTGGCGGGGGCGCGCGGTTTTCGATCTTCCACCTGATTGGCCTGGTTGCAATGTTCTTCCTCGTCACGGCGGGTACAGTTGCGTTGACGCAGGGGCAGCGTAAGATACCGATACACACCACGAAAAGGGTGGTGGGGGCCAAGGTGTACGGGGGGCAGAACACATACATGCCGCTCCGGATAAACTATTCGGGCGTGATGCCGATCATTTTTGCATCGGTGATGATTTCCTTCCCCGCAGCCATTCTTCGATCGCTGCCGCCTGCCTTCTGCAAGCGTATCGGGGCGGCATTTGCTTCGGACGAGCCCCTGTACATGGTCGGGTACGCAGTGCTGATCCTCTTCTTCTCCTACTTCTGGGTTGCGACGCAGTTCAATCCGCTGCAGATAGCCGACGATCTTAAGAGGAATGGCGGCTACGTTCCGGGCATAAGGCCGGGGCGTCCGACGGCGGAGTTTCTCGACAAGACGATGACAAGGATTACGCTCATCGGCGCGGTGTTTCTGACGGTGATAGCGGTTCTGCCTTCAGTGCTGGCGCGGCAGTTCAGCGTTCCGTGGCTGGTGGCGTCGTTCTTCGGGGGGACGAGTCTTCTGATTGTTGTGGGCGTTGCCTTGGACACGATGCGGCAGGTTGAGTCGTACCTGCTGATGAGGCATTACGACGGTTTCTTGAAGAAGGGCCGGCTGAGAGGGCGGCGGTGACGGCACCCTCCCGCGGAGCCAAGATAAGGCCGAAGACGACTTCCGAGCTGGACCGCATGCGTGTTTCCGGGCGGATTGCCGCCGAGGTGCTGGATGGTGTGGTTGCGGCGATCGCGCCGGGAGTGAGTACTCTCGATCTCGATGCGTTGGCCAGAAGGCTGATGGACGAACGCGGTTCGAAGAGTGCGTTTTTGGGGTACCGCGGGTATCCGGCGGCGATATGTGTTTCGGTGAACGATGAGGTCGTTCACGGGTTGCCTGGGCCCAGAAAGATTGGGATAGGCGACGTTGTAAGTCTTGACGTGGGTGTCGAGTACGACGGTTTCCTGGGGGATACGGCCGCGACGGTGTCGGTCGGGGTTACCGACTCTGGCGTGCTGCGTCTTCTGGAAGTTACTCGGATGGCGCTGAGGGCTGCCGTTGAGCAGGCTGTTGATGGCAGGAGGGTTTCGGACATTTCGAATGCGGTGGAGAAGACGGCCTCCGCAGCGGGTTTCTCGGTGGTCCGCGAATTCGTCGGGCACGGAATCGGGAGCCGACTGCATGAGGAGCCGCAGGTTCCCAATTTCGGGCCTCCGGGGCGTGGCACCGTGTTGAGAGAGGGCATGACGCTGGCCATTGAGCCCATGTTGAACATGGGTGGAGCGGCCGTGAAGGTTGAGTCGGACGGCTGGACTGTGAAGACTGTTGACGGAGGGGTTTCCGCCCACATGGAGCACACGGTTGCGGTCGGGGCAAGGAGAGCGGAAGTGCTTACGGCCAGTGCAGCCGTGTTCTGAAAAAGGTGCGGTTCGTGTTGTTTTTTATGGACGGTAAGCGCGGGGGGCGATATCTTCCCGTGTTTCTTCCGGCCAATGGAGATATAACGTGAAGGTGAGAAGTTCTGTCAGACGAGTATGTGAGCAGTGCAAGGTGGTGCGTCGCAAGCGGATCGTGCGGGTGACATGTACGAATCCGCGTCACAAGCAGCGCCAGGGCTGACTGTCCTGAAGGCGCTTTTCGGGGGAGACTGGAATGCCAAGATTTCTGGGCGTTGACATACCTGGACGTAAGAAGATCGAGTACTCTTTGCAGTACATTCACGGCATTGGTCCGGCCATTGCGAAGGAGATCTGCGCCAAGGCCAAGATTGATCCCGCGAAGAAGGCCGATGATCTCACTTCCGACGAGCTTCGCAGTCTCATTGGCGTTGTGCAGACCGGGTACAGGGTGGAAGGCGACCTGCGCCGGGAAGTGTCGCAGAACATCAGGCGCCTGATCAGCATTGGCAGTTATCGTGGCACACGGCACCGCCGTGGGCTTCCGGTTCGCGGCCAGCGCACCAGCACGAACGCGCGAACGCGCAAGGGGCCGAGGCGCACCGTTGGGGCCATTCGTGACAAGGAAGCGCGTTCGGCGGTGAAGAAGGGAACAACCGGCGCGTGACGCGCTGAATGGTGGTGTGAGGGGTTATGGCTGAAGAAAACGACAACGACAAGAGCGAGCAGGCGGCCGACGGTTCGTCTGAGGCATCCGGGGCTGCATCCGTTTCCGGCGATGCGGATTCGTCGGGCGAAGGGGTTGAAGCCAAGAAGGTGCATAAGGCCCGCGGCGCGAAACTGGTTCCGGCGGGCGTGGCGCACATCAGGGCTTCTTTCAACAATACGATGGTTTCGATAACAGACCGGACAGGCGCTGTCATCGCGTGGAGCTCATCCGGAAGGGCGGGTTTCAAGGGATCGCGGAAGAGCACGGCGTTTGCCGCGACGGTTGTTGCCCAGGAAGCTGCTAGGCAGGCCGTGGGTCGCGGCATGCGTGAAGTCGAGGCGCAGATTCAGGGGGCAGGTGCCGGGCGCGAGTCAGCGATCCGCGCGCTACAGTCATCCGGTCTTGCCGTGACAATGATTCGCGACGTTACACCGATTCCACACAACGGGTGCCGGGCCAGGAAGAGAAGGAGAGTCTAGATGGGCAGGTACACAGGACCGTCCTGCAAGCAGTGCCGCAGGGAAGGGATGAAGCTCTTCCTGAAGGGCCAGCGTTGCACGATGTCGAAATGCGCTATGGAGGTTGGGCGTGCCGCCCCCGGCATGCACGGTCAGCGCCGTGGCCGCAAAATGTCGGACTACGGAAGCCAGCTTCGCGAGAAGCAGAAACTGCGCAGGCAGTACGGGCTTCGCGAGGGCCAGTTCAAGCTGGCGTTCACCCGTGCATCCCGGCGGCATGGCGTAACCGGCGAAATGCTTCTCCAGACCTTGGAAACGAGGCTGGACAACGTGGTATACAGGCTGGGGTTTGCGTCATCCAGGCGCGAGGCCCGGCAGTTTGTTACGCACCGCCACGTGCTTGTCGACGGCCACAAGGCCACGATTGCCTCAATGCCGGTGAAAGTCGGTTCCGTTGTTCAGGTGAAGGACAAGACTTCGAGCCGTGAGAAGGCCCGGATGATGATAGAGGCGAACGCGTCGCGCGAGGTGCCGGCGTGGATGAAGCGCGAAGACAAGGAAATGACCGGGACTCTTCTGCGGATTCCTAGCCGCGAGGAGATTGCGCCGGTCGTGAACGAGCAGCTGATAGTCGAGCTTTACTCCAAATAGGCGCCGGCCTGGAGACACCAGCAGCCGGACTCCGGTCGGGGGAAAGGACGGATAAGATGCCAATCAGGTTGAGCAGGTTCGAGATGCCTAAGCGGGTGGAGAAGGATGATTCCACCAGCACGGCAACATACGGGAAGTTCATCGCCGAGCCGTTCGAGATCGGCTACGGGCGCACGATAGGGAACAGTCTTCGCAGGGTTTTGCTGTCGTCCATTGAGGGCGCGGCCATCACCTCGGTACGCATAGCGGGCGCGGAGCACGAGTTCTGTTCCATGCCCGGCGTTTACGAAGACGTTACCGACATCATACTTGCGTTGAAGAAGGTCAGGTTCAAGACGTTCGTGCGCGACACCAAGACTTTCACGTTGAAAGTGAAGGGCCCGAAAGAGGTGACGGCTGCGGATATCGACACCGGCGGCTTCATGGAAGTGCTAAATCCCGAGCATCACATAGCGACAATCGAAGATGGCGCGACGCTGGAGATGGAGATTGAGGCGAGGGTCGGGCGCGGGTTCTGTCCTGCCGACTGGAACAAGAAGCCGAACCAGGAGATTGGGCACATACCCATTGATTCCATCTTTTCGCCGGTAACCCGGGTCAATTTCGCGACTGAGATGACGCGGGTGGGCCAGCGCACGGACTATGACCGGCTGGTCATGGAAATCTGGACGGATGGTCGCATCACGCCGGACGAAGCGCTGACCATAAGCGCTTCCGTTCTGAGGCATCATCTGGACGTGTTTGTCAGCCATGACAAGGATATCGTTGAGTTCGAGACGGTAGAGAAGCAGATGGACTCGGATCGCGAGGATCTGCGGCGCAAGCTTGCCATGAGCGTGAACGAGATTGAGCTCAGTGTTCGCGCGGCGAATTGTCTCAACAACGCCAACATCACGACTGTCGGGCAGCTGGCGATGAAGCACGAAGCGGACATGCTGAAGTACAGGAACTTCGGCAAGAAGTCATTGAACGAGATCAAGGACAAGCTTGCCGAGCTGGGTCTGTCTCTCGGCATGACTTTCGAGCCGGGAGTAATCGAAGAAAGCGGCAAGGGGAAGGCGGGGAACTGATTCTGCCATGCGACACAAGGTAAAATCCACCAGGCTTGGCCGCACGACGGCGCATCGCAGGGCCACTGCAGCGGCTCTGGTGCGCGGCCTGATAAACGAACAGCGGATAAAGACGACTCTTCAGAAGGCAAGGCTTACCCGGGTGCAGGCCGAGAAGATCGTGACTGTGGCCAGGAAGGGCACGCTTGCCTCCAGAAGGCAGGTAGTCGCGTTTCTTTCAGACGGCCCGCACGTGAAGAAGCTGTTTGAGGAGATAGTTCCGCTCTGCAAAGGCAGGAACGGCGGCTACACCAGAATCATCAAGCTCGGGAGGCGTGTCAGTGACAGCTCCGAGATGGTGTTGCTCGAATGGGTCCGTTCCTCCCCGGCAGATGCAGCAGTCACGGCGGGTGACGGCGCCGAAGCCGGGGCTGAAAAGGCCTGATCGGCTTCCTGTGACGTGATGCCGCGTTCATGCGCGGCAGCGCCTGCCGGAAGGGAGAGCGATGCCCCGCTACAAGTACGCGGCGATGGATTCGAAGGGCGGCGAGACGTCCGGCGAGATAGATGCCGAGAGTCAAGCCAAGGCGGTTGCCGCGATCCGTGCGCGCGGGCTGTTCCCCACGAAGCTGACGCCGACTGCTGCGGGGCCGCGTGCGTCCTCGGGCGCGAAGGGGCTCAAGACAGAGATCCGTCTGCCGCGTTTTCTGCGCGGCCGAGTTCGAACCAAGCAGCTCATGGTCTTGACCCGCCAGCTGGCGACGCTGGTAGACGCGGGACTGCCGTTGCTGCGAGGGCTCAGAATCCTGCTCAGGCAGGAGCGTAATCCGACGCTTCGCGAAGCCTTGAGCCAGATCGGCGAGGCCGTTGAGAGTGGAAGCAATTTTTCCGAGGCCCTTGCCCAGCACCCAAAGATATTCGACAACCTCTTCGTGAACATGGTTCGCGCTGGCGAAGCGGGCGGCGTTCAGGAAGTGGTGCTGCTGCGTCTGGCCGAATTCATGGAGAAGGGCGAGCGGATCAAGAACCGCATACGCAGCGCCATGGTCTATCCCGTGGTGGTGCTTGTCGCGGCGGTCGGCATACTGTCATTCCTGCTGACCTTTGTCATACCGAAGTTTCAGGAGATATTTGAAGATCTGCTCGGGGACCGCGGGCTGCCTGCCATCACGCAATTCGTGATAGATGTCAGCACCATCGTGAAAACGAAGGGGTTGTGGGTGGTTGGCGGAATCGCTTTGATCTGGGCTGGGTTCGTGGCTTTCGGGAGGACCCGCCGCGGAAGGCTGATCGTCGACGGGATGAAGCTCAAGATTCCGCTGTTCGGCGGGCTGATGACTAAGACATCGGTCGCGAGATTTGCCCGGACCCTCGGGACACTGATGAGCTCGGGTGTGCCGGTGCTGCAGGCTTTGAACATTGTCCGGGACACGAGCGGCAATTCTGTTGTTGCCAAGGCGATCCAGGACGTCCATGACAGTGTGAAGGAAGGCGACGCCATGGCCGTGCCGCTCGAGGCGTGCGGTGTGTTTCCGGGCATGGTCGTAAGCATGGTTGATGTCGGTGAAGAGACCGGCGCTTTGCCTGACATGCTTGTGAAGATAGCCGACACTTACGAGGACGAGGTCGACACAGCCGTGGAGGGCCTGACCTCGATCATCGAGCCGGTAATGATCGTGTTTCTTGCCGTCATCATCGGGACGATAGTCATAGCGATGTTCGTGCCGCTGATTTCCATTATCGGCGAGCTGTCCGGCGGCGCGTGATTCGGCCACGCCGCGGTTTCGACAGTCGCATACTCCAGCATGCCTCCATGTGCACGGCGGTGCACTGTCGGCGCTGTCCGACGATCACGGTTGTCTGGGTGAGTGCCTTCAACCAACTTAACCGCAACGTCTTGTGTGTTAGTAGGTCTATGGCGCATGCCGTGCTTGGGCCGGTATGGCGAGGTCCAGGAAGAGATGGTCGAGGAGGCCGATGGGGCCGTCACCTCCGGCGCTGTCGCGACGAACAAGCTCCAGGATCCGTCGGCAACCAATGCTGCTGCCGTGGAATACGATGTTCCCGAGTACGCATATCGTCTGCAGGGCAAGGTGGAGAGGAAAGAGGGGGCGAAGGTTGGCGGTTCCGCGCCGGGCGGCCCGCAGGAAACGGAACGCAGCGGCGGAGTTGATGTCGGCCGCACCAGACAGACCTGTGGGGAGATGCCGCTGCCCCCACCTCCGGTTCCTGGCAGGTGCGCAGGTGTTTGAGATGGTCATTGCCTCGGTTCCGGCTGTTCGATCTCGCGTTGTGGCGGCACCGACGCGTGCGGTGCGACAAGGATTTCCGGTCCGACTGACTCACCATACTTCGATGCCCCCTTTGCTTCGGTAACATCAATTGTGGCGCAATGCGCCTCCGAAAAAGAGTTTTGATTCCCCCTGCCATTCCGTATAGTGTGCCGACACACTGGGAGGTGGTGCATGACGCGTACAGCTCCTTTTCGCGTGTTTCGGACGGTGTTGTTTTCGGCCGTGCTTGTGGTTCCCGTGTCGGTGTTCGGGCAGGTTTCGCGAAGCGGGTCCCGCTATGTGGCAGCCTCGTCAGGTGCTGTCGCGGCCGAAGGCGAGGTCGTCAGGATCCGCAAGTTGCGCGGGTTGAGTGCCCAGGACAAGATCCGCACTCCCAACTATCAGACCGATCTTACGGGCCCGACCAAGCCCGCCAAGGAGTGGGTGAACATATCGGTCAGCTACGACACTTACCCCGAGATAATCGAAGAGCTCACCTTCCGGTTCTATGTCCTTGCGGGTAAGCGGGTCGCTGGTTCCCCGGCGCCGGCTTACACTTTCTACCAGGCCAATGTCACTTATCTCGACATTGAGGCTGGACGCGGACATGAGGGCAGCGTTCTCCTGCGGCCCCCGGCCCTGAAGCTTCACGGTGACCTCATTGCGTTGGCCGTGGAAGTGTATCACAAGGGTGAGGTGGTCGGCCAAGAGAGCGACGGGCCTCGTGACTTTGCGGCTGACTGGTGGAAGAAGGTTGACCAGCCCGGCGTCACGGCCAGAGCCGGGTATCTTCTGCCCCGTTCTCAGACACCGTTTGCCTTCGTCAACCCGGATGACTACGAGTATGCCAGGCCATAGTCGGCGGGGTCCCATTCGGTCCGGAAGCAGTTCGGAATGTTGAGATCCAGACGAATACTTGCTCTTGATATCGGGTCCAGCAAGGTGGTGCTGGCCGAGTTTGCCTTGCTCAAGTCGGGCGAGATTCATCTCACGGACTGTGGGATCGGGAGCCTCGGCTTCGAGCCTGACACGGAAGGCGACGTTTCGGCGTACATCGTTTCGGCCATACGCGACGTGATGCGCGCGCGCGGGATGAGACCGGGGCACCTCATGATGACCGTATCCGGTCATGCGGTCTTTCCACGTTTTGTGAAGCTTCCGCCAGTGGCGCGCGACAAGGTTCAGCAGATAGTCCGCTACGAGGCCGAGCAGAACGTGCCCTTCCCGATAGAGGAAGTCGTCTGGGACCATCAGCTTGTCGGCGACTCGCAGGGCGAGATGAACGTGATTCTTGTGGCGGCGAAGACGGAGAGCATCAAGTCGCTCACGGACTGTGTTCTTGCCGTTGACATGGAGCCGGAGGTCGTTGACGTCGCACCGATGGCGCTCTACAACGCCGTCAGGTACAACTGCCCGGAAATGACCGGCTGCACGATGGTGTTGGATATCGGCGCCAGGACCTCGAATCTCATTTTCATAGAATCTTCCCGCATATTCAGCCGCAGTATTCCAGTGGCGGGCAATACGATTACGCAGGAGATAGCCAAGGAGCTGGATGTTCCTTTCGCGGAAGCGGAGCGGCTGAAGATCGAGCACGCCGTGGTTGGGCTTGGCGGGGTGTACGCCGGCCCGGACAACGACACAGCCGATCTTATCTCGAAGATCACGCGCAACGTCGTGACGCGTCTGCATGCCGAGGTGAACCGTTCGATAAACTTCTATCGGGGGCAGCAGTCAGGGAGTTCTCCCAACAGAGTGCTTCTCACGGGCGGCTCTTCCGTCATACCTCATATGGACACGTTCTTCCGCGAGAAGCTCAAGGTTGACGTGGAGCACTTCAACCCGCTTGCTCGGGTTCCGGTTGGCGGCAGGCTGGTGCAGCAGGAGGTGGCTCGGGACGCTCATTTGCTGGCGCAGGTTGTTGGGCTTGGGCTGCGAAAGGCTCTCAAGTGTCCTGTTGAGATCAACCTTATGCCTCCCGACCTCGTCGCGCGCAAACAGATGAGGAAGAGACAGCCTTTCTTTGTTCTGTCCGCGTTGGGCGCAGCGCTGATTCTGTTGTGCTGGTGGGCGTATACGCGGCAGATGACGGCGGTCTTCAGGACAAGGATCGAGAACATTGAGACGCGCATAAGCGGAATGGCGAGCGTTGCCGGTCAGCTCGGGCGGATCCAGTCTGAGAAGGCCGTTGTTGACAAGCAGATGGGCTTCTTGCTGTGGCTGGTTGAATCACGGGGCAGATGGTTGCAGGTTCTATCGGCGCTGGACGCCTGCCTTCTTGACGGGATGTGGCTTACGTCGGTGAAGCCGGTTGATTCAGGGGACGGGGCTGTCCGGCGGGTCAAGGTGACAGGGGTGGGTTTTGCGGACAAGTTGAAGGCCGCGGAGCGGGCGGACGCCACTGCGGTTGAGGTGCTGGTGGAGCGCCTGAAGAAATCGCCGGAGTTCGGGCCGGGTGTCGAGATAAAGCCGGTGCCGTTGCCGGCCATGGGGGCTTCCTCGCGCGATTTCGAGGTAGTCGTGGATCTGGTTGTGCCGATAGTGGTTCAGTGACGTGAAGACGCGCAAAGCCATAGTCGTGGGGCTGGTATTCGCCGTGGTGGCGGGGATGCTGATAGGCGCAGCGGTTCTCCTTGTTCGCGGCACCGGGGAACTGGCCAGGGCGCAGACCGCGCTGGATTCGAAGCGCCGGGAATATGACAGTTACTACGGCAGAAAGCCTTTCCCTTCGGCTGATAACGTTTCCGTCGAGAAACGGAACCTTGCCGACGAGAAGGGATGGTTGAAGAACATACTGGCGGCTGCGGCGGAGGGAACGCCGGAAGTCCAGGAGAACACGCCGTCCACGTTCGTGCGGCAGTTGGTGGAAATCAAGGCTCAGTTGAAGGATGCGGCGGCCAGGAGTCGCGTGGCTCTGCAGCCGAGTCCGGACGCGTTCTCCTTCTCCTTCCAGAGATACTTCGAGGGAAGCGTGTTGCCGGATAAGGATCACGTTGCCATGATGAGTCAGCAACTGGCCATCGTGGAGGGCTTGTGCCGGCTTCTCTTCAGATGCGGCGTATTGAGCATAGACGCGGTGGCAAGAGACGAGTTCGAATCCGTAAGGGCGACGGTGCAGGGCCCGGGCGAGGACAGGCCGGGAATACGAGCGCTTGCAGGCGCTTCTCAACGTGACGGCGCTCTTGTCAACAGGATGGGGCCGGTAAGCGACCATCAGTTGTATGCAAGAATGTACTTCGGGCTGCGGTTCAAGTCGACCGAGGATACTCTCTGGCGTGTCCTGAACGAGCTTGCCGCGCATGAAGTGTTCTGCGTGGTCAATTCCGTATCCGTCGAAAAAGATGGACAGGATATCCGATCTCCGCGCGGTCTGGCAGGCCTGGCCGCGACGGATGCTGACGTGCCGGCTGCCACTGTCGCGCTGCGCGAGATGTCAAGGCAGGAGAGGCAGGTTACAGGGAAAGAGATCGAGACCCCAGTGGTGGTGACGCTGCACATCAGCGCCTATCTGTTCAAGGTTCCTTGATGCCGGAAAGGGAGCGGGGAAAGTGATTGCCGTTATCAGGAAGAACTACGACAAGGTGATGGCAGCCGTTGTCACGGTAATGCTTCTCGCCTCGCTGGCGTACCTGGCGGCACGGGTTTCGAGCATACGCGAGATGGAGAAGGACTTCGACCAGACGATCAGCATGGTTCGGCCAAAGCATCCTGTAGCCCACTCGCTGGATGCGACGCCGTACGAATCGGCGATGGCGCTTGTCAGGACCCCGTTCGCCATCAACCCGTCTGACTACACGAATTTCTGGATGTTTGTGCCGGCCAGACGCTGCATATGCGTCGTCTGCCGCCGTCCGATACCGATCGAGTCAAAGGAGTGCACGTTCTGCTTGGAGCCGCAGCCAGAGCCGAAGGAGACGATGGAGGACTATGACGGCGACATGGATGGGATGTGGGACGTATGGGAGAGAGAGCACGGGCTCAATCCTTTCGACCCGTCGGATGCGGAAAAGGACAATGACGGGGACAAATTCTCGAATGCAGCGGAATTCAGAGGGAAGACGGATCCGAATGAGGCGTTGAGCTACCCGCCGCTGGAGGCCGAACTGTTTTTCGAGAAGGTAAATGTTGACCCGTTCAGGCTTCTTTTCAAGAGCCGTATCACGCTGCCTGGCGGCGAGTTCAAGTTCGGCATAAATACCCGCGAGAACGCGAAGACTTACTTCGTAAAGATCGGCGACGATGTGGAGGGGTTCAGGGTGCTGTCCCACGAGGAGAGAGTAGAGACCGTCGTCAAGGGCGGCATGCCGAGGCGAGTGGATGTTTCGGTTCTCACCCTCAAGCGAGGCGACAGGGAAATCGCCCTCGTAAAGGACCGTGATTTCTCGTACGTGGAGTATCTTGTCCACTTCGTGTTTGCTCTGGATGATCTCAGATTCCAGAAGAGACCGGAGGACGAGTTCAGTCTCAGATCGCATCGCTACAAGGTCATAGGGGTTGACATTGGCCGTAACCGTGTACTAATTAGTCGCATGGAGGATGGGGAACGGGTTGAGGTGACGCCCGTATCCGAGTGAGGTTGAGCGATCGGCCGGGCCGGGGATGTAGCTCGTGGCTGGTCTCTCTCAGTGTCCTTTTCGTTGCTTGGAACAACCACAAGGAGTGAACTTCCGATGACTCGGATTGGCAAGGGTTGGCTGCTTGCGGCGGCTGTGGCTATTATGCTTTCGGCCGTTGGTGCGTTTCGCGCCCAGGACATTGACGAGAACGCCGCCAAGGTCGCGGAAGAGGTTCTGATAGAAGAGATCGTCAACGGGGATCTCGTGGAGTCTTCTGTCAGAAGAGAGATGGCGTCTCCTTCTCCAGTTGCAGATGCGGATTCTCTGATAGTTGCGGCCACTTCTTCTCCCTCCCCGGCGCCCGCGAAGGCAGAAGATTCCGTCGAGTTTCTCGCTGAGGCGGCGTTGGGTTCCGCGCCTGTCCTACCAATGGAGGATGAGCCTGTTGTGCTGCCGGAGCCGTTGGCCCCGGTCGCTCCAATTCGTTCCGGGGCGGTCGTTGTTGCCTCGCAGATGAGTGAAGAGGAGGCGACCGGTCTGGCAGCGGAGGTGGATGCCGAGGAACTGCTGGCCAAAGTTGACACTCAATCAGTTGTTTCCGCGGGTAGCGGATTGCCGGCGCCGGCGGCAGAGGAGATCGTTCCGGTTCTGGCTCTCGATGATGTCGAGCCGGTTGCTCCGGTTGAGGAAGAGGTCACTGAACTGGTTGTCGACGAGCCCATCGAAGAGCCTTTTGTCTCCATGGTTCCTTCCGAAGAAGTCCAGGAAGCCCTTGTTGAAGAACCGTTGGTTCTGATCGAGCCGGTGGTTGGACCGACAGAGCCGGTTATGACCGCCGTGTCCGCCGGGCAGGGGGAAGGTCGGCCGGTTGTTGAGAAGGTGGATCCAGTTCACGAGGATCTCGATGCTGACCTGCTTGCGATCATGGGGGCTGAAGCAGCCGTAAAGCCCGCGAAGAAAGTCCCGCCCACAGAATCGGCGGCACCGACAGCGGGCGACGGTAACGGCGTTAGAGTTGGGGTCGTTGAAGACCAGGAAGTGCTGCGTCGCCGGGCTTTGGCCGCCCACGCGCGTGAACTCCTGAAGCAGGCCGACGATGACCTGGCCAACGGGCGCTACGAGATCGGGATTGTCCGGTACCGCAACGCCATAAGGGGACTTTCGCTGCCGGCCGACGTGAAGATCAGGAAGCAGGCAGAGCGCGGTCTGGCCGAGTGCTACTACCGTAACTCCCTTTACCTTGAAAAGCAGAACGATCTGAACGCGTCGCTTGTGGCGGCGAAATCGTCCATGGATGCCGGTCATCCGAAGGGCGAGGCGCAGTTCGTGAAGATCAAGAAGCTGATTGATGAACCGCCTCCGCCGAAACTGGCGCCGCCGACCGAACGCTGGAATCAGCAGGAGTACAGGGACAAGCAGGCAAAGATCGCCGACCTCATGAAGCGGGGTCGCGAGTATTCGATGGCCGGTGAATTTGACAATGCCGCCCAGGACTTCAGGGGCGTGCTTGCGCTTGACCCCCAGAACACGGAAGCCATGCGATTGCTCAAGAAGGTCGAGCAGGTAATGTATGACAGGGCTTCGATGGAAGCCGAAGCCACCCGCCAAAGCATGATGCGGGAAGTGCGCGAGGGGTGGAACCCGCGTGACTACAAGTACGCCCAGGAGTCGGCTGCGGTCATGAAGCCTGGCGATGTGACAAGGCAGCCGCGCGGCGAGACTGTCCGTACGAGGATAATGAAGAAACTGGAGCAGATCACCATCCCAGAGATCGATTTCAGGCTGGCGAACATCAACGACGTTCTGGAAGTCCTCCAGGATTCGAGCCGGGAGTTTGACAAGAGTGAGACCGATGAGGGCAAGAAGGGCGTCAATATCATCCTGAATCTCAGGTCGGGCGCCACAGGAGGGGCAGCAGCTCCATCGCTGGCGCCGATCGGTGACCTGTTTTCTACGACGGCCCCCGCTTCAACCGCGAGAGGCTCGGCGGTCCCGGGCAGCGAGGCGGTTCCGCTCATTACCTTCAATGCGCGTTACATCTCTCTGCTCGAGGCGCTCAAGATAGTCACGAACGTCGCGAACCTGAAATGGCGCATTGAGGGCAGCGTGGTTATGATCGTTCCCCTGAACGCCCCTGACGGCGAGGTCATCGTTCGCATGTACGATGTTCTCCCGTCCGTTGAGGAGAAGATTCCCCAGATGCGTGCCGCGCTTGGCGGCGGAGCCGGCGGCAGCGGGTTCCGTTCGATGGAAGCCGCGGGGATGAACATCGAAGGTGCCGACTGGAAAGAGTTCTTCCAGGAGATGGGTGTTAAGTGGCCGGACGGATCCTCAATCAAGTACGTTCGGGCGATAGGCAAGGTGGTTGTCGCTAATACAGAAGATAACCTTATGCGGTTCGAGCAGGTTCTGTCGGTGCTCAACGTTGTGCCCAACCAGATTGAGATTGAGGCGCGTTTCGTGGAGGTCAGCCGTGCCGACGTGTCCGCGCTCGGGTTCGAATGGCTGCTGACTGACAACTGGGAGATGGCGAGCCATCCTGATGATGCGGCGCTCCCGCCGGCCTCCCGTCGCCGCCTGGTGATGAACGAATCGAACATGACGAAGGGCAACCGTTTTCTCAGCAAGGAGAGCGTCGCCACCGCCGTGGCGGATGACATAATGACCATATCGTCCGTACTGACCAACCCGGAACTGTCTTTCGTGCTTCATGCCTTGGAACAGCGCGGGTTTGCCGACCTTCTGTCGGCGCCGAAGGTGACTACTCAGGCTGGTCAGGAGGCAACGATCAAGGTAGTGACGGAGTACATCTATCCGACGGATTTTGAGGTGACTCCGGTTACCGGCACGGCGACGGCCACAGGCGCAACCACGATACGCGGTGGCGTTGTGGAGCCTTCGGGGTTTGAGACTCGCGAGGTCGGCGTCATACTGACTGTGCTCCCGGACGTAAGCCCGGAGGGGCGTATGATCAATCTGACGATGACGCCTGAGGTCGTAAGTGAGCCGGAGTGGAAAGACTATGGATCCATATTCACGGACGATCAGGGCAACGAGACAAGGTTGAGGATGGAGCAGCCTTTCTTTTATACGCGGTCAATCGCGACGTCCATATCCATATACAACGGAGCGACCGTTGTGATGGGTGGTATGATGAATGAGGTGCGGCGCGATACCGATGACAAAGTGCCGTTCCTCGGCGATATCCCGATAGTCGGGAAGCTGTTCCGCAGTAAGAGCGAGCGGAGCGACAAGCGCAATCTTCTGATCTTCGTGACGGCCAAACTAGTCACTCCCGACGGTCGGCCGGTCGAGAAGAGCGGGGAAAGCCTTGCCGGGCGGATAGCCGAAGCCGGTCTGGTGCCGGATCTCGGCAAGTCGTCGGAAACGTCCGCTGCGCCGGGCATGGGCGGCCTGACGTTCCCGTGAGGAAATCCTGACCGGAACCACCACATCTTCCCGGATGCAGAGACTGCTTCTCGTTGACGGTCACAATGTACTCTACAGGGCTTTCTTCGCCTTCCCGCCTCTCACCACGCGTGCTGGCGTGCACACAAACGCCGTCTTCGGCTTCGTGAAGATGCTGCGCCAGCTGCTGGACGTGAGGGGCCCGACACATCTCCTTGTTGTGCTGGACGGCGGGGTGCCCGCGGAACGGTCGGGCATGATCGCCGGGTACAAGGCGAATCGGAAGCCGATGCCAGATGACCTCAGGCCGCAGGTCGGGCTTCTGGAGAAGTATATGGAGGCTTCGGGAACCGCCTGGCTCCGTGTGCCTGGCGAGGAAGCAGACGACGTGATGGCGTCAGCGGCGGTTCAATGGCATGGAATGTTCCAGGACATCATCCTGGCGTCGTCGGACAAGGATCTTCTCCAGGTTGTTTGTGACGGGATTTCTGTGGTCCCCGTGACCGGGAAGGCGAACGTGAGCACGGGGCCTTGCGAGGTGAGGGAGAAGACGGGAGTGGTGCCAGGTCAGATTGTTGACTGGCTCGCGATGGCGGGCGACGCAGCGGATAACGTTCGCGGCATAGACGGAGTCGGGCCGAAGAAGGCGGCGAAGCTGCTGAGCGAATTCGGCACCGTGGACGGGGTCTATGGCCATATCGAGGAGTTGAAGCCTGGGGTTACAAGAGATGCGATAGTCGCGGCGCGCGACAGAGTCTATGCAAACAGGGAAGCCATGCGATTGAGAACGGGCATTTGCCTTGGCCTGGATCCGGCGGACGCTGAAATCAAGCCGCCGGACAGGCGCAGGCTTGTGCCGCTTCTCGAAGAGCTGGAATTCAATTCGATGGCGGCGGAACTGCGTCAATGCGGGCTCTTCCCGGGCTTTGGCTGATGCGGCGACGCTTCTCCGGTAAGATGCAGGAAGGCGAAAAAAGTGTATTGACGCTTCGCGGGAGGGTGGAATACCATCCGCTGGCACTGTTTTGAGGGTTCCTGATAAGGGCCGGAGTCACCTCCCAACGCGGATTCACGAATTTCTTGTTCTGCGGTGACTGATTCCATCGCCTGATCCACATGCTCCGATTAGCCGTCACTGGAGGGATTGCCTGCGGGAAGAGTCTTGCGGGTTCGATCCTGAATGAGCTGGGGATGCGTGTAGCCGAAGCCGACGACATGGCGCATGACCTGTTGCGGCGAGGCACTGAGACGCACCGGCTGGTTGTGGAATCGTTTGGTCGGAGCGTGCTGTGGGCTGACGGCGAGGTCGACAGGGCGGCTCTGGGTCGCATGGTCTTTGCCGACCGCAGGCGGCTTTTCAGGCTGAACGCCATTGTGCATCCCGAAGTAAAGCGGGTCTGGCGCGAATGGCTCTGCAGCGAGGAACAATCCGGCACCGGCGAGGCTGTCGTGGTCGTTCCGTTGCTCTACGAGGTAGGGGAGGGATCCGGTTGGGACGCGGTGATAGCCGTCACGAGTTCCCGGTCGGTACAGATTGAGAGGATGCTCGGCAGGGGCCTGACTGCGGTCGAAGCGGAAGCGCGTCTGGGTGCCCAGATGGCGAATCCGGAGAAAGAAGCCCTGGCTGACTACGTGATAAGAAACGACGGTTCCATGGGTCTGCTTGAGCGGCAGGCTCGCATGGTGGTGGATAGTATTCGGAGAAGAAAGTGAACATGCCGGACAGAAATCATGGCGGACAGCGGCGGCCGCACCGGGGGCGCCCCGGCAGGCCGAGACCACACGGTAACCACATGCGCGAGCAGCGCCAATGGGAGAATCCCATGGATGACAGCAGACCCAGAGACGAAGAAGTATTGCCGCCCCGCGCTGACCAGCCTGAGGGAGATCAGCCTGTGCCGCAGGATGAAACGCGGAAGGGCGGTCCGGCGCTCAGTCTGTACGACCTTCAGGAAAAGACAGTTCCGGAACTGAATGAAATCGCGGACAGTTTTGGGCTCAAGGATCTCGGAGCGCTTCGTAAGCACGAGCTGATCTTCGAGATACTCAAGGCCAGCGCCCGCGTTACCGGCGCGATGGTCAGCAAGGGTATCCTCGAGATACTGCCTGACGGGTTTGGTTTTCTAAGGTCCGCCTACAACAACTACCTGCCGTGTCCGGAGGATATCTACGTCTCTCCTTCCCAGATCCGCCGTTTTGCGCTTCGAACCGGCGACCTGGTTGAAGGCGAGATACGCGAGCCGCGCGAGAAGGAGCGGTTTTTCGCCCTGCTGCGCGTGGACAAGGTGAACGGTGAGAATCCCGACCGGTCGAGGCACAAGGTGCCGTTCGAGAACCTGACCCCATTGTTCCCGAACCGCAGAATAGGGCTTGAGAGGGAACCTGACGAGATATCCATGCGCGTTATGGACATCTTCACGCCGATCGGGTTTGGACAGCGCGGCCTGATTGTTGCCGCCCCGCGCACAGGAAAGACCGTCCTGCTGCAGAAGATAGCGAACAGCATATCGGCGAACCATCCGGAAGCGCACCTGATAATCCTGCTGATAGATGAGCGCCCGGAGGAAGTGACCGACATGATGCGCAGCACGAAGGCGCAGGTGTTGAGTTCGACGTTCGACGAAGCCCCGGAGCGTCACGTCCAGGTTGCGGAACTGGTGATCGAGATGTCCAAACGCATGGTTGAGTGCGGAAAGGACGTTGTCATACTGCTGGACAGCATCACTCGCCTGGCCAGGGCGTACAACACTCTTCAGCCGCACAGCGGCAAGATCCTTTCCGGTGGTGTCGATGCCAACGCGCTTCACAAGCCGAAACGTTTCTTCGGTGCCGCACGGAACATCGAGAACGGCGGCAGCCTGACGATAATAGCCACGGCTCTCGTCGAGACTGGAAGCAGGATGGACGACGTGATCTTTGAAGAGTTCAAGGGCACCGGCAACATGGAACTGTGTCTTGATCGGACTCTTGTGGACAAGCGGGTGTTCCCGGCGATAAACATAGAGAAGAGCGGGACACGCAAGGAAGAGCTTCTGCTGCACCCGGATGAGCTGGGGCGTGTGTGGGTTCTGAGGCGCGCGGTTAACGGCGTACCCGTGGTTGAATCCATGGAGATGATAGTTAACAGGCTCAAGAAGACAAAGAGCAACGCGGAGTTCCTGTTGTCGATGAAGGAATAGGTCCCGGTCTGTCTGCGGCGGGGCGAAAAGCGGGAAGGACGAGATGAAGGTAACTGTCGAAGATGCCGGCGGGTGCCGCCGGCTTATGCGGGTTGAGGTCGGGGCGGACGATGTTCTGCCGAGCTACTCCGAGGTCGTGGGTCTCTACGCCAGGAGTGCCACAGTGCCCGGGTTCCGGCGCGGAAGGGCTCCGGCCGGGATCGTCGAGAAGCGATACGCGAAAGACATCGCGGAGGATGCAAAGGACCGGCTGCTTCCGAAGGCCTACAGGGATGCTGTGAAGAAGGAAGGGCTCCGCGCCGCGTCCGTCGTGGATGTGCAGGATGTTGTGTTCGCCAGAGACAAGGGCTTGTCGTTCAGCGTGACCCTGGACCTCCAGCCGGAGATCAAGCTGCCTAAGTACAAGAAGATAACTGTTACTGATCAAGGCAAGCCGGTAACTGACGCCGACGTGGAAGAGGCGCTGAACTCGCTTCGTGAACGGGCTGCGCGGTTCGGGGAAGTCACCGGGCGCGGGGTCAGGAAGGGAGATCTCGCACAGATCGACTACAGCGGGGTGTGCGACGGCGAACCGGTGGAGAAGGCGGCTTCCGACTGCTCCGGGCTGGGGCGTGCGACGGACTTCTGGGCGCTCGTCGGAGAGCCCGAGTTCATACCGGGCATCCCTGCCGGCATGGAAGGGATGCAGGTCGGCGAAACCCGCAAGATAGAGGTCACTTTCCCCGGCGATCACCACGTGGAGGCCATGCGCGGCAAGACGGCCGTTTACGAGGTGACGGTCAAGGCAGTCAGGGAACGTATACTTCCAGAGCTCAACGAGGAGTTTCTGAAGCTTGCCGGAGCCGAATCCGTTGAGAAGCTGCGAGAGACGATCAGGAAGGACCTGGAAGAGCGTGCCGTGCAGGACGAGCTTGCCAGGCGTCGCGATGAAGTCGCCAAGTTTCTGTTGGACGGCGTGACCTGCGATCTGCCCGAATCCGTTGTTGCGCGCGAAGCGCACGCGACTGCCCGGATGCTCGTCAGAAGGTTTGCATATCAGGGGGCCACACGGGAGCAGATCGAACAGCGCAGCGACGAGATAATGGGTGTTGCGCACAGGACTTCCAGCGACAGGGTCAAGCTCGGATACATACTCTCCCGCATCGCGGACGAGGAGAAGATTGAGGCAAGCGACGCCGAACTGGATGAGCGGATAGCGAGGATGGCCTCGTCGCGCCGCGAGACGCCGGAGAAGGTTCGCGAAGATTTGGAAGAAGACGGTGCGATAGAACAGGTCCGGGAGGACATCAGGGCTGACAAGGCTCTGGAAATGCTGATGAGCATTGCGAAGACGAAGTGACGGGAGGCAGGGATGAGAGCATTCGACCAGACACTTGTGCCCATGGTTGTGGAGCAGACCGGCAGGGGCGAGCGCGCCTATGACATATTCTCCCGTCTGCTCAAAGAGAGGATCATCTTCGTCGGGACGGCGATAGACGACGATATCAGCAACCTGATAATTGCCCAGTTGCTCTTTCTCCAGTCGGAAGACGCGGAGAAGGACGTGAGCATGTACATCAACTCGCCGGGCGGCTCCGTGACCGCCGGGTTGGCCATATACGACACCATGCAGTTCCTGAAATGCGATGTCGCAACCTACTGCGTGGGCCAGGCATCGAGCATGGGCGCGGTACTGCTTGCGGCGGGAGCTGCAGGGAAGCGTTTTGCGCTTCCGAACGCCAGGATCATGATTCATCAGCCGTGGGGCGGCGTGCAGGGCCAGGCTTCAGACATAAGCATTCAGGCGAAGGAAATCCTGCGTATGCGTGACAGGATTAACGGAATACTCGCCAGCCACACCGGCAAGGAGGTTGATGCCCTTGCCAAGGACACTGACCGCGATTTCTTCATGTCGGCAGACGAGGCAAAAGGCTATGGCTTGATTGACGAAGTCATGAAGGTGCGCAAAAAGGCGGACGGCAAGTGAGCGGATCGCGCAAACCATCCTGTTCGTTCTGCGGCCGCAATGCAACGGCAAGCCGCAGGCTGGTAACAGGGCCGAACGGCATACACATCTGCGGCGAGTGCGTCACCGTGTGTGACAGGATGCTGAGCGAAGACGCGCCCGGCAAGGATGAGTCGGTCGTGAACCCCGTGGAGAATCTCAAGGTTCCAGCTCCGCGCGACATCTACTCGTTTCTTGACGGGTACGTGATCGGGCAGGACCACGCGAAGAGAGTGCTTTCGGTTGCGGTTCACAACCACTACAAGCGGTTGAAGCAGGAGAGCCACTTTGCTCCTGACCACCCTCTCGCCGAAGTTGAGATCGAGAAGAGCAACATCCTCCTGATAGGCCCGACAGGGTCCGGCAAGACGCTGCTCGCGAAGACCCTTGCTCGGTTTCTGGATGTCCCGTTTGCCATGGCTGATGCGACGACTCTGACCGAGGCCGGATATGTCGGCGAGGACGTGGAGAACATACTGCTGACATTGATCCAGAATGCCGACTGGGATGTGCAGAAGGCATCCATGGGTATCATCTACGTTGACGAGATAGACAAGATCGGACGCAAGACCGAGAACGTATCAATAACGAGGGACGTGTCGGGCGAAGGGGTTCAGCAGGCGTTGCTGAAGATACTTGAAGGGACAGTGGCGAATGTGCCTCCTCAAGGCGGGCGCAAACATCCTCAGCAGGAGTACATAAAGATACAGACACAGAACATCCTGTTCATCTGCGGGGGCGCGTTTGTGGGCCTGGACCAGATTGTCCGTCGTCGGCACAGCAAATCCATGCTGGGGTTCCTGGACCAGGAAAAGGCCGCCATCGGGGCAGACGGTCTTGATGTCGAAACTGGCGACCTTATCGCTTACGGGATGATCCCGGAGTTCGTGGGGAGGCTTCCGGTTGTAGCCGAGCTCTCGGCGCTTTCGGAAGACGATCTTGTCCGCATCCTGGTGGAGCCCAGGAACAGCATGGTTTCCCAGTACCGGAAACTTCTGGCCATGGAAGGCATAGACCTGAAGTTCCGCGAGGACGCGTTGCGTGCGTTGGCTTGTCAGGCCATCAAGCGCGGCACCGGAGCGCGCGGGCTCCGGTCGATAGTTGAGCGCATGATGTTGGATATCATGTTTGACGCGCCGGGCGGCAAGCTTGCCGAGCTGGTGGTTACACGCTCAATGGTGGAAAAAAGCTCTGCGGCGGCTCGAAGCACCAGCAGGCGGCCGGCGCGGCGCAAGAGCGCCTGACCGGACCGGAGAGACGGCGGGTCACGCCGGCAGGGAGTTTCCCTTGCCCGGCTTGACCACGACGGGAAGGTGACGAGCAGCCTCTTCCTTGGGAAGCAGGCAGAACGTGAATACTATCACGCGGTCACCGACCTTGCCTTTGTGCGCTGTGGCGCCGTTGAGGCAGATTGTCCCGCTCCCGGCGGGAGCAGAGATGGCATAGGTCTCGAACCTCTCGCCGTTCTCCAGGTTGGCCACGAGAATCTTCTCGTGAGGCAGTATCCCGGCCTTGTCCATCAGCGCCTTGTCTATTGTGAGGCTTCCTTCGTACTCCAGCTCGGCCTCGGTGACAACGGCCTGATGAATCTTGGATTTGAGCATTATGACCTGCATGACATCCTGCCTTTGCGGTCCACCCGCGTGTTGGGCTGTACATGGTATAGGTCGGGATCGGGTGCTGCAAGCGGAGAAAACCCGTCCATGCTGCGTGCGGGCTGAAGCACGACCGTTTCGCCCCTACTCCGCCGTTGCCCTGAATGGCGGGCGTGACTATCGTTGACGCCATGAGAGTGATGCTGATCACGCCCCCCATGGTCCAGTTCAACGCCCCGTATGCCGCTGTGCCAATGCTTGCCGGGCACCTTCGTGCCGCCGGCGTTGAGGTCTCGCAGGTGGACATGTCTCTTCAGCTTGCGCTGCGTCTATTCAGCCGTGGCGGGCTTGAGGCGCTGCGCCTTGAGGTGGAGAAGAAGCTCATACGTTCACGCAAGGGTGCGTCGCGGCACTTTGTCGACAATGCCGACCGGTATATCGAGACGGTGGATGAAGTCATCAGCTTCATGCAGGGCAGGACGCGTTCCCGTGCAGTGCGCCTGATCCGGGACGGGAGACTACCGCGCGGGCCGCGGTTCCGGGTGCTGGATGGGATGAAGAGAGCCGGCATTGATCCGGCGAAGGAAGACCCGGACGGCTATCCGCTCTTCCTCGCAAGCCTCTATCTGGATGACCTCGCGGACGCAGTGCGGGAGGGAGCTGATCGGAGGTTCGAGCTCTCCCGGTATGCGGAACGGCTGGCCCTGAGCGCGCGAGATTTCTCCGGGCTACAGGCAGCACTCGGAGGCCGGCCGACACTCGTGGAGCGAATGCTGGATGAGATTGTCGAAAGCGCCCTTGGCCGGGATGAGCCGGAGCTGATAGGCATTACCATTCCTTTCCCTGGGAACCTTCTCGGGGCATTGAGAATAGCGCGTTGCGCGAAGCGGCTGCGGCCAGACACAAGGATCGCTGTCGGCGGAGGCTACGTGAACACTGAACTGCGGGGCATGGCCGAAGCGAGGGTGTTCGACTTCTTCGATTTCGTGTCTTACGACGACGGGGAAGAGCCGATCACGCGGATTTGCGACCTGGTGGCCGGCAAGGGCTCTCTTGAGTCGCTCGTGAGAACGCGAATCCGAAAGGGCGGCAGCGTCTCGTTCATCGATGCCGTGTCCAGGCCCCTGCGACATCGCGACCGGGCCGCGCCGAGCTATGGGGGAGTCAGGCTCGGAGACTATATCCGGGTAGCCGAGACGGCGAATCCCATGGCGAGGCTGTGGTCGGGCGAGAAGTGGGCGAAGCTGCAGCTTGCGCACGGCTGTTACTGGAGGAAGTGCGCGTTCTGCGACACCCGTCTGGATTACATCTCGCGTTTTGATCCCGCCGACGCAAGTACGGTCGTGCGGTGGATTGACGATGTTAGGCATGCCACGGGCCTGACGCGTTTCCACTTCGTTGACGAGGCCGCGCCGCCGGCGCTGCTCAGGACCGTAGCGAAGGGATTGCTGGACGCCCGCCGAGAAATTGCCTGGTGGACGAACATCCGCTTCGACACCGCATTCACCCCTGAACTATGCAGGCTGATGGCGCGGTCCGGGTGTGTTGCCGTGACTGGCGGGCTCGAGTGCGCGGAAGCCTCGATGCTTCAGAAGATGCACAAGGGGATAACGCTTCCGGGCGCGGCCCGCGTCTGCGCGGCGATGTCGGAGGCCGGCGTCATGGTGCATGCCTACCTGATTTACGGGTTTCCGGGGCAGGATCTACGTCAGGTTGTGGACGGGCTTGAGTATGTGCGGCAGCTTTTCGAGCAGGGGTATCTGCACTCTGCGTACTGGCACCGCTTTGCGTTGACGGTTCACAGTCCGATGGGGATGGCGCCAGAGGCGTTCGGCGTCCGACTGCTTCCGCAAGCAGATGCGGTGTTCGCGGAGAACGAGTTGCCTTTCACCACGCGTGGTCGGGGCGACCTCGATGCAATCGGCATATGTCTGCGCAAGGCTGTCTACAACTACATGCACGGTCTCGGGATATCCGAAGATGTGCGAACATGGTTCAGCGGAATGCGAGTCCCGAGACCATCTCTCCGCGCGGACGCGGTTTGCCGCGATGCATGCGCCTGACACACGGCGCGGGTGCAATGCGGCGGGGGCTGTTCCGATGCGGGCCGGCATGGAATGATGCGCCAGCCTGAGGCGGCGCAGGGCCGACAAGAAGGCGGGTTCTCTACCGCGGTCGGGCTGGCCCCACTTCCTTGTGCAGCCAGTCAAGCGCCGCAGGTCGGTTGCTCAGCGCACCTTCCAGCTGCAGTTCGTAGGCGCGGGAAAGCAGGGCGCCCACGTCAGGCCCTTCCTTTCCGCCTGCGGCAAGAACATCCTTGCCGGTCAGAAACGGTGGAGGAAGGGCCGGTTCGGTCTTCAGCCTCTCGACGAAATCCAGCAGGAACCTGTGGTTTTCGAGATGGCCGTGACTTGCCATGCAGTCCAGCCTGTGAAGCTCCAGTTCCGCCGCGAAAGTCGGCGTGCCGACCAGCCTTCTAAGGGTTGCCTGGCGCATATGCCGCACGTCGGCGAAGCGCATGTGTCCGGCCACCATACCGACCACTTCGTCGATGAAAGAGCGCGGGAGACGTAGTTGTTCGAGACGGTTTCTTGCGATCTCCGCGCCGGCTTCCGCGTGACGGTGGAACCGCAGGCGGTCGTCGCCCTGGAACGCGACGGCGGGCTTGCCCACGTCGTGCAGGAGCGCCGCGAATCCAAGCCTGGGATCTGAGCCGCGGGGAAGCATGTCCAGCATTCGCAGGGTGTGTTCCAGAACATCGCCCTCGGGGTGGAATTCTGGAGGTTGTTCCTGGTTTCTCAGGCACGCCACTTCGGGAAGAACAGCCGCAAGCAATCCTGAGGAATCGAGAAGCCTGAAAGCCGCGCCGGCCGGACCGGATTCGAGGAGCATCCGGACAAGCTCATCTCTCACCCGTTCCGGCGCCGTTGTGGAAATGCGTGAGGCATTGGCGCGGAGTGAGGCAAACGTGCCGTCCTCGATGGCGAAGCCCAGCACCGCGGCGAAGCGGACGGCTCTCAGCATCCGCAGGTAGTCCTCGGTGAACCGGGCGTCGGGGTTGCCGATGCAGCGGATCAGGCGCCTGTCCAGATCGGCACGGCCTGACACGAAATCATGTACTTCACCGGTCACTGGGTCGTAGAACATTGCGTTGACGGTGAAGTCGCGCCGGAGCGCGTCGGCAGGCGCATCCGCATAGGTGATCGCATCCGGCCGTCGGCCGTCGCTGTAGGATGAGTCGCGGCGGAATGTGGCGACCTCAAAGGGGTAGGGTCCACGCTTCACGATGAGCACAGCGAAGCGCGCCCCCACGAGAGACGCTTCCGGGTAGAGCGAAAGGAGCTGCTCTGGCCTGGCGTCGGTGGCGACGTCGAAATCCTTTGGTTCCCGTCCAAGCAACATGTCGCGCACGCAGCCGCCTGCGAAGTAGGCCGTATGGCCGGCGGCCTGAAGCTCGCGCACGATACCGACCGCTGCGTCGCGCATGGAGTCCGATGTTTTGCCGGTGGTCGTCACGTTGTTTCCGCGGCGACCAGCCCGCGCCAGAAGGCGGAGAGAAGCTGGCGCATTGCGGGCCGGGCATCGGCCGCGCGTTGCAGGACTTCCTTGTGATCGATGGCGCCGGAGGCGCAAGCGGCGGCGTTTGTGATGCAGGAGACCGCCGCCACGCGGATGCCTGCCGCATGCGCCAGCGTTGCTTCCGGCGCCGTGGACATGCCGACGACGTCGGCTCCCATGGCCCGGAACGCATTCACCTCGGCCGGGGTTTCGAACACGGGGCCGGGAACCGCCATGTAGATGCCGTCGGCCAGAGGGATGTTTTCGGCATCCGCGGCAGTGTGCAACAGATGCAGGAGTTCAGCGTCGTACACCTTCGACATGTCCGGAAACCGCGCACCCCATCTGGGGTCGTGGGGCCCGGCAAGCAGGGGCGGCTGGATCAGGTTGATGTGGTCAGTTACGGCCATGAGACACCCGGGCTGCAGGTCGGCGCGTATGCCGCCCGAAGCGTTGGTTATCAGCAGCGACCGGACCCCGAGTTCAGCACATACTGCCACAGGAAAAGCTACGGCGTCCTGTGGCACGCCTTCGTACAGGTGCCGTCTGCCGACGAAGAGAAGGATATGCGATCCATCCAGGAGGCCGACTGTTATCCGCCCGGCATGTCCGTCAACAGACGGCGATCCCATCTCAGAAATATCCGAGTATTCGATGGAGAATTGGGGCACTGCATCCGACGCCGCAGCGCCCCATCCGCTTCCCAGGATTGCCGCCGACCGGCATCCGAATTTCTCCACTTGAGCCGCAATCCGCGCGGCGGAAGCGAAGACAGCATTACTGTTCATATAGGCACCTCCGCCTGAAGCCTGCCACATGACCGCCCTTACGCCGGCAACTCCTGCCCATCCTGTGAGAGTATAGGCGTGGCGCGGGGGATTGCGACAGGATATGAGCACCCGTGCCCATTCCGGCTGTGGAGGGGCGACGGTCCCGGCCGGTGAAACGGGCGGAAGAAACGCACTTGCGAATGGTCTGTACGGCGGTAGTATCGGGCATATGGGAAAGGAAGTAACAAGGCGCGACTTCGTGGCCATCGCCGGCGCGGCCGCTGCAGGGGTTGCCGCCGGGTGCGCTACGAATCCGACTACCGGGCGCACTCAGTTCATGCTTGTTTCCGAAGCTCAGGAAGTGGACCTCGATCGCAAGGCCGCGCCGCACCAGTTTTCTGCCGACTACGGCCCGGTGCAGGACCCCGGGCTGAATTCGTACGTAGGTGAAGTGGGCATGAAGCTTGCGGCCGTGACTCACCGCCCGGCGATGCCGTACTCGTTCCGGGTTCTGAACTCGGTCGTTGTGAACGGCTACACGTTTCCGGCGGGCAGTGTCGGACTGAACCGCGGGCTGATGGTCGCGATGGGCAGCGAGGCGGAGCTAGCTGCGGTGCTTGGGCACGAGCTGGGGCATGTCAACGCCAGACATGCGGCCGAGCGGATGTCCAAGAACATGGTGGCCATGGCGATGGTGACGGGCATTGCGCTCTATGTTCAAAAAGAGAACAGTGAGTATGCGGCGTTGGCGGCAGGACTGGGCGGTCTCGGTGCGAACGCGCTGCTTTGCCGGTACAGTCGGGACGACGAGCGTGAGGCCGATGCTCTTGGCATGGAGTACATGAGCAGGGCCGGGTACGGGCCGGAAGGCATGGTCTCGCTGATGGACGTGTTCAGGAACCTTCACAGGTCGAAGCCGAGCGCGGTAGACCTCCTCTTCTCGACCCATCCGATGAGCGATGAGCGCTACGAGACTGCCTGTCGGCTTGCCGCGGGCGAGTATGCCGCCGCAAGGGGGCGGGCGGACAGCAGGGATCGGTATCTTGACAGAATCGGCGGCCTGTTGAGGATACGCGGCGCGATAGAAGAGATGCAGAACGCCCAGGCCTTGTTGATGAAGAAGAAGCCGGCTGAAGCAGAAGCACGTCTCAAGAGCGCCTTGCGCCAGGCGCCCGACGACTACGCTGGTCTGCTCATGATGGCCAAGTGCTGCATGGCGCAGAACAGGGCCGACGAAGCAGCGCGGTACGCGGACCGGGCGAAGTCCGTGTATCCATCCGAAGCGCATGCATTGCAGGTGTCCGGCTTCGCGAAGCTCAGCGGTGGTCGCTTCGACGCGGCCATGGTGGAATTCGAAGCGTACGAGACAAAGCTTCCGGGCAATGAGAACACGGCCTTTTTCCTGGGCCGCTGCCTTGAGGGGATGGGGCGCAGGCAGGAGTGTGTCGCCGAATACATCCGATACCGGAAGCAGGCGCCCGCGGGAGCGTACGCCGGCTATGTTCAGAACAGGCTTGTGGAATGGGGATACCTGAAGCCTGTTTCCAAGGGGCGGTAAGACGAGCGTTGCGCGCCTGTGCGGCATGTGTGATGTGTCATGTCGGGGAAACAACGGATTACTACTTTCCAGGAGCGCGTGTACAAGGCTGTAAGCCTTGTACCGCGCGGGAAAGTTACCACTTACCGTCGGCTTGGACAGGCGATAGGCTGCGGGTCGGCGAGGGCGGTGGGTCAGGCGCTACGGAAGAACCCATATGCGCCGCTTGTGCCGTGCCACAGGGTCATTGCCTCGGACCTGACCCCCGGCGGGTTCCGTGGACATCAGGCGGGGAAGGCGGTTGCCGACAAGCTCGCGCTGCTGGCGGCCGAAGGGGTGCGTTTCGAGAACGGCCGGCTGGCTGACCGGGGCCGGCTGTTCTTCTGAAAAGAGGCCGGTTTCCGCGTGGAGCAGCCACTCCAATCCGGTCTTGCATGCCTCCGGCAAAGACCATAACATCTGCGCCTCTTGCGTACCTGTAGCTCAATTGGATAGAGCATCAGACTACGGATCTGAGGGTTGCAGGTTCAAGTCCTGCCAGGTACGCCATTTCAGGGATCAAGGTTCAACACCATTAACGGGGGCATCCCCTCTATCACCCAGGCGCACATTGCTCTTTTGTCAAAGGCGGCAGGGCCGATCCGCGGACGGACCAAACCCCAAGCTTGCCCGCGCGGAGCGCACGAGTCATCCCCGTCACGATCATTGAGCTACCGCGTTGACGACTGCCCGACCGTGGCCCCGTTTCCGTCTCCGGTCATACCCACTTCCTGCCGCGGAAATAGACCGCCATGCCGATCGAAGACAAGAGGAGGCATCCCCATGCCCATGCGTATCCATAGTGCCACTTCAGTTCCGGCATATGCTCGAAATTCATGCCGTATAGTCCCGTGATGAACGTCAACGGCAGGAAGATGGTCGAAATGAGTGTCAGAACCTTCATTATTTCGTTCATCCGGTTGCTCATGCTGGACATGTGGATTTCCATCGCGCCGGACAGGAGATCGCGCAGGGACTCAACGGTATCGATCACCTGTATGGCGTGTTCGTAGACATCGCGCAGAAACGGCTTCAGCTTTCGTGAAAGCAGAGGCGACTCGGATTTTTCCATCGTGCTGAGGAGTTCACGCAGAGGCCATGCGCTCTTGCGGACGAATATCAGTTCCTGCCGGAGCCGGTGAATCTCCGCGACAGTCGAGCTTGCCGGTTTTTCCAAGGCCTCGTCCTGCACGTCTTCCACGTGTTCCCCGAGCGATTCGAGAACGACAAAATAGCTGTCAACCATTGCGTCTATCAGGCAGTAGGCGAGGTAATCGGCGCCCATGTTTCGAATCCGCCCTGCGCCGGTTCTCAGCCGCTCGCGGATGGTTTCGAATACATCGCCTTCGACTTCCTGAAAAGAAAGCACGAATCCCTTGCCCAGTATCAGTGCGAAGTGCTCAGCGACGAGATCGCTGTTGTCGTCGTCCATGTAGAGCATCTTCAGTGTGAACAGGATGTAGTCTCCGTAGTCCTCTATTTTTGGCCGCTGGCCGGTGCTCAGGACATCCTCAAGCGCCAGTGGGTGAATGTTGAACACTTCACCGAACTCGCGGACCTTCTCGATGTCATGTATCCCGTCCAGATTGATCCACGAGACGGTGTTCTCGTTCATGTACCCGCGGCAGTCGGCGCAATGGACGATTTCGCGTTCGCTCAAGTGATTGGAATCGTAGTCTATGACGTGGATGGATGCTTTCTCGGATCTCTTCTTTCCCAGATAGACGAGAGATCCCGGCGGGAGACCAGCCTTGCGGGAATCGTATTTCGGGTAGAACACCATCGCATCTCTCCCGTTGCCGCGGCTGATTGTCCGCCTGGCGAGGCTTCCTCAATCCACGCGGATACTGCCACGGTTCCAGCGTGTCGGCAAGCGGACTCGGGCAGGATCCTGTGCCGCCTTCCCTGGCGGTGGCCAGAAGCGGCTTGCCGCGTCGGCGCGATGGTTGGTATATGCGTTGCATACTTGAGACGTGCGGGCGTTGCCGGCACGGCCGGTGTAACCAAGATGCTGCTCCGTGTTCTTGTCGCGATCGACGATGCGCCTCTCCAGGCGCGGCTATCCGCCCTGTTGAAGGAGGAGGACGCGCTGATATGCGACCCACTTCCGGGCTCGGACTGGGATGCTGTTGTCTCCTACCCGTGCGACGTTCTCATCACGCTGCGCAGGATGATCCCCGAACCGCGCGGCGCGACCGTGGCGAAGCTCGCGGATAACGCCGACGCGCCGGGCATAGTCGTTCTCACGCTCAACGAAAGCCCCGCGGAGGAAGCCGAGCTTGTGGCATGCGGGGCGGACGTTGTTCTGTTTGCCGGGGTGTCCGACGACATACTTGTCAGGGCGCTTGACAACGCGATAGGAGCCAGGCGCGCGCTGCTGTCTCGTTCGCTGGCAGCCAAGCGGGCGATGGCGCGTCCTCAGTTGTCGGACTTCGTTTCCGCAAGCCCGGCGATGCAGCGGTTCATGAAGACGGTTCATCGCGTGGTGGACAGTGACGCGCCGATGCTTATCACCGGCGAGACCGGGGTGGGCAAGGAAAGGCTCGCCCGTGCGATTCATGCCGCGAGCCAGCGGAGCGATGGGGGGTTCATCTCCCTCAACTGCGGGGCCATACCCGAGAACCTGCTCGAGAGCGAATTGTTCGGTCACGAGAAGGGAGCGTTCACAGGCGCGACTCGCACGCAGCGGGGCTGTTTTGAACTGGCGCATGACGGAACGCTCTTTCTCGACGAGATCAGCGAGATGCCTTTCCACCTGCAGGTCAAGCTGCTTCATGTTCTGCAGGATTTCGAGGTCCATCCGGTCGGATCAGAACGGAGGATACCGGTTGATGTCAGGGTGATAGCGGCCACGAACCGGGACATTCAGGATGAAGTGAAGGAGAAGCGTTTCCGGCAGGATCTGTACTACAGGTTGAGCGTGGTGACGCTGGAACTTCCCCCGCTTCGCGAACGGCGCGAGGACATCCCGGCCCTGGCAGCGTCATTCGTCACCGACCTCTCGGCGCGTGTCGGTCGAAAGGTTGACGGCATCTCTCAGGCGGCGTTGAGGCGGCTTGTGGAATACGGATGGCCGGGCAATGTAAGGGAGCTGGTGAACGTGCTTGAACGAGCGATACTGCTGTGCGAAGGCAGAATGATCGAGCCCGAGGACATGCCTGAAGAGGTGAATGCCGCCGTGCCGCAGGAAGTGTCTGTCGAAGGCGTCGGCGGCTGGGACACGGCCAAGTGGGTTGACCGTCCCCTCCGCGAGGGGAGGGAAGTGTTCTCGCAGCGGTTTGAGAAGGAGTACCTTGCGATGCTGCTGCAGCGTACGCAGGGGAAAGTGGCGGAAACCGCCCGAATGGCCGGCATTGAGCCGCGGTCTCTTTTCTCCAAGATGCGCAAGTACGGATTGCGCAAGCAGGATTTCAAGCCTTCAAAGGAACAATGAAGGCGGCGAGATCACCTGCTACTCATTTCCGTGTCTGAATGCCTCGTCGAATCTGATCGACTCGGCGGGTGCCGGCATCACCGACCCGGATTCCATCGCATCCTTGAGGTCGGCCACGGCATCCGGATCGCTCCACCAGTAGGCGTATATGGAATCTTCGTTGCCGTGTCTTGAGAGGACTGTCGGCGGAGTGCCGAACTTGTTCCAGTAGAGCAGGCGCGTGTACGAAATGTTCCAGAGAAGGGCGTAGGGGGCCTTGGCCGCTATCAGTGCGTCCAGGCGGCGGCAGATCGCATTCCTGCGCTCCAGGTCGAACTCGGTTCTCTGTTCCTCGATCAGACGGTCCACTTCCCGGTCCCGGAAGCCGGTGATATTGTTTCCCGACGGCCTGTCGGCCTCGGCGGATGCCCACATGCCTTCGGGGTCCTTGAACATGGAAGACCCCCACGCCGCCCATGTCATGTCAAAGTTGAAGTTGTCCATATCCTTTGACCATGAGGCGGCGTCCTTCATTTCGATCTTCATTTCGATCCCCGCATCGCGCAGGGCTTCGTTGTAGACGGACAGGAACTTGTGTGTGCTGAGCGAGTGGGTAAGGAACGAGAACGACAGAGGTCGTCCGTCTTTCTCCAGCAACCCCGTGCGCGGGTTGGCGCTCCATCCGGCATCGGAGAGGAGCGTCCTTGCCAGCGAGGGGTTGAAGTCGGCCATGGGAATCGGGCATGGGTTGCCGGGCGAATAGAGATCTTCGAAGTAGGATCGGTGCATGAAATACTGGCCGTACATCAGGGTGCGGTTCATCTCTTCGCGGTTCAGGAGGTGTGCCATCGCACGGCGGACGGGCAGGGAGTCGAATGGGGGCCGGCGCATGTTCATTGCGAAGCCCTGGAATCCCTGCGGGTGGTAGTTGTGCACGCGTTGTTTGACCACCCAGTGTTTCTCAAAGCGTTCGCCCTTCGTCTCGTTCACCCACAGGTGCGAGGTGTAGACGGGGAACACATCCATGAGGCCTTTTTTGAACGCTTCGAACGCGTTCTCGGTCTCCTCGTAGAAGCGGAAAGTGAGCATTGAGATATTGAAGGTGTTGCGGGTCCGTGGGTCGGCGTCGCGCCACCAGTCGGGCCTTCTTTCGAGCCGCACGAACACCCCGTCGCGGATCTCGGATATGCGGTAGGGGCCGGAAACGGCCGGGAAGTCGGTATTGATCTTGTTGAAGTCCCGGTCGCCCAGAACATGCCGGGGAAGGACGTACAGGCTGCCCAGGGCGAGCAGGTTGCGCCAGTGGACCTCGCGACAGGTGAATCGCACCGTGTTGGAGGACGCTATTTCCGGCTGGTCGAACTTCTCAAGGCTGACCTTGTGGACCCCGGTGAGGTTGGCCGGATCGCGCAGGGCGTTGAAAGTCCATGCCACGTCTTCGGGTGTCACGGGCTTCCCGTCGCTCCACTTTGCGTCCGGAGAGATCCGGAACGAGAATGCCCGACCGTCGTCCGAGACGGTCCATGACTCCGCGATACAGGGTTCGAACCCCGCAGTGACCGGGTTCAGCGTCAGGAGCGTGTCGAACATCAGCGACATCAGCAGGTCGTTGAATGTGTTGTTGTCGAGATAGTAGTTGAAGCTTTTGGGGAAGGCGCCGGCATACGCGGCAAGCGAGCCGCCGCGCACCGCGTGGGGGCTCGCCAGCGGATCAGGCATTGGTTCCCATCCGGGCGCGGGGAACGCGTTCTCCGCGGAGACCGGGGCGGAGCCGGCTGACATGATGAAACCGGCGGTCACTACGGCAGACAGCAGTTTCGTGTTCATGGGGCAAATGTACAGGATGGGTCGGGCTGCCGCAGCAGGATTATGCTTTGTGCGGCTTTCGCCCTCCGCTAGAGTTGAGAGCGTGAGCAGTCTTGTGGAATCCATTTCCGGGCCGGAGGATGTCGCCAGGCTTGAGACGGACGATCTGGTCCGTCTTGCCGGCGAGGTCCGTTCGTTGATTGTCGACACGGTCAGCCGGACTGGCGGCCACCTTGCTCCGAACCTGGGTGTTGTTGAACTTACGGTGGCGCTGCTGAAGGTGTTTGCGCCGCCTGAAGACAAGATCGTCTGGGATACAAGCCACCAGACGTACGCCTACAAGATACTGACCGGCCGCCGCGACAGGTTCCGCACACTCAGGCAGAAAGGCGGCATTTCCGGATTCGCGAAGCGTGACGAAAGTCCGTGCGACGCGTTCGGCAGCGGGCATGCGGGCACGGCGCTTTCCGCCGCGCTCGGGCTTGCCGCCGCGCGCGATGCCCGCGGTTCGAAGGAGAGCGTGGTTGCGGTCATGGGTGACGCCGCCGCGAGCTGCGGCATCAGCTTTGAGGCGCTCAACAACATTGCCTCCGCGACGAACCGGCTGGTCGTGATTCTCAATGACAACGAGATGTCCATTTCTACGAACGTCGGGTCCGTTTCCCGTTACCTCGGGCACCTCCTCGTCAACCCCAGATACAACAGGTGGAAGTCATCGGTGGAAAGCGCCGCTCACCGCCTGCTGGGAATGAACTGGCTCCGCGGCATCTACCACCGCACAGAGGAAGCGGTGAAGAGCCTGTTTCTCGACAGCGTCTTCTTCGAGGAGTTCGGGCTCAGGTACATCGGGCCGATCGACGGCCACAGCATTCCAGCCCTCGTGGATGCGCTGGCGATCGCGCGCAACTACGCCAAGCCGATCATCCTTCACGTCTCCACGAAGAAGGGCAAAGGATACCCGATGGCGGAGCAGTCGCCCGAGAAATGGCACGGCACAGCCGCTTTTGATGTGGAGAGCGGGGTGCTTGCGAAGGAGCCGTCGGGAACGTCTTATTCGACGGTGTTCGGCCGCGCGCTGGAACGCATGGCCGCGCGCGACAACCGCATCGTGGCCATAACCGCCGCCATGTGCAGCGGGACGGGGCTGAGCGGGTTCTCGAAGCGTTTTCCGGACAGGTTCCACGATGTGGGGATCTGCGAAGAGCACGCGACCATACTCGCGGCCGGAATGGCGGCGGGCGGGCTTCGCCCGTTCTTCGCCGTCTATTCCACGTTTGCCCAGAGATCGGTGGACTGCATCATCCACGACGTGTGCCTGCAGAACCTGCCCGTCGTCTTCTGCCTGGACCGCGCCGGAGTGGTCGGCGACGACGGGCCGACGCATCACGGGGTGTTCGACATCGCGCTTCTCCGGCCGGTGCCCAATCTGGTGATCATGCAGCCGAAGGATGAGCAGGAACTGGCTGACATGCTGTACACAGCATCAACCCTGGACGGGGCGTCGGTCATACGCTATCCGCGCGGCTGCGGGCCGGGCATCGCTGTCAGGAACGAGTTCGAGACGATGGTCGTGGGAAAGGCAGAGATTCTGCGCGAAGGGGAGACGGTCCAGATATGGGCGCTGGGCGACATGATCCCGAACGCACTTGAAGCGGCTGCGCTGCTCAGCGAGAAGGGAGTGAGTGCCGGAGTGGTGAACGCGCGCTTCGTCGCTCCGCTCGACGAGGAACTTATGCTGGCTCACGCTTCCGCCGCAAAGGTCATCGCCACGCTCGAGAACGGAGTCGCGCGCGGCGGGTTCGGGTCAGGCGTGCAGGAATGCCTGTCGGGGAAAGGCGCCACGACACCCGTTCTTCGCTTCGGCTGGCCGCACGAGTTCGTCGGACAGGGAAAGGCGGACGAACTGATGCGTGACCACGGGCTCGACGCCGAGACGGTGGTCGCGCGGATACTCTCAGTTCTCTCAAATGGAAAAGCTTCGTCTTGACGCGCTGATGGTGGAACTCGGACTGGCCGAGAGCCGGGAGAAAGCACAGCGACTCGCCCTCGCCGGACAGGTCAAGGTTGACGGACAGCCCGCGACGAAGCCAGGCCACAGGTACCCGCGCGGAGCGAGTATTGATGTCGAGACCCCTCCGAGGTTCGTCGGGCGCGGCGGCGAGAAGTTGGAGCACGCTCTCGCCGGGTTCGGCATAGACGTCGCGGGCAGGATCTGTCTCGACGTGGGCGCATCGACGGGAGGATTCACCGATTGCCTTCTCCAGCGCCGCGCGGCCCGTGTATATGCCCTGGATGTGGGTGCGGGGCTGATTCACTGGCGGCTGAGGAACGACGCAAGGGTTGTGCTGCTTGAGAACGTGAATGCGCGCAACATGAGTGAAGGACTGATCCCCGAACCTGTCGAAGTCGTGACCGTTGACGTGTCGTTCATTTCGTTGACCCTTGTTCTGCCCGCTGTTATAAAGGCCGCAGCCGCCGGCGCGCACATCGTTACGCTCGTCAAGCCGCAGTTTGAAGCCGGCCGTGAACAGGTTGAGCGGGGCGGGGTGGTGCGGGACGAGGCGATTCGAGCGGCGGTGCTGGACAGAATCAGTACGTTCGGTGTTTCGGAACTCGGCCTTGAGTGGCTGGGCGTTCTCGAGTCGCCGATTCGCGGCAGGGCGGGCAACGTGGAGTACCTGGCGCATTGGCGTTTCCCGGGGTGACGGCGGGGGTTGCAGCATGAACAGGATCGGGGTTACGGCAAACACCGCGAAGCCGCGGGCGGCGGAAGTGCTGCGCAGGCTGGCCTGCGCGGCGCGTGTCCGGGGCATCGAGCTTTTCGCGCTTGAGGGAACGGCGCGCCTGACCGATGGAATCACTGCGCTTGCGCCGGACGATTTCTACGACAGAGTCGAAGCGCTTCTGGCGCTGGGCGGCGACGGGACAATGCTGCGGGCGGTGCGTGAACTTGGCGGCCGCGACCTGCCGGTCATGGGGTTGAATCTCGGAAGTCTCGGCTTTCTGACCAGCGTCCAGGAGAACGACATGGAGCGCGCGCTGGACGCGCTTGCGCGCGGCGACTACAGGCTGGGGACGAGGCGCATGGTGGACTGCCGGGTTGTTCGCGGTGCACTCGAGCAGGGCAGGTTCCACGCTCTTAATGACGTCGTGATCGCCAACGGCGATTCCGCACGGGTCATCACGCTGGGCGTTGACGTGGACGGAGAGCGGGTGACCGAGTATGTCTGCGACGGGTTGATCGTTTCGACGCCGACCGGGAGCACCGGCCATTCCCTTTCCGCGGGCGGTCCGATTGTGAGCCCGGAATCGTGCGTGTTTGTACTCTCTCTGATCTGTCCGCACACTCTCAGTTCCAGGCCGATCGTCATTCCCGACTCCTGCGAGGTGAGCGTGGAGGTCAGCGAGTCCGATGCCGGCGTGCACATGATGGTGGACGGTCAGGTCGGCCAGGACCTTCAGCCTAACGACAGGGTTTCCATCCGCGCCAGCGAACGAAGCGTACGGTTCGTCCACTTGCCGGGCTACCGCTATTTTGCGGTCCTGAGGCACAAACTGCACTGGGCCGGGTCGGTTGCATGAGTCGGCCATTCGGCATCCGCGGGATGGCTGATTCCCTGATCGTTCTCCTCTCCGCGTTCCTGTCCGCGGCTGGCTTGGGCGTAGCCGCGGAGACCGGTTCAAACGACGTCCCGCAGATACGGATCGAGTACTACTTCGAACCGGGCTGCGACGACTGTGAACGGGTTGCGGCCGTCGTCCTGCCGCGGCTTGAGGCCGTCTATTCCGGACTGTACAGGCTCGAAAGGCACGATCTCAGCCGGCGCGAGGAGTACGTTGCGTTTCTCGATCGCATGTCAGGTTTTGCCGCTGTGCCCGGCGCGCACGTCTACATGGTTGTCGGAGGTGTACGGATCCTTGCCGGCTACCCCGCGATCGAAGAAGGGCTTTTTCCGTGTCTGGACGAGCTGATATCGGGGGCCCTGGTCCCGGTGTCTGCCGACAGCGATGGCGGGGGACGCTCCTCCGATCTGCCCGGCCGTTTGCGGTCATTTACTCCTTTCGGCGTGGCAGCGGCCGGGTTGGGGGACGGACTTAACCCGTGTGCGTTCTCCGCGATAGTCTTCCTGGTCAGCATACTGGCCGTCTCCGGCGCCCGCGGCGCGGCGATCCTGAAAGTGGGCGCCTCGTTCTGCGCCGGCACGTTTGTCGCCTACACGCTGATCGGGCTCGGCCTGATGGATGCGATGTACAGGCTGCCGAAGTTCGGGGCGCTGCAGCGGGCCGTGGATGTTGTGCTTGTCGGGGTGCTCGCGGTTTTGGCGGCCGTCTCTGCGTTCGATGCATGGCGGTTCTCGCGGAATCCGTCGGCCGCCAGCGTGCTTCTCAAACTGCCGTCAAAGCTGCTGCGGCGGTCGCACGGGCTGATACGATGGAGCGTGCGTGCACGAGGAGGCGCGGCACTCGCCGCCGCGCTGGCGGGGGCGGGAGTGACTGCAATTGAAAGCGTATGCACGGGTCAGTTGTATCTGCCAACGATAGCTTTCGTGGTGCGCGGCGGGACGGAGCGCGGGCGAGCTGCGGCGTACCTGCTGCTCTACAACGTGATGTTCGTTGTTCCCTTGATCGTGGTGTTCCTGGCCGCCTGGCGCGGCGTCGCTTCAGAGCGGCTGTCTGCCTGGGCGAGGAAGCGCGTGTCGCTCGCGAAGTGGCTGTTGGCGCTGCTCTTTGCGGCTCTTGCCGCAGGTTTTTCCGCCGCTCAACTGCGTTGAGTGGCGGGCGGCTCTCTCAGGTTTGCATAAGCCGCCGCCACGGCGGCCTCCTGCACCAGGCGCAGCGCCACGGCGCGGCTGTTGGCCAGCAGGAGACAGTCTTCGTACTCAGGCGAAAACGTGATGTCCCTGCCGTCAAGCGATCCAACCTTGATCCTGACTGGCCCAAAAGCGGTTTCAACGGTTTCGTGTCTTCTGGCAAGGACCGTGCGGCTGAATGAATGCTCCCTGATTCCGAATGTCGGCGTCTCCGAAAAGACCAGGTCGATACACCTCTGCCGTGTCTCGCTGGCGCAGAGGACCGTCAACAGAGTTCCCGGGCGCTGTTTCTTCATCGTGACCGGCGTGACGAACACGTCCAGGGCGCCGGCTTCGAGAAGGCGGTCGAACAGGGTGCCGAGCTGCTGCGGATTAGCATCGTCCAGGTTGCACTCCAGCGCGATGCAGGATTCGTGTGTTGCGGGCTGCCCGGCGGAGTCATCGAGGAGCAGGGCGCGGAGGATGTTCGGGCGGTGCGCCAGTTTCCTGTGCCCGGCGCCGCTTCCGGACCGGAGCAGCGTCATCGGCGGCAGCGAGTGTGGTGGCGGGAAGATGGCTGCCCATGTCATGAGCAGGGCAGCGCCGGTGGGGGTTACCAGCTCGCAGTTTTCTTCCGTCTGATCCAGCGGGTGGTTCTTCAGCAGTTCTGCAACGGCTGGAACAGGTAGCGGCATCACCCCGTGCGATCCGCGCACGGTTCCCCTCCCAACGGGAAGCGGACCGATGGAAACGCAGTCAACGCGAAGGTCGAGCAGGGCAAGACACGCGCCGACAACGTCCACGATCGCGTCCATGGCGCCGACTTCGTGGAAGTGGATTGACTCGGGGCTCATCCCGTGGACGGCTCCCTCGGCGGCGGCAAGACGCTCGAACACCGCTATCGCCATAGTCCGGGCACGTTCCGGAAGTTCCGAGTCGGCAATCATGGATCGGATATCCGGAAGCTTGCGGTGCGGGTGGTGCACGTCCGGAACGTCCACGGAGACCCGTGTGCAGCGCATCCCGGCATCCCTGCATTCCTCGGTTGAAATCGAGAACGTCTCGATCGGCAGGCCTTGCAGACCGGCCCTTACCGAGTCCATGTTGGCGCCCGCGTCCGCGAGGGCGCCGAGTATCATGTCGCCGCTGGCGCCGCCGAGGCTGTCAAAGCGGAGCATTCTCATTCCGCATTCACCCGGTTGATCAGCGCCGCGGCAAATCCGGCGCCGAACCCATTGTCTATGTTGACGACGGTGATGCCTGACGCGCAGGAGTTGAGCATGGCCATCAGTGGCGTGAACCCGGCCAGGTTCGTGCCGTATCCGACGCTCGTCGGCACGCCTATGACGGGCGTGTCGATCAGGCCGCCGATCACTGACGGCAAGGCGCCTTCCATTCCGGCCACAACCACGACCGCGTTGGCTTTCCGGAACAGATCCAGATGTTTCATGGTCCTGTGCAGTCCGGCGACGCCGACGTCGTACACGCGCTCAACCCGTGCGCCCATGCGTTCCGCCGTCAGCGCTGCTTCCTCGGCAACCGGCATGTCGGATGTTCCCGCGCTTGCGACGACGACCAGTCCTCCCGGCTCGGGCAGCGGAGCGGAGTCCAGGGTGATTGCGCGGGCCTGTTCGTGGTGCGCCGCTTCGGGGATAGCCTTCAGAACAACTGCCGCCTGGTCCGTGGAAACGCGGGTCACAAAGCCGTTCTGTCCCGCCTCGCGCATCGCCCTGAGAATGGAGACGATCTGCTCCGACGTCTTGCCCGGGCCGTAGATCACTTCGGATGCGCCGCGTCGGCGGGGCCGATCGGTATCGAGGCGGGCAAAGCCCAGGTCGAGTTCGCAGGAGCCGGCGATCGCGGCGGCAGCTTCCTCGACGGGCATGCTGCCTGACTTCACGCGGTTCAGGATGGCAAGTATTGATGGCGGTATCATGGCGCAAGGCTAGCCGCGCGACGCAGAACCCTCAACCCGAATCTGTCCCTTTGCCGGGTCAGCATCCGATTGTCCGGGCCAGTGAGTCGGTCAGTTCCTTCACCGGCACGCGGATCTGCTCCATTGTGTCCCTGTCGCGGACTGTGACGGTATCGTCGTCCAGTGTCTGGAAATCGATCGTCACTCCGCACGGCGTGCCGATCTCGTCCTGCCGCCGGTAGCGCCGGCCTATCGCTCCGGTCTGGTCCCAGAAGCACGACCAGCGTACCCTGAGCATATCGAAAACCTGACGGGCTTTCGCAACGAGTTCCGGCTTGTTCTTCAGCAACGGGAAAACGGCGACCTTTACCGGCGCCACGCGCGGACTGAACCGCATCACCACGCGAGCCTCGTAGCCTTCCGGCGGTTTGCCGCCGGGTTCCGCCGCGAGCACCCCGCCTTCCACCTTGGCGCCCGGCACCCACTCCTCGCGGTAGGCGTTGCACAGGAGGGCCAGGGCTATCCTGTCCACTCCGGCGGAGGGCTCCACGACGTGCGGGATGAAGTGCTCGTTGGTGTCCGGATCGAAGTACTCCATGGACTTTCCGCTGAACGTCTGGTGTTGTGTCAGGTCGAAAGCGCCGCGCGCCGCGATGCCCTCGAGCTCCTGTGTGCCGAACGGGAAGTCATACGCCACGTCCGTGCACGCCGACGCGTAGTGGGCGAGCTTCTCTTTCGGGTGTACCTGCTTGTGAAGACTGGATTCGGGCAGTCCTATCGAGGAATACCACTTCAGGCGCTCGTTCACCCAGTAGGCATGCCATTCGGAGTCCGTGCCGGGCTTGATGAAGAATTCCAGCTCCATCTGCTCGAACTCGCGCGAGCGGAAGGTGTAGTTTCGCGGGTTGATCTCGTTCCGGAACGCCTTTCCGATCTGCGCAATGCCGAACGGGATCTTCTGGCGCGACGTGGCCAGCACATTTGAGAACTGGGCGAATATCCCCTGCGCCGTTTCCGGCCGGAGGTAGGCGACGGACGAGTCGTCTTCGACGGGGCCGACGTGAGTGCGGAACATCAGGTCAAACGCGCGCGGCTCCGTCAGGTCCTTCGAGCCGCAGGCCGTGCACTGCACGCCTTCGGGTAGGACGAAGTGCTTGCCTTCCACCTGGAGTTCAAGCCCCTGCTCCTCACAGAAAGCGTCGGCCTTGAAGCGTTTCTTGCATGCCCGGCAGTCAACCATGGGATCGGAGAATCCGCCGACGTGGCCGGACGCCTCCCAGACCCGGGGGTGCATGATGATGGAAGAATCGAGGCCGACAACATCCTCGCGTCTCCGGACCACGTCGGCCCACCATGCGTCGCGCACGTTCCGCTTCAGCTCGGTCCCCATGGGGCCGTAGTCCCAGAAGCCGTTGATGCCGCCGTAGATCTCGGAAGTCTGGTAGATGAAACCCCTGCGCTTGCAGAGCGATGCGAGCGCGTCCATTGTGAGCTGGCCTTCGTCCCTCTTCTTCATGGCGCGGTATCCTGAGAAAGCGGCGCTATGCAGTCAAGGACGTTCCTCGCCGTGCGAGATCGAAAGAAGCGTCGAGCCCGCCCGGAGCGCAGAAATCCCTCATGCAATTGCGCAGCCTGGCCTTCTGTGGCGGTCGAACGCACGGTTCCACCGACCTTGCGTTCCGGCGACGCGAGGTCGCCGGGGACGGGGAGAGGGACTGAGCAGCCCTTCGTGCGGATGCTGCAGGGAGCGCGAGATTGCAGGAGCCTGGCGGTTCTCTACCTGATGTCGGAGAGGGGGATGGCGCTTGCGCCGTCGGACGGGGTGAGGACGCGGGTTTCGCAGGGATGGCCGAACTCCGCCTCGTAGGCCGAGGAGAGCGCGGCGGCGATACGGACGGCGTCGGGCGGTTCAATGAGGGCCACGACGCTCCCGCCGAAACCGCCGCCAGAGAGGCGGGCGCCCAGCACTCCGCGAGTCTGCCGTGCGGCGTCAACGAGGAGGTCGAGTTCCCTGCACGAATTCTCGAACATGGTCCGCGAGCTTTCGTGCGACTGGAACATCAGTTCGCCGAATTCATTCAGGCGGCCCTCCTCCAGGAGCACGCGGCCACGCATGACTCGGTCGTTCTCGCCGACCACGTGCGCAGAGCGCTTCGCCGCCGCGGGGTCCATCCCGGCGGAGTACTGTTCCCATTCCTTCCACGAGACATCGCGCAGGTGGGTGACCGGATGCTTCAGCACTGACGCAAAATACCGTGCAGCTTCCTCGCACTTTGCCCGGCGTTCGTTGTAGGCGGACTCCACGAGGCTGTGCTTTGCCTTCGTGTTGCACATCAGGAAAGACGCGGTCGGGCCCAGGGGGACGGTTGAGGTCTCCAGCGTGCGGAAGTCGGTGCGCACAAGATGGTGCGCACGGCCGTGCAGGCTTGTTATCTGGTCGAGAAGTCCGCACTTCACTCCGGCGAAATGATGTTCTGCGGTCTGTCCTATCTTCGCCATTGCCGCCGGGGCGACGTTGATGCCGTACAGCGCGGCGAGAGCAATGCCCGACGACATTTCAAGCGCCGCGGAGCTGGAGAGCCCGGCGCCGAGAGGGACGTTTCCCAGGAACATGCCGAGGAAACCGGACTCGATGCTGCCGTGCTTTTCCAGGCCGGCGAGAACGCCGCGGACGTAGTTTGACCATGCAGCCTGGCGTGTCGGCTCCGGGTCGAGACCGAACCGGGTTTCTTCCATGATGTCGCCCGCAACGAGTCTGCAGTCGCGTGAGCTGGACGGCGCCGCAACGAAGAACGTCCCCACGTCAATTGCCGCCGAAAGGACAAATCCCTCGTTGTAGTCGGTGTGGTTGCCGAGGATCTCGACGCGGCCCGGCGCGTAGGCCGCGACGGCGGGCGCGGCGCCGAACCATTCGGCAAAGCGGGTCTTCAGCGTGTTCAGCACGTCGGCATTCGGGGGCATGCTTGTTTCTCTCTCCGGTCGGGTTGTGTGGCCGGGTTGCCGGCGCGACTCAGGCCCTGATGATGCCCAGGAGTTCGTCCTGCCGGGTCTTCATGAGATCCTCGCGTTTCGCCTCGAGGTTCAGGCGGATCAGCGGTTCCGTGTTCGAGGCGCGGACATTGAACCACCAGTCATCGTATTCAACCGTAACGCCGTCGAGTTCAAGGAGGCGTCCGTCCGAGTACCTGCTCTTGAGGGTCTTCAGGACCGACGCGGTGTCCCGCACCTCCGAATTGATTTCCCCGCTGGTGAAGTAGCGGCGCAGGGGTCTGACCAGTTCCGACAGCGGAACGGACGATGCGCTTACGATGTTGGCTACGGAGATGGCGGCCATGCAGGTGCTTTCGGTGAAGCCGTTGGCCCGGAAGTAGTAGTGTCCGGAGAGTTCGCCCGCAAAGATCGCGTTGTTGTCGCGCATCTGTTTCTTGATGAAGGCATGGCCGACGCGGCACATCATAGGGGTTCCGCCGTTTTCTTCGATAATCTCCCGGACCGCCCAACTGCTGCGGAGGTCGTAGAGGATTACCCCCTTTTCGCGGGAGAGAATATCCTTTGCGACCAGCGCCGTGATCATGTCCATCGGGATTATTCCGCCCTTTTCGTCGAGGAACCCAGCCCGGTCGGCGTCGCCATCGAAGGCAACGCCGAAGTCGAAGTTGCCTTTGCCCATCAGGTCCCGGATGGGGCGGAGTGTTTCATGGTGCAGCGGGTTTGCCTCGTGATTCGGGAATGTGCCGTCCAGTTCGTCGAAGAGCGGGGTGATTTCGAAGATGTCTTTCAGCGCGGCGGCTTCCACAACACCCATGGCGTTGGCCATGTCCATCGCCACTCGCGGCCGGCGCGTGAGGCGGGCCGTCTTGCGGACGTGTTCGCCGTAGGCGCGGGCAATGTCATGCGTTGTGATTTTCCCGGGCTTCTGAGCCGGGGCGGCGAACGCCCCGCTCTTCACGATGCGTTCGATATCGGCTATGCCCGTTTGTCCGCTTATCGGCACCGCGCCGGCGCGCGAGAGTTTCGCGCCGTTCCATTCGCCTGGATTGTGCGAGGCCGTGATCATTATTCCCGCATCGGTCTTCAGCGTCGCATTCGCGAAATAGGACATCGGGGTTGAGCAAAGGCCGATGTCAACGACGTCTGCCCCCTGCATCGTGAGTCCGCGCGCAAGCGCCTTGAAAAGCGGTTGCGAATGCGGGCGCATGTCGCGGCCGACAACCACGCTCCGGCATGAGGTGAAAGTCGCGAAGGCCCGCCCGATGCGGAACATGGTATCGTCGTCGAGGTCCTTGCCGTATATGCCGCGGATATCGTAAGCCTTGAAGATTCCAGCCATTGTTATGATCCCTTCCGGTATTGGGCGACGGTCGCGCCGCGCTGAATAGAGACCATAATCCGCCGTTCTTTTCAAGTTCCGAGCAGGTATGGTTAGTGAAGAACCTGCCGCAGGCACGCATGGCGTTGCCATAACCGGTCGCGCCGCGCCCCCGGAGAGTCACGGCGTGTCCAATGCCGCTTCATGAACGGCGCCCGCCGGCGGAGTGTGAGTGGCGCAGAGAAAACGGGGGAAGGGCGATCGCTGGACACTTCGGGCGGTCGGGATTATTCTCACGGTGGCCGGATGATTTGGGGTCTTGTGGATCCAAGCGTTAAAGGGGAGCATGATGGCGGTTTCGGCAAAGCAGTGCCGGGTTGTGCGGTGCGCCGTGGGCCGGCTTGAGCACGGGTCGGACCTGCTCGCCTCGCTTACCGATCTGTGCGTGAAAGAGGGTGTGCGCGCCGGACGGGTGACCGCGATCGGGGCTGTAAGCAGGGCGCGGCTGGCGATGTATGACCAGGCCGGCAGACAGTACGTCTACACCGATTACGCGAGTCCGGCCGAGATACTTTCGCTCGCGGGCAACGTCTCGCTGAAGGAAGGGCGGCCCATGGTGCATTCCCACGTGACGCTGGCCGGCGCCGACGGCAGGGCGTTCGGCGGGCACCTTGCCGAGGGGACGGTCGTTTTTGCGTGTGAGTATGTTCTTGAGGTGTTTGGCGGCCCGGACTTCGAACGCGAGCATGACGATGTAACCGGCTTGCACCTGTGGAAGGAATGACCGGCTCAGCCGGGTGCCGCCATGTCCATGAAAAAACAGACAACTCAGCGGACGCCGACCCGCACGGTGGCGATCGTGGGGCGTCCCAACGTCGGCAAGTCCTCCATCTTCAACCGGCTCGCCAGTCGGAGAATAGCCATTGTTCACCAGGACAGCGGGGTTACGCGTGACAGGCTTGTCTGTGAGGTGACGTGGGAAAACCGGCGTTTTGAGTTGATAGACACTGGCGGGATAACGTGCCAGGACGGGTCGCGTGGCCAGACGGCCCTTGAAGCCAGGATCAATTCGCAGGTCGAGGTAGCCATCGGCGAAGCCGCGGCAGTGATCTTTGTTGTTGATGCCCGCGCCGGGCTCGCGGCCCTTGACGAGGAAGTGGCCAGGCTGCTGCGCGCTTCCGGCCGGCCGGTGTTCATTGCAGCCAACAAGTGCGATCCGCCTGCCGGGAAGGAAGCGCCGGTCGAGTTCCTGAAGTTCGGGTGGCCCGCGTTTCCGGTATCGGCCCAGCATGGGATAGGCTTTGACGCGCTGATGGATGCAGTGCTTCCCGTGCTCCCCGATGTCGAGGATCCAAGCCATGTAGCGCCGCTGAAGGTCGCGGTTGTCGGGCGGCCGAACGTCGGCAAGTCCTCCTACATCAACAAGCTCCTTGGCGATGACAGGGTAATGGTTGCCGACCAGCCCGGCACCACGCGTGACGTGGTGGATATTCCCTTCTCAATCGGCGAAGGGCCGGAAGCCCGTCACTACGTGCTGATGGATACGGCCGGGCTGCGCAAGCCTTCAAAGAGCGCGTCCGCGGCGGACAGGCTGAGCCAGTTCCGCGCCGGCGACGGCGTGGCCCGCGCCGATGTCGTCGTGCTCCTGGTGGATGCCTCGGCTGGACCGACTGCCGACGACAAACGGGTCGGCGGACTCATAATGGAGAAGAAGAAGGGGTGCGTGGTTCTTGTCAGCAAGTGGGATCTTGCCGGCATGTCCGAGCGCGAGTTCCGTGAGGAGTTGTCGCGGGGACTGCCGTTCATGCGTCATTGTCCCGTCGTTATCGCTTCGGTGAAGACGGGCAGGGGAATTCGTGAGTCGGTCAGTGTGATTGACCATGTTGCAGCCCAGACGCGCCTGACGCTGACAACGGGGCTGCTCTCCCGGGCGCTGCTTGACGCGTGGCGCCGCATCAAGCCCAGGGCGGTGGCGGGCAGGCGTCTTCACGTCTTCTACTCGGTACAGGTTGGCGTTGCTCCGATAACGGTGCGCGTGTTCGTGAACGACCCGAAGCTGGTTGACGATTCTTACCGCTCATACCTCGTGAAAGCTCTGCGCGGGAAGTTCGGCCTGGAAGGCGCACCGGTGCTTCTGCAGTTCCGGCCGAGAAGGTAGCGGCCGGATGGACACATCGCCTTGCGGACTGCACGAGTTCTCCAATGGCTTCAGACAGAGCAGGCCGTGCGGCCGGAAACCCAGACGCTTGTCGATCCAGTCCTAACACGTTCATGCGCGGGACGTTATGCTCATGGCTCCCTGTTGTTCCAGAACCGTGCAGGCCGCTGATCCATGCTACAGGCGCAGGCAATCCGGGCCTCAAAGGCGACTTCAGGCGGCGTGGCCCGGCATCCGGATGCTTCCGGTTCAGGCTTCGCCGGAGCCGAAGACGCGTGAAAATCAGGCGAACACCAGCTGCCGTGAGATTTCTCTTGTCGGACCACAAGATGTTGTGGTGTTATCGCCAACGGCCCTTACGCAAGCCGCAGGGGTTGTGGTAGTGACATTTCTTTAACGATTAGTGATCTCTCAAGGGGGAAGTAAGTCATGTTGGAAGCACGCGATTCATCTGTCGCGAATGACGCGGAAACCACGAAAGCGAGGGCGGGCCGAAGGGGTGTGCGGCGCGCGGCCGATGCGGACCGGGAGGACAGGGTGCGTGGGATGAAGATAGACTACGTGTTCAGTCGCAGGGGGCGCAGTCCGTTTGATGAGGTGGAGTGGGAGACAAGAAAATCCGTCATCGCCGACGACACCGGGAAGCCCGTATTTGAGCAGGATGATGTTGAGGTGCCGAAGTTCTGGTCCATGCTGGCAACCAACGTTGTGGCCTCGAAGTATTTCTTCGGCGGCAAGAATACGACCGAGCGCGAGAACTCCGTGCGGCAGCTTGTCCATCGCGTGGCGCGAACAATAGCCGACTGGGGGTTGAGCGACGGTTACTTCGCCTCGCCCGAGGATGCCGATGCTTTCGCGCAGGAACTTTCCTTCCTGTGTCTGAACCAGTACGGCTCGTTCAACAGCCCCGTCTGGTTCAACGTCGGGCTTTTCCAGGTGTGCGGGCACACGTCCAACAGCAGGACCGCGTACTGCTGGGACGCGTCCAGGGGCGAGATCGGCCTTGCGCAGAACTCGTACGAGCGGCCGCAGGCTTCTGCGTGTTTCATCCAGTCCGTTCAGGACACGATGGAAGACATCATGCGGCTTGCGGGCTCCGAAGCGATGCTCTTCAAGTACGGGTCCGGGACCGGCACGGACCTGAGTTCCCTCCGCAGTTCGCGCGAGAAACTGTCCGGCGGCGGCACGCCGTCCGGTCCGCTCAGCTTCATGCGCGTGTACGATCAGGTCGCGGCGGTGATCAAGTCCGGCGGCAAGACGCGCCGCGCCGCGAAGATGCAGAGCCTCAAGATCTCGCACCCGGACATCGTGGAGTTCATCGAGTGCAAGATGAACGAGGAACGGAAGGCGTGGGCGCTGATCGATGCCGGCTATGACGGTTCGTTCGGCGGCGAAGCTTACGACTCGGTGTTCTTCCAGAACTCCAATCTTTCCGTCAGGGTCACCGACGAATTCATGCGCGCCGTCGAGAACGACGGCGCGTGGCAGACCATTTCCGTGCGCACCGGCGAGCCGGTTGAGAAGCTCAAGGCCCGGGATCTGTTGAACAAGATAGCGAATGGAACGCACGTGTGCGGTGATCCCGGCCTGCAGTACGACACGACGATCAACCGCTGGCACACGTGCAAGACGAGCGGGAGAATCAACGCCAGCAACCCGTGTTCGGAGTTCATGTTCCTCGACAACAGCGCGTGCAATCTCGCTTCGCTAAACCTGATGAAGTTTGTTGACGATTCCGGCACGTTCGACGTCGAGCGCTTCAAGCATGCGGTGCGGCTTTACATCATTGCGCAGGACATTCTCGTTGACGCGGCGAGCTATCCGACGCAGGAGATTGCGGAGAACTCGCACCGGTTCCGCCCGCTCGGGCTCGGATACGCCAACCTCGGCGCTCTCGTGATGCGGCTCGGGCTTGCCTACGACAGCGACGAAGGCCGTTCCTTCGCTTCCGCCGTGACGGCCGTCATGACCGGCGCCGCCTACAGCGCCAGCCAGGAACTGGCCCGCGTGAAGGGGACTTTCGACGGGTACGCCGCCAACCGCGAGTGCATGGCCGAGGTGATGAAGGCGCACCGCGAAGCGTGCGACCACATAGACACCGCGGTATGCGCGCCGTATCTGCGCAAGGCCGCCGTTACCGCCTGGGACCAGGTGCTTGAGCGGGCCGGGAAGGCGGGTTTCCGCAATTCCCAGGTGACGTTGCTTGCGCCGACAGGGACGATCGGCTTCATGATGGACTGCGACACCACCGGCGTTGAGCCCGACATCGCGCTGGTGAAGTACAAGCAGCTTGCGGGCGGCGGAACGATCAAACTCGCGAACAGGACGCTGCGCCCGGCGCTTGTGCGGCTCGGATACTCTGATGTTGAGGCCGAGGCGATCGTCCAGTACGTGAACGACCACGACACGATCGAAGGCGCGCCGGAACTGAAGGACGAGCACCTGCACGTTTTCGACTGCGCGTTCAAGCCGAAGAACGGGCGGCGGTTCATCTCCTACAAGGCGCACCTGAAGATGATGGCCGCGGTGCAGCCGTTCCTTTCCGGCGCGATCAGCAAGACGATCAACATGCCGACCGAGGCGACGGTCAACGAGATTATGCAGGCCTACATGGACGGATGGAAGATGGGGCTGAAGTCAGTTGCGATATACCGCGACGGCTCCAAGCGCACCCAGCCGCTCAACACCGGCAAGCAGGGGGCGCCTGGCGCGGGCGCGACGCAGGATGTGCCGGTGGTGTTGAGGGAGCCGTTCAGGCGGCGGATGCCGGCCACGCGCCGCTCAATCACGCACAAGTTCGAGGTGGCCGGGCACGAGGGATACCTCACCGTCGGCATGTACGAAGACGGAATGCCGGGCGAGTTGTTCATCACGATGGCGAAGGAAGGCAGCACCGTCGGCGGAACGATGGACGCCTTCGGTACGGCCATTTCGCTGTGCCTGCAGTACGGCGTTCCCGTGAAGGAACTGTGCAGCAAATTCGCGCACAGTCGTTTCGAGCCCAGCGGGTTCACGAAGAACCCGGACATACCGATTGCGAAATCGCTGGTTGACTACATATTCCGCTGGCTCGCGCTCGTGTTTCCGGAAGGGCGGGGCGATGCGTTCACCGCTGCGGCGCAGGGAGTGCAGCATGCGGCGGCACCGCAGGCGCTCCCGGCGACGGATGGCCGGGATGGATCGGGCGGCCGCGGAGAGGCGCAGGGGAACACGGTTGATTCGGCGTTCAAGGATTTCATGCAGGACGCGCCCGCGTGTGACGTCTGCGGGTCCATCACCGTGCGCAACGGAGCCTGCTATCGCTGCTACAACTGCGGCAACTCCATGGGCTGCTCATGATTGTGTCCGGTGCAGGCGCTGCTTGACCGGTTCGCCGCAGGCAGGCGCAGTGCGGGGCCGTCGTGATGACCTGTTGCGCGATGTCGTTGTCCGGGCTGCCGCTGGGATACTTGCGCCTGGAATTCGCCTGCCCGGTTACCGAAGCGCTCGCTTGACCGCGGGGCGGCGTGACCGCACACTGTGCGGCGCCATGGAGATAGAACAGGCTTCGATATTGCGGCATCAGCCGTGCGGGGGGGCGTACAGGGAGCTGGTGCTCAACGCGCCGGCCATTGCCGCGTCTGTCCGTCCCGGCCAGTTTCTGCACCTGCGTATTCCGCGCTTTGAGCAGGCGGTGCTGCGCCGCCCGTTCAGCGTATTCCGCGCGGAAGGCGAACACATCTCCATCCTTTACAAGACCGTGGGCGCCGGCACGATGGCCCTGACCGGTGTCAGGGAAGGCGAGGTTGTGAACGTGATGGGCCCGCTCGGGAACGGGTTCCCGTCGTCGTCGCCCGGCTCTCTGCCGGTGCTTGTAGCGGGGGGTTATGGTGTGGCTCCCCTGTATCTTCTGGCACGCAGGATGGACATGGCTGGAATCATCTTCATCGGCGCGGCAACGTCGGACGACGTGCTGTGTGTGGAGGACTTCGCTGCGTTCGGGTGGCAGATTGAAATCGCCACAGAAGACGGCTCCCGCGGGGCAAGAGGGCTTGTCACCGGCCCGCTCGACGCGTGGCTGGCGTCCAGGCGCTGCCCTGAGCAGCCTGAGATCTTCGCCTGCGGCCCGGACGGCATGCTGCGGGCGGTTGGCGAGCGCGCGATCAAGGCCGGCCATCGCGCATGGCTTTCGATGGACAGGCACATGGGCTGCGGGGTCGGGGCATGCCTCGGATGCGTACAGAGGTTGAAGAAGGCGGACGGAAGCGCGTACTGGGGCCGGGTGTGCAGGGACGGGCCGGTATTCGACGCCAGCCAGATAGTCTGGAACAATGGTTGACAAGCTGTGAGAGCACCGCAAACAGAGTGTCGGCTTTCCTCCGACGGCCGCAGTGGAAGCCGTGGCGGCGTCTCGGAGGGACGCTTGTTCACGTTGACTCTTTCCCCAGGCGGTCCGGGATTTTACCCATGAGCACGGCACCGCAGAGAATGGACCGGATACCCGACATGTCGGTGAACATTGCCGGGATTCACATGCGCAACCCCGTGATGGTTGCGTCGGGAACGTTCGGCTATGGGCCGGAATACGCCGATCTTGTGCCGCTTGAGTCTCTCGGCGCCATCGTTGTCAAGGGCATCCACATGCGGCCCTGGGAAGGCAACTCCACGCCGCGCATCGTGGAGGTGGCCGGCGGGCTTGTGAACGCCATCGGGCTGCAGAATCCAGGCGCTGAGAAGTTCATTGACGAGATCATGCCGTTCCTGCGCCGGCACGACGTGCCGGTGATCGTCAACATATGGGGACGCACCGTTGCCGAATACGAGGAAGTGGCGGAGCGGTTTGACGGGGTGGCCGGTGTCAGCGGGCTGGAGGTGAATATCTCGTGCCCGAACATCAAGGAAGGCGGGATCGCCTTCGGAACGAACGTCAAGTCCGCCTCTGAAGTAATCGGGCGCGTGCGGGCGAAGACACGTTTGCCGCTGATCCCCAAGCTCTCGCCGAACGTAACCGACATAGGCATCTTCGCGCGTGCGGCGGAGGATGCCGGCGCCGACGCCGTTTCGCTTATAAACACGCTGCCGGCGATGGTGATAGACATAGAGAAGCGGACCCCGGTTCTTGCCAACGTCGTTGGCGGCCTTTCCGGTCCCGCGATTCATCCGGTTGCCGTGAAGCTTGTGTGGGAGGCGGCCAAGGCGGTCCGCATACCGGTGATCGGAATGGGCGGGATAGCCGCGCCGCGCGACGCGATAGAGTTCCTCGTTGCCGGCGCATCCGCTGTTGCCGTCGGCACGGCGAACTTCACGGATCCTGGCACTGCGGCGACGGTTGTGGCCGGCATAGCCGACTACCTCGTTTCCCATGGGATGAAATCGGTGCGCGAACTGACCGGCAGTCTGCGACTCGGAAACTGACGGCCGGACCGGAGCGACCGCATGGCCAAACAATCTGCAGCCATACGTGAATGGTTCACGCCGCGTCGCAGTCTGATTCTTACTCTTTCGCTTTTGTTCGGACTGGCCTGTGCATGGCGGGTTCTGCATTTTCCGTACAACCGCGAGACCCTCTTCCGGGGGATGCCTGCTAACGCCTTCTGGGTGGCGGAGCATCCATCGCTTTCATCGGCATGGAAGGATGTTCTCTCCAATCCGCTGGTGAAGGCAGGCATAGCGGCCGGCGGACTGGAGGACGAAAGCGCCGGCCTCCTGCGAAGCCGGCGTATCGCGGGGGTCATGGAATCCCTCGCGGCCCGCAACACGGTGGCGTCATATGTGCCGTCCGACTCGGAAGGCGCATTTGCGGGGCCGGCTCTTGTCGCCGCGAGCTGGGTAGGGTACAGGACCCAGTTCCTGCGCTGGAGATCGTTGCCGAAGGCCATGGGCCCCGGCGCCGCGAAGTACAGGCTGATGCCGGGGGTGGATATCTGGACCGTCAAATCGGATGTTCCAGGTGGCAGCGGGTTTCTTTCCATCTGCGTGGCGGAGGGCGTGATATACGCCTGTCTGTCCCGGGATCCGTTCGGGGTGCAGCACGTTGTGTTGCGCGCGCTTGCAGGCGGCAAGCCCGCGCGCTCCGCCGCGGTGGTTGCCGGGAAACCTGAGCCTGAGCGCGGCGTGCAGCAGGGATGGGCTCTGTGGCAATGGCCGTTCGGGCCCACGCGGAACATGTGGAATTCCAGCGTTTACAGGCTGGAAGTTCAGCCGGGCGGCTCGTTGCGGGGCGAAGCGGTTTCCGCGCCGCTGTCAGCCTTTCCTGTCGCATCCGCACCGGCCGTTGCGGGTGACTGGGACGGGCTGGGCGCGGTGCTGGGCAATGTGCCGGCAGCGTTTGCCGCGCTCACGCGTGAACAGGCTGGCCGGTTGGCCGGGGGGACGGGCAGTCTTACGTTCGCCGTCATGGACATGCTGATTGACGGCAACGATCCGGTCTTCATTGCGTTGGCCGGCGGCGACTGTTCCGGAAGGATACTCGGTTTGAAAGTGCCGATGCTGCTTGCCGGCGTGAAGTCGGATCTGGCGCCTGACAGTCTCTTCGCACGGGTATCGGCCGGGCTGGATCTCCTGAACAGGCGTTACAAGCTGGGCCTCATTCCCAGGCGGCGCGGTGACGGGATACGGACGTGGATTGCGCTCGACAGTTCCGGCGGGAAGGACACGCCCGGCCTGCTTGAAGGCGAGGCCCCGGCGATTGCGCTTGTGGGAGGGTGGCTGATTGCGGCAAGCAGCGAAGCCGGGCTGAAGCAACTGCTGGCCGGTCCGGCGCCGCGCGAGCCGGGCAAGTGGCTGCCGGTGATGAAGTCAGCCGGCTCTTTCCCTGTGTTCTGGTGCGATTCCACGCGCATATGCGGGCCGGCTCGCGACGCCGTGGCGGTGATGACGCTGTGGACAATTGCCAAAGAGACAGAAGCTTCCCCCGGAAGCCTCAAGAGAGCGGACCTCGACCGCGCAAGGGCGTGGTTTGTTGAGGCGGAGAGAGCCGGCGAGATTGTTCTGGAAACGTTTTCCTCCGGCGACAGCGCGGGTGTTCGTCTGCGCGTGACCGGCACGGGCGCCGCGGCGGCCATACAATGAGGCCGGCGGCCTTGCGGCGCTCCCACTCCGCGAGGTAAGGGGCGGGCAGGGCCCATGCGCTGATGCTGGTTTTCTCCGCGCGGTCCAGGATCCCGGCGAAGGGCGTTTTCGGTTCAGAATGCGGCCGGATCCAGATCGCGCGTCAGATCGGCGAAGACCGAATCATTGGATGCTGTCGTATCGGTGTTGCCCGGGACTCAATTGCGGTCGAAGTACGGGCTTTTACCGGTGATACTGATGGGGATCCCTATCGCCTGCACGGCGCCTTCGCCGAGCATGCCCAGATCGAGGCATGCCCGCCCGATCGAATACATCAACCTGTTGTCCGCATGGTGCTGCGCGGCGACCGCGGCGGCTGAGCAGGCGGCGATGCCCAGATCGATTGTGTTGAAGGCGCAGATGCCGCCCGATTCCGCGAGCCCGGCGCAGGTCGGCTTGCCGCAGAAGCCGCAGTTCAGGCCGGCAGGCTTTGAGACGACCGCCACGACTATCACGGCCGGCGAATTCTCGATATTGCCCGCATCGCGCCCCATGCCGGGGCGGTTCTCCTTTTCCGATATTTCGCGCATTCTGGCCACGACTCGCGCGCGGGTTGTGGCGTCCTCGATCGCCACCACGCGGATGTTGTCGACCCCGCGTGTTTTGGGGGCAGTGCGTGCCGCCGCGGCCATCAGCGCGGCGACCTGCAGGGCAGCCTGTTTCTCGAGATCTGCTGAAGAGATGATGTCCAGTTCCTCCGTCGGCTGCCGGTTCACCAGTGCATGCGGATAGGAATGCCGGCTTTCACAAGGTCCTGCTTGATCTGCGGGATCGTGAACTCGCCGCTGTGGATCATGCCCGCCACGATCGCCGCGTCGGCCTCGGCCTTGAGGAAGACATCGGCCAGGTGTTGTGCGCAACCTGCCCCGCCGGACGCGACGACCGGCACAGGGACTGCCCGTGCGATCATGCCGGTCAGCTTCAGCTCGAAGCCCTGGCGTGTTCCGTCCGCGTCGACGGAATTGACGACTATCTCGCCCGCGCCCAGTTCCACGGCGCGCCTGGCCCATTCGAGAGCGTCCATGCCGGTTCGTTCCCGGAAGCCGCGCACCGTGATCTCATAGCCGCTCGGACAGGCCGGAGAGTCGGTCGAGACCGGGTCCATGCCGAGTACGATGCACTGCGAGCCGAAAGCTCTGGCGCCCTCGGAGATGATGCCGGGATTCCTGACGGCCAGTGAGTTGACTGATATCTTCTCCGCGCCCGCCAGGAGCACGCGCGACATATCGGACACGGTGGAAATGCCGCCCCCGACCGCGAACGGGATACGGACGCTCCGTGCCACGTCGCGTACCATGTCAATGTCAATGGGCCGGTGTTCCGCCGACGCCGTGATGTCGTAGAAGACCAGCTCGTCGCAGCCGTCTTTGCAGTAGCGCTCGGCCATCTCGATCGGGTCGCCCAGGTCAACGTTGTTCTGGAACCGCACGCCCTTGGTGACGCGGCGGTTGCGGATGTCGAGGCAGGGAATTATGCGGCGTGAGAGCATCTCAGGCTCCGTTCCCGCTGTGGCGTCCGTTCCACTGGGAGAAGTTCTCCAGGAGCTTGAGGCCGGGCCGTCCGGACTTTTCCGGATGGAACTGTGTGGCTGCGAGGTTGCCGCGGCCGAGGACCGACGCGAACCTGACACCTGCATACTCCGTTTCGGCCACGACTGTGGCCGGGTCGGACGGCGCGGGATAGTAGCTGTGGACGAAATAGAACTCGCTGTTATCCTCGATGCCTTCCAGCAGCGGGTGCGGGCGCACCACGGAAACGTTGTTCCATCCCATATGCGGAACCTTGTCGGAACGCGATGTGGGCCGGAAGAGTTTCACTGTTCCCGGCAGGAGCCCGAGGCAGGCGGTGCCGCCGTCCTCCTCCGATGAATCGAGGAGGATCTGGGTTCCAACGCATATGCCGAGAAACGGTTTTCCGGAGGCGACAACCTGCGGGATGACGTCGGCCAGGCCCAGATCCGCCAGGTTTGCCATGGATGCGCCTGCGGCGCCGACACCCGGGAAGACGACGCGGTCGGCGGATCGGATCATGTCTGGATCGGACGTGATCCGCGCCTCGGCGTTGAGGGCTTGGAACGCCAGCAGCACGCTGGTCAGGTTCCCGGCCCGGTAATCAATGACCGCGATCATGCGCGCCATCGTCGCAGGAGTGCCGGACACGCTCAAGAACTATTGGTTTTCGGGGGGGTCAGTCGGTGCGGCTTGAATCCGCGCCGCCGGCGCAATACTGTGTCGGATGTCACCGGGGGGTCACGCAACTCAAGCTCGGGGGGTTGATATGAAAAAGAGGGAATTCGGGGCGTGTGCCGGTTTCACGCTCATCGAGATGCTTCTTGTGGTTGCGATACTGGCCGTACTGGCAACTATCGTGGCGGTCAGAACGATCGGCGTGACGGGCGGCGCGAAGAAACAGGCAACGATTACTGGCATTGAGGTGATCAAGACCGCCATTGCCAGGTTTGAGATGGACATTGGAAGGCTCCCGAAGAACCTGGAAGAGCTCGTGATCGAGGGCGACGAGAACTGGCCCGGGCCGTTTCTGGATTCAACGGAAGTGCCGAGAGACGGATGGAACAACGAGTTCACCTACGAAATTAAGGGCAAGCGGGTGGTCATTACCTCGCCCGGCCCTGACGGGCAGATCGGGACAGGCGACGACATCGCCAAGTGACGAGCCGGATACCGGCCGGCGGAGGACTGCAATGGCTGTTTCGCTGCGTATTGAGCGCGTGACGAAGCGGTTCGGGGCAGATGTTGCCGTTGACCGCGCCGATTTCGAAGTGGCGCCTGGTGAGATATTCTTTCTGCTCGGTCCCAGCGGTTGCGGCAAGACGACGCTGCTGCGCTGCATCGCCGGGTTCTGCGAGCCGGACGAGGGGCGCATCCTCATTGGCGACGAAGATGTGACACATGTTCCCCCGCACAAGCGCGATACGGGGATGGTGTTTCAGAACTATGCCCTGTGGCCGCACATGACTCTGGCTGGGAACGTGGGTTTCGGGCTGGAGATGCGCGGGGTTTCGAAGCGCGAAGCAGCCGAGCGCGTACGGGATGCCCTGAGAATGGTGCGGATGGAAGACCGGGCCGATGCCAGGCCGAACGAGCTTTCCGGCGGGCAGCAGCAGCGCATTGCACTCGCGAGGGCACTGGTCATCAGACCGCGCTGCCTGCTGCTCGATGAGCCGCTTTCCAACCTGGATGCCAAGCTGCGGCTGGAGATGCGGTCTGAGATCCGGCGCATATGCAAGCAGGCTGGGCTGACGGCGGTTTACGTCACCCATGACCAGAAGGAAGCGCTCTCGGTGGCCGATCGTTTGGCGGTGATGGATGGCGGCAGGATATGCCAGACCGGCGCGCCCATGGATGTTTACCGGACCCCCGCCACCACGTTCGTTGCCCGGTTCATCGGCGAGACGAACATCCTGGAAGGGCGTTTCGACGGCGGCTCCCCCTGCGGCGCGAAGGTGGAGACCCCCTTCGGTGAGTTTGTCAGTTCCAATCCGCTGCCGGCGGGAGTGGGGGCCGGCGACAGTGTCTGGGTTTCGTTCAGGCCGGAAGCCGTGCGTATTCTCCGGCGGGACGAGCGTCCGGGCGACGGGTGCGTGAACCTGTTGAGCGGCACCGTTTGTGAAAGCGTTTATCTTGGGGAAACAGCCCAGCATCTGGTTGAGATAGAACCCGTTGCCGGGCAGGGGGGCGGGACCGGGCAGGTCCGCGTTTTCGAACTGAACCCGAGAGACGTCGTATGCGGCGGCTCAGTTCCCGCGAGGATATCGGTTGATCCATCCGACGTCGTAATGCTTGCGAAATGAGGCGGCCTGGGCGCCGGGCAATCATGTTGCGATCCGCTTCGATAGTGGTGCTGATGGCGGTCATCGTTGCGCTGCCTTTCATATTCCGGAAGCCGGCCGACACCGGCTCATGGCGGCCGGGCGACCCGGTTGTAGTGGTCGTGACTCCCCACAACGAGGCGATAAGGCGTGAGTTCGCCCGCGCGTTCGCGGACTGGCATGCCGCGCGGTACGGTGTGCCGGCGAAGGTGGACTGGCGGGCGGTCGGCGGGACGACGGAGATAATGCGCTATCTTGCCGGCGAATACGCGACCTCGTTCAGGGCCTGGTGGAAGCGCCGGGGCGTGTGGCCTTCCGGCGGCGTTGACCTGCTGATGAAGCCGCCATCCGGACTACTTGCCGCTTCGTCTGAAGGGAACGACGCCGAGATGGTGCGCGCCTACAGGGAAACCGATGATGCCCGGGCCTTCGGTTGCGGGATGGACGTGTTTTTCGGCGGCGGGACATACGACCACGGCAAGGCAGCCTCCTCCGGCTTCCTTGTATCGCCGTGGCCCGGCGACGCCGCGCCGGCGGGGCTGTTAGCCGACGCCGCGGGCAGGGATATCATCCCAAAGGCGCTTGGAGGCGAGGTATGGCGCGGCGATGCCTTTTTCGGCGCGACCGTGAGCACCTTCGGCATATGCGCGAACCTCGATCGGCTGGCCGACCTGAAAGTCGCGAAGCCGCCGGCGAGCTGGGCCGACCTCGCCGACCCGGCCTATGTCGGCCAGGTCGGCGTGGCTGATCCCACCAAGAGCGGCAGCATCGCCAAGGCATTCGAGATGATAGTGCAGGAACAATGCAGACTGGCGGTGGAATCCGCCGGTTACACGGCGCGGGAGGTAGAGGAGTTCGAGAACAGCATAGGCACAGCCGGGCTTGCGCCGGGCGTGATGCCGCCGGGGGTGCCGGACGCATACCAGGCCGCGGTTGAGGCCGGCTGGCTGGCCGGTTTACGGCTCGTGCAGAGGATAGGCGCGAATGCCCGCTATTTCACCGATTCGGCGAGCAAGGTTCCCATAGACGTGAGCATAGGCGATGCCGCGGCGGGTCTGGCGATAGATTTCTATGCACGGTACCAGTCCGAATTGAGCAGGGACGGGTATGGTCGGGCGAGGATGACTTTCGTTACACCGGTCGGCGGATCGAGCGTCAGCGCGGACCCGATCGCGTTGTTGCGGGGAGCGCCGAACCGCACGACGGCGGTGCGGTTTATTGAGTTTGTGCTGTCGGAGGACGGCCAGAAGCTCTGGAACTACGCGCCAGGCACGCCCGGCGGGCCGCGCGAGTTTGCCCTCAGGCGGCTGCCGATCAGGAGCGACTTCTACCCTTCCGGCGGCGAGGAGATCAGTGCAGTCGCGGCCGCGCACCTGTCGCGTTGTGTTGATGACCTTGCGGATCCGGCGGTGAACCCCTACGCGCAGGCTGGAGTGTTCACTTACAGGCCGCGGTGGACGGCCAGGCATTTCGGGGTGTTTCGCGACCTCGTCAAGGCGATGTGCATTGATTCCGGCGAAGAACTGCGCGCGGCGTGGCGGACGGTCATTGAGAACGGCGGTCCTTCCGGGAGACCGGACGCGATGCTGCTGATTGCACGGATGCCGGACAGGCCGGAACCGCTGACGTGGCGGACCGTTCTGGACCTGCATTCGCGCATCGGTCGTGAAGAGCTTACGAGAGAATGGGCGGCTTTCTTCAGGCGAAGCTACGGCGAAGCGGCGCGTTGCGCCGGGGGAGGCGGCCGGTGAGAAGGCGCATGCCCAGCCCTACGCCCCTGTTGCTGCTTGCCCTGCTGGCGGTGGTACTGCTCTGGCCGCTTGCCGGGGTGATCGGCGGAGCGCTGATTGTGAACGGCCGCCTCTCCCTTGCCCCGTTGGCGGGAGTGTTCGCGAACCCGGTGTATGCCGAGGGACTGCTGAACAGCCTGAAGATTGCCGTTGGAACCACGGTCCTCGCCGCGGCCATCGCGGTTCCGCTCGCATGGATCAGCGGCCGGTGCGAGTTTGCGGGGCAGCGCCTGTTGACCGGGCTGCTGCTGGTGCCGATGGTGCTGCCGCCGTTCGTGGGGGCGATCGGGCTCCAGCAGATTCTGGGTCAGTATGGCGTTCTCAACGCCGCGCTTGGGCTCGGTCCCGTGGACTGGCTCGGGCGGGGGCGGTATCCGGGCGTTGTCCTCCTGCAGTCCCTGGGGCTTTACCCGGTTCTCTACCTCAACGTCGTTGCCGCGCTCGCCAACGTGGATCCAGCAATGGAAGAGGCGGCGGAGAACATGGGCTGTACGGGGCTGCGGAAGTTCACGAGGATCACTCTTCCGCTGATCGCCCCGGGGCTGTTTGCCGGCGGGTCGCTTGTGTTTATCTGGAGTTTCACCGAGCTTGGCGCGCCGCTGATCATGAACTACCAGCGCTGCGCCCCGGTGCAGGTTTACGACGCGCTGAAGGACATGGGGTCCAGCCCCCTGCCGTACGCGCTCGTGTTCGTGATGCTGAGCGCGAGCCTTCTTCTTTACGCTGCCGTCCGCATGCTCTTCGGCAGGCATTCGAATGCAATGCAATCCAAGGCAACCGTGGCCAGGGCTATGCGGCGGCTTTCGGGGTGGCGCGGTGTAGGCGCGAGAATCCTGTTTGCCGGTGTCATAGCCGTCGCGCTACTGCCGCACATCGGGGTTGTTCTCACGAGCTTTTCCGCGCACGGGGCCTGGTACAGGACCGTGTTGCCGGCTGACTTCACTCTCGGCAACTTCAGGGATGCGCTAGGGCATGAGATGACGGTCGGCAGCATAAGGAACAGCCTGGTCTTCTCTCTGTTTGCGGTTGCGTGCGGGCTGGCGTGCGGGCTGGCGGCCGCGCGGGTTGTGGCGAGGTCCCGTTCGGTCCTGGCACCGGTGATTGACGCCGCGGCGATGGCGCCGCTCGCGGTGCCTGGAATAGTCCTTGCGTTCGGTTTTCTCTCGATCAGTTCGACACTCAGCAACCAGCCGTGGGTCAAGGAGAGCCCGTTCCTGCTCGGGCTTGTGGACGTGCGCGTCAACCCGGCGCTGTTCCTCATCATCGCCTACGCCGTGCGGCGGCTTCCGTACCTCGTGCGGTCGGCTGTTGCCGGGCTGCAGCAGACGCCGGTGGCGCTGGAGGAGGCCGGGGCCAACCTCGGCGCAGCGCCGGGGAGAGTGATGGTGCGCATCACCGCGCCGCTGATCGCCGCCAACCTGGTGGCCGGTGGGTTGCTTGCATTTGCGTTCAGCATGCTTGAGGTGTCCGACAGCCTCATGCTGGCGCAGCGCGCCGACCATTTCCCGATCACGAAGACAATCTACGAGCTGTTCCAGCTCATCGGAACAGGCCGCTACATAGCCTCGGCCCTCGGTGTATGGGCCATGGCGTTCCTTGCCGCCGCGCTGCTCGGGAGCAGCCTGTTGATGGGCAGGAAGCTTGGCGCGATATTCAGGGCCTAGCTCGCGTCACCAGTTGACCTTCGAGCGCCGCCGGATCATCTGGAGAATTTCGCGCACGTAGGCGCATTCGCAGCGGGCGGGGCACGGCTCCATGTTGTCTGAGTGAAGGCAGTGCCCGGCGCAGGCGGCCGTGCGGGTTGCGCGTTCGAGGAAGACGGGCCCCGCGTAGAGGTCCGAGAATGCTGCGACGTTAAGCGCGAGGGTGGTGCCGCAGCGGCCTGTCATGTGATTGAACAGGAAGCAGCCGGCGTCCAGGTTCACGAAGTTCGCCTGGTACCCGACGATATGTATGGCAGGGTCGAGCACGAAGTCCCTGCGCGTCTTCCACGAGAAGCCGCAGCCCTGGCAGGTGCGGAATACGGCGGCATCGCAGGCGGCGTCGCGGCCTGCCGGAGAGGAAACGGCTGCTCCGTGTCCAGTTGTATCGCTCATCGGGTTTCAGTATAGCAATTTCTTTGCGTCTTTACACCAAGGATGGACATCGGGACCGCGCGAGGACTGCGCGGCGTTTGCCGCCGTTCCCACCGAGCGATATCTCCGGGTGACGGGCACGGCCGTAAAGCATGCCGATCCCAACCACCTCGTTGGGGTGCCGGCCGACATCACCTCTGGTGCATGCGGATACGGAGGCGAGCACGGGCGGGCTTGACGGGAGAACACGTCAGAACGTTCTGGCGGGTGATGCCAGCGTGACATACAGGCGCCAGAGCACCGGTCCCCAAAGCATCCACAGGAGGGCGCCGAGCGAGAGGTAGGGGCCGAACGGGATCCTGCTCTGCATCTGCCTGCGGCCTGTCATTACGAGTGTGAGCCCCACCAGCGACCCGATCAGTGACGATGCGAGGATGGTGAAGAAGACGGCGCGGGACCCAAGGAATGCGCCGATTGCCCCCATCAGTTTGACGTCCCCGAAGCCCATGGCTTCCTTCTTGAACAGCCATTCGCCGACTGTTGCCGTGGCCCAGAGGAGTCCCCATCCCAGCGCGGCGCCCAGCGAAGACCACAGGAGGGCGCGCATGACCTCCGTCTCGCCGTGGAGCGACGGGACAAGCGCGCTCAGCGAGAGGCCGGCGACTATGCCGCCGAGCGTTACCCTGTCCGGGATGATGAAGTGTTCGAAGTCCACGAAGGTGCCCAGCACGAGACCCGAGACGGCCAGCCACAGGACAGGTACGAGCCTCCAGTCCGACATGGGCGCGAGGCCGAACATGCGCGGGCTACTGCAAAGGTCATACTTCAGCCAGACGAGGAGGAAGAGAATCCCGACCAGCAATTCCACGCCCACGTAGCGAGGCGAGATGCGGGTTCCGCAGAACCGGCACCGGCCCCGGAGCATGAGCCAGGAAAGAATCGGTACGTTCAGGTATGCCGGTATCTGCCGCCGGCAGGAAGGGCAGAACGATCTTGGCGACACGACGGACAGGTCAAGGGGAATGCGGTAGATGCAGACGTTGAGGAAGCTGCCCATGCAGGTTCCCCACACGAAAGACAAGGCTGCGAAAAAGCCGCGCCAGGGAAAATCCGCCAAGCCCGCCGTGCCGCTCATGGTTTATCTCCGTAGACGGCCTGTTCCAGCGCCGCGCGCATCGCCTCCACGGCGGCCGGCCTGCCGGTCCAGATGGTGAAAGCCCGCGCGCCCTGGTGAAGCAGCATGCCGAGACCGTTTGCGCAGGCCGCGCCGGCTGCTTCCGCTTCGATCATGATACCCGTGCGCGGGTACATGTAGACGAGGTCGAACAGCAACTGCCCCTTGCCGAACGCGTTGCGGTCCATGAGGGGAGCGTCCGACTGTTTCATTCCGCAGGGGGTGGCCTGTATCACGACATCGCATGCCGCTGCCGCGTCGCGCCAGGTCTCCGGCCCGGCTCGAACCGCTGAGGACTCCGTGCCGTGTTTGGCGGAGATCTCCTTCGCGAGTGACGCGGCCCTTGGCGAATCCACGTCAGTCACCAGGATTTTCCGTGCGCCGGCGTCCGCGCAGGCGATGGCGACGGCCCTGCCGGCGCCGCCGCTGCCGAGTATGAAGACGCTCTTGCCGGACGGGGTTGTGTTGAACGCTTCCCTGAAAGCGGCGAGGAATCCGGCGCCGTCGGTGTTATGGCCGCGCATGCCGCCGCCGGGGAACTCGACTGTGTTGACCGCGCCAAGCGTGCGAGCCGACTCGTCAAGGTCCGCGATGCCGCGAAAGGCAACCTCCTTGAGCGGCACGGTAAGGTTGACGCCGGCGAACCCCATTTCCCGCATGGCGGGCAGAACCGTCATCAACCGATCGGGGTGGACATCGAAAGGCAGGTAGATTGCGTCCATCCCGAGTGACCGGAACGCCGCATTGTGCATTACCGGCGACAATGAGTGGCTGATGGGATGCCCGAGCACTGCGAACGGTCTGGTCTTTCCGCTTAGCTGCGGCAAGGCGTTTTCCACTGGAACACCTCCGTACTCAATACGTGTTACGGGCCCGGGTTCGGGGCTGCCGGCTTGCCGACGGCCAGATACCTATTCACGCATGAAAGATAGGCTTTTGCCCCCGCTTCCACAATATCAGTGCTTGCCGCCTTGGCTGTGAGGATGCAGCCGTGTTCGAACTCAACCCGCACATTCGCCTCGCCCTGTGCGTCCATCCCGACGGTCACGGACTGCAGGGAGAAGTCGAGCAGCCTGCCCTTGATGCCGGTGATGCGGTCGATCGTCTTCAGAGCGGCGTCGACCGGGCCGTCGCCGCAGCCGGCATCCTGGAACATGTCGCCGCCCTTCCGCAGTCTGACGTTTGCGGTCGGTGTCGTTCCGGTGCCGGCCGCGACATGCAGGTAGTCGAGTTCGTATGCGTTCGGCACTGCGTCGAAACTCTCGCGGACGATCGCGAGGATGTCATCGTCGTAGATGTTCTTCTTCTTGTCCGCCAGCTCTATGAACCGGTCGTACGTGTTCTGCACTTCCTCATCGGTCAGAGTGATGCCCAGCCTCGCCAGCTTGTCGCGGAAAGCGTGTCTTCCGGAATGCTTGCCCAGCACCAGTTCGGAGCCTTCCATGCCGATGTCTTCCGGGCGCATTATTTCGTAGGTGGTGCGCTCCTTGAGTACGCCGTCCTGGTGGACCCCCGACTCGTGAGCAAAGGCGTTTGCGCCGACGATGGCCTTGTTGCGCTGAACGGCTATGCCGGTCATGCTGCTGACCATTCTGCTGGTGCGATAGATTTCGCGCGTATTGACCCCGGTCTCCAGCCTGAAGCAATCGTGCCTTGTGCGGATTGCCATTACGGCCTCTTCCAGGGACGTGTTGCCCGCGCGTTCGCCGAGCCCGTTTACCGAGCACTCGATCTGCCTTGCCCCGGCCAGCACGCCGGCCAGTGAGTTGGCAACCGCCATGCCCAGGTCGTCGTGGCAATGAACGGAGAAGACGATTCCCGGCACCTTGATCCGCGAGATGAGGAACGAAATCAGTTCCGCGAACTCGTGTGGAACCGCATAGCCGACGGTGTCGGGAATGTTCAGGGTTGTTGCGCCCGCTTCCGCGGCGGCGGTATAGAGGTCCACCAGGTATTCCCGGTCGGATCTCGTGGTATCCTGCGCGGAGTATTCGACGTCGTCGGTGAATGTCCGGGCCAGCCTGACGGACTTCGCCGACCGCTCAATGTTCTGGGCGCGCGTCACCTTCAGAATGCTCTTCAGGTGTATGTCGCTTCCCGAGCTGAACGTGTGGATTCGCCGTTTGGTCGCGGGCGCTATGGCTTTCCCCGCTGCCTCTATGTCTCTTTCAACCGTGCGCGCGAGGGCGGCAATCGTGGGGCCGACGACAGCTTCCGCGATCGCCCGGACGGCATTGAAGTCATCCGGGGACGCTATCGGGAAGCCGGCCTCTATAACGTCAACCTTCAGCGAGGCCAGTGCGTGGGCTATTTCCAGTTTCTCGCGGTGGTTCAGGCTTGCGCCAGGCGCCTGCTCGCCGTCGCGCAGGGTTGTGTCGAATATGATTACCCTGTCTTTGGCTTCGCTGTTCACGGTTTCACCTGCTCGCCCCGTGCGACGGCTATGACGCCGCTGCGGGACACGTCGAGGACCTTGAAAGGCTTCAGCATTTCGATCAGGTCATTGACCTTTTCCTTTTCGCCGACCATCTGGATCGTGAGCGAGCCTGACTGGACGGACACGACTTTGGCCTCGAACAGGTCCGCCAGTCCGACGATTTCCGCACGGCTTTTCGCCGGCGCGGCCACCTCTATGAGCGCCAGTTCCCTGTTGAGGTAGCGGCGCTGCGTGAGGTCGGTCACCTTCACCACGTCCACCAGCTTGTTGAGCTGTTTCATCACCTGCTCCAGCACTCGGTCATCCCCCGGGACGGTCATGGTCATCCGTGAGAGGCCGGCGTCCTGGGTCGGGGCCACGTTGAGGCTTTCTATGTTGAAACCTCTTCCGGAGATAAGGCCGACGATGCGGGCCAGGACTCCGGGCTGGTTTTCGACCAAAGCTGAAATAACGTGTTTCATCTGGTTTCTCCGGTTCTCCAACTTCTCAACCTGTCATTTCCTGCAGGGCTTCACGCCATACTGTGAACCATTTCAATCAGCGAGGCGCCCGGCGGCACCATCGGGTAAACGTTGGCATTCTCGCTCACCACGCAGTCGAGCACGACCGGTCTGGGCGTGCTGAACGCCTTTTTCAGGGCAGATTTCACTTCCGACTGCCTGGTCACGCGCATGCCGACGGCCCCGTGCGCTTCCGCCAGCTTCACGAAGTCCGGGAGGTATTGCCCGGGCTTCCTGTCCGGGATGTTTTCCACCCGGTTCCGGCCAGTGGTTTTCAGCACCGACGCCGAATACTCGCCCTTGTAGAACATCTCCTGCCACTGGCGGACCATGCCGAGGTGTCCGTTGTTCAGGATCACGACCTTGATCGGCAGGTCATGCTCCACCGCCACGACCAGTTCCTGGAAGTTCATCTGCGTGCTGCCGTCTCCCCCTATGTCGACGACAAGCGCGTCGCGTTTGCCGAATTGCGCGCCGATCGCCGCCGGCAGCCCGTACCCCATTGTGCCCAGGCCGCCCGAGCTCAGGAACGTGCGCGGCTTCGTGTACTTGAAGAAGTGCGCCGCCCACATTTGGTGCTGGCCGACCTCGGTTGTGATGATCGCCTTTCCGCGTGTCAGTTCGTACACCTGTTCGATGACGTACTGCGGAAGCAGTTGCGATGACTTGGTGTCGTAGGAGAAGGGGAACTCCTTCATCCATGCGTTCACCGACGCGAGCCATTCCCTGTGTCCGCCCTTGTCCACGAGCGGCAGCAGCTTCTGCAGGACGGGCTTGGCGTGACCGACGACCGGGATATCAACGGTCACGCTCTTGTCTATCGAGGAAGGGTCGATATCAATGTGCGCCTTCTTCGCCGCTGTGGCGAACTCGGATATTTTTCCTGTGACGCGGTCGTCGAACCTGGCCCCCACCGATATCAGCAGGTCGCATTCGCTCACAGCCCTGTTGGCTGCGACGCTGCCGTGCATTCCCAGCATGCGCAGTGAGAGCGGGTCGGTCTCGGGGAACGCTCCGAGCCCCATCAGCGTCGTCGTGACAGGTATTCTGGCCTTTCTGGCAAGGGCTGTAAGCTCCCTTGATGCGTCGCCTGCTATGACGCCGCCGCCCACGTAGAGAAGGGGGCGCGCAGCCTTGTTGATCGCCTCCGCAAGCCGCGCGATCTGCTTGGAGTTCCCCTCGAAGGCCGGCCTGTAGCCGCGGAAGGACAATTCCTTCGGCGTGGTCTTGTCCGTCGAGGCCCGCTGCACGTCCTTCGGGACGTCGATCAGTACAGGGCCAGGCTTGCCCGAACGAGCCACGTAGAAAGCTTCCGCGATGGTGCGCGGGAGGTCGTCCACGTTGCGGACGAGGTAGTTGTGCTTGGTGACGGCCCTGGTGATGCCGGTTGTATCGGCCTCCTGGAACGCATCGTTGCCGATCATGGAAGACGGCACCTGGCCTGATATGCACACCATCGGTATGCCGTCCATGGCGGCCGTCGCGAGGCCGGTGACAGTATTGGTGGCGCCGGGGCCGGAGGTGACGAGGCAGCATCCGACCTTGCCGGTTGCCCGCGCGTAGCCGTCCGCCATGTGGGCGGCGCCCTGCTCATGGCGCACCAGCACGAACTCGAGCGACGAATGGTACAGCTCGCTGAAGATGTCCAGCACTGATCCGCCGGGTAGTCCGAATATGGTCTTCACGCCCTGTCTCTTCAGGCCGTCTATTATGCACTGGGCTCCGGTCTTCATTTTCGTCTCCGCTCGTGTTCTCTTTCTCATGGCGCCGTGCTTTGTCCAGAAAGCAAAAACCCACCGCGAAGTCACGGTGGGTCCTTAAGGACATTGGAGAGGGCGGCGCGCTCTTACCTTCTCTCCACCGTGACGCGCACCGCACCTACGAGGCGCAGTACGAGCCCCGCTCCTACACCTGCAAGCGTCACGGATGGAGTTGTCCTGTCCATAGCAGCGTGGAGAGTAGCACCTGCCGCGGGTGGCAGTCAACGCGGAAAACGGCACTGAAATAGCGAGTTTTCGCGTTCCTTGACACGGGGTGGGGGTTGTGTGATTAATCGCCGGAGTTATCCGGCTCGGTTGCCGGTTCCCGGGGGATGATCTCATGCGCATCAAGCCGTTTACGGCGCTCTGTCCGCCGGTCGAGGTGGCTGCCAGTGTTTCGGCTCCGCCATACGACACGATTGAGGAAGACCAGGCGCGCGCGGTGGTGTCCGCGAATCCCCGGAGTTTTCTCCGCATCTCCAGGCCTGAAGCGGACATGGAAGGGAAGGCGGATCCGCACGGCCCGGAGGCATATGCCAGGGCTGCCTCGAACTTCGCCGAGTTCCGGGCCACGCGTCTTCTGGTGCGAGAGGCGAACCCCGGTATGTTTCTATACAGGCTTTCAAAGGATGGGCACTCGCAGACGGGGGTCGTTGCGTGCTGTCATACCGCCGACTACGGCAGCGGAGTGATAAAGAGGCATGAGAAGACCCGGATTGAGAAGGAGAATGACAGGGCCGCGATGATCCGCGCCTTGAGGGGCAATACCGAGCCCGTACTGCTCGCATACCGGGACAGGCCGGGAATAGACGCCTGTGTTTCCGGGATTGCCGCCGGGGCGCCGAGATACGACTTCACGGCGGCGGACGGAGTGCGGCACACGCTCTGGGCGGTGGCGGGCGGCGCGGGGCTTGACGCGATGTTCGCGAAGGTTCCGGGCGCGTACATAGCCGACGGGCACCACCGGGCGGCGGCCGCGGCCCGTGTCGCCGCCGGAGAGCAGGTCGGGGGCGGCTCAGGCGAATGCGGTGACCGTGAGTGGTTCCTTGGGGTGCTTTTCCCCGCATCCCAGCTCAACGTGATGCCCTACAACCGGTGTTTGAGCGACTTGAACGGGCTGAGCGAGAAGGAATTCGCCGAAGCGGCTGCGCGTGCTTTCAAGCTTGAGCCGTGTGACGGACCGAGCCCGGTCTGTGCGCGCGACATTCGCATGTATATGGGCGGACGCTGGCACAGGCTCACGTGGAACGGGGAGCCTGGCGGAGATCCGGTGGCGTCGCTGGACGTCAGCGTTCTCCAGGACCGCTTGCTGGGGCCGGCGATAGGCGTGACGGATCCGAGAACCGACAAACGTCTCATATACGTCGGAGGCATACACGGGACCGCGGAGCTGGTGAGGCTGGTTGACTGTGGAAGGGCCAGGGCGGCTTTTTCGATGTTCCCGACTTCGGTCGAGCAGGTGATGGCCGTCTCGGACAGCGGGCGCATGATGCCGCCCAAGAGCACGTGGTTTGAGCCGAAGCCGCGGTCAGGCCTGTTCGTGCAAACGTTCTGAAGTGCCGGCCGGAGACCGGCGTGCGATCGGGATCGGGCCAATGAAGACGCCTGAGAACATTCTCCGTAAACTGAAGGAACTGCCTGAGAAGCCTGGCTGTTACCTCATGCGGGATGCGCGGGGGACGATCATATACGTCGGGAAGGCCGCCTCGCTCCGCAAGCGCGTGCAGTCCTACTTCCGCCGGGCCACTCTGCGTTCAGGATCGCCGAAGCTTCGCGGCATGGTCCGGAGCATCGCTGATTTCGACCATGTTGTGACCAGGAACGAGGCCGAGGCGGCGTTGACCGAAGGCCGCTGGATCAAGGATTACCGTCCCAGGTACAACATCAGTTTTCGCGACGACAAGAGATTTCTTCTTCTCAGGGCGGACCCGCGGCAGGTTTTGCCCAGGTTCGCCCCGTGCAGGATCAGGAAGCCTGACCAATCGGTGTATTTCGGGCCCTACGCGTCATCGTCCGCCGCGCGGGCGACTCTTGATTTTGTGGAGAAACGGTTCGGCCTGCGCCGTTGCAAGGCGGTGCTTCCCGACGCCGAGACGCACCGGCACTGCATAGACGACGTTGTCCGCACATGTTCGGCGCCGTGTGTAGGGAAGGTGGATGTTTCCGGGTACAGACGCCGGTTCGAAGAAGCGTGCGCGTTCCTGCGCGGAGAAAGACGGTCCGTGCTTGCAGACCTGCGCGAGTCGATGCGGGCGGCATCGAACGATATGGCGTTTGAGCGTGCCGCCGCCCTGAGGGACCTCCTGCTGTCGTTGCATGCGACCGTTCGGCAGAGAGCACGTGCGCCGGCTTCGCCGGCGGCGGTGAGGGACAGGGCGGAAGAGGGGATCCGGGAGTTGGCCGGCGCGCTCGGTCTGCCGGCGGCCCCGAGAATCATCGAGGCATTCGACATATCGAACACGTTTGGTGAGAACGCCGTTGCCAGCATGGTGGTGGCCGAAGACGGGATTCCGCAGAAGAGACGGTACCGCCGTTTCCGTATCCGGTCCGTTCGCGGGATTGACGATGCGGCGATGATGGCGGAAGTGGTGGAAAGGCGGTGCCGGGCCCTTGATCCGGCCGGCCAGAGGCGTCCCGACCTGGTGCTGGTGGATGGCGGGCTGGCGCAACTGGGCGCCGCGAGGAAGGTCCTCGACGCGATGGGTTGGGGGGACGTCCCTGCCGCCGGACTGGCGAAACGGCTCGAAGAGGTGTTTCTTGCCGGGAGTTCGGAGCCGGTAAGGTTGAGGTCCGACTCGCCCGGTTTGCTTGTTCTTCGCCGGATACGCGATGAGGCGCATAGGTTTGCCCTGACCCATCATCGATCCATACGAGAGAGGCGGATCAGGGATTCCCGGCTTGACGAGATTCCCGGTATAGGCGAAACGCGGAAGCGGCTGTTGTTGTCCAGGTTCGGGTCTGTTCGCGCGATACGATCGGCGACGGCGGATGAGCTGGCCGAAGTCGCCGGTATAGGACGGGTAACCGCGCGCATGGTTCTCGAAGGACTGGGCGAGCCGGGAGTCAGGCGGGAGACATGAAGATTCTTGTGGCGAAGATGAGTTCTCTTGGAGACCTGTTCCATCCCCTGCCTGCCGTTCATTGTCTGAAGATGGGGCTGCGCGCTGACATTCACTGGGTTGCGAATGAAGAATACGCCGAGCTGGTCTCGACGTTTACCGACGTTGACAGGGTGATTGCCTTCCCTCGCCGGCATTTCATGTCCGGCGCCGCGCGTTTTCTGGGAGAACTGCGTCGCGAGCGTTACGACATGCTGGTGGATTTTCAGGGGCTGCTCAAGAGCGCGATGGTGTTGCGGGCCGCCCGTGGCGGGCTGCGGATTGGTCCGTCATTCAGCAGGGAGGGTGCGCGCTTCCTCTATGACAAGGTCGCAGGCCGCGTCAACAAGGAACGGCATGCAGTGGAAGAGAACATGGACGTTGTGAGGATGCTCGGGCTTCCGCTCCTGGATGCGTGCTTTCCCATAGCGCTTCCGCCTCCGGTTCTGAGCGATGCGGCGCCACGTGTCGGGTTGGTTGTCGCATCGAGATGGCCTACGAAGAACTGGCCGGAGGAGTATTTCGGCGCTGTGGCTGCCGGTCTCAAGAAGCTCTGCGGGGCCACGGTCTACGTGATTGGCGGCGCGGGCGACGCAGGCGTCGCCGCGCGCGTGATTGAGGCGGCCCGAGTGCCGGTTGTCGACTTGACGGGGCGTTTGACGCTTGTGCAGATGGCCGGGGTTCTCGCCGAGCTGGACCTGTTGATCGCGAACGACAGCGGCCCCGTGCATGCCGCGGCGGCAGTCGGGACCCAGGCGCTGGTGTTATTCGGGCCGACGGATCCGATGCGCACCGGGCCGTACGGAGACCGGCACAGGATGCTGACTTCGGGCGATGACTGCAGCCCCTGTTTCTCGCGGTCGTGCATGCGTGGGGACATCCGTTGCATGAAGAGCATAGCTCCGGACAGGGTTATCGAGGCGGCCGCCCAGATGATTTCAGCGCGGCGCGACAGGCCCGTGGAGGTAACTCAGAGTCCGGCGTAGGCGCGGATGCCCATTGCTATGCCTTCGGCCGCTTTGCCGCGGTACTGCCTGGTGATGATCTTTGCCTCCTCGCCCGGATTCGAGAGAAAAGCGCATTCCACCAGCACGGCCGGGCAAGGGGCGGACGTCAGCACGGCAAACCGCGCGCGTCTCACGCCGCGGTCGTCGGCGGATGTCGCACGCAGCATTTCCTTCTGGATGGCATGGGCAAGAACAACATTCCCGGAGTCGAATGCGTTGCCGGCCACAGGCGTTGCCGACGGCGCTCCGCCTGCGGTGGAGTTGTAACCGGCCGACGCGCAGATATACGTCTCAACACCGGCCGCTGTCCGGTTTTGTGCGGAGTTCATGTGGATGGAGACGAAGATATCGGCGTTTGCCTGCGCCGCGAGCGCGGTGCGGGCGGCGAGGGGGGTATCCCTGTCTCTTTCCCGTGTGAGCCTGACATCCAGCGGCAGTCCTCTCAGATGCGACGAGACCCGTTTTGCTATGTCAAGGGTGGCTTTCTTTTCGAACACCTTGCGGGGGCTGATCGCGCCCGTATCGCTCCCCCCGTGTCCCGGGTCCAGAACAACAACCCATTTGCGGCCACGCGGCCGGCGGGCTGGAGGTGAAAGCAGAGGATCCAGTGTTCCTGAAACATCTCCCTGGGGAAGAATGAAGACCCCGCTTGACGCGCGGACCGGTTCGTTCAGCCAGACTGACACGCCGTTGATGGAGACGAGTCTGCTGCCATCCTCCACGGAGAGCGAACCGCGGGCGCCGGCGGACGAGGCGGTCTTTCCGTTGATGGCGGGCGGCGGCAAGCCGTAACCTGCGCAGATGTCCGGCAGCCGGTACGATCGAGTGGCGGCCGAAGCATGCATGCAGCACATCAGTCCCGCCGCGGCCAGATGAATGATTCGCATGGCCATGCTGTACCAGACAGCGTGCGGGTCTTCAACACTTGACGCCGGAGCCGCCCGGCCGCTAAATACGAGCGCGTCTTGACCGTTTTGAGGAAACGCGGCGGAAGGCTGGAAAGATGGCCGAAGTTACTCTGGACAACGTTCCTGAACGCGTCCGTGACTACTACAGGAAAGGCGTGGCGGCCCTGCAGAAGGGCAATCTTGACTACGCCATCGACATGATGAGCTCCTGCCTGGAGCTAGAACCCCGTTTTCTTGACGCCAGAAAGGCCCTGCGGGACGCGGAAATACAGAAGCTTCTGCGCGGCAAGGTGACGCCGCTCACCCATGCGATGTCCACAGCGACCGGCATTTCGCAGTACCTGCAGGGCATGGCGCTCCTCAAGTCAGGCAAGGGACTCCAAGCGCTTGCCGTGGCCGAAAAGCTTCTGAAGCGTGATGCGCTCAACATGAAGTTCGTTATGTTCTTTGCCGAGGCGGCACAGGCGCTCTCGATGTCCGAAGCCGCCATACATACTCTTGAAAAGGCGCACGACGCCAGTCCTGACGACCTTGCTGTTATCAAGGCCCTTGCGCGCCTGTACCTCGATGTCGGCCGCATGCGTGAGTCCAGGTATTGTTACGAGCGTCTCTGCGAAAAGCTTCCGGATGATTTCCAACTGAGGAAGGCGCTCAAGGACGTAACCGCTCTGGCGAGTATGCGGCAGGGCGGGTGGGAGGCGGCTGCCGACGGCGGGTCCTATCGTGACATGATGAAGAACACCGAAGAGGCTGCCCTGCTGGAAAAGGAATCGAAGGCAGTGAGGACGGACCGGGACACCGACGCCTTGATTCGTGACATGCGCACGAGGATTGAGCGGGAGCCGATGAACGTGAACTACTACCGGGCTCTTTCGCGTCTGCACATCCAGACCAGGCAATTTGATGAAGCTGTGTCGGTTCTTCGCAAGGCGGCTGAGATTGCGGCGGGCGACCCGGAAGTGCACGCGGCTCTCAGTTCGGCGATTCTGCAGAAGATGGACCATGAGATCAGCGAGTTGAGGGAGGCGGGGCGCGAGGAAGATGCGGAGACCATGGAAGCAGAGCGCACGAGATTTATTCACGACGACCTCCAGGAGCGTGTCCGGCGGTACCCGAACGACCTGGGTGTGCGGTTCGAGTGGGGGATGCTGCTGCTTGAGCGCGGGAACACCAACGAAGCCATCCAGCAGTTCCAGATGTCGCAGCGGAGTCCGAAGTTCAGAACCCGGTCTCTGCTCCAGATGGCGCTATGTTTCAAGCAGAAGAGCCAGTACGACATGGCGCTCGAGCAGCTCAAGACCGCGGATTCCGAACTGCCCGTGATGGACGGTGTCAAGAAGGACATCGTATACGAGATAGCCCGACTTCTGGAACTGACCGGCGATTCGAAGCAGGCGGTGTTTTACTACAAGCAGATATATGCAGTCGACATCGCCTATCGGGATGTAGCCGCCAAGGTTGAGCAAACCTACAGGGGCAGTTGAGGGGCTACTCCTGATCCTGGGCCGGCGTTGCCGCCGGCGGGTGCGGCCAGATTCCTTTCAGAGCGTCTTCAACGATCTTCTTCGTGTCCCTGGGGAAATCGCTGCGAAGGATCCATTTCACGAAACCTGAGTCCTTCTCCACCAGTTCGCGCAGAGGGGTGCCTTTTGCCCGGCCGAAGTTGAGGGTCACCTGGTTGTTCGTCCACCGCAGGCGGCCTGTCCGGTCCACCCATGAAGGGTCCCTAGGGTTGCAGTATTCATGGAGCTCATCCATATCCGTCGGGAGGTCCCCGTAACGTGCAAACTGTCCTTCCAGAACGCGGATGGTTGCCTCCACATCGGCCAGTGCTCCATGGGCGTCGAGGTGCAGTTCTCCGCAGTAGTAAGAGAGAGCCGCCGACAGATCGCGCGGCACTCTCCTGTGGAAGATTCGCTGAACATCAATCGTGCGGCGCGCGTCCGGGTCGAAATCAATGCCGCAGCGGGCAAACTCCTCGACGAGCATCGGCACATCGAAACGGAGGAGGTTGTAGCCGGCGAGATCCGCGTTGTTGAGGAGGGAGAAAACTCCCCGTGCTACGGCCGAGAAGGGCGGGGAGTCAGCAACGTCCGAATCGCCGATGCCGTGGATGGCTGTTGCTTCAGGGGGTATCGCCATCTGCGGGTTGACGCGGAACTCGTGAGTGGCCCTCGACTTATCCGGCAGTATGCGGACGATGGCAATGTCTATGATCCTGTCCGCCTTGGGGCTTATGCCGGTTGCTTCGATATCGAGGCACGCGAGCGGGCGGTCGAGTTTGACGGGCAGCATTTCCGGACTCCTGCAGCGCCGTGGCGCGGCCAACGGCTTCGTCGGGCGACGTTATGCCACGGGCGCAGGTGATGCAACCGCAAAAGCGGAGCAGATCCGCGCTCCGGCCTCGGGACTTACTGTTTGACACATCGAGCGCGTGTCTGCAAGACTGGCCGCGCCTGTTGTACCCGTACTTGGCGGCCGGCGCGGCGCATGGCTGGCCGGTCTATTTCTGCCGGGCGGGCAGGCGGGCTAAGATCGGAGATCGCGTAGATGAGCCAGCATACAAGTCTCAAGGCGGCCAGTCGTATTGCCGCCAAACGGAATGTCCTCAAGCGGTTTGAGCGCATAGACATACTGAAACGGCGCGGGCAGTGGAAGCCGGGCGACAAGGCTCTCGGACTGAGGAAGACCAAGGCGGATTGACCGGAGATCCGCAAGTGTGTGGAACGCTTGAATCTGGCGGCGATAGGGACAACCGGCGTGCTGGTCCTGTCCGGAATGTTGCACGGATGTCCGCACGGGCCATCGCTTGCGGCCTGATCCTTTGTGCGTCGGTGGAGTCGGCTTCAGCCGCGTCCGATGTCGCCGTGGAGGGTCAGACCCCCGTTCGTCAGGTGCAGCCCCTGGACGGCCTTCAAGGGCGGGCTTTGAAACCGGGCATTCCTCAGGGCCGATCCGTTCGGATCGCCGGCATTGTTCAGCCCGCGTCGTTCTCTTTCCGAAGGCCCAGTCGGTATTTCCTTCGTGTTGATCTGCCGGGCAACAAGTCCTACACGGTTCGCTATCTTGTTGCCGACCGACAGGTGCTCTTCGGGATGATGGGCCGGTACGTAAGAGTTGAAGGCCGCGAGTACTGGCTGGATGGCAATGAGATACCGGTGCTGGTTGCTGACCGGGTCATCGACGAGCCGGCGCCTGACGGCGACAGGTAGTCTTCGAACGAGCGCCCGTGCAGTTGCGGCGGCTTGGAACAACAGGCAGGGGGATAGAGGCGATGCAGGTGCCATCCTGGCTTGTCGGACACAGTATTGCGGGCAACGCTGTGTGGCGGTGGCTGTTGTTTCTTGCTCTGATTCTGATTGCGGCAGCCATCGGCCAAATCGTCAAGATCGTTGCTGAACGCGTTGCCGACCGCCGGTTTGGCGGCAAGGATGCCTGGGGCGGGGTTCTGCTGCGTGCTGTATCCAGGACGTGGGTTCTGGTGTCGACAGCGATAGGATTCCATGCCGCCCGCGCCGTGCTTGTGCTGGATGCGGTGCCTTCCTCAATGGCCGACTCCATCGGGGCGATACTGAACGCAGCTGCCGCGGGCTACGCATTCTATTGCCTGTGTGACCTGTCAGATTTCTTCCTCATGCGTCTTGCCAGCAGGACCGAGAGCAAGGTTGACGATGTCCTGGTGCCGCTTGTCGGGCGCAGTGTAAGGATCATAATCGGGATGATCGTGATTCTGAACGTAGTCCAGGAAGTGAGCGGAAAGAACATCACGACCATCCTGGCCAGCCTGGGAGTGGGCGGGCTCGCGGTGGCGCTTGCCGGGCAGGACACGATAAAGAACTTTTTCGGGTCGTTGGTGATACTTGGAGACAGGCCGTTCGAGGTGGGCGACAGGATAGTTGTTGACGGGCATGATGGACCGGTGGAGGCGGTTGGATTCCGTTCCACGAAGATCCGCACTCTTGAAGGGGCGTTGGTAACCGTGCCGAACGCCGAGATGGTGAGTCGGTCCGTATGCAATATGGGGAAGCGGGAGTACATACGACGCACCATGACGATCACCATCACCTATGACACTTCTCCGGCCAAGGTGCGGAGGGCGCTGGACATTCTCAGGGACATCCTGAAAGACCACGAAGGGATGAAGGAGGACAGGCCGCCAAGGGTGTTCTTTGGCGATTTTGGCGATTGGGCGCTGAAGCTGAACGTGATCTACTGGTATCATCCCGCCGACTACTTTCTCTACATGGCCTTCTCGGAAGGAGTCAATTTCAGGGTACTTGAGAGATTCAACGAGGAAGGGATATCCTTTGCCTTCCCGTCGCAGACAGTCTACATGTCAGGCGCAGCAGTGGATGAGATGTCGGCCGGTTGAAGCGGCCCCTCAAGAAGGAGTTGCCAGATGCCTCTTGGCGGATTGGACCTCAGGCGACTGGATCCGGAGTGTGCGCTGTCCCTGCGCAGCATGGCCGGCAAGATTGCTCACGACATGAACAACATGCTTGTTCCCCTTGCCGCATACCCCGAGTTGCTGCGGTGTTTTGTCGAGGGGCAGGACGAAGCGACTGGTTACATAGACAGCATGGAGAAGGCTCTGGACGGCATCACTTGCTTCATGCGAAGGCTGCTTGCGCTGTCCGGACGAGACCGCGGAGAGCGTGTCGTTCATGACATGAACGATATGGCTGTTGCGGCTGCGTCTGTGGTTTCCGAAGTGTGCCCGGGCATTGCGGTGGAATGCTCCCGTGGTGGTGAGACCGCCGCGATACTATGCGATATTGAGTCGCTGGACATGGCCGTTCGCGAGATATGCTCCAATGCTTTTGAGGCCATGCCGTCAGGCGGCAAGCTGCGGATATCGACCGGGCTCAAGTCGGAGAGCGGCGGACGAACGAGCACCTGCGGGCTGCTGGTCCCTGCCGGAGAGTACGCGTGGCTTCGTGTGCAGGACTCAGGCCACGGAATGAGTGAAGGGGAAATGTCATCGCTCTTCTGCCCTCTTGAGTCCGCGAAGCACCGTGGCGGGCGGCGCGGCGCCGGCATGGGGTTGAGTCTTGTGTGGGTCACCGTAAGGGACCATGGGGGGCACATAGATGTCTCATCCGGCAAGGAAGGCACGACCGTTTCAGTGAGTCTGCCAACAATGCGGGAGGGCGTGTGACGGATGCGATTGAGTGTGTTGCGGTCGCGCGGCAACCGTGCAGGCGCGACAGAATAATGATAGTGGATGACGAACGCGCCATCCGGCGTTTATTCAGCCTTATCCTCACCTCTGAACTCCCGGGACACGAAATTGACATTGCAGAGGACGGCGGCCAGGCCGTTGAACTCTTCAGGCAGCGGCACCAGGGGCTTCTCCTTATGGATCTGCGAATGCCCGGGATGGATGGCAGGGCCGCATTTCTTGCGATAGAACAGGCGTGTCGGGAGTCGAACTGGGAGATGCCGTCTGTGGTTTTCTGCACCGGCTTCACTCCGCCCGAAACCGTACGCAGGGTTGTCGAAGAAAGCTGCGATGTGCATGCCCTGCTGGCAAAGCCTGTAAGCAACGATGTCCTCCTGGATGTTGTGAAGCGGCGCCTGTCCCGCTAGGGAACTGCGCAGGCGGTACATAGATATGCGTGTTTTCAGCACCGTTCAATCAATGCGCGAATGGTCCGACTCATGCTTCCGCGCGGGTGAGCGCATCGGCTTCGTGCCGACGATGGGATGTCTTCACGAGGGGCATATGTCGCTTGTGCGGCTTGCTCGCGAGATGGCCGACGTGACCGTCGTAAGCATATTCGTCAATCCGACGCAGTTTGGCCCTGGAGAGGACTTTGAACGCTATCCGCGGGTACTGGGGAGCGATCTGAGCATGTGCGAGGCAACGGGAGTGGATGCGGTGTTCACGCCCGCGGTCAGCGAGATGTACGCGGAGGACGCGTCCACAATCGTGGAAGAGGCCGCTATTTCCCGTGGCATGTGTGGCGCAAGCCGTCCGGGACACTTCCGTGGTGTTGCGACGGTTGTGGCCAAGCTCTTTAACATCGTGAAGCCCGCCGTTGCGGTTTTTGGCCGGAAGGACGCACAACAGTTGATGGTCATTAAGCGGATGGTAAGGGATTTGAATTTTCCCGTTGAAATAGTTGCCGCGCCAATAGTCCGTGAGTCGGATGGGCTCGCGATGAGTTCCAGGAACCGATACCTGTCGGCCGATGAGCGCATGGTTGCGCTGGGCATAAACCGTGCTCTCAGGTGGGCAGAGGCCAGGTATGCGAATGGGGAAAGATCCGCGAGGAGTATCGCGGCGGGGATAGGTGAGCGGATTTCAGGAGGCGGGGTTGCGGTGCCTGAGTATGTGGAAGTCGTTGCGGCTGAAGATATGAAGCCTGTATCGGAACTTGGGCCGGGGATCATGATTGCTGTGGCCGCCCGTGTGGGAGCGACCAGGCTGATAGACAATGTGGTTCTTGGAGTAGTGTGATATGGGCGATACGGAGAGAGTTTGTCCGGCATGCGGGGCAAGAGTTCGGACGTCCGTAGCGGCACTCCGCTACGTTTGTCCGAAGTGCTCTCAACATGTTCAGCTACAATCGAGTGAGGCCGGCAGTGGCGACGAACCGCCGATGGATGTTCAGGCGCGCCGTCTCAAAGTCCGCGAAACGGTGGGGGCGAAGCCGGATGAGCCGGCGTTGAGCGTTGGCAGGGCCGGCGGGCGGTCCAAACCGATCCCGATCCGCCCGAAGCAGCGGCGTGTTTCGGGGGCCGTCTTCACCTTCTCGCACATTGCGAGCTGGGTGATATTCTTTGTGCTGGGCGGCATCATGGCTGGACTGCGCTACGGCGGGTGGTTGGATCCGGCGCGCCTCGAGATGATGAGGAGTGCGTCGTTCTACGTTGCGGCGGTGGTTCACGTGGTGGTGGTGCTGACGGTACTGCATGATTCCGTGCTGGCAGGGATAATCGGCCTGCTGCTTCCGCCGTACGCCCTGTACTACCTGTTTGCAAGGTCCGACAGGTTCTTCATCAGGGCGCTGGTCGCAGGCATTCTCATCGGCGTGGGGCAGGACGCTATGGCGACATTCAGCGCGCACTGGGTCAGGATCGTCGAGTTGGTCCATGCCTACATACGTTCCGGCGGCTGATCCTCACTCAGGGCGGACGCCCTGGGTCCGATCAAGACCTTCGCTCGTTCTGATCTTCTCCATGCAGTCCGGGCAGAGCCCGTGCGAGAATGTGACAGCCGAATGGCTGGCGATATAGTCCTCCACCGCCTCCCACGCCTGGCGGCTTATGCGTACCCTGTGACACGAAGAACACACGGTGACCAGGCTGGCGGCGAACTTTCTCTGCCGCAGGTAGGTGTTCCCGACCGTAAGGATTGCGGTTACCATGACGCCGCATGTCAAAACGGAACAGCCGAAGAAGTCCAAGCCCGACTTTTCGGTGCCGAATACAAGGTAAGGAAGATCAACCGTCCCGTTCGCCCATATGAGCAGTATCAGGAGGAGAAACGCCGCGAATTGCCAGAACGCGATGGCTGCAAAGCTCTTTGCTACGACGGGGATGCGTTCGACTACATCGGGTTCTGCGGGCATCGTGATGCCTCCGTGTTGGGCCGTTACCGCTACTGCCTGGTCCGGCGCAGGGACAAGGCTCTTGCCTCCATCATCGCGAGGATGATCCGGTCCGGGGAAGCGAACTCCGGCGTGAAGACGACGTCGGAGATCAAAGCCGCCAGATCCCCTTCAGGTTCCCCGCAGACCACAAAACCGGTGCCAGGGCTGAGTTTGATCAGGGCCCTGACTATGCCTGCCGCGCCGTGTTGAAGCATGCCTATGTCAAACACGGCGCCGTCAAGCGCCGGTTCTGACTCCATGAAAGCCAGAGAGGACGCTATCTCGCCCGCTCTTTCGACCTTCATTCCGAGCAGTTCCATGCGCTCGCGCAGGCCGGCGTGCTGTCTGGAAGTGGCCATCAGCACGTGCCAGTGGGACGCGTAGGCGGCGAGTTCCTGGGGCAATTCCGAACGGTCCTCAGTCAACGAGGATGGATCGGCAGCCGGCATCCATACAACGTAGACGGGTGACCTGTCCCTGCCTTGCAGGGAGTCGAGCCGGCCGCCGCACTCAGCAACCGCCGACTCGAGTACTGACTGAATGATTCCAGGCTCGGATCCCGGGGACTGATCGTGCACCTCTTCACCCGTATTCCGGCGTTCCGCGTCCCCGCCCTGCGATCTTATGACCACGGCGCCGGCATAGTCGCCTCTTCGTTCCAGCCCCAGTTCCGGATCAGTGGCGGCTGATATGGTTACTGTGCCTGGAACATGGTTTGCATCCGCGGCAAGGAGGCCGAGGTTGAGGACCACCTGTTCCAGCTGTGCTCGTGGCATGCCTACAGGCGGAACGCTCTCGACACTCGTCTCGACCGTCCACCCTCTCGACAGTGTGTCGCGGAGTACCGCGGCGGCCATCTCGAGGGGGTCTCTGACGTCAATGGTTGGCTGCCACGAAACGGACGGTCTGATCAGGCCTAGCAGGCGCGCTGTGACCATCGACCCGTGCCGCGCGGACTGGTCGATGGCGCGAATCGAGGACGCGGATTCCTCGGACCCCGCGGGGAGCCTGGCAAGCAGCGAAGCGTGGCCGGCGATCGAGAACAAGAGTTTGCTGAAATCGTGAGCCACACCGTTTGCCATCTGTTCCAGGAGTTGAAGCCTGGCCACCTGGCGATTGCGCAATCGCGCCCTGTTCATCATTGTGATGTCGCTGATCATTACCACCGACAACCCTTCGGACTGCTGGGCTCTGAATCGCAGCGTGCGTTTCTGTCCGCCGAACTCGCATGGGCGCTCAAGTTCAACGGGGTCCGCCGGCCGGGCGAGAAGTTCGCAGTCGGCGTGTGTCAGGCACGGGAAGACGTCCCCGAGCCTGACGGTGCCTGGCACATCCGGAAGTGTGGCGAAGGATCTGGTCGCCGCGTTGAATCCCGTGACGCGGCCGCTGCGGTCGGCAGTGAGTATGGCATCCCTGAGGTGGTCGAGTTCCGTGACGAACTTGCCAACCCGTCTTCGCCCTTCGGCCTCGGCGGCCATACGGATACCCCAAAGGCCGAACGCGCCGGCGATGGACATGAAGCCGAGGGTCAAAGCCCACAACGCGGCTGATGTGGCGCGCGCCATGTCCGGCGACAGCCTGTCGTCCAGGAAATGCATTGTCTGAACGACGGCAAGAGATGCCGTGGCGAACAGAAGAAGAAGAAGGACGGCATATGCCCAGGTCTCTGACCTGAAGCCTCTCACGGCTGAGCCTTTGTCTCCGAAGCCTTGCCGGTGTCTTCGGAGGGCTTCTTCTCTTCGGCTTCCATCTTCCTGATCAGTCCCTCAATCTCCGCTTCCATCTGCTTGCGCTTCGGGGAATCCTGGAGCAACTTGCGGTGAACGAGTGCGGCGTCTTCGGGCAGGCCCTGTTTCGGGCCTATACTCCCCGGCGTAGCGATGCCGAGGGTGACGAAAATTATCGTTTCCTGCTGGTTCTTCTCCTTGTGCGTATGCGAGAAGAGGAACCGGCCGATGAGGGGTATGTCTCCAAGGAGAGGAATTTTCTTTGTCCTGTCCCCCTCTGTCGTCTCCGTGAGGCCGCCGATGGCCACCGTCTTGCCGTTTTCGAGGCAGAACACCGTCTGTATCTTCTTGGTGGCGACGACCGGGAATGTCTGGCCGTTAGGCGCTATCTTGTCTTCCAGGTAGCGGGTCAACTCCGGCTCTATCCTGACGGTGATATTCGAACTCGTGTTGATGGTCGGGGTCACTGTCAGTTTTACGCCCGTGTCAACCGGGTCGCCGGCGTTGTAGGTTACGAAGGGCGCCGTTGTTTCCGTCGCCGGGGTGACAACCGACTGGAATGGCCGCTCACGCCTGCCGACATGTATTACGGCAGATTCCTCGTTAGCGACAATCAGCTTCGGATTTGAGACAATGCTGACTCCGTTCATCTGTTTCAGGGCGCTAAGGACCAGGCGGAAGTCATCCACGCTGAGCACCGAAGTGCGGATGTCGGCAATCTGCTTCACAAACGAATCTTTCACATCTTCGGTTACCCTCTGGTTCTGGTCGAGAGAGTCGGCGATCGTGTAAGTCGGTTCGATGCTGCGGATAGTAACCACCTCGCCATCCGGGCTTTCCTTGAAATCCACGGTTTCGTTCTGAATCTGCTTGCCGTAGATATCGTAGTACTTCCTGACCCCGTCGTTCGCGATCCTGTTGCCGGCACGCGAGTCTGCTGCTGCCACAGAGTTGTTGCGTGTCCGGTTTTCGGAATAATTCCAGTTGAAGGGGCTGGCTGAAGCGCCATAGCCCTCGAGCACCTGCCAGTTGATTCCGAGATCGCGGATGGCCGAGTCGTTCAACTCCAGGAATTTCGCCTCTATGAAGACCTGTTCGCGAAGCTTGTCTATTTCATCGATGACTCTCTCCACCTCGATACGGTTGGCTTCGGTTGTCTTGAGGACAAGCGCATTGCGCGACGGGAAGGCGGAGACGGCCGCGTTCTGCACGAGCAGGTTGCTGACAACCATGGAGACTTCGGGGACGGTTGCGTATCTAAGGAAGATTGTTTTGACCACCATCGGTTCCGGCGCGTCCGCCGGCTTGGGGACGATGCTGTACACTGCGGAGCCCGGCGTCTTCTCCATGAGCGCGAGATCATGCATGTCAAGAATTGCCGTCAGGGCGGGTTTCCACTGAACATCGGTGAGGTTGACCGTGACGCGCCCTTCGAGATTTGTTGCCGAGGCCACTATGTTCGCGCCTGATATGCGGGTGAACATGCGCACCACGTCCACCAGAGCAACATCATCGAGAGTGATGCTGATGAGGTTGGCGTCGTTGGTTGTTGCCGGCAGGACCGGTCCCGTATCGTCGGCGATGGCTACGAACACGACTTCATTCGATGCGGCCGCGGTTCCATTGGTCTGCGCGACGGCGACCCCGCGCAGCACGCCGAGAACCGAACACAAAGCAAGCAGGCACAATGGACGTATACTCTTCATCTGTTCCTCCCGCCCCGGATTCCACTATTGTTTTGGATAAGTCACTACCGCCGCATATGCAATCTGGCCCGCAGCATCCACTCTCCAGACCGTGTTTGAGCCAACGGCACCGCTCGGGCTGGTCACCGTGTAGACTCCGGAGTTCGGATTGATCGTGCCAAGCGCCGGAATGGAAACGTTCCAGTTCCCGAGCGGTTCGATGCCACCCGAGGATCCGAAGTTGACGGCTGTTATGGTGAACGTGAATGGAGCGTTCGTCTGCGCCGCAGTGAGGGTTACCATGCCCGGTATTATCAGGAACGTTGTGTCCGCCGTTATTTCCGCCGATGCGGTCAGTCCTTCATCGTCGGTCACCGTGACACTGTTCGGCGCGACCTTGTTTGCTCCGTAGATCGCGGTGGCGGTGTTGGCGCTCACGCCGATGATGTCGCCGAACGCGATGTTTGCGGCCTGCCAGGAATAGGGAGGGGTTCCGCCCTTGACCGCGAATGTCACCTGCTGGCCGGCGAATGTCACGTTGTAGGTTTGGGGCACTATCGCGACTCCCTGTCCGAACACGGGATTGCCGGGGTCGGCCAGTTCGTCCACGTCAGGCTGGTTGGCCCCGAAATAGGAGTCAATGGAATTGATGTCGCTGACGTCAGGGTCGTCCTCGCATCCACAGAACAGGACAGCCCCTGCAGCAACAATGGCAACCGCGGCCAACGCAACCGGCATCTTCAGTTTCATGGCTTGGTCCTTTCTTCGTCCGTGCTCAGGCGATAATACAGTCTCTGGCTGAACACGCCCTTCTTGTTTATGTCCGTTATCTTCCAACAGTACGTTACACCGTTGCGGGTTATCCAGCCTGTACTGCCGGCTTCGACGAGACCGATTTCATCCAGCACGGCAATGTAACGTCCTGAGCGTGCCCGGGTTATGCCCTTCACCGTGAGAGAAGGCCATTCGATGGGAACAGTTATCTCTGGTTCCTTTTCCTCTTCCAACCCGCCGTCAACAGAGTCCGGAGGGGGAGGGACATAGCCGACCGGCCAGAACGGGTCCCGCTCAACCATTGATGGAGGCATGTTCGAGGCGCCGCCGGCTGCGTCTGGCGTTGCTTCCTCCGACGCGCGGCAGACGGAGACCTCGATGGCAAGGAGAAGGAGAATCGAGAAGGGAGTTCTCAATTTCGATCGTATTCCAGGCGGTGTTGTCATTGTTCGATGGCGCCTTCGGCCGCTTGAGCCACCAGCGTTTCCTCTGCTTCGGGATCACCCCATATGGGCCACTGAACCCGGAAAGTAACACGATGCCGTTGCGGGTCGCGGTCATCCGACGTAACTTGCACTTTGGAGACGCACAAATACGGGTTCCCCGTCTCCACGCGGTTGAGAAGTCTGGCCAATGCATTCATGCTGCATTTAGCGGTTATTTCCGCCGTGTACGACTTGAAAGTCTTCTTCGGTTGATCCGGGCCGGCCGACGGCTCGCGAGTTTCCAGAACCGAAACGCCCAGTTCATTGATCGATTGTATGCCGGAATCAGGGTCGGTGCACTGCTCCATGTACCGCGTGGCGCCGATGAGGTAGTTGCCGTGCCGCGGTTTCAGAAGATACCGCGCCGATATGTCGCGGACTTCGTTTGCGATGGCTATGTTCTCGGCCCGGGTCGTCTCAATGCGCGATATCAGCACCGCAGAACTTCCAAGGTTCCTGTTGATCCTGTCCATGTCGTCGGTGAGCTTCTGATTCCTGGCCATGAGGGGACGAATCAGGCCGAAGGCTACCCCGTAGACGACGCCGATGGATCCGACTGCGACGAGCACGAGAACCTTGATGCGGTCGTTGCGGTTGTCCGGAAGCTTCATCAGAAGGCCCTCGGCTTGTACCGGCAGCGTATCTCGAAAAGCCTGTCATCAGGAGATGCATTCTTAGACGTATCGGCTGAGAATGCGGCGACTTCGACAGACTCCAGCTGTGTCGCGAAGACGGAGAAAGTCCGCAAGTTCTGCTCCAATTCATCGACGGCAAGATCTGAGCCCTTGCCCACGGATCTGCCCCTGATCTGCATCGTGAAGCTGCGCGCCATGGCCTTGTCTTTCTCGAGGGTCAGAAGAACCTGATCGGTGTTCAATTCGACGAGCTGTATTGCCGGTGGCACGAGGCGTGGCAGTGCGGCAAGCTGGGTGTGCCAGACGATCTGAGAGCGACGCCAACCGTCGAGTTCTTCCTTGAGTCGCCTGTTGACGTTCAGCTCCGCCGCGATCCTGATGGCCATTTCCTGCTTCGGCTCCGCCTCCAGCCATTTCCTTTCCAGTTTGTCCACGGCGGCGGTCTTGTTCCACACGTGAACGGCGACGAACGCAAGAGACGCCCCGATCAGGACGGGTATGGAAAAGGCGATGACCTTCACCACGAATGCCGGCGTGAACAGGCTGGGGTTGCGCTGTTCTGACGGCAGGATAAGGTCAACGCGCAGATTCATTTGGCCTCCAGCGTAGCCTGACAAGCTCCGATCGCCGCTGCAAACCTGGCCGGGTCGCCAATGTCCTCTCCCAAAACGCCTTCGGGAACCGACGCGTGCTCAAACGGATTCCATCTTTCAACGTCGAATGCGGTTTGCATCGGCGTGATCAGGTCTCGTCCCGCCTCGACCGAGCCGGAGATGAACAGGGACCGGATGCGGCATGCTTCGCGGCGCTCCACGTAGTCTCTCGACACTGCGATTCGGTTCAGCATCTGCCCCGCAACGTCTCCCGCGATGTCGGAAACATCGAACGCCCCGTCCGTCAGAACTCCCATTGCGGTTTGCGCATCGACTCCGAGCGATTCCTGTACGCGTTCGAGGATGCTGTGAGTGCCCAGTTCAAGGCGCTGGCAGAGCACCGGGATGCCTTTGCTGAAGACCGCGAAGTAAGAACACCGCTCTCCTATGTTCAGTGACGCGACCGCTTTTGCCTTGAAGGACATGCCCGGTCCGTTCGTGAACGCCGTCATCGCGGCGAGCCCGGCTATCTCGACAGAATGCGGGGCAGGTCTTCCGGACGGGAAAAAGGACAGTGCTCCTGATATCTCGTCCTCCGCAACCGCCGCGGCGAGAACGAGGGATTCCTGCCGTCCGTGTCCTTCCGTAATGACCTTGTATCCGATGCGACGGCCCGATGTGTCCCGGATCCCCAAGCCTGTCACAAGGCGTGATTCCAGTCCGCCATCATGCAGGCCGGGCAGCATGAGCAGTTTCACTGTGGCTTCAGAGCCTTCTATTGCAATTGCAGCGTGCGGGGCGCGGAGCTTGGCCGGGAGCTCCATCGGCTTGCGCGCTTCTTCGGAGTCTTCGTTGGCACGTGGCAGCGCCGCGGCTGCCGACAGCGAGGTGGTCGCGCCGACGCGACGCATTCTTACAGCCAGCACGACAGTGCGCCTGACGTCGATGCCTACAACGTCAGCAGGCCCCTGCTTAACTTTGTCGAGAATGTCTTTGAACGATGCCATGGAAACCGATCCCGAAGCCTCTTCCTCAGGGCATACGCGCCGCGTACTGGCTCAAGCACGACGTGTGCCTTTGCTTGGCAAAGATCATACCCGTTTCTTCGCGGGCGGCAAGAACCTATGTGATCGGGGGTTGTGACCGCGTAAGTTCTGCGGGAAGTCCCCTTCCGACGGGAGAGCGCCTTCTCACGATTGCGACTGGTCGCAGTCAAGCGAGTCGGGGTTAGGCGCCACGTCAGGGCCGGATGCCCGAATGCCGACGGCAGTCATTCCGTGCTTCATCGCTTGATTCCCTGTGCGCGGCCGGTCTGGCGAATGGGGCAGGCAAGGCACTTCGTCGCAGTCCGCATATTCTCCCTCAAAAACGTTGCACTGTCGGCGTGAAGGTTGGTAGCTTCACCGAGACTGCGCGTGGTGCGGCAGATTGCAGGAGACGTGGTTGACCATGGATCATAAGAAGCAACTGTCGAAGACAATGAGGATAGACCTCATTCCCGAGACTCCCATGGAGCCGGTGGAGGACAAGAAGACGCGCGTTGTGGTTGCGTCTTCAGGAGCGCGTGAGCCGGTCGACGGAGTTGGTGCGCACGGTCCTGACGCTTCCATCTATCAGCAGCTCCTTCACAGCCTCTACGACGCCGCAATCATCTGTGATGATCAGGGCGCGATACTGGATGTCAACGTGCGCGCCCTCGATTTCTTCTTATACACCCATGCAGGATTCTGCAGCCTTCACATATGGGACGTTGTTTCCGGCGCCGACGAGGGGTTGCTCAAGACCATCATGGAGAACCTGTCGAACGAGAGGTTCACTCTTATTCAGGCTTACTGTATGCGCAAAGACGGACGGTATTTCCCTTCCGAGATAGCTGTCAGCAAACTCCTTGTGGCCGAGGGCCTCCGCTTGTGTTTCTACGTTCGCGACATCACCCTGCGGAGACAGGCTGAGGAAATGCTGAGAACGGAGCACAATGCGATCCAGAATGCCGACAACGGCATCGCGGTGGCCAACATAAACGCGGAGATAGAGTACGCCAATCCCTCGATGCTGCGGATGTGGAACCTGCCGGACTTGGAAGCGGTAATGGGAAAGAATGTGCGCGAGCTTCTGGTGTCCTCGCCGGATATCGACGAGATGCTCGCGGCCGTGACCGTCAAGGGGAAGAGCTGGGCGGGCGAGGTAAGTGGGCTGCGAAGAGACGGGGCCACGTTTGAAGTTCAGGTAGCGGCCGCGTGCAACAGGAACAGCGAAGGTGAGACAATCGGTATAGTGTTGTCCTTTGCCGACATAAGCGACCGGAAGCGCGCGGAGAAGGCGGAGATGGAGGCCGAGCGGCACCGGGTAATGCTCGAGAGTCTTGGAGCCGCGTGCCATCATCTGGGGCAGCCTGCGACCGTGCTGCTGGCCAACCTGGGCATGATGCAGGCCAAAGTGGACAGGTCTGATCCCGTTGTGGGCGAGCTGGTCGAGATGAGTATCGAGGCCGCCGAAGTGCTGGGAAGCATACTTCACAAACTCAACGAGGTCTCCGAGTACAAAACCACGAGATACCTTGCGGGCGCGGATGATGGCGGGGACGGCAGTGAGAGCAGGATCCTCGACATAGGTTGAGATCCCGTATGGATGCTCCGTCAAGCTGCGCATGCACGGATGGTGCTCCCAACGCATCGCGCTTCGTCGCGGGGCTTGCTTCATCGGCATACGTTGCCGCCGCATTCATCGGAGCTTTCCTGCTCTTCGTGGTCCAGCCCATGGTCTCCAAGGCGATTCTTCCCGTGTATGGCGGCAGCAGCCTGGTCTGGGGCGCCTGCATGGTGTTTTTCCAGGGGGCGCTTCTTGCGGGCTATGCCATCTCCCTGTGGACGCACAGGAAGATGGGCCTGAGGCGGGCCATGCTTGTGCACCTTTTCATCCTCGCGACGCCATTGCTGTTTCTTCCTCTTGATGTCTCCGTCCATCAGGGCGGGACTGCTCCGCCCGGCGCTCGGTTGCTGGTTGCGTGGCTCTTCAGGCGCGCCGCCCTTGCGGCAGTGGCCCTCTCGACCGTCAGTCTTGTTTTGCAGCGATGGGTGAGGGCGACCCCGGGCCGTTTAGCGTCACGGCCCCATCTTCTCTACGCGGCATCGAATACCGGGTCCATATCAGCCTTGTTGCTGTACCCTTTTGTACTGGAACCGTTTCTTGACCTCTCGATGCAGGCCTTCGCGTGGTCACTGGCATACGTAGTACTGCTCGTGCTGCTGATTGCTTCCCTGCCCCGCCGCGGGCATGAACGGGACGATGATGTCGCGACATCCGGCTTCCCGGTCGAGATCCGGCCTTCGGCATACATCCGGTGGTTTCTGCTCTCCTTCGCATCCTGCGCTCTTCTTCTGGCGGCCACCAACAGGCTGTCGTTTGATCTGGCCTCGATCCCATTTCTCTGGGTGTTGCCGCTCTCTGTGTATCTCGGATGTTTCGTCGTATCATTCGGGAGCCGGCCGCCGCGACAGGAATGCACCCGGCGCTTCTTCGGCTGGGCATTGACGTGCGGGGGGCTCCTCTGCCTTGTCTCGTCGTTGAGGATGTCGTTGCCGGCTCCCGCGGCGGTTTTGCTTCACCTTGCCGTTCTTGGCGGGGTATGTCTGGGATGCACCGAGAGTCTGGTCAGGTCCAGGCCAGGCCATGCGCAGGGGATGACCTCGTTCTATCTTGCAGTTGCCGCGGGCGGGTTCGCCGGAAGTTTCCTGGTGGCATGGGTCGCGCCGCTCTGTTTCAAATGGCACGCGGAATACCCTGTTGCACTTGCCTTGGCAGCGTGGGCGGTGTCGGACGCAGGATCGAGGAGGGCATGGGTGCGGGCCGGCTTGATTCCGGCGCTCGTGGCTTTCGGTTCGGTCACTATCGTTCCACTGACGGTCAGGCAGTTTCTTCCCGGGGCTGCTTCAGGGCTCGTGATGGTGCCTGCCGCAGGCTTGCCGCTGGCGCTTGCCTTGAGACGGGGGTCTTCTTCTGCGTCGTCGGCCGCTGCGGTCCTGGCTGCGGTTGCCCTCGGGTTGGGGTTTACGGAATCGGCCGCCACGGGAGGCTCTGAGATCCTTCGCCTGAGGAACTACTACGGCACGTACAGGGTATTTGAGGATTCCGGGCTGCGGTATCTCCAGCACGGGAACACGCAGCACGGGCGGCAGCGGGTTGCAGGGGATGGGGCTGGAGTCCCATTGTCCTACTACCATCCGTCCACACCCGCGGGCGACTTCCTGTCTTCACGGATCTTGCCCGGGAAGCGCGCGGCAATGGTCGGGCTTGGGACGGGTGCTCTCGCGGCATACTCGGGGAGCGGCTCTGTTCTGGACATCTACGAACTGGATCCGGCCAACGAGCCGGTGGCAAGAAAGTACTTCTCGTATCTCGGGGATGCTGAGGAGCGCGGTGCGCTTGTCCGGCTGCACGTGTGTGACGGGCGGCTGGGGCTGGCTTCAGCCGCGAAGGCTTCTTATGACGTGATCATAGTGGATGCTTTCAGCAGTGGATCTGTGCCGGTGCATCTGCTTACAAAGGAAGCATTTGAAACGTACCGCGGCGCCATGAACACGGACGGGATATGCCTGATGCATCTATCCAACCGCGCTCTGAACATGGTTCCGTTCGTCGCCTCAACCGCAGCAGAAGCCGGATTGACGGCGTTGACGGCATCGAACGCTGGCAACGTTCATCCGGACGCGGACCTTACCGAGTGGGTTGCGCTGATCAATCATTCCTCTGTCGATCTCAGGCGGGCGTTAGAGATGCGCGGCTGGGTTGATGTCCCCGGGCCCTTGCCAAGGCCGTGGACCGACAATTATTCAAATCTGGCCGCGGCATGGCTTGCCGGCTTCCGTCAGGGGAAGTAGGCCGGTGTGCGTGAACCCTCACTGGTGACAGTCGAGCCGAGCTTCTCCAGCAAGTCTGTGTGCAGGGACTTTCTCACGAATATGCACGCGATGGGGTCGTTGTAGACCAGCGCCCAGTCGTTTCTGGCAAGCATGGTCCGTGTGGCGGGGTTTCCGACATGCAACAGTGCTATGTCTGTCGGGTACCCGTCAATGGCTCTGGAAGCGTGCTCACCTGCGTAGATGAAGTCGAAATAGACCTTTGATGTCTCCCGGCTGTATGCACAGTCGAAGCGCCCGTCCAGAAAGACGCGGCAATCCGGATAGAGGTGCCAGATTGCCATCTCCGCCCAGTCGAAGAAGATGACTGCGTTGCCTCGGATGTTGTGTTCTTTCATGAATCGGATGGCGTCGACGGCATATTTGTCGCGTGGCACTTCCATCTCAGCAGGATGGGTCTTGTTGAACAAGAAGACGGCGCCCATGAGGAGGATTGCGGATGCTGTCAGAACCGAGATCTTGACGCTCGTGCTCACCCCGGCGGCGAGACTGGCAAGCGGACGCGATACACGGGCGTCCAACTCGGCTGGCACCACAAACGCCGCGACGATAGCGAAGATGGGGATGTTACGCCGCATGAGCACCGCGGCGGCGAGCGATGCCGCCAGCAAGCATCGCCATTCCGGTCCGGTGCGCTTTGGCCTGACCAGTGCAGGCAGGCTCACGGCGCCCAGCAGCAGAAAGTCCGCGTGGTCTTGGAAGTCGCGGAGGGGATTGAACATGGCCCACTCGCTCAGGAATGGCCTGTACCGGCCGGCAGCGTCCGAGATGAAGTCCCACAGCATAAGTCCGTATGGGTTGAGACTGCTGGCCGCGATGAGCAGACATGCCGCGGCGATGGCCGGAAGAGCGCGGCGGGTGGATGCCGTGTGCGTGCGGGTGAAGAAAGCGGCGGAGCCGAAGACGAGAAGCGTGATGATCCCGATGAAGAAAGCGCCGTGCAGGTTGGCCCACAGCACACCGCCGAGCAGACAGGCCGGGTAGAATGCCGGTTTTCTGAGCCAGTCGCGGCGCAGTGAGACAAGGAGTATGGCCAGGAGCAGATATGTGAACAGATGCGGTCGCGTCGAAAAACCGTAACCTATCGTCGAAACGAAGAGCAGCGTGAACAGGAAGCGCAGAGGGCCGGACACATTACTCCTGGCGGAGTCCGCAGTCGCAATTCCAAGGACGAGGAACCCGAGCAGGATCTTGACGAGCAGGAGGCCCGCATTCCCGCAACACCTGAAGACCGCGTTATAGACATACTGCGCAAGCCACTCGTGGTTGACCCACAGCCGGTCTGGTTCCGTGAAGGAGTATGTGTTCGCCCTGAGATAGCCATCCTGCCAAGGCAATGAGGTGACAAATCCGACGTTGCCCCACAGGTCAACGTCTGCTTCGTTGTTCGAGAACTGGAACAGGCCGAAGCAAGCTACGCAGGCCGCGGCACAGACCGCTAACAGGCGGTTCCTCGAGACTGGCCCGTGCCGTGGGGAGTCCGATGAAAGGTGTATGTCGGTCAGCATATCTTGAAAGAAGATCCGTCCCTTGTGGTATCGTGCCTTGCGAGAGGGTGGTTTGTCGAGTTCTGGGGGGGATTACTTGATGTCAACCCGAGGAATCCAACGCATCAACTGGCGTGTTCTGGCGCCGTTTGCCTTGGCCGCTGTTTGTGTTCTTTCATACTCAAACAGCTTCGGCGCCGAGTTCATACTCGACGACAGCCGGGTCATTCTGACGAATCCCTTCATAGCGAGGCTCTGGCCGCTCAACACCTCGCCTCGCGGCGTGGCGGATCTGACTTTCCGGCTCAACCACTTCTTCGGAGGCCTCAACCCGTCAGGCTACCATGCTGTCAATGTGGCAATACATACGGCAGCAGCCCTTGTTCTCTTCGGGTTGCTGTGCAGGGCGGCGGCATTCCGACGCGTGAGAGAATCGTTGGGAATGGATCAGGTTTCGATGGGTTTCCTTGCGGCGGCGCTGTGGGCCGCGCATCCGTTGCAGACGGAAAGCGTGACCTACGTGTGTCAACGCTACGAATCTCTTGCGGGTCTCTTCACCTTCTTCTGTCTTTACGCGTTTGTCCGGGGTATGGGCGGCGGCCGGGCGGCCAGGTTATGGTTTGATCTCTCGATCGTCGTCTGCGCGCTGGGGATGGGTGTGAAGGAAACGATGGCTGTCGTTCCGCCGTTGTTGCTGGTGCTCGACGCAGGGCTGCTTGCCGAATGTCCGGCCGAGGCATGGCGGAAGAGAAAATGGGTGCACGTGGCGTTGTTCATGACGTGGGCTTTTTTCGGGCTGTTCCAGTTCTCCTACACGATCCACAACACTGCCCACGGACTCAGTGCCCCGCGTGTGGAGGTCGGCATCCCGCCTCTCTGGTACCTCGTGACGCAGTTCGGTGTGATCGTGCACTATCTTCGTCTGGCTCTGCTTCCGATAAACCTGTGTCTGGACTATGGCTGGCCCATCGCGCAGAAATGGCATGAGACGCTGCCTCAGGCGCTGGTGCTGGCATTCCTGGGCGGCGCTTCCGTCCTGGCGGTTGTCAAGCGGCATCCGCTGGGCTTTCTCGGGGCGGGCTTCTTTCTGACGCTTGCTCCGACATCCAGCGTTATTCCGATTTCCGACCCGGCGTTCGAGCACCGCATGTATGTTCCTCTTGCTTTTGTGCTGACAGCGTTGGTCGGGGGATCCGGTGTCGTCGTAAGCGCTGCGTGTCGAAAACTCGGGCGTTCTCTGTGCCGGCCCGCAGCCGTGGTCGCAGCCGTCTTGGTAGTCGTTCTCTCGGTCGCGACATGGCAGCGGAATGCTGACTACGCGTCCTCGGAGAGGATGTGGGAAGATGTTTCGAAGAAGTGTCCCGCAAACTACAGGGCCAGGCTGGGATTGGGGCAGGCCCTGATGGATCGGGGCGCCTATGAAGATGCGTGCAAGGTCCTTTCGGGGCTGAAGCTGGATCTGGACACGGCGATCCTCAGCGGCGGACAGACGAAACTTGTCGCTGCACGGAATCCGGGGGCGGTCTACTACCCTGTTCTTGTCCAACTCGGCATGGCGGAGTCGAACCGCGGGCGGTTCGGGGAAGCAGAGCCCCTCCTGCGCGGTGCGATCGCATGGAACCCCAAAGCTGCCGATGCGTATTGTAGTCTTGCTGCTGTCAGAATAACGCTGGGTGAGGAGGTCGAAGCTGAGTCTCTCTTGCGGCAGGCGCTGGCCGTGGACGCCGAATCGGTTGGGGCAAACGCGCTCATGGCGGGACTGATGGCAAGATCGGGCAGGCACGTTGTTGCGAAACAGTATTACCGGGCCGCGCTCAGCCGTGCGCCCGACCGCGCGGTGCTGTGTACGGACTATGCCTGGTTGCTTGCAACCAGTCCGCTTGTGAATGTCAGGGATGCGGGTGAAGCCGAAGTATTCGCCCGGAAGGCGGTGGAGCTGACAGGAGGGACCAGTCACCGGGCGTTTGATGTGCTGGGCGCGGCGCTGGCGGAGGCGGGCCGTTTTGATGAGGCCGCCGAGATGGCCGGGAAGGCCATCTCAATACTCGACGCATCTTCTTCGGGTTTGGGTTCCCTGGAGACCCGGGCGGAGATCGTCTCAAGGATCGGTTTGTACCGCAGCGGCCAATCCTTCCGCGCTGTGTCCGCGGCGGAGAACGAATCCGGGAATTGATCGGGAGCGACCCGTGCGCCGTCTGTGCCGGGCGCTATGCGTCTATTGAAGCTTTGTTCCCGTTCCTCCCAGCTTGTCCTTCCCCGTTTCTCAACGCCAGTTCCTGAGACAGGCGCCGGATCTGGCGGCGATGCTGCGATATGACAAGAGAGAATTGCAGGCACATTAACAGCAGGACGAAGAAGCCCATCAGGAAAAGCGTTGTGGTCGGAGTTACCGCTCCGATCAGGTTGGACAACCTGACGAGCAGGTCATACCTGACAACAACGAAAAGCGCGCCGACACTGATGCCCAGCCATATCCAGCAGTATGCAATGTCAAGTTTGCCTTTCTGAACCAGCCTTACCGTGAGAAACAGGAGCAGCAGACTCAGGGCTATCGAAGCCATGAACTGTCTCAGAGACATGGGGTGCTTCCTCCCTTCTCGCCTGCTTCGTTTGCGGTACGTTCGCGCCTCCATGCGCGCCAGACCAGGAAATTAAGGGCGACTATGAACATTGAAAGCGTGACCTTGGCGGAGTAGTAGAGAGGGCGAAGGCCGGCGTGCATGGACTGACCGCCGGATCTATCGGCCATCCTTACCGGCACCTCAACGATCCGGAGACCTGCAAGCCTGCACATCAGGATCACATCCGAGTCGGGGTAGTCGCAGGGAAATGCTCCGCTGGTGAACAGGTGCAGAGCTCTCCGGGTGATGGCCTGAAAGCCGGATGTGGGGTCGGAGAGTCTCAGGCCGGTAGTGAGCCTGAGAACTGACGCGAACAAAGCGTGTCCGGCGCGGCGCAAGGGGGTTGTGGCGGTAGCGCCGTCGGGTCGGTAACGGGATCCTATTACGATGTCGGCGGAACCATTGAGGACCGGGGCCATGATCAGTCGGACTTGGTCAGGCAGGTGTTGGCCGTCGCCGTCCATCTGCACGGCGAAGTCGTACCCCGACGCAAGGGCGTGCATATAGCCGGTCTCGAGAGCTGCTCCGTATCCAAGGTTGCAGCCGTGTCGAAGGACGAGTGCACCGGCCGAGCGCGCTTCGCATGCGGAGGAATCGGGCGAGGCGTCGTCGATCACGACGACGTCCAAATCGGGGAAGGCGGCGCGGACGGATCGGACCACATTGCCGATCCTTCCGCGTTCCCTGTAGCAAGGTATCAGTACAACGGCTCGCATATCGGGCTTGCACTCCCCTGCCGCAAATCAAGCAGGCGAGCGCAGGCGGATATTAGGCTGACGATCGGGAAGTGTCAGCAGAGATCTTGGACAACGGCAGGAACAGGAAGCGAAGCCCAGACAGAAAAACGAAGCCCCGCTGCAAGAGCGGGGCTTCGTTTTTCGAGATTCAGTCAGAAGACTCGAATTACAGAGCGTGAGCGTTCGGGCTTGTGACCGAGCAGCTCGGATCCGTGCCCATCGCCTGGTAGGTGTACGTGCCGCTGGCCGGGCAGACCGGAGTCGTGCCGCCCTTGATGTACGAATCAACAGCGGTCGTCACAACAGCCGCGGTGCCCGCGATGTTGTTCGCCATGGCCCACTGCTCCTTGGCGCTGTCAATCTGACGCAGGTTGTTGATGCAGGCGTTCTGCCTGGATGTGTCACGGGCCTTCACGAATGAAGGAATCGCGATCGCGGCCAGAAGGCCGATGATCGCCACAACAATCATGATCTCCACCAACGTGAAACCACTCTTCTTACTCATCGCACTTCCTCCTTTTGCTCTGGGCTGCGACTTTGCCCCAACACTCGAACCCTAAACAACGGGTGACTATCAAGCAGGGCTTGTGCCAAGTCTCCATTCTCAGGTGTTCGCAGGCATGAGCAAGATGTTGTATGCAAGATAGATAAATCGGTGGGTGCATGATGAACAGGGTCCGCGTCTGCACAGGCGGTTCGCGGAGATGATAAGCTCAATTCGCAGAAACGAGTAACTAGAATGTCAACTATGCGAATTGCTGAGAAGGCTATGCTTCCGAGTCGGGGAGCTTTCTGTAGAGTGTCGCGAGGCTTATCTTGAGAGCTTTGGCGGCTTCTTCCTTGTTGCCTCGAGTAAGAGAGAGCACTTGCTGCAGGTACTCTTTCTCCTTCTGGCGCAGGAAGGCTCTCAGAGATTTTCCTCTCTCTGCGTCCAGGGATCCTGGTTGGTTCTGTCCTGCCGTTGCCGGAGAGGGGGCTGACTTGGCTGACTCCACGACTTTTGCGGGAAGGTCACCGGGTTTGATTCTGCCGTCTGTGGCGAAGGCCAGCGCATGCTTTATCGCGTTCTCGAGCTCTCGCACATTGCCGGGCCAGTTGTAGATCTCCATCACGTGACTGGCTTCAGGATCAAGTGTCGGAAGATCCTTGCCTTCAGGGGTTTCGGCTCGAATGACGTGGTAGATTAGAGGCAGTATGTCATCCTGTCTCTCGCGAAGGGGTGCTATCTGTATCGGGATCACGCTCAGGCGATAGTAAAGATCCTCGCGGAACTTGCCTTCCTGGATAAGGCTCTCGAGTTTGGTGTTTGTTGCGGCAAGGACCCGTGCATCCACGGGGATGTTCTCGTTGCTGCCGACGCGCCGGACTTCCTTCTCCTGCAATACGCGGAGGAGTTTGCCCTGAATTGAGAGCGGCATTGACCCTATCTCGTCAAGGAAGATGGTGCCGCCTGAGACTGCCTCGAAAAGGCCCTGCTTATCGGAAGCGGCTCCGGTGAAGGCGCCTTTCACGTGTCCGAACATCTCGGACTCGAGAAGTGGCTCAGGGAGGGCCGCGCAGTTCACGGCAAGGAACTTCTTTTCTTTGCGCGGGCTCTGCGTGTGTATCGCTTTTGCGACAAGCTCTTTGCCTGTGCCGCTCTCCCCATAGATGAGAATCGTGGTATCGGTCGGCGCCACCTTGCGGATCATCTCGCACACGTTCTTCATGGACGGGCTCTCGGCGATGATGTTCTCCATGCGATACTTTGTTGTGAGCATCGCCTTGAGATCGGCGTTTTCGGTGAGTGCGGTACGGTAGGCGAGTGCTCTCTGGACGGTGATCAGGAGTTCATCGACCTTGAAAGGTTTCGTGACGTAATCAAACGCCCCGAGTTTCAGTGCCTTGATGGCGGTTTCGACCGAACCGTAGGCAGTGAGCATTATGACGGAAGTTGAGGGCGAGTCGTGCCTCGCAAACTGAAGGATGTCCATGCCCCCGACTGGCTTCATGTAGATGTCGCAGAGCAAGAGATCGAAATCCTGCTCCTTGATCAGGGCCTGAGCTTTCTCGCCATTGTTCTCCGGCACGACTTCGTAACCTTCAGCACGCAGTATCGTGCTGAGCACGCTCAAGATGCTCGGTTCATCGTCGACAACCAATATCCTGGGCACGGCAAGCGCTCCTTCCGTCGACCCTACCGCAGTGGCGGGCACGAGAGACGGTGACAGATGCAGAGTGTAGCGGGCGTATGATGCACGGTGGGGCTCCCAAGCGCAAGGGTATTTTTCTCATTTTTGGGAGAAGTGCGGTGCCCCCTTGGCGAGACTGAACGCGCCTCGCCGGCTCTGCCGGAGGCGCGTTCAGTCTCGCCAAGGGGGGGGCTGGCGGGCTATTTCAGGATGACGTAGATGTTATCGCTGTCATAGATGTTTCGGCCCCGTCCGTTGGGGCCGAACGAGCCCACGACTACTCTCATCCGATTGCCCACAAGGTAATCAGGGTCGAAGAAGTACGGGTTGCCCCACGGATCATTCTCGATTTCCGGTACGTACGGACCCCTCCAGTTGCTGTATGCCGCAGTTGAGGAGAGGATGCCAGCATCGCTTGCCCTGAGGTCCCAGATTTCACGGTCTTGAGAAACGTTCCTGATCAGGGCTCCGGGCCAGCGCCCGGTGTCCCACGCAAGCTGTTTGATTCCGGCAGCCAGTATTTCCACTTCTGCCATCGCCTTCCGCTTCTTGGTCTCGGTGTTTGTCTTGTTCAGTGCCGGAATGGCTATCGCCAGCAGTATCATGACCACGCTGAGCGTGATCATGATCTCCATAAGGGTGAAGCCTGGCCCTGATTGCCCTCGAGCGAAGGCACGACGCTCTGCTTCTTCAGTCGGAATGTTCATTATCGGACTCCTATTGTCCATCCCATGCGCAGAGGATATACTACATTGGAAGCAGGCTCGGTGCCAGAAGGCGGGTGGATCGGAAATAGGATCGCGACGCCGAATGGCATACTTCGTGAGCGAAACAAGTCGCAAGTGTTTGAACGTCTTCGGGTAGCGCGTTGTCATTATCGAGAACTGGATGGCGGGCAAGTCTCTGCTAGGTAGATGGTTGTGCAATATGGCCCGAGAGTTGCTAATTGTTGTTGCACATCTTCTCGGGTATTCAGGCAAGGAGCTGATGGCAGAATGAGAAGGCACATCTCAACAAGAAGGTTGGTGTTTTGGCGCTGTGCCGGCAAGTGCGGTTTCACGATGATTGAGGCGCTTGTTGCCGTGACGATCCTTGGGTTTTTTGTCGTGGGCGTATGTGCTCTGGTTGTTACGACGCGGGAAACGATGGATACAGCGCGTGCTCACTACACGGCTTCCAACATAGCCAAGAACCGCATCGAAAGGCTTCATGCGCTGGTATTCGATGACCTGGCGCAGTACGCGGAGGCGGGGGTTGTCGTGAACGACTCCGGCATGCCGTCATCGTCCGGTAACTTCATGCGTACGACGGTGGTTTCCAACGTGAACGACAGGCTGTTTGACATCAGGTGCGTTGTTACCATGCGCAACCGGGTGTCGCTTGCTTTCGAGGGGGGGGGCGAGTCGGTGCAGACTCTTATTGCGCGTTACGAGGCCCCGGAACGATGAAGATTATGGAACATGACAGTGGCTTGTCAGCAGGCTTCAGCCTGGTCGAGTTGAGCGTTTCGATGGCCATAACACTGGTTGCCCTCGCGATCTCGATGGCAGGGATGAAGTACGCCATGAGAGGTTCTTCGCAAAACTCGGTGCAGAACGAGCTTGATGTGGACGTTCAGTTGGCGATGGAGAGAGTGAAGTACGATCTAAGGATGACTTCGTTGGATCAGGTGTTTTTCTATCCGGAGGGGCCTGGTCCGTATTCTGCCATGTCTTTCCCGATGGCCTCGGACAGCGACGGGGATGGCCGTCTGGATTTCGACGGCGAGGTGTTGCTGTGGAACCGGACCGTGATCTATCACGTCTGGCAGGGGCAGCCGTATCAGTTGAGAAAGACGGTTTTCTCGCCAAGAGTCAACCTGACGGACGTGCAGCGACAGGCTCAACTGAACGCCGTTTTTGCGAACGGATCGGGAGCCGGCACGTACAACGGCACCAATGCCCAGTCAACCGTTGTGTTCGAGAACCTGTTCCAGTGGCAGTTGCGGACTGTCGGTTCCACCTACGATTGCTACGCTCCTTCAGTGAGAAGGGAAATGGTTTCGTTCGGCTCGGCAGTTCTCGATTCAGGGACTCATTCGTTCAGGTTTGAGGTTGTGTCCAAGAACTCGGCGAGTTCCGGGCGAAACATCGGGCTTGACCTGATCTTTGCCTCCCCAAGCTACAGTCCTAGAGAGGGCGAGGCTCAGTTGCCGGCGTCGGTTCAGGTTGGTGTGGCAGCCGCGAGGGAGTACAGGCCGGGCGGATCATGGAGCGGGAACCACCATCTGCTCTTCCCTGCGACGGCTAACGGCCACTACTTCGATCTCTCCATGGAAAACGACCGATGGGAGGAGACGAATTTCGATTCGAGGGGCGACGAATTCAAGAACGCGAGAGTTGTGTTCGATGACACTTTGACGCCAAAGGACTTCGTGGTCCGGCTTGACGGGCCCGGCACGAACTGGACCTCTGCGGCCCAGACGGGCACAACGAATACCGCAGAGGTGCTTGTCAGCGATATCCAGAACAAGGTTATCCGCGTGCCCATCCGGGGCGGCATGATGATAGGTGGAGGCTGGCTTGGATTCAGCGGACGCAGGTGCCGGATGGCGTTCAAAGCCGGTTCAGCTTCGTTCACGATTGATTCGGCATTCATCTCCGAGAGCGCCAGTAGCGAGACGAACACCATGAACACGATTGCGACCAGCACCAGGCGCATTACGTTCGGAGGAGCGAATGGGATCGGCATCGCGGCCGGGCAGACTGCATGGTCAGACCTGATTGACTTCCCCCTGGACAAGGACAAGAGCTACCACGTCACTTACTCCGTCAGGAACGGGGCCGGCCATGGCTACACGGTAGGCTGGCCACAGTCTGTTCCTTCCAGTCTGCCAGGTTGCTACGTCGTCAATGCCCCTGTTGGCGGGGGAGAGGCAGTCGCATTGCAGGCGGACTGGCGTGCCAGAGGGGATGTTTTCCACACGAACATGGTTCTCGGTCTCCGAACCATCTACTCGACGTGTCCGGAGAAGGGCCGGTATGTTTCTCCTTCTTTCGACACGCAGCAGAGCGCGCCAGCCTACAGTACGATCGCGTGGAACGCGGATGTCCCTTCCGGCACGGCCCTGAACATGTACGTTCGCACCGCGGCCAACAGCGCGATGTCAAGCGCAGCGGCGTGGACAAACCTGAGTGCAGTAAGCCAGGGGGCCATCAGCCCTGGGAACGGAAGGTACGTGCAATTCGCCGCCGACCTCTTCTCAAGCTCGACGGGAGAACAGACCCCGTTGCTCAAGGACGTGAGGATCAGATGGATCGGCGTCAAGCGCGGCGTGGATGTTGCCGCCGTGGTTACGAAAGGCCCTGACTACGGGGTCGTCAAGGTTACGGTTGACGGGAAGCCCTTGAGCTCGGGTTTGATGATAGATCTGGAGATATTCAAGGAGGCAAGAGGGTTCAAGGGCACCAAGCTAATGACTTCGAGCCTGCGGGCTGAGGTGATGCCCAGGAATTCCGGAAGGTAGACATGGTGATCAGGGCCCTTGCAGGGGCAGGGAGGTAGCGATGAGACTGTTCACTGGAAGAGGAAGTGCGAGATCGGGATCGGCCATCTTGTCGGTCATCGTTGTTCTCAGTTCGGTGGCGCTTGTGCTGGCGATTTCTGTGTCGTCCAGTCTGCAGCGCGCCCACCTGGCGAGAAAGCTCTCCAATCGTGTTCGCGCACACGCGATAGCGGAGGCCGGAGTGGCCGACGCCTACGCTGCCCTGTACACGAACTGGGGGGCGAGAACGAATTCCGTGGCATTCCCGGTCAAGTCATTTGGCGGCGGGACGTTCGACGCTACGGTCACCTCGACTGACCCGTATTGGGCAGTGATTTGCTCCACGGGTTGGTACGGCGGAGTTGAGCAGAGCGTGATTCTGGACGTGAAGCTGGCAGTTGAGACTCAGTCCGGCCCGAGCAGCCCGGCTTTCGATTGCACGATATTGGCCGAGAGGGCTATCACCTGGAGCGGCGGCGGTGATTTCAGATCAAACGGAGTTATCAGGGGGAACGCCGCACTCACGCAGTCTGGCAGCGGACAACTGAACTGCGACGTCAAGGCGACTGGGGCAGTCAGGCTCAACGGCAACTCGGGCTACATAGACGGAGACGTGTGGGCGCCTGAGATCAGTGGGAAGACAAGCAAGATAATGGGGGCGATGCATGTTGAGCCGGTGGCCGCGATGCCGATCCCGGTTCTTGACCTCACTCCCTACTACAACCATGCCGATTCGCAGGTGCCTCGTCAGGTGTTCACGGGCAAGAAGACGATCAACAGCAACCTGGTGGTTCCCGGCGGCATCATGTGGGTGAACGGCGACCTGGACATCAGCGGGAACATTGACCTGACTGGTTGCTTCATCGCCACCGGCGACATAAAGATCGCCGGCAATGGCAGGCACTTCAAAGTGAACGGCTATCCGGCCTTCGTCAGCAGGGACGGTTCGATCAAGTTCCCCGGCGGCAAGGAAATAGAGGGGTTGCTTTACACGCGGATAGGCGACGTTGATATGTCGGGCGGCGGCCACATCAGGGGGTCGATAATCTGCGGTGGTGAGTTCAAGAAAACAGGCGGATCCACCGTGTTCAGCTACGTCAAATCGGTGCCTGCAGTGCCCGGTCAGGTTCAGACGCAGGGCAGGGTGCTGGCGATGGCCTGGCAGAAGTAGATGGCGAGACCGGCCCGTTCTTTTCTGCAGCCGTCGTATGAAGGACGATGTTTTCCTGAGGAGCGCCCCTTGCGTGGCGCTGCTACATAGGACGTGAGGGCGCAGGCGTTGGGTCGTTGGCAGGTTGCGCCGTTGGGTCGGGCTCGGGCGCCATTTCGGGGAGGGCGCGGATGCGTTTCATCTCGTTGTTCACCGCCACGGCAGCGTCCATCAGCCCGCGTTTTGTGAAATCTTTCTGCAGGTCTGCAAGCTGTTTGAGGTACGCGTTAGCGATCTGGACGACGCGTCTCTTCCTCTCTTCAACTCTGCGGGTGGCCTGGGCCCGGAACTCAACGCGAAGCTGGTCCAATTGCGGGTGCGAGGGATAGAGCATGCCGGTCTCGCCGGCGGCAGCGGGGTCGGGGATGAACCGGTCCGCGCGGAAGCGCTCCATTTCCTCGGTGAACGCCGCCCATCCGTCAAAGTCGCCCTTTTTCTGCATGTCCTGCTGGCGTTTGGCCAGGTCGGCCAGATACGCCTCCGGCCATTCCTGTTCCGCGCGGCGGAACTCCGAGACCACCGAATCTGCGGCCCGGGTGAAATCGGCCCTGGCCTGTGCGAGCAGTTCCGTGTGTCCAGCCTCCGGTGGCAGGGGCGGCGGAGCCTCCGCCGGGTTGCCGGCGGGGGCATCCGGCCGTGAGTACATGTCCGCCGCTTCCCACAGCGCCGCGTAAGAGTCGAATGCCGGGCGCAGTGGCGCCGGTTCGCGGAGAGCGATGGCGAACCCGTAGACTGCCTTGAAGAGGCGCGGTGTGACGGGGGAAAAGATGCGGAACGCCGGCGGCGCGGAGAGGAGGTAGAGCGCCAGGACTGCGAAGGCCGAAACTGCGGACACCCGCACTGTTCGGCGCAGGCGGATTGAGGCCGCGATTCTGCGGACGCGCGGGTCGGCCGGCGCGGCGTCGGTCAAGTCCTCGACTATGCGTTCGGCGAAGGCCCAGTCCCTGCGCGCCGCCGCCTCGCGCGCGCGGTCGAGGTCGCGTTCCACCCGCAGCGAGGCCAGTTGCTTCTTCTGTCCGGAGAACAGCGAATCGTTCGAGAGCGTTTCGTACTCGTTGATATGGCGTTCGGCCTGCTCGTAGTTGCGGACGGCGATCTCGTTCGGGATCAAGTCTTTCAGCTTCATCCGTCGCGCCAGCGCGCGGCGGGCGTCTTCGCCGTAGTGATGAATCCGCTCGACCATGCGGCGTCCGTTTTCGCCGCAGGGCTTGAACCCGGATATCTGGCCGCACTGCTGGATGATGAGTTCGTAGGACTTGTCATCCCAGTACTTGCGGATGCGATCTTCCAGCGAGGTGGCGATTTCGTATTCGCGTGAGTCGGCGCCGCATACGCCGCAGAACTGGATGCCGATCCTGATTTCCGATCCGCATTCCGAGCACACCTCGCCGCCATCCCATCCGCATTTGCCGCAGTAGCGGATCATCACAGGGTTGACCGTGTCGCACCACTTGCAGCGCCAGGTGCTTTTCACGGTCGGCACTTCGATCGTCGAAGGTGCTTTCACCAGGTTCAGGGCGGCGGCGAAGTCCCGCACCGATAGCCAGCGGCGTTCGCGGTCCGGCTCCAGAGCCTTGGCGATCGGCATCCGGAGCCCTTCGGGGATGTCGCTCTCGCGGAAGTAGCGGGGGTTCTGGCCGGTTATGCTGAAGAACAGTAGGGCGCCGAGCCCGTAGACATCGGCGCGCTCGTCGGTGACCGTTGCATCAGCTTCCTGCTCCGGGGCGCCGTACCCGAGCGAGAGCATTCTTTCACCCGGCAGGGTCAGGCGCTGGGTGTCCGGGGTCATCTTCAGGGCGAGGCCGAAGTCAACGATACGCGGTTCGTAGTTGCCGTTAAGAAGCACGTTCGAAGGCTTGAGATCGCGGTGGATCACGCGGCAGGAATGGGCGTAGGAGACCGCGTCGCAGATCTTGAGCATGAGGTCCAGGGCATCGGAGACCGACAGCGGGCCATCGCGGTGTACGCGGTCGGCCAGTGAAAACGGCATCGGCGGCACCTTGTTGGGCGATGCCTCGGTTGGGCCGGCTACATACTCCATCACTATGTAGGGGCCTTCCTCATCCTCGCCCAGCCCGTAGATGTGCACGATACCGCTGTGGTTGAGGGCGGCGACGGCGCGGGCTTCCCGGAGGAACCGGCTCTTGAGAGAGGCGTTTGCGATGCTGGCGGCGTTCAGTCTCTTGATCGCTACGTGCCGGCCGAGTTTCTGGTCACGAGCGAGGTAGACAACGCCCATCCCGCCGTCGCCGATCTTTTCGAGGACCGCGTAGTGGGTCTTTATCGAGCCGGCCGGGGCCGCTGAGGTAGTTGCCCAGTCCCGGTTTCGCTGAGTTGTGCCGACGTTGGGCGCAACGAGCCTGACTGTGCGGGGTTCCCGTTCCGCGGGGGCATCCCCGTCCAGCGTGCCGTCATCATTGTCTCGTTGTCTCTCTGGCATTGACTGTTCCGGCGATCGGGCTGCAGTTCCTTCCAAGGCGTTATGGAGACCGGTCTTATACCACGACCGGATGGGACTGGCATTTGAAAAGTGGCGGAGGTTCGGGCGCAGCTGCGGTTTATCGCATCTCCATCTGTCCGTCGGCCTTGCGTCGGCGTCGGCAGACTCATGTTGGTCTCATTCCGGCGGGCTCCTGACGTTCATTCTGTTCAGCGGCATGCGCAAGGCGTTGATGGATAGATGGTTGAATGCGATGGGCAACGGTTGTGCCGTACCGGTGGCGGGGGGACAAGCCGCTTGACGGCGCGTGGTCCCTCCGATATGCTCGCGGCCCGAGTGGAGGTGGTTGAATCGTGTATCTGCCTGCCGATCGTTGGGGAGGGCGCTCATGAACTTCGGTGTAATCGTCGCCGGGGGCAACAGCACGCGGATGGGTCCGAAAGTGGACAAGGCTTTTCTCAGCCTTGGGACACGGCCGGTGCTTGCGTACTCCGTACTTGCGTTTGAGCACTGTCAGGACATTGACGGGATTGTGCTTGTGGTGCGCAAGGACCGGGTTGAGGCGGCGCGCGGTATGGTGCAGTTGTATGGTTGCGCGAAGGTAAAGAAGATCGTTGCGGGCGGTGCGCAGCGCCAGGTTTCCGTGGCGAAGGGGCTTGAGCAGCTGGGTCCGGAAGTGAAGGTTGTTGCGGTTCATGACGGTGCGCGGCCCTGCATTACTCCGGGGTTGGTTTCCGAAACGATCCAGGCGGCGAAGCGTTACGGTTCGGGTGTGGCGGCCGTGAAGATAACGGACACCGTCAAGCACGTTGAGCGCGGGCTGACCGTGACGCGCACTGTGAGCAGGGAGAAGCTGTGGGCGGTGCAGACGCCCCAGGCCTTCAAGGTGGACGTGCTTCAGAAGGCGTTCAAAGCTGTCAGGAAGAAGAGCGCGGATGTTACGGACGAGGCTTCCGCGCTCGAGTTGATAGGCGAGCAGGTCCGGCTTGTTCCTTCCAGCATGTCCAACATCAAGATTACGACGCCGGACGACCTGGTACTTGCGGCGGCACTGCTGAAGATTTGAGCGGAGACGAGCATGTCGCGCAAGGTTCACGCCATTCTGGGGGACATCCACGGCAACAGGGAGGCCTTGGAAGCGGTACTTGAAGACGCCGCATCGCGCGGCGCGACCCACTACGTATCGGTCGGCGACATTGTCGGTTACAACGCCGATCCGGTTTTCTGTCTCGATAAGGTGCGCGAGCTGTGCGCCGCCTGCGTAAGGGGAAACCACGATCACTACTGCTCTCACGACGAGAGTCTTGAGGACTTCCATCCGCTTGCCGCCAACGTGGTTGACTGGACGCGGAGTTCGCTGACGGAGGCACAGCGGCGGTTCTTGCGGGATTTGCCGCTGATCCGGCAGATAGAGGGCTACACCATAGTCCACAGTACGCTGGACATGCCCGAGAAGTGGGGCTACGTGTTCGACAGTCTCGATGCCGACGCCAACTTCAGCTACCAGATGACGGTTGTGTGTTTCCACGGTCACACCCACATACCCGTGGTTTACGAGCGCGGCCCGAGGACGAGGCGGCGTTCATTCTCGAAGATAGACGTGGAAGTCGGCCGCAAGTACTTCGTGAACGTTGGCAGCGTCGGGCAGCCGCGCGACGGCGATATACGTGCCGCTTACGTGCTGTTCGACCTGCAGAACAGGACGATGGAGCTCTGCAGGGCCAAGTATGACGTGGCCAAGACGCAGGCCAAGATCAGGAAGGCGAACCTGCCCGAGCGCCTCGCCAAACGCCTGGAACTTGGCCAGTGACTACACCCCAGCGCCAGCGGGCGTTCGCCCGCGGAACGGAAGCAATGCTGAAACCCATCTTGAGACTTCTTGGAACGAAGCGGCAGAAGGACACGAAGAAGCTTCTCCCGCTGGTGGCGCGGATCAACGAGATAGAGAAGGAATACCAGTCGCTGACCGATGACCAGTTGAAGGCCAAGACCCCCGAGTTCAAGCAGCGTATTGCCGGAGGCGCCCTGCTTGACGACGTGCTGTGCGAAGCGTTTGCGGCTGTGAAGAACGCGTGTCGGCGGCTCCACGGAACGACGGTCAGCATATCCGGCGCGGACCGGGAATGGGACATGATCCCTTACGACGTTCAGCTGATGGGCGGAATAGTCCTGCACCAGGGGAAGATCGCCGAAATGGCCACCGGCGAGGGGAAGACCCTGGTGGCGACGATGCCGCTTTACCTGAACGCGCTTTCGGGCAGGAACGTGCATCTGGTCACCTACAACGACTACCTGGCGCGGCGCGACGCGCACTGGATGAGCCCCATATACGATTTCCTCGGCGTGTCCGTCGGCTGCATCCAGAACACGATGGGGCCTGAAGAACGGCGGGTCGAATACGCGAAGGACATCACCTACGGGACTAACAGCGAGTTCGGGTTTGACTACCTGCGCGACAACGGCATGGCCACCGTCCCCGAGCACCAGGTGCAGCGTGGGCATGCATATGCGATCGTGGACGAGGTGGACAGCATTCTGATTGACGAGGCCCGCACTCCGCTCATCATTTCCGGGCCCGCGCCGGTTTCGACCCACCAGTACTTCGAGCTCAAGCCGCGCGTGGAGCTGCTTGTGCGGCGTCAGCGTGAACTGTGCAACACGCTTGTGCAGGAAGCCAGGGACCTTCTCTCCGCGGGCAAGACCGAGGAGGCCCAGTTCCGCATGTACCAGGTGAAGCAGGGCATGCCGAAGCACAAGCAGCTCATGCATTTGCTTGAGGACCCGGACACCCGGAAGCTACAGGAGCAGGTTGAGCGGGTGATGCTGACCGACATGCGGAAGGAGCAGGCCCGCGCCTTGCGCGAGGAGCTGTACTTCACGATTGACGAGCGGGGGCATGATGCGACGCTCACGGAGAAGGGGTGCCGGGAGCTGAACCCGTCGGATCCGGAATCATACGTGATCCCGGATCTCGCGTCCGAGCTGGCCGACCTCGACGTGGCCACGGGCCTTTCCGAGCGCGAAACGCTGGAGAAACGGCAGGCGATACAGACCAGGTTCGCCGACCGGAGCGAGAAGATACACAACGTGGATCAGCTCATCCGCGCGTACTGCGTGTACGAGCGGGACGTTGACTACGTGGTGCAGGATAATCAGGTTCTCATTGTGGACGAGTTCACCGGGCGCATCCTGCCCGGTCGGCGCTGGGCGGACGGCCTGCATCAGGCCGTCGAAGCCAAGGAAGGCGCGAAGATAGAGCGTGAAACCCAGACTCTCGCCACCGTGACGATCCAGAACTACTTCCGCATGTACGACAAGCTTGCCGGCATGACCGGCACGGCCGAGACGGAGGCATCCGAGTTCCACGACATCTACAAGCTCGATGTCGTGGTGATCCCGACGAACCGGCCGGTGCGCAGGGTTGACCGCAACGACGTCATCTACAAGACCCAGCGCGAGAAGTTCAAGGCGATCATCGACGAGATAGCGGACTGCAACAAGCGCGGGCAGCCGGTGCTTGTCGGCACGGTTTCGGTGGACACCTCCGAAGTGATCAGCCGTATGCTGCGCCGGGCGCGGATCGAGCACAGCGTCCTCAACGCCAAAAACCATGAGCGTGAGGCCGAAATCGTCGCCCGTGCGGGCCAGGCGGGGGCCGTTACAATCGCCACGAACATGGCCGGGCGCGGAACCGACATCAAGCTCGGGCCCGGCGTGGTGCATGTTGACCGCAAGGTGATCGTGTCCGGCCTCAAGCTGGACGACCGTTACGAGGGCGCCACGTTGCGCAAGCTGCTTGAGGAGCGGCCGTGCGGCCTGCACGTGATCGGGTCCGAGCGGCACGAGTCGCGGCGTATTGACCGGCAGTTACGAGGCCGCTGCGCGCGCCAGGGCGACCCGGGTTCGTCGCGTTTCTACGTTTCCCTGGAAGACGATCTCATGCGCATGTTCGGGTCGGACCGAATTGCCGGCATCATGAGCAGGCTGGGGCTTGAGGAAGGCCAGCAGCTTGAGCACAAGTGGCTGAACCGCTCGATCGAGACCGCCCAGCGCAGGGTTGAGCAGCAGAATTTCGGGTACCGCAAACGCACGTTGGAATACGACGACGTGATGAACCGCCAGCGCGAGGTCATCTACGGGCTGCGCGGGGGCGTCGTGAGCGCAGCCGCTCCGCGCGAGTTCATATACGATATTCTGCACGACCTGGTGGTGACGCGGATCGAGGAGCTCATATCCGGCGGCGACACAGCCGTGAAGGAGTGCGTATCGTGGGTTCAGAGCACGTTCCCTGTGCCAGTCCGCGAGGATGAAATCAAGGCGCGCGCCGGCAATCCGGAAGAACTGGGCGAATGGGTGTTTGCGCAGGTAAAGGGCGCGTACGACCTGAAGATCGGGTTCGAGGACGGGCGGCTTGTGGGCGTGATGGAGCGGCAGCTTGTGCTTCACGCGATAGATTCGCACTGGCAGGATTACCTGAGGAGTATGGATGTTCTGAGGCAGGGAGTGGGGCTCCGCGCGTACGGCCAGCGTGACCCCCTGGTCGAGTACAAGAAGGAAGCGTACGGGATGTTCGGGGAGCTGATGGACAACATCAAGCAGGAGATCGCCCTGTCCGTCTTCCGTTCGGCAACATCGCTCGACTCTTTCCAGAACTTCATGCGGAATCTGCCGATCAGGACCGTTCACGAGCATGTTTCGGCCCTGGGAGGAGGCAGCGCCGCCCAGGCAAGTCCCCGGCGACCGAGCCGACTGCCGGAGGGCATACTCGATGCCGCGCTGCCGGACACCGGCGGGTCTTCCGCCGGGTCGGCTTCCAGGGGCGGGCCGAGGGTCGGGCGTAACGATCCGTGCCCGTGCGGCAGCGGCAAGAAGTTCAAGAAGTGCTGCGGCGAGTAGGTCCAGTTTCCAGTCGCTTCTTTGCGGAGATGTGATGACCCCATCGCGCGATTCTCTGTTCGGGCGGGCTTCCCGGCGCCTGCTGCGTCCGGCCGCCGTCGTGCTCACGGGCTGGCTCATGTTCGGAGCGTTCCCGCCGATGGACGCGGCCGAGTGCGCCTGGGTGGCGGTTGTGCCCCTGATGTTTCTTGCGTCGCACACGCACGGCCGCGCTGCTTTCGGGTGGGGGTGGGCGGCGGGCATGGCATGGTGGCTGCCCGGCCTTTCCTGGATCCTCAACCTCAGCCGCACGGGCGGTGTGCCGCTTCCGCTGATCGGCCTGGGGTGGGTTGCGCTTTCCGCCTACTGCGCCCTGTATGCCGGGCTCTTCTCATTTGCCTGTTCCGCGGTCCTGTCGCGCGGCGGCGTGCCGCGGCCGCTGCGTGCTCCCTCGGCGCTCGGGACGATGTTGCTTCTGCCGACGGTGTGGGTCGGTCTCGAGTACGCGCGCGCGACGCTCTTCACAGGTTTTGCATGGAATCCGCTTGGCGGCAGCCAGTACAGAACGCTGCCGATTGCGCAGGTTGCCGAGTTGGGCGGCGTGTATGCGGTGTCGTGGCTCGTGGTATACATGAACTGCGCGTTGTATTTCACTTTCCGGCGTGTTGCCGCGCGGTGTCGGGGCGAGCGGGTCGCCGGCCTGCATCCGGAACTGATGGCGGGGCTGCTGGCGGTTGCGGTGGCCCTCGGCTGGGGCCAGGCGCGCAGGCAGAAGCTCTGGCGCGAGTCGGAACAGGATGGTTCCGTCCGGGTGGTTGCCGTCCAGCCTGCCATTGCCCAGACGGACAAGTGGGACCCCGAAACGGATGAGCTCGTGCTCGGGCGTTTGCGCGATCTTACGTCTCTTTCCGGGGCGCTCAGGCCCGACCTTGTGCTCTGGCCCGAGACCGCTTTGCCTTCCGTCTTCAACGTTGACACGAACGCGCAGAAGTTCGCCGCGTCCCTCTCGGCAGCGGCCGGCGCACCGCTGCTTGTCGGCGCGCTTGAGTACAGGATGAGCGCGGCGAAGGATTTCTACTACAACAGCTCGTTCCTGGTCGGCCCCGACGGCGAGTCCGGCGGGGTTTACAGGAAACAGCACCTGGTCCTGTTCGGCGAGTACCTGCCGGGGGAAGACCGCCACCCGTGGATCGGCAGGTTTTCACCGCTGGGTTACAGTTGCCTGCCCGGCGGCGAGAGTGTGGTGTTCCGGGCTGCCGGGAAGCCGTTCTCCCCGCTGATATGTTTTGAGGACACCGTCCCAGCCCTTTCCCGCGCTGCGCGGAATGCCGGCGCCGGGTTTATCGTGGTGCAGACCAACGACGCCTGGTTCGACGGCACGCCCGGCCTTCAGCAGCACATGGCTCATTCCGTTTTCAGGGCGATAGAGAACCGCTGTCCGGTTGTCCGTTGCGCCAACACGGGCATAACGTGCATGGTGGACGCAACAGGCGGGGTGGAGTCCATGGGGTCTGGGCGCGAGGCGGCGCTTGGAGTCGCCGGGTTCCATCCGTTCGAGGTCAGGCCGGCCTCCGGGCAGCTATCTTTCTACACTGTCCGGGGCGACTCGGCCTTCGCGGGCCCGTGCGCCATTCTGACGGCTCTGCTTTTTCTGCTTGTTGCAGTGTTTGCAGCGCGCAAGAATCGCGCTTCCGCCGCCGGGGCGGTCTGCGCGGGCAGTTGAGGCGTCGGAAACAGGGGGAGGTCAGTCCGATGTTTGATGAGGTGAAAGACCGGCTTTCCGCGATCGAGGACGGAGTCCTCGAGATGCGGGGGTATCTTTGACGTCGATAACCGCCGCAGATCGCTTGAATCACTGGAAAAAGAGGCCGTGGCGCCCGGGTTCTGGGACGACCCGAACAAGGCCCGTGAACGGATAGGCCTGGCCAACAGGGAGCGGCTGGTTCTCCGCCCGTTCGACGAGATGATGGCCCGCATCGACGATGCGCGCATTCTGATCGAGATGGCCGAGGCCGAGGATGATTCCTCGCATGCCGCGGAGGCGGCGCGCGAGGCCGGATCGGCCCTCGACGCTGCGCAGCGGCTTTTCGACAAGCTCGAGTTCCAGGCGCTTCTCGGGGGCAAGTTCGACGCCAGCAACGCCTACCTTACACTCCATGCCGGCGCCGGCGGGACCGAGTCATGCGACTGGGCGGACATGCTGTTCCGCATGTACCGGCGATACTGCGAGGATAACGGGTTCGAGATAGAGATCCTCGACAGGGCCGCCGGCGAGGAAGCCGGAATCAGAAGCATCTCCTTTTCCGTCAACGGCCCCTACGCCTATGGCTACTTCAGGGGCGAGCGGGGCGTGCACCGGCTTGTCCGCATCAGCCCCTTCGACGCGAACAAGCGGCGCCACACTTCATTCGCCGCGCTTGATGTGGTGGCCGAGCTCGATGACGACGTGGAGATCGAGATAGCGGAAAAGGACCTGCGGGTTGACACTTACAGGTCTGGCGGCGCGGGCGGCCAGCACGTCAACAAGACCGATTCCGCCGTGCGGCTCACCCACATCCCGACCGGGCTGGTGGTTGCCTGCCAGGCGGAACGTTCGCAGCACAAGAACCGTTCAAGAGCGATGAAGATGTTGCGGGCCAAGCTGTATGACTGGGAGCAGGACCGGAAGAAGAAGGACCTGGAAAAGTTCTACGGCGAGAAGGGTGAGATCGCGTGGGGCAGCCAGATACGTTCATACGTGCTCCAGCCCTACACGATGGTGAAGGACCACCGCACGGGCGTTGAGACATCGAACGTGAGCGCCGTGTTGGACGGGAAGATCAGGGCTTTTCTCGAGGGATTCCTGCGCATGTCGGCGGGCGGCGGAAGGCCGGTTCCCGGCGGAGTTCCGGAGGTGAATGAATGAGTCTCAGGAGCATGACCGGGTTCGGGCACGGTGTTGCCGGCGGCCGCGGGGTGCGCGTTGAAGTAGAGCTCGGTTCCGTGAACCGCAGACAGTTCGAGTTGCGGGCGACGTTTTATCCCAGGATTCTTTCCGTCCTGGAGCCGCGCATAGCTGAGGTTGTGCGGGAGGCGGTGCTGCGCGGGGCCGTCACCTGCACCGTGCGCGCGGAGGTGCCTGCCGAGTCGCGCGGAAGGGGTGTGCGGGTTGACGCCGCCGTGGCGGCCGCCTACGCAAAGGAGTTCGCGAAACTCGCGCGCACTCTCGGGATGTCCGGCGAGGTCCCGCTGCAGGTGCTTGCCTCTTTGCCGGGTGTGACCCGCTTCGAGGAAGGGCCGGACGATCCCGAGGATATCTGGCCGGTAGTGCGCCGGGCGCTGTCGGCCGCGGTGCGGGGATTGACCTCGATGCGCGACACGGAAGGGCAGGCGCTGAAGCGCGACCTGGTTCGCAGGCTCGCGTCGCTTGAGAAGCACCGGAGCGGCATCTTTTCCCGCTCGCGCGGGGCGCCGGCACGCTTCCGTGCGGCGCTCGCGGAGCGGCTGGCGAAGGCAAGCGCCGGGATTGACGCCGACGACCCCGCGCTGATGCGGGAGGTGGCGCTGCTTGCCGACCGCTGCGACGTGACGGAGGAGCTTGTCAGGCTCAAGAGCCACATTTCCCAGGCGGAGCAGCAGATAGAGGCCGGCGGCGCCGTCGGGCGCACGCTCGACTTCGTGTGCCAGGAGATGTTCCGCGAGGTAAACACCATCGGATCGAAATCCGGCGATGCGCGGGTGACTGCGAAGGTGATAGCGTTCAAGTCGCTGCTGGAAACGTTCCGGGAGCAGGTGCAGAATCTGGAGTAACGGGCCTCGTACAGTCATGAAGCGGGCGTTGTTGATAGTGATATCCTCGCCTTCCGGCGGCGGAAAGACGACGCTGTGCCAGCGCCTGCTTGCTATGGATGACGCGACGGTTCAATCCGTGTCATGCACGACCCGGGCCGCGCGGCCGGGTGAAGTTGACGGGAAGCACTACCATTTCATATCGGTTGCCGAATTCGAGCGGCGGATGGCCGCAGGTGAGTTTCTGGAGCACGCGAAGGTGCATGGCCACCTGTACGGCACGCTGCGGGCACCGGTTGCCGAAGCCATCAGGTCGGGGAAGAGCGTTCTGCTGGCAATAGATGTGCAGGGCGCGGCTCAGGTGCGTGACTCTGTTCGCCGCCTGCCTGCCGGCGACGCCATGAGGCGAGGCTACATGGACGTGTTCATACAGCCGCCTTCGCTCGAAGCCTTGAGGCGGCGGCTGGTGGGGCGGGGGCAGGACAGGCCGGAGGTGATAGAGCGGCGGCTTGCCGCCGCGGAGGCGGAGATGCGCCGGGCGGCCGAGTACGGGACGGTCATCGTTAACGACGACTTCGATACCGCGGCCGCCGAGCTGATGGCGGTTGTTGAAAGGGAGCGGAACGGGGGTTCGGCCTGAAATCAGGCCGGCCGGGAAGGAGCTGATTCCATGACCGCGCAACGCAGAATGGTTCTCGGGGTGACCGGCTCGATCGCGGTTTACAAGGCTGCCGAGCTCGTGCGGGAGATGAAGCGCCGCGGCTGGGACGTCACGGTGATAATGACCGAAGCCGCGACCCGGTTTGTCGCTCCCCTCACGTTCCAGACGCTTTCCGGCAACCCTGTTTGCGTGCGCATGTTTGAGCAGGAGGGTGACTGGAAGCCCGAGCACATAGCGCTTTCCGAGCGCGGCGACGTGATGGTGATTGCGCCGTGCACGGCGAACGTCATCGGGAAGCTCGCGAACGGGATCGCCGACGACCTGCTGACGTGCGTGGCGATGGCCGCTGCCTGCCCGCTGCTCATTGCCCCGGCCATGAACGAGCGGATGTGGGAGCATCCGGCCACGGCGGCAAACGTGGCGCTGTTGAAGAAGCGCGGGGTGGGGGTGCTGGAAGTCGGCGAAGGCGATCTTGCCTGCGGGTATGCCGGCCGCGGAAGGATGCTGGAACCCGCGGTCATAGCCGCCGAGATTGAGCGGGCGGTCAAGGCGCCGGCGCAGCGCAGGGGCCGGGGCCGGAAATGACCGAGTTTGAGTTTTTGCGCGGCGGCGAAGTTCTGCTCGCACGGGTGGAGAAGGCGGTTTCCCTCCCGCAGCGGATGAAGGGCCTGCTGGGGCGTACGGGCCTTGATGACGGCCGCGGCATGTGGATTGTCCGGTGCGGTTCGATCCACACCTGGTTCATGCTCTTTCCGATAGACGTCGTGTTCCTGGACCGGTCTCTTCGCGTGGTGAGCGTTCATTCCTGCGTCGGGCCGTTCAGGGCGGCGGCCGGCGGTCACGGGGCGGTTTCGGTGCTCGAGGCGCCGGGTGGATGGGCGGAGAGGAACCGTGTAAGTGTCGGAGACGTGTTGCAGGCGCGGCTCAGGGGGCGGCCGTAAGCGGCCGCCTGGTGCGTATCTCGTCCGTGCGGAACGTGCGGGTGATGCCGTTCTTGATCTTGAGCCGGACATCGCCGTTCGGCAGCGTCTCGACCAGCATTCCCTGGTACACCCCGGAGCTTGTCCGGACTTCATAGTCGGGGATGAACCGTTCGATCAACTGCTGGTGCATGGCGATTGTGCGGTCCCGCTCCACTTCTATAGCGAATGTCACGTCGTGGAACCCTGATTTTGCGAGCCGCACCTCGTGGTGTCCAATCGGCAGCATGTCTATGCGGAGCGTGTCGGACACCCGGTCCGTATCCGCTCTTGCGGGCGTTGCCCCGCATTCTCTGTTGTCCACGAAAACGTCCACGCCTGCCGGTTCCGTGGTTATCTCGAAGACGCCGCAGTTGCGTTCCAGGCGGAACTCCTCGACCGCCTGCCGGCCGCGGCCTACTTCCACGTCGCGGGCGGAGGGGGAGAAGCCTGCCAGTTCCACCCGGACGCGGTAGGACTTCGGCTCGACATCGCTCAATTCAACCGGCGTTTCACCTCGGAACTGGTTGTCCACGTACACGCGGGCCCCGGCCGGGATGGAGACAACGGAAAGTCTGCCCGGCAGCGGTTCCAGCGCGGCGGAGACTGTCTCCCTGAGGCCGGCGGTAAGCCGCAGGCTGCTCTTGTGCGCCCGATAGCCGTCCTTCTGGAGTTCCAGTACGACGTCGCCGGACGGTATCCGGTCCACTGTGCAGGGGGTGATTCCTTGCGAGATGCCGTTCAGGAAGACCGTTGCCCCGGCGGGCCGGGAATTGACGTCGAGCATTGCGGAGTTGGACGTGAGCGAGACCTCGACGCGCCGTGGGATACGGTCCTCGAGGGAGAGATCAATTTCCTTTGCCGAGTAGCCGGCGGTCGAAACGCGCACGCGGTGGCGTCCCAGCGGAAGGTCCGTCAGGAGAAGCGGAGTCTTCCCCCGATCGGCGCCGTCAATCTGCACCTCGGCCCCGTCGGGGTCGGAGCGGATGATGAGCAGGGCCGTCACCGGATCGAGTGAGAGGTCAATACTCACCTTCTGGCCTGCGCGCAGTTCCAACGTCCTGCGCGCAGTGCGGTAGCCTTTCTTTTCCGCGGTGACCAGGTGCGTGCCGGGTGCAAGGTCGGAAATGAGCGCAGGCGCGGAGTCCACCAGCTTGCCGTTGCAGTACACGGCCGCGCCTTCCGGTTGTGTGGCGATGCGCAGTTGCGCCGGGTCGGGCGTGATGGTCTGGCCGACGCAGTGCACCGCGGCAAGGACGCCTGCAAGGAGTTGGAGCATGCCGGCTATGGGGCTTTTCATCGCATCACCTATCGTCCCGTGTACATCCTGCGCTGGACCTCGACGAGGCGTTTCCGTGCCTCCTCGTTGCGTGTATCGGCTCTGTCGGGGATGAGTTCGCAAATGTTCTGCAGCGCCGAAGCGGCGTCGGGGAGGTCGCGGAGCTTGATCGAGCGTTCGGCCCTGAAGTTCAGGTCGTCGAAGCGGCGGTCGATCTCCTGTTTGCAGTCGGATCGGAGCTTGACGATATCGGGGTAGTCGTCCGGCTTCGGCTCGACCGTTTCCAGGTACCATTCCGCTTCTTCCAGGCGGCGCACGGCGAGTGACAGGTTTTCCAGTTTCACGTCGCGCTCTTCGTAGTGTTTGCGTCCGAGCTGGTATGCCTCGCCGGCCATCTGGCGCAGTTTTTCGGGTGAAAACTGGATCGGCCACAGGATGAGTTCGCTCTTGCCGAAGGACTCGATTGCCTCTCTTGCGCGCTTGAACTCGTCCGGTTCCAGGCGGTTCAGGACGCGCACCCGGTGCGTGCCCGGTCCTATCGTCACCGACAGGTCGTACTGTTCGAAGACACCGGGCTGTATCCCGGAATAATCGCCGCCGAGCGATCCGAATCCCGAGCCGGCGATGTCCTTGGCGAGGTCCTTGATCAGCGCCGGGTCGACCCGTTTCTCCTTGCGCACGTGGCGGTCGCCTTCGAGGTCGTCTATCTGGATTGCCAGTATTCCTGCGTGGTTGAGCGTGAGCGCATAGCGGAATATGTTGTTTGCCGTGGCCTGGACCTTCTCGTACTCGATGCTGAGGGGCAGGTCGGTGACCGGAGCGGCGGCGACGGCCGGCCGGTCCGGCTTTCTGCCCGGCTTCGACAATTTCGGCAGCCAGGCCAGAAGCGCTACGAGCACGACGACGCCCATGAGCACAAAGAGCGGGAACTTTCCGACCCTGCGTCGCGGCACCGCCACCTTGCCCGACTTTGAAAGCCCCAGGTCGACGGCGGCGCCTGTCGCTGCCGCCTGTTCCGAGGCGATCCGGTCCGAGATGACTTCAATGACCGTGTCGCCGACGGCGACCTTCGCGCCGGTCTGAACCCGCAGGTCCTGCACAGCGACGCCGTCAACGAACGTCCCGTTCGCGCTGGCCAGGTCGGTTACCCACAGGCCCTGGCCCGGTTTGAAGTAGAAGCGGCAATGGTGGCGGGAGAGGAGTGCGTCTTCGATGACGATGTCGTTCTTCGAAGAGCGCCCGAGCCTTGCGCCGCCGGGCGGGATCGTGATGACGCGTCCGGCTTCCGGGCCTTGTCGCACTTCCAGATGTGGGGAATCGGTCATGCTTGGGGGGCGATGCTAACAGCGTGCCTGAAATGGTGTCAACCGCGCGTTTGCGCTGCCGCCGGAAGCTGCCGTTCCGGGTGATGAAAGAAGGTCAAGAAAGTTCTTCCAAAACGCGGGCAAATGATGGACAATGCGCCGCGTTGGTTTTGGGAAGGTTGACTGCCGGTGTAAAAGAGCACAGGTGCTGAGAACGGCATACCATCCTTTGCGGGGCGAGAGTTTTCGCCCTCTTTCGTAGTGGCCGGAAAGAGAAAGATGCGTGGCCACAGTCCTCAAATGAGGAGTAGGTAAGATGGGGCGGAGACTGTACGTCGGCAATCTGAGCTATAGCGTGTCCAGTGACGGACTCCAGCAGATGTTTGTCCCCCACGGGACGGTGCAGACTGCGGAAGTCATCATGGATCGCGAAACCGGACGCTCTAAGGGGTTCGGTTTTGTTGAGATGGGGTCTGATCAGGAGGCGCAGGCAGCAATCCAGGCGCTGAACGGTCAGGAGATCGAAGGCCGTGCGATCGTCGTGAACGAGGCGCGTCCGAAGGAGCAGCGCTCCGGCGGCGGGTTCGGCGGCGGCGGTGGATTCGGCGGTGGCGGTGGCGGTGGCGGTGGACGCCGGGATCAGGGTGGGCGCGGTGGCCGCTCGTTCCGGTTCTAGTCCAAATCCGGATTGAAAGAGCTGAGAGACGCCGTGAGTCAATCACGGCGTCTCTCTTTTTTTTGCAGGCGTCTGAAATCTTCGGCCCATTGACGTGTAGGTCTGGTTTCTGAGAGGCTTGCCGTGGACCATGGGTACCGGAATCCTGCGGAGAACACCGAAGGGATCGTGTATGGGTTTGCGCGGCAGATTCCCCGCATGTGTCATCGCCGCTGTTTGGGCGCTGTTGGCCACGCTGTCGCCGGCGGAGCCGGGTGTCTCGGGCGAATCAGGGCCGCGGCTCGTATGTCACCGGGACGAGTTCGACTTCGGCGAGGTGGACAACGCGACTCTGATCAGGCACACGTTTGTCCTCAGGAATGAGGGAACCGGGGATCTCGTTGTGCGCGGGATCCGGTCATCCTGCGGTTGTGCGGCGGCAACTTCCACAAAGCCGATCGCAGGCCCGGGTGAAGAGATCGGCGTGGAAGTGGTGCTCGATCTGCGCGGTCGTACGGGGCCTCAGTTTAAGACCGTGACGGTGGAGACGAACGACAGGTCCCGGCCCTACAGGATGTTCTACATCAAGGGCAAAGCAGTTGCCGAACTCGCCCTTGTCCCTGCCATGGTCAACCTGGGAGAGCTCTCTCCGCGGACCAATGCCGTACGCTCAGTCATGCTTGACAGCAGGCGGCCGGGGCTGCGGATAGTCGGGGTGAGTTGCGATTCGTCGCTTGTCGAGGCCGTTCCGTGGCGTTCGGACGATCCGCGCGGGGTGGGGCTGGACGTGGAGCTCGTTCCACCGGTTCCGCTCGGGGTTCTGAAGTGCAATGTTTCGGTAATGACCGACCATCCCTCCATGCGCCATCCGCTGCTTCTGCCCGTAATGGGGTATGTGAGCGCGGACATATCGGTGATACCGAGGGAATTGCTGTTTCGCGCCACGGATACCGGGCCGGTCAGGAGGGGCGTTCTGGTGCGCGGCAACAGGAACAAGGCCTTCTCGGTCGTATCGGTTTCGCCGCCTGGCACGAACGTGAGCGTGAAAGTGACGGCCATCGGGTCAGGCCAGTACCGAGTCGACCTGATGAACCTTGACCCGGCCGGGTTTGACGGGTTTGACGTGGTGATCAGGACCGATTCCGATTCCGAACCCGAATTCAGGGTTCCGATCCGTATCGTGCAGTAGAGGCCGCCTCGGGTTTTCCGGGCGCGGTGCCGGCCGGGGTTTTCAGGCGATCCCGAGCTTCGTGTGCCGTTCCGCTATCGTGTCCGCCATCTCCTCAAGCTTGCGGTAGTCGGTCTCGGTGGGCAGACCTTTAACCATGACGGGCGGAAGTATCTCCACTTTGAGCTGCGGGATCAGCTCGGATATCTTCTCAACCGCTTTGCTGCCCCATCCGTAGGATCCGATCACTGACGCGTGCTTCAGTTTCGGCCGGAGCGCGTTGGCGAGGTGGGTGGCGTAGAAGACGGCGGGATGCGGGCCGACGTGAACGGTCGGAGTTCCTATGACAATCGTCGCGGCGTCCACCAGCGCTATCGCCAGTTTTCCCAGGTCGGTCGTCGCGAGATCGAAAAGCAGGACCTTGACGCCGCGTGCCGCGAGGGCGGATGTGAGGTGAAGCGCCATCGCCTCGGTGCTGCCGTGCATGGAGATATACGGCAAAACGACCTCGTTCCTTACGTTCTCCGACGTCCAGTCCTCGTACGCATCAAGGATGAACGTGGCATTCTTGTAGGCCGGGCCATGGCTCGGGGCGATAAGGGAGACGTTCCTGGCCTGTACCTTCTCCATGTTCCGTCGAATCACCGAGCGGAAAGGCATCATGATTTCGGCGTAGTAGCGTTTTGCCGCCTCGTAGACGGCTGCTTCATCGGTGACGAAGAGGTCGCTTGTTGCCAGATGTGACCCGAAGAAATCGCATGAGAAGAGGACAGAATCCTCGACGAGATAGGTGCACATGGTTTCGGGCCAGTGAACCCAGGGCGTGTGGATGAATTCCAGGGTCCGGTTGCCGAGGGATACTGTCTCGCCGTCTTCGACGGTTCTGATCTTCTCCGCCGGCACGCGGAGGTGGTCCTCGAGCATTCCCTTGCACTTTGGCGATGCCAGCACCGTGGCCATGGGGAAGCGGTCGAGTATGGCGGGGATGGAGCCTGAATGGTCCTGTTCGGCGTGATTGGCGATCAAGTAGTCAACGCGTTCCACGCCATGCAGTTGCTCCATCATGATGCATGTCTTGGTGGGATCGACCGTATCCACAAGCGCTGTCTTGCCGCTGCCGCGGACAAGGTACGAGTTGTAGCTGGTGCCGTCCGGCAGCGGGATCAGCGAATCGAACAGCCGCCTGTTCCAGTCCGCCGCGCCTACACAGGAGACGATCTCAGATATCTTGCGTGCTGTTGTCACGTTGTGCATCCCCTCAGCGATCGCCCGACCCGGCCGGCACGTCTGTCCGGGCCATACACGGGGCGTCGGGCCGCCGCGATCGAACTGTTATTGTGGCCGAGAAGGCCGCCATGCGCCAGAAGGAAAATTGGATGAAATGGCGAGTGGGTGGGCCTGCTTATGTGGGGTTCGGCCTGTTATCGGCTGAAGCCTCGGGATGAGTTCATCGGGTGGACGCCGACCCAACGGGCACAGCGCCAGAGGCTGTGACCTTCCCCCCGTGACTGGACAGTTCTTTAGGAGAGTCCGTGGGTGATAGTAGCCCCTCTGGTGTGGTTGTCCACCCTCTGCTCTGTCCCGTTGCGTTCCCCCCGAGGGGGGGAACGCCGCGGCCGCCCAAGCGGCCCCGAATTCCTTTGGTGTCTGATACCCCAACGCGCTATGCGGCCGTTGCTCGTTATA